>Ga0187894_10004754_pt1 | contig 14343 bp, 13 predicted proteins | sample GBC1701081metaG_FD_136650 | JGI IMG/M metagenome (GOLD analysis project Ga0187894, IMG submission 136650) | White microbial mat communities from a lava cave in the Kipuka Kanohina Cave System on the Island of Hawaii, USA - GBC170108-1 metaG ...
CAATTGGGCCGGGATCCCGGTCACCAATCTCTCCCTCAACCCGGCGCGCAGCACCGCCACCGCCGTCTTTGCCGACGGCTGGGCCCTGCAACAACTCTGGCTCTTCTGGGTGGCCCCGATCCTGGGCGGGGCCGTGGCCGGCGTGCTCTATCCCCTCCTCGCGGGGCCCCCACCCAGCCACCCGCCCCGCTAACCCCGCCTACGGGTGCGGGGGCGCGTCTTGGGCACAGCGAAAGCCGACGTGGGGGTCATGCTCGGTGGGATCGGCCTTGGTCCGAAAGGCGGCCCGGAGCCGATAGGGACTATTGATATACGAGCCGCCCCGTTGCACTTTCGTGCTCCCCACGACGGGGCCGCGCGGATTGCGGCTGGGCGGCGTCTGGTAGAACGCGTCGTCGTACCAGTCGGCCACCCATTCGTAGAGATTGCCGGCCAGGTCCTGGGCGCCATAGGGGCTGCGACCTTGGGGGTGATCTCCGACGAGCGACAACGTCTCGGCCCCTTCCTTCAGCCCAAAGACTGCCTGCGCTGCCGTCGGCGGGTCGTTCCCCCAGGGATAGACGCGGCCATCGGTGCCCCGCGCGGCTTTCTCCCACTCCGCTTCGGTCGGTAATCGCTTCCCGGCCCACAGACAATACCCCGTGGCCTCCAACCAGTTCACCCAGCGGACCGGCCGCTCCGCGTCGACCACAGGCGTCTCCTGGTCCGAAAAGCCCCACGGCGGCTCACTCTGAATCGCCGCGACAAACTTCGCAAACCGCCCGTTCGTCACTTCGAAGGTGTCCAGATAAAAACTATCGAGGACGACGCGATGGACCGGCTGCTCATCGTCATCGCCCTCGTCGCTCCCCATCGTGAACTCCCCGGCCGGCACCAACACCATCGGCGCTCCGTCTGAGCCGGTGAGCGTGGCTGGGGGCTGGGGGAGGGCCGGGGCCTTGTGGGCCGGGCTCCGGGTGGCAGGATGTTGCGTCTTCTCCGCCGGCTTCGGGGGACTCGGTTCAGGCTGGACCGGGACTGGCTCGTTGGCCACGGCGAGGCCCTGGACCCAGCACCACCCCGACACCATCAGACCGATCAACAACACGGGAACTATCCGTCGCGCCCACATACTCTTGTTACTCCCAATGCACCGAGCCGCGAAAGACACCCGCCTGCCCACGCAGGGTACCGGATAGGAGGAGAACAAAGCTAGAGTGAAGGTGCGCGCAGGGGCGCGCAGGCTCAGAGACAAACTCTTGAGGTGTTTATCCGCTGGCCTCAATTTCGATAAGCAGATAAAGAGGCCAGCGGCACGCACGAATTGCCATCATATTTCACTGGAGGTAATGAAATATCCCCGCGCACATTTAAGGCGCGGGGTCGCGCAAGCGAGGTTTGGTGGAGGCGCCGGGAGTTGAACCCGGGTCCGAAGACCGTCAGTGCACTGCGTCTACATGTGTAGCCGATCGTTTAGATTTCGCTGCCACCCACGCCCATCGGCTGGCTTAGACTGGCCGCTAGCCCAGAATGTTCTCGTCCTCAGCCGCTGAGCACCAGCTGGGGACCAGCCCGCTGCATCGCGCTCCGCCCACCCCCGCGGGCATCAGGTGGAGGAACGTCGCAGTTAATTAAGCTGCGAGTGCCAGTTCTTGATTGGCAGTTGCATTTTCCTAGAGGTTTAACGAGTCCCCAGGAGCTCGACATGCGACAGTGCCTTCAGTATCCCCGTCGAAACCGGTCGCCCCCCTTTCGTTCGAAGCGTGAAGCGTCGTTCGTGAAGCGCACGCTCTACATACACATTCTCAGTAGCTCAGCTCATACCGAGATACGTTTCACGCTTCACGAGGAACGTATCATCCTAGATGCTCATGCTACCGCACAGGTCAAGGGGATGCCACACTGAAGCACAAACGAGAAGAGGGCATACCCCTGAGGTGGAGTACGCCGCCTTCTCTCTTGTTTGCCAGATGTGCGATCTGACGATCGTACGATCTTATCTGACGGCTGACTTCAAGATTTTCCCTGCCGAGAACTTCGGAACTCTGGCTGCGGGAATCCGCAGCGCTTCACCGGTTCTGGGATTCCGCCCGAGCCGGGCTTTACGTCTGGCTACCGTAAAGGTCCCAAAATTCACCAGCGAGACGCGTTGCCCCTTCTTCAGGGACGTGGTCACCGCTCCGGTGAAGGCCTGTAGCGCAGTGCCTGCCGCAACCTTCGTGATGCCGGCGGATGCCGCCATCTTTGCGATCAGTTCCTCTTTCGTCATCATGCACCTCCTGTTATTGGGTTGAACTACTCGACTCCTTGCCACCAACGATCGCTGCCACCGCACCAACATGAATCCGGCCTTCTGAGAAGGCCGACGCGTCAAGCCTCTCGCGCCCGCGTTGTCCGATTCCGTTTCACGGGAATGTGCAAGTTATGGATCTTCTTCCTAAGGGTGTTTCGATTCAAACCCAGAAGATCTGCTGCTTGGATCTGGTTGCCTTTGGTTTCCTGAAGCGCTCTGGTGATCAAGGGGCGCTCGATAGCGTTGATCAACATGGGGTGCAGGTTCCGCCCCGAACCGTCTCGCATCCCTTTCACAAAATCTCCCATCTTCCATTCGAGATAGTCCTCAAGGGATAGGGCTTCTTTTCTGTTCGTTCCCGCATTATTCTGCCGCGCAATCACTTGCATGAGCTTCGAAGCTCGTTTCAGCACAGTTCGAGAACCGGTGATTACCAATGTGTGCGTGAGATCGATGTTGGTGGGTATGGCGGCGGCTCCACCGGATGAGCCTGGTTTCAATTCGACGATGACCGCATCAAACGTGCGACGCATCACATCCTTCGGTAGCGTGGACGCGTATTTCGCCGCAGTCACGGAAGCGCCTTTGAACACGTGTCTGAACTGACTCTGGATGTCCGAATCACCGCTGAGCACCAAAATACTGGAGACGGATGATGTCAGCGACATGAAGATTCCAAGAGAAGAAATGAGAAGAGGTGCGGATTATTGCCCAGAGCCACTTTGATGTCAACAAGGAAAATATAGGGGGAGCAGTTCTTGTTGGTTTGAGCAGGGGAACAGGATAGTCCTCTCTCGCCGGATAAGCGATCTAGCCTCAGCGAGTGAGGATCGATGCCAATTTCGTGCGACCGGTATGAAGGAGCTCCAATTCCGTCCTCTTCGTACGTCGTTCATGAAAGGTGAAACGTAAAATATCCGAAAGAGTTCGGAAACGAACGACGCTTCACGAGACACGCTTCACGGGTTTCGAGATTGTCGCCGGCGAACTGTTTCGGCATCCTGCTAAGGCTGCGCTATCGGGACCATCAGAGAGAGGTAGCTTGACAGCAGTGCCTTTCAGGGAGTATAAAACAGAACATGTGCTTTAATTCCTACCGGAATACTCATGTATGAAGGTATCTCTCAGAGCAACCTATGGAATCATGGCGGCTGTCGACTTAGCGATGCATCTCGGGACAGCACCTGTCCGAGCGAAATCAATTGCACGTCGACAAGCCATTCCCGCTCGCTTTCTTGAACAGGTCCTTCATGGGATGAAGAAGGCCGGTCTTGTGTCGAGTCTTCGAGGAGCCCAAGGGGGGTACGTGCTTTCGAAGAAACCGTCCGAGGTATCGGTCGTTGAGATCCTCGAGGCACTTGATGGTCCGCTTTCACTCCCGAACGGTGGAGCTGGCCGTGCACAAGGGCGACGACTCAGCAAACCGGAACTTCTGCTTGGAAAGGTTTGGGAGCAGGTCTATCAAGCGGAGCGCCATGTGCTCGAAGCCATAAGCGTGGAGGAATTAGCCGGGCAGCAACGAGTGCTCGAGCAAGAGCGGTCGTTGATGTACCACATTTGAGGTCACCTATGAGTCTCATACCACTCAGAACTGTTCCAATCAAGACAGAACCCATTCCTTCTGCCGTTGTCGAGGAGATCGAGACCTTCGAGGCTGAGGCGATGCGCATGGCCTCAGGCGAGGTCTCGGTCGATCTGTTCAGGCCCTTCCGCCTCCAGTACGGCATTTACGGCCAACGGCAAGCCGGTGTCCAGATGGTCCGTATCAAGATCCCCTTCGGCGGACTGACGTCGAATCAGCTTCGCCGGGTTTCAGAATTGGCCGAGCAATATGCCACCGGTGTCGGGCATGTGACCACGCGCCAGGATATCCAGCTGCATTTTGTCGAATTAAAGGATGTGCCAGCCATCATGCGCGGGCTGGCCGAGGTTGGCTTGACCACCAGAGAGGCTTGCGCCAACACGGTTCGCAATGTGACGGCCTGTCACCTCGCAGGGATCTGTCAGGGAGAAGTGTTCGACGTGACGCCCTATGCAAAAACCGTCGCGCTCCATCTCTTGCGGAATCCGCTCAATCAAAGCCTCCCCCGCAAATTCAAAATTGCCTTCTCAGGCTGCAAGCAGGACTGCGCGCTCACGCCGATTCACGATATCGGGCTACTCGCAGTAAAGCGTGCGGATGGAGCCATCGGCTTTCGAATGGTCGCAGGCGGCGGTCTCGGTTCAGCCCCCCGGCTCGCGCAGGTCCTTCGAGAGTTCACCCCGATGGATGAACTCATCCCGAGCGTGGAAGCCGTGATTCGGGTATTCGACACCTTAGGCAATCGAAAAAATCGCATGAAGGCCCGGATGAAGTTTGTGATCGATAAGCTGGGCTTCGAGGAGTTCAAACGTCGCTGGGAAGAGGCCTATGTGTCGATGGGACATGCCCGTCCGACCCATGAACCAATCAAGTTACTGTCATACCCGGATGAACCCATTCCCTTAATCATGCCGACGTCGAATGGCTCGAAACAGGCAGTGGCGCAGACCAATGGGCATGTCCAGGGTGCGCCAGCGGAGACGCCGTTCGAGATGTGGCGACGCACCAACGTAGTGCGTCAGAAGCAAGAGGGGTATGTCGCCGCAGTGACCAAGTTATTCATGGGCGATCTCACGGCAGAGCAGATGCTTCTCATTGCCGATCTTGCGGATCGCTACTCCAATGGCAACATTCGGACGACGATCAATCAAAACATGATCATTCGATGGGTGCCGGAGTCGCGCATCACCGACCTCTATGCCGACCTTGCCTCACAGGGTTTGGCCGATCCCGGTGCCGAATTGGTCGAAGATATTATCGCCTGTCCCGGCACCGACACGTGCGGCTTGGGGATCACGTCTTCAAAGGGGCTCGCGCGAGCGTTAGCAGAGGTATTCCCGGCTGGGCGGGTCCCTGAGGATCTGAAGGATGTCAGCGTCAAGATCAGCGGATGCCATAACTCCTGCGCCCAGCACCATATCGCCACGATCGGCTTGCACGGAGTGGGGAAACGCATTGGCGAGCACGTCGCGCCCTTCTATGAATTGCATTTGGGCGGGAGGGTCAACGGGACGGCGAAGATCGGACAGATGGTGGTCAAGTTGCCGGCAAAGAGCGTGTCGGCGGCAATCACGCACTTGATTGACGTGTACCGGCGTGACCGCCTCTCCGGGGAAGGGCTGCCGGCCTTCATTGATCGCGTCGGCAAGGTTAAACTCAAGGATGAGTTGATCCCTTACACCATCGTTCCGTCCTTTCAAGCTGATTCGACGTTCTACTACGACTGGGAAGGAGAAGAAGAATTTGTCTTGGAGGATCTCGGGCCAGGCGAGTGTGCAGGTGGCGCGCTTGAAATGATCGAGAACGGCATTCTTGAAGCCGACCAAGAGCTCTATCAGGCGAAGCTTCTTGTCGATAACCATCAATATTCCGTCTCGGTGAACAAGTCCTATCGCGCCGTGTTGGCCGCTGCCAAGGCCTTGCTTGTGACGGAAGGACTTGAACCTTCGACGGATGCAGAAACCTTCATCGAATTTGACAGCCGGATTGCACAAAAGGGCATCGTTCCAGCGATGTATCGGGATTTGAGGATGCGGGTCGGCGACTTAGGGCCCAAGGAGACAACGGGCGAATCGGCCCGCGACAAGATGGGGTTTGCGAAGGGATTCGTCGATGCCTGTCGTGCCGCCACGGAGCAGATGGGCAAAGATCTCAAATTGGCGCCGGCTGGCAAGGCAGCGGTGGACACGACCAGCACGATGCCAGAGGTCAAGCCGGCTGTATCTTCTGTGACTGCGCCTACTACGTCCGTCGTACCGGTCTATGATCTGCGCGGCGTGGCCTGTCCGATGAATTATGTGAAGACCAAGCTGAAACTGGAGATGATGGATGCGGGCGAACGGTTGGAAGTCTGGCTCGATGCGGGGGAACCCATTAAGAACGTACCACTGAGTTTGAAAAACGACGGGCATAAGTTGTTGCTGCAAGAACCACTCGAAGCCGTCGCGACGCACTATCGGATTCTGGTCGAAAAAGTAGAGTGAGTCAGGAATGGAGCAGGTCGGTCTGTGCTCCCGGAACGCGCACGATGAAGCAGTTGACCGACGCTGGCACCACTCCTGTGTGTGATGTTGTGAGTGAGTGAGAGACAGACAGGAATGAAACTATCTGCAGAAGAACTGAAGATCTGGGGTGAGGCGTTCGAGGCAAAGTCGCCGCAAGAGTTACTGGCGGCTGTGATTGAGCGCTACGCGCCGAGGATCGTGCTCGCCTGCAGTTTTGGTGCGGAGGATGTCGTGCTTGTGGACATGGTCCACCGCATTAATCCATCAGTGCCGCTCTTCTATCTCGACACGGATTTTCTCTTTCCCGAGACCTACGCCACGCGCGATCGCGTGATCGAGCGTTATGGGTTGAAACCGCAGCAGGTCATCCAGATGAAGTCGTTGCTGACGCCGGACGAGCAAGCCGCTCAGCATGGTGACGCGTTGTGGACGCGCCAACCCGATCAATGTTGCGAGTTGCGCAAAGTGGAGCCGCTCACCCGAGTGCTCAAAGAATTCGACGCATGGATCACCGGGATCAGGCGGGATCAGTCTCCCACGAGAGCCAATGCGAAGCTGATCGAATGGGACCAGAAATTTCAGTTGGTCAAAGTCAATCCCCTCGCGAAGTGGACGTGGGAGGATGTCTGGACCTACATTCGTGTCTATGAAGTTCCTTCCAACGAATTGCATCACCGCAACTATCCCAGTATCGGCTGTACCTATTGTACGAGTCCAGTGATGCCCGGCGAAGACCTCCGCGCGGGACGGTGGAAAAACTTTACGAAAACCGAGTGCGGGATACACAAGGCCTCGTAATGTCGATGCAGGAATTGATCGCAAAAATCGCCAAAGGGCCAAGGGCTTCGAAGGACCTCACCTGGGACGAAGCGAAACGGGCGATGAAGGCGCTCATTGAGGGAGAGGCCACGCCGGCGCAGGTGGGAGCCTTTCTCATGGCCATGCGAATCAAGATAGAATCCGTCACCGAACTGGCCTCCATGACCGCGGCGGCGCGCTCCTATGTGACGCCTGTGCCGATCCCGCGGGAACTCGGCGTCGTGGATCTGCCGAGCTATGCGGGGAAACAAGAAACTTTCCATGCCCTTGCGGCCGCCGCTATCGTGGCCGCGTCGGCAGGCGCAGCGGTGTTGATGCACGGGTATGACGGGATTCCTGGCCGCGCGGGGAATGCCCGAGTACTCAAGGCCTTGGGCCTGCCGATCGACATGGAGCCGAAAGTGGCGGCAGAGGCGGTGGCGCAGCATGGATTCGCCTATCTCGACATCGCCCTCTACCACCCTCCCATCTATCGCTTTTTAGAGATGCGACAGGAGCTGGGAACGAGGAACGTCTTTCATCCGATTGCGAGGCTCTTGAATCCGGCTCGCGCCGCGTCGCAGGTCGTCGGGCTGTCCCATCCTCCCCACTTTGAAAAGACTGCTGAAGTGTTGCGGATGCTGGGTTGCCCGCGGGCTCTAGTGGTCAGCGGTGTTGAGGGCGATCCTGAACTGTCGATTGCCGCCCTCACAAGGGTTCTGGAATTGCGAGACGAGCGGATCACGCCTCTCTCGTTCTCGTCAAAAGATGCCGGGTTGCCTCCGGGTGCGCAGCGCGACATGGCCGGCTTCCCGTCGGACCAGCGAGACAAGGAAGCGGAGCTGCTCCGTCGGATTCTCCACAATCAACTGCAGGGCGGGCCTTGCAACTGGGTGTTGATGAACGCGGCGCTGATGCTTTATGCCGCAGGTAAAGGGGCGACATGGGCGTCATGTATCCCACTTGCACGTCGAGCGCTCGAAGAGGGGGCGGCGGCGCGAAAATTGGACGAACTGATTCAGGAGCCGGTGGGTTCAGGGGTGACCGGCCGGACCCATTGACCACACGAAAGGATCGAGTCCGTGCGACATCTTCGTCAATTAGAAGACCAGAGTGTCTACATTCTTCGCGAAGCCTACAAGCATTTTGACAGCCTGGCTATGCTGTGGTCGATGGGGAAGGATTCGACCGTGCTGCTGTGGTTGGCTAGAAAAGCCTTTTTCGGCCATGTCCCGTTTCCCCTTCTGCACGTCGACACGAGTTACAAAATCCCCGCCATGATCGAATATCGAGATCGAATGGCCCGCGAGTGGGGCCTTAATTTGGTCGTTGGACAAAACAAGGAAGCGCTCGCGGCCGGGATGAATCATACGCTGGGTCGCGTCAATTGTTGTACGGCCTTGAAAACCAATGCACTCAAGCAATTGATTGAGCAAAAGGGCTATACGGGAATCATTCTCGGTGTGCGTTCAGATGAGGAAGGGACGAGAGCCAAGGAACGCTATTTCTCGCCTCGTGACAAACATGGCGATTGGGATTTTCGCGATCAGCCGCCGGAGCTTTGGGACCAATTCAAGACGACGTTTCCTCCGGGAACACACATCCGGATCCATCCGCTGCTGGATTGGACGGAGATCAATATTTGGGAATACATTAAGGTCGAGAACATTCCCTTCATGGATCTCTATCTCGACCAGGGGGATGGGACCCGTTACCGGAGTCTCGGCTGCGCACCCTGCACGATGCCGATCAAATCGACGGCGAAGTCCGTGGACGACATTATTGACGAGTTGCGGCACACCACGGTGGCGGAGCGATCGGGACGCGCGCAGGATGAAGGGCGCGGGATGGAGTTGCTGAGAAAAGACGGATACATGTAGCGAGAATGATGAAAAAGTCGCCCTTCTCACCCGCCCAGCCCCGGCGCGCCGAGACGCGCCTTTTCCCATGCTTCGTTTTCGGGTCGGAGAAATCCTCAACGGGGACCCGGCCGCCTCACCACTCGGCGGCGAGCACAGACTTGGTGCTCCTTATTCGTCGCACCGTGCGCCCCAGAGGGTACGCTTCCGGTTGTTTCTTCCCTGCGGCCTTGCTGGGCTGCCTGTTTGAACATTCTGGGGTTTAAGAATGGCAGAAGCGATCTCGAAACCATCTGACAATTTGAACATCGTTATCGTCGGGCACGTGGACCACGGGAAATCCACCCTGCTGGGGCGTCTCTATGCCGACACGGGATCGTTGCCGGACGGCAAACTTGAAAAGGTCCAAGCCATCTGCCGGCAGCAGGGGAAAGAATTCGAGTACGCGTTCCTGTTCGATGCCTTTCTTGAAGAACAGGAGCAGGGAATCACCATCGATACGGCACGGACGTTCTTCAGTTGGAAGGATCGGCACTACATCATCATCGATGCGCCGGGACACAAGGAGTTTCTCAAGAACATGATCTCCGGGGCGGCCCGGGCCGAAGGAGCCTTGCTGCTGATCGATGCCTTGGAGGGCGTGAAGGAGCAGTCCAAGAAGCATGGTTATCTCTTATCGCTCCTGGGCATACGCCAGTTTGCCGTCGTCGTGAACAAGATGGATCTGGTCGGCTATCGGCAGGATGTGTACGACGGGATCGAAAAGGAATATCGGGAGTTCCTCGGGCAGTTCAAGGCAGTTCCACAGCAGATCATTCCGGTCAGTGCCAAACTCGGAGATAATATCGCCAACCGGAGCGAGAGGATGCCGTGGTATAGCGGTCCGACCGTGCTGGATGCGCTCAGTGCCTTTCGGAAAGAACCGGGACAATACGAACAACCGCTTCGCCTACCGGTTCAGGATGTGTACAAGTTCGACGCCCGCCGCATCATTGCCGGCCGCGTCACGGCCGGGCGCGTGAAGATCGGCGATTCCCTGGTCTTCTCACCGTCGAACAAACGGGCGGTGGTTAAGTCCATTGAAGCATTCAATATCGATCCTCCTCCGCTAGAGGGCCGTGCAGGCCAGTCAGTCGGTGTCACGCTCGACGACCAGATCTTTGTTGAACGAGGAGAGATCGCCTCGCATCAGAAGCAACTTCCGCTGGTGTCGACGGCCTTTCGAGCCAATGTGTTCTGGTTGGGCCGGAAGCCGTTGGAGCGGGGGCGACGCTATCAGCTCAGAGTGGCGACGAGGGAAGTGGATTGTGAAGTGGCCACCATCCACCGGATTATCGACACGATGGATTTGGCTCAGCAGCAAGGCAGCAGCGTGGTCAGCAAGAATCAGGTTGCTGAATTGACGATTCGGACCAAAACGCCGGTCGCGTTTGACCTTTCGGCCTCGTTTGAGTCGACGGGCCGATTCGTCCTCGTGGATGAATATGACATTGCCGGTGGCGGCATTGTCACGGAACTGGTCCATGACGATCAGGAATTTCTCCGCGAAGAAGCGCGGCAGAGGGATTTTGCCTGGGTGAAGGGTGAGGTCGGGGTCGAGAATCGCGCACAGCAGTATGGCCACCGAGCCGCCATAGTGTTGGTGACCGGCGGGCGACATACGGGGAAGTCCTTCCTTGCCAGGACCATCGAGGCCAAACTTGTGGCTGATGGCCGGCATGCCTACTTGCTCGACGGAGAGAATCTCCGTCGCGGACTTGATGCAGACCTCTCAGAGGGAGAGCGAGGACAGGCGACCGAAATGGCTCGCCGCTATGGCGAAGTGGCGCGGCTGCTTGTCGATACCGGGTTGATCGTGGTCTCAACGACCAATCCATTCGGCATGGCCTATGCCGAAGCGGCACAGGCCATTCGGACGCTCGTCCATCCGGTCCCGGTGATCGCCGTTCATATGAGCAAGGCGCCCGAAGAAGTCCCACCCAATACGGATATCGTGCTGTCAGGCCCGACGGATTTCGATACGGCTACTCGACGGATTCTTGAAGAACTCAAGCGCCGTGGAGTGCTGGCTCAGGCGATCGGGGCGAAGCCGATCTTTCAGTATTCAATTTAGCAGGATGCTCCAAAAGCCCGCCAGCGGCGTTCTCGCATCGTTCAGACCCTCAACGTACCCCAGAGAGTACGCCTGCGGGCCTTCACTCGCTGCGGCCTTGCTGGACGACCTTTTTGAGCATCCTGCGGGAGGCGTCCCTTCTTATTCCATACGTGCAGGCCCTGGAGGTCGTGGTGTGCAGAGCCCGGCGGATCGGCTGCTCAGTGGAGTGGGCGATTCATGTTAGAACGCATGAAATGACGGCTAACACGCTGGCGGGCGCTCCTGGTGTCCAGCAGAAAGCAATGTGGATTCAACAGCTTGCGCAATCGCCTGTCCTCTGCAAGGCCTGGGATTAGCAGACAGTTCCTGCTGGCTTTGCCGAAATGATTCGGACGTCGAATTATAGTTATGTTCACTTTGAACGAGCTATGTAGCAATGGATGACGCTGAGTACGAAGGCCGAATTGCGACCATGGATACATGGTCGCAATCGGTCCGACAAGAGCTGGCCAAGTTGATTTCTGAGAACCCAGCGAAGGTCATATATCATTACACGGACGTACGCGGACTGATCGGCATGATTGCCTCCGGGCGAATTTGGGCGACGCATGTGTCTCGTCTAAACGACGCAATGGAGTACGAAATAGGCGTAACTTTTGTCACAAATTTCATTGGAGCTAACCTTCAACAAGCATCTAAAGCAATTATCGACAAAGCAATCTCTCAGCTCCGATCTGTCGATACCTTTATCGCATGCTACTCTGCCACCGCAGATGTACTTAGCCAATGGCGCGCGTACTCCGGGACCGGAACTGGCTACTGTATTGGGCTCAAGACAAGCGAGATGGCCACGATAGATGGTCGAATGCCTTTGCTGGAGAAGGTTATCTACTCCAAGGCTACTGGCGAATCGGTTCTTTCACTGTTGTTAGCACGCGTCGATGAATTTCTTGACGACCACGACTTTGGGAAAGTTGAGGTTGGTTACCTCATGGGGATGTTGGAGGGCACCTTCAACAACGTAGCCTGTATCATCAAGCATTCCACCTTTGAAGAGGAGAACGAATACCGGCAGATCTACCAGCCTGCCAGATCAACTCTCTCGCTGGACACAAAGTACCGAATGGGACGATTTGGTCTGACTCCATACGTCGAGATCGGATTCCTTCAGAAAGGAAAACTTCCCATACAATCAATCATGATCGGTCCATGTAGAGATCCCGATTCTGAGGCTAGATCACTTGGGGTGATGCTCTCCGAGCATGGATATGGCGATGTTGAAGTGTTTACATCTGGGATACCACTTCGGGTATAAGGAAGGAGTGAGTTTCATGTGTGAACATAACAAATCGCTCCAGCCGATGGAAAGAATTAAGGGGTCGGACCCCTTAATTTCGCGCGTGCGTCCCGAACCAGCGGCTCACCGGACAGCCGCTGCACAACCTCCGGTTGCTCCGCGCCTGCCCGGTGAGCCGCGGGGCCGTTAGGCTTCATCAACCACCGAAAGGAGAATGAATCATGCGCAACCATACGCTGAAGGGAAAAGTCGCTCTCGTCGGAGCCGGCGCCAAGAACCTGGGCGGCCTTATCAGCCGCGACTTGGCCGAGAGCGGTGCGAAGGTCGTGGTGCACTACCACAGCGACGACACCCGGAGGGACGCCGACGCCACGGTGAAGGCGATCAAAGAAGTTGGCGGGGATGCCTACGCCACCCAGGGGGATCTGACCAAGCCTGCCAACGTCACGGCCCTGTTCAAGTCCGCGAAGGACCGCTTCGGCAGCATCGACATCGCTGTCAATACCGTGGGCAAGGTGCTGCGCAAGCCCTTCGTCGAGACCAGCGAGGAAGAGTTCGACACGATGTTCGACATCAACGCCAAGGCGGCCTACTTCTTCATCAAGGAGGCCGGTATCCACCTCAACGACGGCGGCAAGATCATCACGATCGTGACTTCCCTGCTGGCGGCCTTCACGGACGGGTACTCGACCTACGCGGGCGGCAAGGCACCGGTGGAGGACTTCACCCGCGCGGCAGCCAAGGAGTTCGGTGCGCGCGGCATCTCAGTGACCGCCATCGGCCCTGGGCCGATGGACACGCCGTTCTTCTACGGGCAGGAGACGCCGGAGCGTGTCGCGTACCACAAGTCGCAGTCGATGAACAGCGATCTGACCAAGATCGAAGATATCGTGCCGATCGTCCGATTCCTGGCTACCGAAGGCTGGTGGATCACCGGACAGACTATCTTCGCCAATGGCGGGTACACCACTCGGTGATTGGCACAACCTAGGAAGCCTAACAACCGGCTGCAGCGGACGGAGCTGCGCGCCGCCGCTGAACCGGAGCGTTAGGCATCGGAATGTGCGCCATCTGGCGGACTGGATGTGTGGAGTTTGACTCCCCGGAAACCCCTGTGGTACCGTTTCATGCTTGTGTATTCGCATAGTTAACGAGGGATATCATCATGGCGGTCGAGAAAGATCTGAAGACCATTCTTGGTAAATTGAAGTACTCAGACGACGCTAAAGTACTCGCGCAGATTTCAGAAAATACCAAACAGGTTCACGCGCGCATGGCCGGCATTAAGCACAAGCTGGTGGTCATGAGCGGAAAAGGCGGCGTGGGCAAGAGCATGACTACGGTCAACTTGGCGTTGGCGTTTGCGCGGCAGGGAGCGAAGGTCGGACTCTTAGACGTAGATCTGAACGGACCCTGTGTGCCTCGCATGTTGGGCTTGCACGGCCAGTCATTGACCATGGGGCCTGGGGGAGCAATTCCTCCAGTCGGGCCGCTCGGGGTGAAAGTCGCGTCGATGGATTTCTTCCTGGAGGATGCGTCGCCGGTTCGCTGGAAGGGGCCGATGGATGTCAGCCCTGTGTGGTTGGGGCTGATGGAAATGAATGTCATCCGAGAATTCTTGGCCGATGTCGTCTGGGGCGAACTCGATTACCTCCTGGTCGATCTGCCTCCCGGGGCCGCGGCGGACAAACCACCGGTCATTGCCGGGTTTATTCCAGACCTGGCGGGAGCGATCGTCGTCACGACGCCATCAGAAGTGGCATCGGACGTGGTGCAGAAGTCGGTCACCTATGCCCGCGACATGGGTATCAAAGTCCTGGGCATGGTTGAGAATATGAGCGAGTATCGCTGTCCCTCCTGTGGAGAAGTGAACGAGTTGTTCGAAGGCAACACCGAGGCCCTGTGCGAAATGCTGGACCTGCCGCTGCTCGGACGG
>Ga0187894_10004755_pt1 | contig 14336 bp, 13 predicted proteins | sample GBC1701081metaG_FD_136650 | JGI IMG/M metagenome (GOLD analysis project Ga0187894, IMG submission 136650) | White microbial mat communities from a lava cave in the Kipuka Kanohina Cave System on the Island of Hawaii, USA - GBC170108-1 metaG ...
CGCGCGGAGGAGATGCGCGCCGCGCCGGTCGTCGCGAGCAGCCTGCTCGAGGCGGTCGATCTGCTGCTGGAGGAGCGGGCATGAGGATCCTGCTCTGGCACGTGCACGGCTCGTGGACGACCGCGCTGGTGCAGGGCCGGCACGAGTACCTGCTTCCGGTGCTGCCCGACCGCGGGCCGGACGGGCGCGGCCGCGCCCAGACCTGGGACTGGCCCGCGAACGCGATCGAGGTGACCCCGGCGGAGGCGGCCGAGACGGACGTCGACGTCGTGCTGTTGCAGCGGCCGGAGGAACTAGACGGCCTCTGCGAACGTTGGCTCGGCGGTCGTCGGCCGGGGCGCGACGTGCCCGCCGTGTACGTCGAGCACAACGCGCCGCAGGGCCGGATCGCCGAGATGCGCCACCCGGTCGCCGACCGCCGCGATCTGACGCTGGTCCACGTGACCCATTTCAACGACCTGTTCTGGGACGCCGGCGCCACCCCGACGCGGGTGATCGAGCACGGCGTCGTCGACCCCGGCTACCGCTACACGGGCGAGCTCCCTCGCGCGGCCGTGGTCATCAACGAGGCGCGCCGGCGCGGACGCGTGACGGGCACAGACCTCCTGCCGCGCCTGAACGGCCAGGTGCCGCTCGACCTGTTCGGGATGGACGCCGGGGGACTGGGCGGCATGGAGAACCCGCCGCAGCGCGCGCTCCACGAGCGGATGGCGCGCCGGCGCGTATACCTGCACCCGATCCGCTGGACCTCGCTCGGACTGTCGCTGATCGAGGCGATGCACCTGGGCATGCCCGTCGTCGCGCTCGCCACCACCGAGGCGCCCGACGCGGTGCCGCGCGAGGCCGGCGTGGTCTCGACCGACGTGGGTGTGCTGGCGGCGGCGGTGCGACGGCTGGTGGCCGACCCGGGCGAGGCGCGCGAGCGCGGCCGCGCCGCCCGCCAGGCGGCGCTCGCCCGGTACGGCCTCGAGCGCTTCCTCGGGCGCTGGGACCGCCTCCTGACGGAGGTGACGGCGTGAGGGTGGCCATGGTCTCCGAGCACGCCAGCCCGCTCGCTGCCCTGGGCGGCGTCGACGCGGGCGGGCAGAACGTTCACGTGGCCGCGCTGGCGCACGCCATGGGGCGTCGCGAAGTGGAGGTGGTCGTGCACACCCGGCGCGACGATCCCGCGCTTCCCGAACGCGTCAGGATGGCCCCGGGCGTCACCGTCCATCACGTCGACGCCGGTCCCGCGAAGCCGCTGTCCAAGGACGATCTGCTGCCCTTCATGGACGGCTTCGCCGAGCGCCTCGGCGAGGCTTGGAGACGAGATCGCCCCGATGTCGTCCACTCCCACTTTTGGATGTCGGGCTACGCCGCCCGCGCGGCCGCGGCCCCGCTCGGCATTCCCGTCGTGCACACCTTTCACGCCCTCGGGGTGGTCAAGCGGCGCCACCAGGGCGAGCGCGACACCAGCCCGTCCCAGCGGCTGGGCATCGAGTCGGATCTGGTGCGGCGGGCGGACCAGATCATCGCCACCTGCACCGACGAGGTCTTCGAGCTGATCCGGCTCGGCGCGCCGAGCGCGCACCTGACCGTAATCCCCTGCGGCGCCGACCTGGCGCTCTTCAGGCCAGAGGGGCCGCGTGAGGAGCCCGCGCCCGGCCGGCGCCGGCTCGCCTGCATCGGCCGGCTCGTGGAGCGCAAGGGGATCGGCAACGTGATCTCGGCGCTTGCTCGGTTGCCCGACACGGAGCTGGTCATCGCCGGCGGGTCGGAACGGGAGCACCTCGACGAGGACCCGGAGGCGCGCCGTCTGATCAGCCTCGCGCGGGAGGAGGGGGTCAGCGATCGCGTCGAGCTGCGCGGCCGAATCGAACGGGCGCAGGTCCCGCCCCTGCTGCGATCGGCCGACGCGCTCGTCACCGTGCCCTGGTACGAGCCGTTTGGGATCACGCCGCTCGAGGCGATGGCCTGCGGCGTGCCGGTGGTGGCCTCGGCGGTCGGCGGGATGATCGACACCGTCGTCGACGGCATCACCGGCGTGCACGTGCCGCCGCGCGACCCGGAGCGGCTCGCCGACGTCCTGCGCGCCCTGCTCGCCGATCCCGACCGCCGCGCGGCCTACGGCCGGGCCGGCGTGCGCCGCGCCCGGCGCCTGTACGACTGGAACCGGATCGCCACGGCCACGCTGGACGTGTACGCGCGCCTCGAGCGCCGCGCGCCGCGCCGCATATACGACGAGTCGGTCGGCCGTTTTCGGCTGCCGCCCACCCCCGCGGAGCACCTGGCCGCCCTCACCGATTCGCTGCACCGGCTCGAGGGTGAGCTCGAGCGGCTCTCGTCCTGGGGGGAGCGGCTGGCCGCGCGGCTGACCTCGGGCGGGCGCCTGCTCGCCGCTGGCAACGGCGGCAGCGCCGCCCAGGCCCAGCACCTGACCGCCGAGCTGGTGGGGCGCTACCAGTCGGAGCGGGCGGCGCTCAGCGCGCTGTGCCTGCACGGCGACACCTCGAGCCTGACCGCGATCAGCAACGACTTCGGACTCGAGGAGGCGTTCGCGCGGCAGGTGCGCGCCCACGGGCGGGAGGGCGACGTGCTGCTCGCCCTGTCCACGTCGGGGCGCAGTGAGAACGTGCTCGCGGCGGCGCGCGCCGCCCACGAGTGCGGCCTCGAGGTCTGGGCGCTCACCGGGGGCGAGCCGAATCCGCTGTGCGGCATGTGCGACGAATCGGTCGCGTTCGACTGCGCCTCGACGGCCACGGTGCAGGAGCTGCACCAGGTGGCGATCCACGTGATCTGCGGCGCCGTCGACCGCGAGATCGCGCTCGGTCGCCGGGTGGTCGAGCTGGAGGGCGTGCGGATATGAGCGACCGCCCGCTCGTGGTGATCGGCGACGCCCTGCTCGACCGCGACGTCGAGGGCCGCGTCGAGCGCTTGAGTCCGGACGCGCCCGTGCCGGTGCTGGACGAGACCGCCATGCGCTCGCGACCGGGCGGCGCCGGGCTGGCCGCCGTCCTGGCCGCCGCGGACGGTTGGACCGTTACGCTCGTGACGGCGCTCGCCCAGGACGCCGCCGGCGAGACGCTGCGCACGCTGCTCGGCGAGGCGGGGGTCGACGTGGTCGACCTGGGCCTCGGCGGCGCGACGCCCGAGAAAGTGCGGCTGCGCTGCGGCGACCGCTCGCTGATGCGCCTCGACCGCGGCGACCGACGCGGCCCGGTCGGGCCCGCCCCGGCGGCGGCGCGGGCGGCCATCGGCTGGGCGGCCGGGGTGCTGGTATCCGACTACGGACGCGGCGTGGCGGCCGATCCCGCGCTGCGGGAGACGCTCGCGACGGCGGCCGGCGAGCTGCCTGTCGTGTGGGACCCGCACCCGCGCGGGCCGGCGCCCCCGCCCGCGATCTCGGTCGTCACCCCGAACGAGGCGGAGGTCCTGCGCGTGGAGCCCGAGCCCGCGGGCATCGGGCTCGCCGAGGCGACCGAGCGCGCGCACGCGCTGCGCCGTCGCTGGCGGGCCGGCGCGGTGTGCACCACGCGGGGGCCGGCGGGCGCTCTGGTGGTGCGCGAGGGGCGCGCCCCCTTCGCCGCTCCCGCTCCGCTCGTGGCCCACGGCGACCCATGCGGCGCCGGCGATCGCTTCGCGTCCCGGCTGGCCCTCCGGCTGGCGGAGCGGCTCGCGCTCGAGGACGCGGTGGTCGACGCCGTGGCCCGCGCGTCGACCTTCGTGGCCGCCGGCGGCGCCTCGGACGTGCTCGGCAAGGCGGCCGCCTCCATGGGGGAGCTCGACCTCGAAGGTGGTCTGGCGCTCGCCGATCGGGTCCGCGCCGGCGGCGGCACCGTGGTGGCCACGGGCGGCTGCTTCGACCTCCTGCACGCCGGTCATGTCCGCACGCTGGAGGCGGCGCGCCGGCTGGGCGAGTGCCTGATCGTGTGCCTCAACTCGGACGCCTCGGTGCGCCGTCTCAAAGGGCCCGAGCGTCCACTCGTGCCCGAGGCGGATCGCGCCTCGGTGCTGTCCGCGCTGAGCTGCGTCGACGCGGTCGTCCCCTTCGACGAGGACACGCCGGCGCGGGCGCTCGAGTCGCTGCGCCCGCACGTGTGGGTCAAGGGAGGGGACTACCGGGGCGCTTCGCTGCCAGAGGAACGGACGCTGCGCCGCTGGGGCGGCCGCGCGGTGATCGTCCCGTACTTCGAGGGCCGCTCCACGACCCGGCTGATCGAGGAGGCGGCGGACTGTGTCTGAGAAGCTTGGAACGGTGATAGTCACCGGCGGAGCGTCGGGGCTGGGCGCCGCCGTCGCCCGCGCCGTCCACGGATCGGACGGCACGCCGGTGATCGTCGACCGCCAGGAGCCCGAGAACGGGCATGGGTTGTTCGAGCGGGTCGATCTGGTCCGGACGCGCGAGGCGGAGGCCGCCGTGCGTCGCATCGGCGAGCGCGCGGACGGCATCGACGCCGTGGTCACCGCGGCCGGCATCGACGCGTGCGGACGGCTCGACCAGGTCGACGCCGAGCGGTGGGAGCAGGTGGTCGCCGTGAACCTGCTCGGGACGGCAGCGGTGGTGCGCGCCGCGCTGCCGTACCTGGAGCGCTCGGCGGGTCAGGTGGTGACCGTGGCCTCCACGCTGGGTCTGCGGGCGCTCAGCGACGCGACCGCGTACTGCTCGAGCAAGTTCGGCGTGGTGGGCTTCTCGCGGGCGCTGGCGGCCGAGACCACCGGGCGAGTGGGGGTGACCTGCCTGATCCCCGGCGGCATGCAGACCGCCTTCTTCGACGGCCGCGACGAGCGGTACAAGCCTCCGCCCGACGCCGACCTCGCGTCGCCGGACGACGTGGCCGAGGCGGTCCTGTTCGCGCTGACGCGCCCGAACGGCACGCAGTTGCGCGAGCTGATCGTCACGCCCACGCACGAGACGTCGTGGCCGTGAGGCCGCTGCTCGTCGTGCTGCGGGCGCTCGGGCTGGGCGACCTGCTCACGGCGGTCCCGGCGCTGCGGGCGCTCGGGCGCGCCCATCCGGAGCACGATCGCGTGCTCGCCGCGCCGGCGCCGCTGGCGCCGCTCGTGCCGCTCGTCGAGCCGGGGCTGCGCCTCGTCCCGGCGCGGGAGCTCGAGCCGCTGCCCGGTGCGCTGCGCCGGCCGGAGGTCGCCGTGAACCTGCACGGTCGCGGGCCCGACAGCCACCGTGTGCTGATCGAGACGCGGCCCGCTCGCCGCCTCTGGCTCGAGCACGCCGACGTCCCCCAGAGCCGCGGGGCGCCGCGGTGGCGCCCGGGCGAGCACGAGGTCAGGCGGTGGTGCCGGATGCTCGACGAGCAGGGCGTTCCCGCCGACCCGACTGACCTCGAGCTGCGTCCGCCACCCGGCGAGCCGCCCGATCGTGTGCGCGGAGCCACCCTGATCCACCCCGGAGCGGCGAGTGCCGCCCGGCGCTGGCCGGCCGAGCGCTGGGCCCGCGTTGCCCGCGCCGAGCGGGAGCGAGGAGCCGCGGTGGTGCTGACCGGAGGTCCCGGGGAGGCCGACCTGGCGCGCTCGATCGCCGACCGCGCCGGCCTCGATCCCGACTGCGATCTGGCCGGCCAGACCGATCTGCTGGAGCTCGCGCGGGCCGTCGCGGCGGGCGGGCGGGTGCTGTGCGGCGACACCGGCGTGGCCCACCTCGCCACCGCACTGGCCACCCCGTCGGTCATCCTGTTCGGACCCACCTCGCCAGCCGAGTGGGGACCGCCGCTCGGGTGCGAGCGCCACCGCGTCCTGTGGGCCGGCCGGCGCGGCAACCCCCACCGCGCCGCCCCCGATCCGGGCCTGCTCGAGATCGGCGTCAGCGACGTGCTCGAGGCGTTGTCGGCTCGTCCCGCCTGAGGGCGTCGAGAGCGTCGTGAGGCTCTACACCTAGAGGTGTACGATGGTGCCATGGGCCGGACGAACATGGATAGATGATGGCCTGATCGAGCGGGCGATGCGCATCCATCGGCTGAGGACGAGGCGCGAGGCCGTGGACCTGGCGCTGCGGCGGCTCGTGGGCGACTCCCTGAGCCTCGAGGAGGCCCGGGCGATGGAGGGAACTGGCTGGAGCGGCGACCTCGACGAGCTGCGCGACGCGGAGCGGGTCGGCGAGCTGTGATCCTGGCCGACACCTCGGCCTGGATCGAATTCCTCCGAGGCACCGGCAGCCGCGCGAACCTCCGAGTGCGCGGTCTGCTCGCCCGCTGCGAGTTCGTGCCCGCCGAGGGTCCCCGTGACTACGAGGAGGCCGCGGAGCTCTACCGGGCGTGCCGACGCGTGGGCGATACCGTGCGCGCGCTGACGGACTGCCTGATCGCGAGCGTGGCCATCCGCACGCGCATCGGGCTCTTGCACGCCGATCGGGACTTCGACGCGATCGCCCGGCACGCCCCACTCGAGCTGGCCTGAGCGAACATCCCAGCCTCAGGAGGCCGGCGAGGCCAGCCGGTCCGCTTTGCGCGAGAGGGTCTCGAGCAGGGAGTCGTACGAGTCCGCGAAGGCGCGCACGCCCTCGTCCACGAGCTGGCGCAGCACGATGTCGTCGAGGTCCACGCCGGCGTCGCGCAGCTCCTCCATCAGCCCGCGGGCGGCCTCGACGTCCCGGTCCACCGTTCGGGCGGGCGTCGCGTGGTCGCGTGCCGCCTCGATCGTGGCGTCCGGCATCGTGTTGACCGTGTCCGGACCGATCAGCTCGTCGACGTAGAGGGTGTCGGGGTAGTCGGGGTTCTTGGTCGAGGTCGAGCCCCAGAGCGGACGCTGCACGCCGGCGCCCGCCGCCCTTAGTCGGTCCCAGCGCTCCCCGGCGAAGATCTCCCGGAAGGCGGCGTAGGCCAGCTTCGCGTTGGCCACCGCGGCCCGGCCGCGCAGCTCCTCGCGACCGCTCCCCTCCAGGGCGGCGTCGACCTTGGTGTCCACCCTCGAGACGAAGAAGCTCGCCACGGAGGCGCTGCGGTCGATCGGCGCGCCCGAGTCGAGTCGGCGCTCGAGCCCGCGCAGGTAGGCCTCCGCGATGTCGCGGTGGCGCTCCACGGCGAACAGCAGCGTCACATTGACGTTCACGCCCCGGGCGGTGAGCTCCTCGAAGGCTCGCACCCCGGGCTCGGTGCCCGGCACCTTGATGAGCACGTTGGGGCGGTCGATCGCGCCCCGGTGATGCTCGGCCGCCTCGATGGATCCCTCGGCGTCGAAGGCCAGCGCCGCCGGCAGCTCGAACGAGACGTAGCCGTCCTGCCCCTCGGTGGACTCGAAGACCGGTCGCAGCAGGTCGGCCGCGTCGCGCACGTCGCGATAGGCGAGGCGCTCGAAGATCTCCTGCGGGTCGCCGGTGTCGGCGGCGGCCTCGCGGAAGGCGTCGTCGTACCGGTCCGAATGCCCCATCCCCTTCTCGAAGATCGTTGGGTTCGAGGTCACCCCACTGATGCCGTCCTCCTCGACCAGTCGGCCCAGGACGCCCTCGTCCAACAGCTCTCGATTCAGGTTGTCGATCCAAACCGCTTGGCCGAGGGCCTGGATCTCGCGTAGCCGATTCATCATGGTCCTTTCCGGCTGCCCGGTTCTGGGGGGGAGCGAAACGGTTGAGGATAGCCGCAACGGCTCGATCTCGAGCGGCCCCTCGGGACGGGTCTCGACCTGGAGGGTCGTGTGCTCGATCCCGAAGCGCTCGTGCAGCAGCTCGGCGAGCTGGCGGCGGTGCGACTGGGTGTCGCAGCCCGAGCGCACGGTCACGTGCGCCGACAGGGAGGGAAAGCCCGATGTGACCTCCCACACGTGTAGATCGTGCACCTCGACGACGTGATCTTGCGCCGCGAGCGTGTGGCCGATCTCGTCCGGATCGAGGTGGCGAGGAGACGCCTCGAGCAGCACGCGCCCGGAGTCGCGCAGCAGGCCCCAGCCGGAGCGCAGCATCAGCCCGGCCACGAGCAGGGCGGCGATGCCGTCGGCCCGGGCGTAGTCGGTGGCCAGGATCACAGCGCCCGCGACGGCGGTGGCGACGAAGGCGAACAGGTCTGTGAGCACGTGCTGGAACGCGCCCTCGACGTTGAGGCTGCGACGGTCGGCGCGCGACAGTGTCCAGATCGCGGCGAGGTTCACGGCGATGCCGGCCACCGCCACCACCAGCACCGCGGCGCCCTCCACAGCGGGCGGATCGAAGAGCCGCCGAATGCCCTCCACCACGATCACGGCCGCGAGCGCGAGCAGCGTGGCGCCGTTCAACTGGGCCGAGAGGATCTCGGCCCGCTTCAGCCCGAAGGTGAAGCCGCCGCCCGCCGGCCGGTCGGCCAGCCGCGCGGCGCCGAGCGCCAGCGCGATGGCGCCGGCGTCGGTGAGCATGTGCGCGGCGTCGGAGAGGAGGGCGAGCGAGGAGGCGAGGATGCCCACCACGACCTCGACGGCCATGAAGCCGACGATCAGGGCCAGCGCGATCGTCAGCCGCCGGCGGTCGGCCGTCGCTGGGCCGTGATGGTGATGGGCCATACGTCCGATGGTGGCACGCGTTGCGGCGCTTGCGAACGGGTGTCGGACTGGGCGCGGGGCTACGGCCGCTGGGGTGCGGGAGAGGGCTCCGCGGGGACCGGCTCCCCGGCGGGTGGCGGCTGGGTCGGGGTCGTCTCCTCGATGGGCGGCGGCTCCTCCTCGGGCGGCGAGCCCTCATCGGGCGGTTCCTCCTCGGGTTGCTCCTCGGGCGTCGTGGTCGGTGGCGTCTCCTCGTCGGGCGTCGTGGGCCGCGAGGATCCGCCATCCCCGTCGTCGGCGTTCCCGCCCTTGCCGCCACCGCCTACGAACGTGGTGCCGCCCTCGCGCTGGCTGATCGAGCCGCCCACCACCAGCTCGCTGGCGGTGACGGCGACCACGGCGATCAAGAGGGCCAGGGCGGCGGTCCCTAATACGACGCCGAGGGCGACCTTGCGTCTGCGGCGGCGCGACGGGCCGCTCCGGTACACGCGCACGGGCCCCGCCCGCCGGGCGGCGCTCGCCGGCAGGGCTCGGCGCTCGTAGGTGAAGCTCTTGGCGATCCGTTCGGTCGGGCGGTGCAGCAGCTCGCTGACCACGGTCACGAGCACGGGGGTCATCGCCGCGGCGATCCAGGTGCCGGCGATCCAGAGCTGCGAGGTGACGACGGCCGCCGTCGCGGACGCCAGGGTCGCTATGACCAGCGTTCGCATGTCGAGCCGGCGCTGCTCCTCGCGCTCTTCCGTGCGCGGGGGCCAAGCCATCGTCGCCACACCGTAGCGATCTCGTTTACGCCCCGCCGTCCCCGGTACAGAGACCCGGGACGGCCGGTTCATCAGCCGGCCCCGCATCCCCCCGACCCGCGGCGAGGCGCCCCCGGCGCCTCGCCGCAGTTGAGCGCCGAGTTCAACTCGCCAGCACCGCCCTGCTCTACGCTGCGGCGCCTCATGTGGTCTCGAGACGGCGTCGTCTACCAGATCTACCCGCGTTCCTTCCAGGACTCGGACGGGGACGGGAGCGGGGACCTGGCGGGGATCCGCGCGCGGCTCGATCACCTGGCGTGGCTCGGCGTCGACGCGCTGTGGTCGTCGCCGTTCTACCCGTCGCCGATGGCCGACTGCGGCTACGACGTGTCCGATTACACGGGCATCGACCCGGTGTTCGGCACGCTCGCCGACTACGACGCGCTCGTGGCCGCCGCGCGCGAGCGCGGGCTCGACGTGCTGATGGACGTCGTCCCCTGCCACACCTCGATCGAGCATCCCTGGTTTCGCGAGCATCCCGACTGGTACATCTGGGCCGACCGGCCGAACAACTGGTCCTCGTCCTTCGGGGGATCGGCCTGGTCGCCTCGCGACGGGCGCTACTACCTGCACTCCTTCTATCCCGAGCAGGCCGACCTCGACTGGCGCAACCCGGAGGTGGTGGCGGCGATGCGGGGGGCACTGCGATTCTGGCTCGAGCGCGGCGCGGCCGGCTTTCGGGTGGACGCGATCGATCGGCTGCTCAAGGATCCACAGCTTCGCGACGATCCGCCCGCGACCGAGCCGTACGGCCTGCCGCTGCGCGCCGACGAGGCCAAGCTCGCCCTCACCAACTCCCGCAACGCCCCCGACACCGGCGCCGCCCTGGCGAAGATCCGTGCGGCCTGCGGCGACGCCTTCCTGGTCGGCGAGGTGTACCTGCCGAGCGCGAAGTGGCAGCCCTACCTCGACTACTTCGACGCGGTGTTCGCCTTCGAGCTGCTGCACGCGCCCTGGGACGCCGCGCCGCTGCGCCGCGCGATCGAGGCCACCACACGTCAGCCGGGGGCGGCCTGGGTGCTCTCGAACCACGACTTCGGCCGCCTCACCACGCGCTTCGGCTCGGACAACGCGCGCGCGGCGCTGATGCTGCTGCTCACCCTGCCGGGCGCGGCGTTCCTGTACCAGGGCGACGAGATCGGCCAGCCCGACGCCCCGCCCGGAGGCTCGGGCTTCGACCGCGCGGGCCGCGACCGCTACCGCCACCCGATGCGGTGGGACGGCTCGCCGACGGGCGGTTTCACGACCGGCGAGCCGTGGCTGCCGGTGACCGACCCGGCCGCGGCGAACGTCGCCGACCAGCGCGACGACCCCCGTTCGACGCTGTCGCTGACCCGCGCCCTGATCGAGCTGCGCCGCGAGCTGGGCGACCGATTCGAGCTGCTGGACGCCGAGCCGGGCGTGCTCGCCTACCGCCGCGGCGACCACCTCGTGGCGCTCAACACCGCTTCGGAGCCGCTGCGAGCGCCGCCAGGCGGCGACCTCGTCCTCGAGACGACCGAGGGCGCTCTGGCCGCGGGCAGGCTGGCGCCGCACGCGGGTTTCGTCGCGATGGGTTAGAGCCGTCTCACGGGGGGTACTTGCGGGCTTAGGAGGACGGAACCTGCGCATACGTCGACATCTGACGTGGATGGCCGCGGCGGTCGCGGCGCTCGCGCTCGGCGCCTGCGGCGTCGGGGGCGACGAGGGCGGCGGCGGCGCCCGGGCGATCAACTGGTACGTATTCAACGAGCCGGGCGGCTCCTACGACATGGCGGTGGCGGACTGCAACGAGCAGGCCGGCGGCCGGTACCGGATCAACTACGTCAAGCTGCCCACCGACGCCAACCAGCAGCGTGAGCTGATCGTGCGCCGCCTCGCCGCCGAGGACACCGACATCGACCTGGTCGGGATGGACGTGATCTGGACCGCCGAGCTCGCCGAGGCGGGCTGGATCCTGCCCTGGGAGGGAGGCCGCGAGAGCGCGGCGACCGAGGGCAAGCTCGAGGGCCCGCTCAAGACCGTCGAGTACAACGGCAGGATCTGGGGCATCCCGTTCACCAGCAACACCCAGTTGCTCTGGTACCGCAAGGACCGCGTGGACGACCCGCCCGAGGACTTCACGTGGGGCGCGATGATCGACCAGGCGGTCGAGAACGGCACGGCGATCGAGGTCCAGGCGCGCCAGTACGAGGGGCTCACCGTCTGGATCAACGCGCTGATCGCGGGGGCCGGCGGCCAGATCATCGACGAGAACGGCGACGTCGCGGTGGACGACAGCGCCAAGCGGGCGGCCGAGGTCGAGCGCCGGCTGGCGACCTCCCCGGCGGCGCCGCCCGGCATGTCCACGAACGCCGAGGACCAGGCGCGCCTGGGCTTCGAGTCGGGCCGCTCCGACTACCAGGTCAACTACCCGTTCGTCTATCCCAGCGCCGCGGAGGTGAGCGAGGAGTTCCAACGCAACATGGGCTGGGCGCGCTACCCGCGCACGAACCCGGACATGCCGAGCCGGCCGCCGCTGGGCGGCATCAACATCGGTGTGTCGGCCTACTCCGAGACGCCCGACCTCGCCTTCGAGGCGGCCCAGTGCCTGGCGAGCGAGGAGCACCAGGCGGTCGCCGCCGAGCTGGGCGGGCTGCCGCCGACCACGGAGGCGGTCTACGACACGCCCAAGGTCGAGAAGGCGTATCCGTTCGCCGATCTGTTGCGGGAGTCGATCGAGGACGCCGCGCCGCGACCGGTGACGCCCGCGTACAGCGACATCTCGCTGGCGATCCAGAAGACCTACCATCCGCCCGAGGCGGTGGATCCGGACGGGATCGTGGACCGGCTGCGCGCCCGCATCGAGAAGGCAGTGGAGGGGAAGATCTTCTGATGGAGGCCGCCCAGGTCGGAGCCGCACCCGCCCGCGCCGCCACCGAGCCGCGCAAGCCCGGCCGCATCTCGGAGCGCGCCCGCGGCGAGCGAAAGCTGGCCTGGATGCTGTGCGCGCCGGCGGTGATCGCGATGCTGATCGTGACCGGCTACCCGATCGGTTACGCCTTCTACCTCTCGCTACAACAGTTCGACCTGCGCTTCCCGGATGAGCGGGAGTTCGTCGGGCTCTCCAACTACGCGGACGTGCTGTCCTCGAGCACGTGGTGGTCAGACGTGTTCACCACGCTGATCATCACGGTCATCTCGGTGGCGATCGAGCTCGTGCTCGGCATGGCGATCGCGCTGGTCATGCACCGGGCGATCTTCGGCCGTGGCCCGGTGCGCGCGGCCATCCTGATCCCGTACGGGATCGTCACGGTGGTCGCGGCCTTCGCCTGGAAGTACGCCTTCGACCCCACCAGCGGCTTCGTGGCCGGCCTGCCGCTGATCTCGGACACCGCGCAGCCGCTCAACACCCGGGAGGGCTCGCTGCTCGTGATCATCCTGGCCGAGGTCTGGAAGACCACGCCGTTCATGGCGCTGCTGCTGCTCGCGGGCCTGGCCCTCGTCCCCGACGAGCTGCACGAGGCCGCCAAGGTGGACGGCGCGAGCACCGTCCAGCGCTTCTTCCGGATCACGATCCCGCTGATGCGGCCGGCCATCCTCGTGGCGCTGCTGTTCCGGACGCTCGACGCCTTCCGCATCTTCGACAACATCTTCATCATCCAGCCGGGCGGCGCGCTGGGCACGGAGAGCGTCTCGATCCTGGGCTACAACGTCCTGATCAACCGGGTCAACCTGGGGCTCGGCTCGGCCATCTCGATCCTCATCTTCATCTGCGTGATCCTGATCGCCGTCCTCTTCGTGAAGGGGCTGGGCACGAGCACGGCGCAGCAACGAGGGGAGACCTAGATGCAGCATTCGGCCCGCGAGCGACTGCTGTGGTCGATCGGGATCCTGGTCGTCCTGCTCTACGCGCTGATTCCCGTGGTGTGGATCACCTCGCTGTCGCTGAAGACCCCGGATGAGGTGGGCGACAAGAAGTTCTTCTCCGGCTTCTCGTTCGACAACTACGACGTCATCTTCTCCGACGACACCTTCATCGCCGCGCTGATCAACTCGCTCGGCATCGCCGGCATCGCCACGCTGATCTCGATCGTGCTGGCCGCGATGGCCGCCTACGCGCTCGCCCGGCTCGACTTCGCCGGCAAGGCGCTGATCCTGTCTGGGGCGCTGGCCGTGGCCATGTTCCCGCCGATCTCGATCGTCGGCTCGCTGTTCGACATGTGGCGCGCGGTCGGCCTCTACGACACCTGGCCCGGCCTGATCATCCCCTATATGACGTTCACGCTGCCGCTGGCCATCTACACGCTGTCGGCGTTCTTCCGGGAGATCCCCTGGGAGCTCGAGCAGGCGGCCCAAGTGGATGGCGCAACGCCGTTCCAGGCGTTCCGCAAGATCATCGTGCCGCTGGCCGCGCCCGGCGTGTTCACCGCGGCGATCCTCGTCTTCATCTTCGCGTGGAACGACTTCATCTTCGCCAACACCCTCACCTCGACCGACGCTGCGCGCACCGTGCCCGCGGCGCTCGCGTTCTTCACCGGGGCGTCGCAGTTCGAGCAGCCGATCGGCGCGGTCTCGGCCGCGGCCGTCGTCGTGACGGTCCCGATCATCATCATGGTCTTGATCTTCCAGCGCCGCATCGTGGCGGGGCTCACCGCGGGCGCGGTGAAGGGATAGGAGGTCCCCAGAGTGGCCCAGATCACCCTCGACAACGTCACCAAGCGCTATCCGGACGGCTACGAGGCCGTGCGGGACATGAGCCTCGAGATCGACGACGGGGAGTTCGTGATCCTCGTCGGGCCCTCGGGCTGCGGGAAGTCGACCGCGCTGCGGATGATCGCGGGGCTCGAGGACATCACCGAGGGCGAGCTGCGCATCGGCGCGGAGGTGGTCAACGACCGCGCGCCGAAGGACCGCGACATCGCGATGGTGTTCCAGAACTACGCCCTGTACCCGCACATGAGCGTGCGCGACAACATGGGCTTCGCGCTCAAGCTGCGCGGGACGGACCAGTCGGAGATCGACGAGAAGGTGGGCGAGGCGGCGCGCGTGCTGGACCTCGAGCAGCATCTCGACCGCAAGCCGTCCCAGCTCTCGGGCGGCCAGCGCCAGCGCGTGGCGATGGGCAGGGCGATCGTGCGC
>Ga0187894_10004756_pt1 | contig 14329 bp, 11 predicted proteins | sample GBC1701081metaG_FD_136650 | JGI IMG/M metagenome (GOLD analysis project Ga0187894, IMG submission 136650) | White microbial mat communities from a lava cave in the Kipuka Kanohina Cave System on the Island of Hawaii, USA - GBC170108-1 metaG ...
AGGAAAGTCTGGACTTCGCAGGAGGAGATACCAGCGAAAGGCTGGGGGCTGTAAGGCCACGGAAAGTATCACAGAAAATACCCCATTATTCCTTTGGGAATAATCAGGATGAAAAGTTGATTTGAAGAATCAACCTCACCCGTCGAGAGGCGGGGAGTGGTAAACCCTATCTGAAGCAAGATAAGTCAGCGTAAATCTGTTCTCCGCAGCACGTTGACTAAGATAAATCGCTTGAGGGCTTTGGTAACAGGGCTCCTAGAAGAATGATTGCTCACGACAGAATCCGGCTTATCGCTTTCCCTCTTTTTAAAAAAGCATGATTATTCAAAAGTAGTTTAATTCTATATCTTTTTTTGAAATAATTCCTCACCTTATGAAGATCGAGGCATGAGGTGAGAGGTGTAAGTTTTTGTTTGATATTCCTACTTATAGGAGTTGGATGTTCGAAAAAGGAAAAGGAACTTGATAAAAGAGAGATAAGTAGTGACTTTGAATTTTTAATGGGATCTCATTTCCCTGCTTGGGAATATGTACGAACTCAAGAGGATTTTGAAAACCTTCATTTTTTTAAAACGATCTATGAGTCCAATATTTCCTATCTCGGTTTAAAGTCCAATCTCTTGTCTATACCCAAAGTGGTTCACTTTATTTGGATTGGAGTTAAGCCCTTTCCGCGCGATTCTATAGAAAATGTCCGTAGTTGGATTGCTAAACATCCAAATTGGATTTTTAAATTTTGGACGGACCGCCCTAGGGCTTTACCGCATCCCCAGATGCAAGAAGTTCGCATACAGGATCTTCGCTTTACCGTACTTGAGAAATATTACAGGCAATCTGATAACTATGGCGAGCAATCTGATCTTCTTCGCTATGAGATTCTATTTCAAGAAGGTGGGGTCTATGTTGATCACGATGTGAAGTGTCTGCGTTCTTTTGAAGAGCTCAACAAAGCATATAATTTTTATTGTGGTATGGAGTTGCCTCGTAAAACTTCACTGAGTTCTTCGGTACTTCCCACTAACAGTATCATCGGCTCTAGTGCGGGTCATCCCATTTTAAAATATTGTATCAATTGGTTGGATGAATGTTGGGATAGAGTAGAGAAAGCTTACCCAGGAAGGGATAGAGATTCGGTAATTAATCGAGTCTCTCACCGTACTTTTTTAGCTTTAGGCGAAGCTTTTAAACAAAAAGCAATGACAAGAGACATTGCTTTGCCTACTTTTTACTTCAATGCTCCCCAAGATGACCTGGCTATTTTCGCACGTCACTATTATAAAGGGACCTGGTTTGAAAATGAATCTACATTTGAGAAATTGGTTCGAGAACGTCTCATGAAGATTTCAAAAAAAGTAAATAAAATTTTACTATTTTTAGGGCTTTTTTCTTTCACCACTTTAGCTGGAGGGGTCTTACTCTGGATTCAATATCGAAAAATAATCAAACGTACTTAGAGGATAGTGTTCTTTTACAATATTTTTATAGAGGTTTAATTCCAGCTCCTGAAGAAACGGAAAGCGATTTTCTAGAGAGGGTAGGCAAGGTCGTTCCTCTAGATTATGTAGAATGGAAAGAAGCCTCTCGTATAACCTACCTCCTATTTCGATTTACTATCGATTGGATTCCTATCGTATATTCCAATGAGAAAATTTTTTTTTGGGAGGGGGGAGTTACATGGTTGCCCAAGGGCGACCTTCCCTGGGTTCAGCTCAAGAAGTCTTTGAAAAAAGGCTCTTTGCTGAATTACCATCGCGTTGATCTTTTATCCCATGAAGCTATTCACGTAGCAAGAATGGGGTTTCAAGAGCCTTTTTTTGAAGAATGTTTGGCTTATAGGACTTCTTCTCGGAGATGGAGGCGTTTTTTGGGTCCTTTATTTACCTTTTCGTGGGAACCTTTTCTTTTTTTGGGAGTCTCCTTTGTTGCTTTTTTCTTGCCCAGCGCTGCTCTATTCAGCATCTCGATTTGGATACTCTCACTTTGCTTACGCCAACTTTTTCTGAATAGGTGTATTTCCCGCTCTTCCCTACCCTTCACTCTATGCCTTAAAGATATGGAAATTATCCGATTAGCCTGTGGTTTCAAATTCTCCTTTGACCTTTCTTTAAGAGGAAGATTACTCAAACTACTCTGGTGCCAGAAAGAGTATGGGTAAAAACTTGGGGTGGGAAATGCTACGGGGCAGTGTGTTGAAATTCTGTTTTATGGAGGAGGTTCCACATCTCTCGGAAAGCAGCGCAACTGCTCAGGAGTTCTTCCTTACTTCCTTCGGCTACTTTTTCTCCACGGTCGATGAAGATGATACGATCTGCATGTTCAATGGTCCCTAGTCGATGGGCAATGATGATTTGAGTGACCTCGCCTTGTAAGCTAGAGGTGGATTCTCGAATGAAATTTTCACTGATAGCATCGAGAGAAGAGGTTGCCTCGTCGAGAATTAAAATAGGCGCCTTTTTCACTAAAGCACGCGCGATGGCCAATCGTTGCTGTTCTCCTCCGGAAAAATTTTTTCCTGCTTCTGCTAAAAGGCTTTGATATTGTTCTGGGTAGGAGAGAATATGTTGTTCTATATGAGCCATTTTTGCTGCCCCTTCGATTTCTTTTTGAGAAAAATTTCGACCAAAAGCGATGTTGGCAGCAATGGTATCAGAAAATAAAAAAGGCTTTTGAGAAACAAAAGCGATCTGTTCTCTCAAAGAGCGCTGGGTATAGCCTCGGAGAGGCCTGCCATCGATCCGAATTTCTCCTTTTTGCACATCGTAAAGGCGAGGTAATAATTGGACAATTGTCGATTTTCCAGAACCTGTCGGTCCGACGATAGCAAGTGTCTCTCCTTTTCGAAGCGTAAAGCTAAGGTCTTTTAAGATCCACCTTTCTTCAGAAGAGCGGGGTTGCTCCTGATCATAATGAAACCACACGTGATCAAACTCGATCGACTCTTTAAATTCTTTAAAAAGAATGGTGTCTGGTTCATTTTCCATTTCGCCTTTTAAATTAAGCACCTCAAACATTCTTTCAGCAGCGACAATCCCTTTTTGAATATTAATATTTTCATCTGCAAATTTTTTGATCATTTCGTAGGACATTTGCAAAAGACCACAAAAGACAATCAACCCAGAAATCGTGATCTTGAGAGTCAAAATTCCGAATAGGACAACTCCGGCTAAACAGAGTGTGGTGATCATATGTAAAATGGGGCGAGTTAGTAAGCCATATTTAGCGGTTTTACTTTCAAGGAATGCCATCCGATGATTTTGTGTTTGATATTTTTTAAGAGAAAATAACTCCATAGCGAACACTTTTACCGTTTGGATCCCCGATAAAAAATCGATTAAAACAGAGGCAAACCGCTCTTGGTTGAGCTGAAGCTGTCGAGAGACTTTTTTAACTCTTTTGGAAAGTAAAATGATGGGAAAGATGATCATAGGCAATCCTAAAAAAATCACGATCGAAAGTTGCCATGAAATATAAAAACAAAGCAAAAGAGTCATACAAATGGTGAATGGTGTTTGAAGGTAATTCATGAGGACAGAGTTTAGAGAGGTAGAAATTTGGTTGGCATCCCCTACCACACGAGAGGAGAGAGTTCCTATGTTGTGTTTTTGGTAAAAACTCATCGGCAAGGTTTGAATATGTTCAAAATATTGTTGTCTTAGGTCTCTGCTGATCCTAATGGCCATTAATTGCGTTATGTAACGACTTTCAAATAGGAGTATGGCTTTAACAATCGCAATTCCAACCAAAGTCCAAATGATGATATGAAGGCTAGAGATATGGTATCCCAAAGGACCTAGGAACTGTTGGTGAATTTTCTCAATCAGCCATTGAAGCGGATTGCCTTCTCGATGTTGGTGTAGCAAAGGTAAGGGGGTAGAGACGATCTCTTGACCAGAGATGAGATTGTTTAGGGTCTCGGCATTGATTAAGACACCCAAGGCGGAGATTTCTAAAGAATTGGCTACGGTGAGCAGGAGCAAAGTGAATAAACTCACAATCAACAGAGTTAAATGTTTTCGATTGCGCAGTACAGCTTTAAAAAGAACGATCATGAGATAGGGTTAGGAGATTCCTCAATTTTATATTCTCCCATTTTTCGAAATTTTCGATAACGCTGTTTTAAAAGAATTTCTGGAGAAAGTTTTTTAAAGATGTCCCATTGAGTGAGAAGATATTTTTTCACTACCTGATACATTGTAGTGGGGTCATGGTGGGCGCCTCCTAAAGGCTCTTCGAGGATGTCATCGATAATTTCCATCTCTAAGAGATCTTCAGCGTGCATCTTGAGCGCTTGAGCTGCTTCTTGATGTTTAGTCGCATCTTTCCATAAAATTGAGGCACATCCTTCTGGAGAAATTACGGAGTAGTATGCGTGTTGCAACATCGCTATGACATCGCCTATCCCAATACCCAGAGCTCCTCCAGAACATCCTTCTCCAATTACGATTACGAATATAGGAGTAGCCAGGCGAGACATTTCCCACAAATTGTTCGCAATTGCCCACCCCTGACCACGTTCTTCGGCAGCTAAGCCAGGATAAGCTCCCGGGGTATCTATTAAAGAGAGAATAGGGATTTTAAATTTAGTCGCCATCTTCATGAAACGAAGTGCTTTTCGGTATCCTTCTGGATGAGGCATGCCAAAATTTCTCTTTACCCGACTTTCAGTATCGCATCCTTTTTCTTGAGCAATAACCATAAATTTGATTCCCCCGATTCTAGCAAGACCAGATATGATGGCGGGGTCATCTCGAAACAAGCGATCTCCTGAAAGTTCATGAAATTCTTCACAGAGATTGCGGATATAATCAATCGATTTAGGGCGTTGAGGGTGCCGGCAGATAGTGACTCTTTCCCAAGGGGATAGAGTGGAATAGGTTTTTTTTTTGAGGGAAAGGAGCTTTTTTTCTAGTTTGTTGAGTTCTGTTTCTGAAAGTAGAGGGTTATTTTTGTGATGCTCTTTAAACCTAGCGATCGTCTCTTCATATTCTTGAATGTGCTTTTCATGAGGAAGCATAAATTTATCTCATAGGTAAGGTGACTTCAACACCAGGTAGTTTTGCATCTTGAAATTTTTGGACGATTTCGATGATTGTGGGCTTAGTGATGATGATGGCAAAAAGCTCTTCTATATCTTCGGAGCCTAGTCGAATACACCCATCACTCGCATAAGAACCTATTACGCTGCGATCTTCTATCCACTGTTCTGAAGCTATATCAAAACTCCAAGGTGCTCCATGGATTCCATATCCTTTTTGAGAAACGGAGCAATCGGCCAAGCTTTTACCAAAAGGTATCCAACGAGTCCCAAACACTTCGATCATCTCCACCTGTTTATTTTGAAAAAACCCTCGGATCCCTGGTTTATAGACCGCGATTTTGTCTCCCAATAGATATTTTCCCAAAGGAGTTTCTGTTCCTGAAGCGGTTTCCTCTTTTCTTCCTAGGCCCACGCAGTAGGTTTTGATCAAGACCCTCTCATTGGTATCTAGGTCAATATAGTAAAATCCCATTTTGCAGAGAGAAAGATCGACGAGTAGGTAAAATTGAAAATTTCTATCCTTACGAAAGACATTAAATAAACTGCCTATCGAAACGCTATGGGTAGCATAGTCTCGTTTTTTATTGAGGCTTCTTGCAATAAAATGTTTCGAGGTAGCGTAATGAGAAGAGTAATCGCCAATCCAAGCGGGCCTTCCTTTTAACCAGGCTACACGGCTCGTATAGGCAATGGTTTCTACGATAGGGAGTTTAGTAGGTCCTGTAGTAAAAAATTGATCGATGCGATCCACTTTAGGAAAATCTCCATCTTCCTGTATAGGTTCGGGTGATTCGGGAGTTATAGTCAGGAAAACTTTAGGCTCGGGATTTTTAACAGAAGGAGCAAGGGGTGGGGCATTGGCCTCTTTTTTTTGAGAAGAGGGGATTAATTTTTTGACCGTCGCAGTAATTCCAATGACAGTAAATAAAAGTACACAACTCATCAAAAAAACTTTCACCATTGACATAACAACCAACTTAAATCATAGCTTTTAAATTCGATTTTTTTCAATAAAAAAACTATTTGATAATAAAAGACAAAAAAGGACTATTCATTTCTACCAAAAAAGCAATGATAAAATTTGCTCCAAAAAAATGATCTTTCCCTTCTAAAGGAAGAATCTCCATTTGGTTTTCCTCTTGCCTTTCTTCTCCCCATTCTTTTTTCATTTGAGGAAGAAGGGTGAGAGTAGTTTCCGTTCCTACTAAAGTTACAGGTACTGAAGGGCCTCTATATTTTTGTAAGGATCCCTTTTCTAAGATTTTTTCTTCTTTGACCTCGATTGTTTCACAACAACTGTAAAAGACGATTTTTAATCTTCCTTGCGGAAAGTTTTCTTGAATAAAAAAATTTAAAGTAAGCTGAGGGAATTGAAAAATATATTCCACTTGCATCCAAGTAGGCAAGGAGAAGATCTTAGTCCACCCTTTGAGCCGGAAGTGATCTCTTCCTTTTTCCCATAGAAGTTCACGAAATCCTCTTTGATGGAAATAACAGGGTCTCTCTATGCCAAAGGAATCTAGAGAATCGTATCCTGATGAGTGGGGTCCGCTATTTACGATACCAATCTCTTTTTTGTGAAAAGAAAACAGTCCTGAGTTCCATCCGCTCACTGTACAAGCTATACTCGATTGGGGGGTCGTGAATTTCAGACAGCCTAAGGTCATTTCTTCAGATAACAAGGAAAATGGAGTGTTGTAGGAAAGGGGCTTTTGAGGAATTGCCAGCTTCAACAAAGCTAAGGTATAGGGTAGAGGAGGATGTGCTTGAAGCTCTATCGCTTGCTGAAATCCTTTTTTTTGTGTCAGGCGATAGGCTAAAGAAAAGAGTAAAATATTGTAGGCAGAGAGTCGTGAAGGGGTTGACAGGAAAGGATGTCCCCACATCGACAAGTGCGGAGAGCCTCGGTGATCTAGAGTGTGGGTTTGCCAGATGGCAACCCTTACCCCCGCATAGGCTAAAGCTTCATTTTGTAAGCAGATCCCCAAAATCATCCAAAGAGATCCCAGCTCGGCGAGTCGGGTTAATTCAGGTACTTGATGCCCTTCACCGATTCTTCCCAGTAAGGTGGCCCCGTTTGCCATCTGTTCGATTAGAGAGAGAGAGGTATCGAAAGGAGTGTCCAAAAGATAGGCCAAAAGCTTCAAATAAGCCTGAGGCAAAGGTAATTCTTGAGGGTAACGCTTTTTTAAGAGGTGTTTCCATCGCTTTTTTAAGATTGCAACCTCTTCTTTTTTTTCAAGAAAGTTAAAAGTAGTGTCTCTAAGGAGTTGAAGATGGTGTTCGATGTCTAAAAACGTCATGTCAAGAATAATCATACTCAGAATAGATTTTTGTGTGGACATAAATGAAGAAAATGAGAGACCCTATGAAGGTGTTGTGTCAATTCCTCCTTGTTCTTCTTCAGATTTTTCTTCTTTCGTTGCTGCTCCTTCGAATGACTCCAAAGCTCTTAACGAAATTTTAGAGCCATTCTTCAAAGAGATTGCAGAGAAAAATGTATTGCAATTGGCAGCATCTAAAGATGCAATATTAGCAATGGCTGAAAGGGTGATGGGGTTCGATCCCTATAAAGTATGGACACACATTTTTCAGAATCAAGGTTTATGCGACTGTATTTGTAAGATTCACAAAAATTCCCAGAAATGGTCAGGTATACATTTAGGACCGGTTCAGGCAGAAGGATTTCAGAGTAGCGTGGTTCAGCATTTTCAACAATTCTACACTCAAGGTGCTCAGAATTTGAAAATGGCAGAATTTACTCAAAAATTTGAGCTTGGTAGCCCTCCTTCATCCTTAGAAGAATGGCAGGCTTTTGTGGATCGATTGGTAGAAAGGGCTAAGGAGTGTTGTACTAGTGCTGTTTAAGGAGGTAGATACTTGATAAGCTTTTTTAGTCGCTGCTATTGTTATCGACGAGCGCAATCTCTCTCTTTCACCAGCTATCTCGACCAACTAACACAGCTAAAGAATATGAAAGGTAAAATTCGAGAAGAGAAAAACTTTTTGAAGATCCCTATGGAGGTATTATGGGAGAGAACACTTCAAGATGAAATTCTCGTGAAGAAGCTTTTCGAGTTCCAAAGAGATCAGCTAGATCACCCTAATTATACAGCTTTAACGGAGCTGTTTGAGAAGCAAGTTGAGCAGCTGACCAAGGATACAGATCGTGATGAGCGATTGAAGGAGCTCTCGAACATAACGCAAATAAAAGAATTTACTTTGCAGTGCCTTATTGAAAATAAAGATTGCTGGCGCACTCTTTTATATGCCATTGTCGATTGTGCTTTTATTCGATCTTGTTGGATCGAGGATTAAAGAGGAGGCTTTTACTACCTTCTCTTCTGTTTGAGCTGAATTCTTTCTAATTGAATTGTTGGGTAGAGGGTTGTTCCCGTACTGGCTTCAGCTCCGACATCTCTTAACCAGGCTGACATTCCATATCCAATATAAGCACGGTTGCTACGCGGCAGAAAAAAATCTATCGGTAGCGAAAAGGCAAATCCTTTATCGTAATAAATTTTGCCATTGACGTGATCCTTTCCATCAGTGAGGGTGTACCATAGAGAGGCAATAAGACCACTGGAAAAGAGGCGGCTTACCTGAAAACGAACGCCCCGATCTTTAGCTAAGAATTGCCCTCCCTTGATTAAAAAATCAAAATCTCTCCACGTGTAGTGTAAGCTCAGAAAAGCTTGAATTCCCAAAAAAGGTACGTAGAAGGGGATATGTCCGTGAAGGCGTCTGATTTTGCGCGAAAAGCGGAAGCCATGATAGTGTCGCTTCCAAACGGTTGCCTCCTCTACTCCAATGGCCCAATTATACCCGACGGGATAATAGAGAATTTCAGCTGCCACTCCTCCATAAGCGGGTTCAAAATATCCGGTTGCTAATCGATAAAACCACCTTCCTCGATTCCAACTTTTTTGTAAGTAGCCCTTTTCCAAGGAGAGGGAATAGGTTTGGTAATATTTAATGGTGTCGGTACGCACATTGGGAAGCTGAGAGGGATTTAAAAAATCGGTATCATTAAGATGGAGGATGCTCGACTTAATAGCATAACCCACTTGTAGCTCATAAAAAATTTCATCAAGAAGATAACCGCAAGGGGTAGCTATGAGGCTGAGGTTGTATTTTAATTTGCCAGTAGAGCTTCCAAAGAAAGTCTGAATACGTGGCCTAAAAGTGAAAAGCCACACTGCTTTTTTTCTCTTAAAGAGAGAAGTGCCATTAAAGGGATACCCTGTGGAATTTTTCATAGGGGAAAGGGTGGCCATTTCAAATTCGGCGACCTCTCCACAATAGTAGCGAGCGAGATCTTCTCTTCTAAAAGTGTAGCTTTGACAGAGTATGCCATTGGCCTCAATGGTGACGGTCACTTTTGAGATATTAGAGGGAAGAATCGCCGCAAATACCCTTTGCAAGCGTTTTCGGATGATAGGTTCCTCTCGATACATGTTGTTGATGACTTTGATCCAAAGGTCTCCTTCTGCGGTAAGGTACACTTGATATAGATCTAAGCCTTGATCTCCAAGAAGATGACCTAATTCATGAGTAAATTCTTTAGCGGGGCGAAGTATTCCTAAGGGTTCTTGATCAGCAGGTGTTTCATAAAAAGCAGGATTACGAACTTTTGGAATAAATCCTTTGCTATCTCCGAAAGGATAACGGAGCGAACCCATAGCACAAAATTCTCTTCCCCTCAAAGAGTTAAAGGTAAGCTGTAGGGTTTCTCTAAAGAGATAGCCCAAGCCAATATTAATCCGAGAATCCACTTTTCTACCTTTCGGATGTTCGTGAGGATGATTTTGATAGTTATAGGCATCATACTCCAACATGAAGGAAAGGTTACTCAGAAGGGGCAAGTTTTCTTTACGCCATGGAGTCCAGGCTATTCCACCGAAGAAGCCTTTGATCCTCTTACGCCCCCAACCCAGGGTGACTTCGAGATTTTTATTGGCCCAACTCTTGGTGCCCACGACATATTGAGAATAAAACTTTCGTGTTCCTAGGAAATCTTCCAGCCCTACAGCAAAAGTGGGGAACCCGGAAAATCCATCATCGGGAAGATTCAAGATAAACTTGATATTTCCCGTCCTCTCAGCTTCATCACCGAATCCAAGATGGCCAAATGTGGAATCGAGAACCCCTGAATAAATGCGATAATTGAGTGACAATTCTAAGCGATCAAAATATTGAAAATTTATGGCATAGGCTTCATAAGGAGGAAGGTGCATTGTTCCAAAGGCAGCGATACCTTCTCGCGTTGTTCTTGAAGAGGGCATATTGAAATATCCTCCTACCATCGATCCATTATAGAAAAGGGGAAGAGAGTCTCTCTGCCTTTCGTCGATCTCTTTGATTAGAGCCAAATCGTTAAAAAGAGAGAGCAATTCTTCCCCTGCCATCAAGGAAAGAGGAAGAAAGAGAAAAACCATCTTTGAGAAAAAGGAGATGAACATACCCCTTAAGAGTATGTCGAAAAGGCGATTTTATGCCCAAATGATGAGGGTTGTTTTTGTTGTAGCCAAAAAAGAGGTTGTGTAAAAAGATGAGATTTTAAAAAATGAACAACTATGGCATTAGCGCCTATTACTCATCCTTGTTTTTCCTCACTTCAAGAATGGCTTCAAAATGCAGAGAAGGATTCAGATTCAATACAACGCTCTACTATACTGGATTGTGATATCGGTACAATGCGAATCCTTTCTTATGGCTCTGAAGGGATTGAGCTGAAAGTCAAACCTTTAGGTCGGCAAGCGGATGCGAGTCGATATAAGACTGAGGCAGTGTGTTATAACTTTTTTCTAAGAAAGGTTAGTAGCATCCTCAAGAGCTTTCCTCAGTTTTGTTCTTTAGAGTTGTTAGACCTTTCCAATAACGGCATACAAAATTTTAGTCACTTCTCTTGGGAAAGTTTATGTAATTTACGAGAACTCAACCTCAGCGGCAACGAACTAAGTTCCTTTTCTTTCGATGTTTTTAAGGATCTTCGACGATTGAAAAAACTGGATCTTTCTTGCAACAAATTGAAAAAAATTTTGGAAAATATATCTATTTGGAAGGATGTAGATATAGTAAACTTTCCCAAGTTGGAAGAGATCTTTCTCTCTGACAATCATTTAACGGAGTTTCCTGAATTTTATGCGTTAAGGCAGGTGAAAGTTTTGTTCTGTTCTCGAAATAAATTTAATAAAATAAAAACATCTTCTTTTTCAAATCTTAAACATCTAATTTGCCTCGATCTGTCTGAAAATAACATAGAAATAATTGCGCAGGATTGGTTTTATTTATTTCAAGTCCTTCAGAGCTCTCACACTTTAAAAATTTTGAATCTTTCTTATAATTGTGTACCCAGAATTTATAAAATGTTTTATAGAAAAAGTTCTCAATTAAAAGATGTGGATTTATCTAATAATAAAATTGAATATATTAATCGTATTTGCAATCTGCGTCATTTAGAGTGTTTAAATGCGTCTTGGAATTTTTTACAAGTTCCGCCTAATTTTCGTAACATGGTTTATCTAAGAGAGCTGAATCTTTCACACAATAACTTAATATCCATTGATTTTACTAAAAACAAGAGAAATTCTATTGCATTAAGTCCTTTTGAAGGATGCAAAAGCCTCAGCGCGTTAAATCTCTCCTGGAATTTTTTAGCAAACCTTTCGAAGGAGGCCTTTCCTTATCTACCTAAGTTGGAGAGTTTAGATCTTTCTGCCAACAAGATACACGAGCTTGGAAGAGAGTGCTTTAATAATTTGCCTGAATTGCGTGATCTAAACATTAGTAATAATGAATTGAATTCTATTAAAAAAAAATCATTTTATTCACTTCCTAAATTGATCTCTTTGCGGCTGAATCATAATCAGCTTTCATTTCTTGAAACAGGGTGTTTTGAGGGCCTTTTTCAACTTTTACAGTTGGGTCTTTCTAATAATAAATTACAAGAGCTGCCAAAGGGTTGTTTTGAAGGTTTATTGCAGTTAGCAACCATTAACCTTTCTAAAAATCAGCTCCAAGAGCTCACGGCTATTCCTTGGGAGGATCCTATTCGTCTTACAGATATCAATCTTTCTTCTAATCGTTTAACGAAAATTACAAACAACTGTTTTGTAAAGCAAATTCATCTCAGTCGGGTAGATCTTTCTGAAAATGATGTTGTTATTACCGACAGTTTCCTTTTTGAGTCCTCACAAGCAGTCACTGTAAAGATCTAAAGAATCTAAGGAAGCCAGTCTCGCTTATGATCTTTTGTGACGAAGATCCAAAATGGATATTTTATGAATTAATATCTTCTCTCGGTTAAGAATGGGGTGTTTTTTTTCTGCGGGAAGGTTTCTAGGTTATTTTGCCAAGGAACTTTCCTCTCTTTCGTCGGCTTTTTACAGTGACTAAATTTTTTAAATAGGCCAAAAATCTCACTTTATATGCAAATGTGATTTTGTACTCAAATGGTGAGAGTTGCTTTTGTTGAAAAAATGATGGTAAAAAAAGGAGCAATACATTAAACAGTGTAATTGCCTATGGCAATTACACCTATTTCCCAAGACTCTTTTTCTCTTTTCCAGAAATGGTTTTTAAGGAGCGCACAAAGTGAAGAAGGGGATGTATCTCCAATAGAGTACTTTACTTTACAAGACCCCAGTATTGGTAAGGTGCGAATTTTGGCTTTTGACTCTGAATGGATTAAGATGAAAGTCAGCGCCCCCGAATGGCAAAGAGAAACCTCTGGACAGGAAGGCAATAAGAAAGGTTTTGCCGCGTTTTGTCAAAACGTTATTAGAGTCATCTGCTTGAAACAGAGCATTTCTATAGTATTGCCTGCTTTTTTTGAAGGTCTAACTCATTTAGATCTTTCTAACAATGAGATAACTGTTTTGCCAGAAGAAGGGTTTTCTATGTTGCCTTCTTTAGAGAAGTTAAACCTCTCTAATAACTATATAGCGACTCTTAAACAGGGACATTGGGGGGGGCATGAGAAGAATTTATGTAGGTTGCGGAAGCTAGATCTTTCTAATAATTCTATAGCAGCTCTTAGTCCTTGTGTGTTTGAGAAGCTCAATTTTCTGGAAAAATTAGACCTTTCCTACAATAAATTAGCTAATATTTGCGAGAAAGCTTTTTCGGGATTAGCACGACTGAAAGAGCTTTTTCTCTCTGAGAATTCAAGGTTACATTCGTTCAAAGGTTTGCGGAATTTATCAAACGTAAGAGTGTTGCTTCTTTCCCATAGTAATTGTGAACAGTTGTTATTTTGTTGTAAAAGTGGTCTTAATTTTACTGGTTGTAAGGAAATGCGTTGTCTGGATCTTTCTAGAAATCGAATACACACAATCACGTCTTATTGGTTCGTTTCATCTCGATTTCCCTATTTGCAAGAATTGAATCTTTCTGAAAATCATTTAACAAAAATTGATAACGGTTTATATCAAGGACTTTCTCAACTACGCAGTTTAAATTTATCTAATAATCATATTGTTGAGATGCCTTCTCTTTCAAATCTGCTACATCATTGGGCTCAATTAGAGGCATTGGATCTTTCCAACAATCAGTTGCACCAGGTAATTGTTTCATGCTCTAGTCCATTAGGAAGTTGTGCAAGCCTTCTCTCACTCAATTTATCTCATAATCATTTAAAATATTTTCCAGTACAGTTCCCCGTGCCCAAATTGTGTAAGTTAGATCTTTCCAGAAATGAAATACAAATTTTTACAGTAAATTTCTTTAATAATTTAACCGAATTAATTGATCTAAACATTAGTTCTAATCAACTCAGATGGATTCAAAAAAATCAGTTTAATGCTTTATCTAAATTGACCAGTTTGCAATTGAATTGTAACCAATTATCCTCTCTTAACAAAGGTTGCTTTAATGGGCTTTCGCAACTTTCTACATTGAATCTTGCTCATAATAAACTACATAAACTGCCGGCTGAGTGTGTTAAAGATTTAACAAATCTAAAAACGATCAATCTTTCTTTTAATCAATTAAAGGAGATGCCAGAGAGATGCTTTGAAGGGAAATGCCACCTCAAAACAGTGCAACTCTCTAATAATCCTATTACGGGTACGACCTCTTTTTTCTCCACTTCTAGCGGTACTGGAGGTGAGAAATATCAAAAATACCTTTTGGGCCAATCTCGGGATGGAGCAAATGAGCTTTCATGATGAAACTCATCTTTAAGTGGTAGAGAGTAACGATGGGAGCTTCCTCTAGTAACAAAAGTTCTGCTTGTTGCAGAAGTTCTTGTCTTTTTTCTGATGTTGGAGTAAGCCAGGATTTTTTCAA
>Ga0187894_10004757_pt1 | contig 14326 bp, 13 predicted proteins | sample GBC1701081metaG_FD_136650 | JGI IMG/M metagenome (GOLD analysis project Ga0187894, IMG submission 136650) | White microbial mat communities from a lava cave in the Kipuka Kanohina Cave System on the Island of Hawaii, USA - GBC170108-1 metaG ...
AGGCGGCTGCGGCGGCCGACGAGAAAACGCGCTTCGTGATCGGACGGAGAGGCCCTCTCGATCGGTCCGTCGCCCATGGCGCGTCGTTCAGTGCCGTGCCGCGTGGTCGGCGAGGACGCGCGCGACGCAGCCTGTCAGCTTGGCGGCGTAGTCGACCTCGAGGAATTCGTTCGGCCCATGGGCGTTCGAGTGCGGCCCGAGCACGCCGGTGATGAGGAACTGTGCCTGCGGGAACTTCTCGCCGAGCATCGCCATGAACGGAATCGTGCCGCCCTCGCCCATGAAGCAGGCGTCGGCGCCGTAGAACTCGCGCGAGGCACGATGGACGGACTCCTCCAACCATGGCGCCAGCGGCGGCGCGCTCCAGCCGCGCGCCCCCTGTCCCGCCTTGAAGGTCACCTGGGCGCCGTACGGTGGATCGCTCTCGAGCAACGCCTTGACCTGCTGGCTCGCGGCGCGCGCATCGCTCGTCGGCGGCAGGCGCAGCGAGACCACGAGCTTCGTGCTCGGCCGCAGCACGTTGCCGGCATTGGAGCTGGGCGGCAGGCCGTCGGCGCCGGTGATCTCGATCTGCGGGCGCCAACAGCGGTTCAACATCAGCTCGACGGTGTCGTTGCTCACGGCGCTGGTACCGGCTTGGAAGGGGAACTCGCTGTAGACGGTGGCGCCGAGAATGTTCGCCGTCGCTTCGGCCTGACGCCGCCTCTGCGCAGGGATCTCGACGTAGAGTTCGCGCGGCACGATGGCGCCGGTCTTCTCGTCCTCGAGGCGGCTAAGCAGTTGGCGCGCGATGCGAAAGGTCGAGGGCACGATGCCGCTCGCGGCGCCGGAGTGAACTCCTTCGGTGAGGGTGGAGACCGAGAGCGTGCCGCTGATCAGACCGCGCAGCGAGGTCGTCATCCACAGACGCTGATAGTCGCCACAACCCGAGTCGAGCCCGACGACGAGGCCGGGCGTGCCGATGCGCGCCGCCAATGCCTCGATGTAGTGCGGCAAGTCGTGGCTGCCGCTCTCCTCGCAGGCTTCGATGATCAGGACGCAGCGTCCGCACGGCACGCCTTGCCGCTTGAGCGCGTGGATGGCGGCGATTGCGGCGAAGGCGGAGTAGCCGTCGTCAGCGGCGCCACGTCCGTAGAGCTTGTTGCCTTCGCGCACCGGCTTCCACGGCCCGAGACCGTCGCGCCAGGGCTCCATCGGCGGCTGCTTGTCGAGATGCCCGTAGAGGAGCACGGTGCCGGGCGCGTCGCCCGGAATCTCAACGAAGATCAGCGGCGAGCGCTCGCCGAGACGCACTACTTCGAGGGACAACCCCGGAACCTCCTGGGCGCGGATCCAACCGGCGATCAGCTCGACCGCCTGCTCCATGAATCCGTGCTGCCGCCAATCCCGATCGAAAGCAGGCGATTGGTTCGGAATCGCGATGTAGCGCTCGAGCGCCGGGACGATGCTCTCGTCCCAGCTCCGATCGATCTGCGCGCGCGTCTTCTGGGTGTCCATCAGCGTCGCATAGCGAACGGCGCGACAAAGAAGAAGGGGCGCGCAGCGACGCTCAGAGAACTCAAGACTAGGACTCAGGACTAGGGAGCCTTCATCAGGTTGAGGAGAACGGGAGTCGACGGCATGCCCGGGTTGACGACCGTCATGACGCCGTCGATGTGGCCGGGTGAGGTGAGACTCAGCGACAGGTCGACCGTAGGGAAGCCGCTCTGGTGGTAGGTGAGGTGGGTCGGGTCGACGACCGTCATCGTCAGGGTGCCGAGGAAGAAGAAGACCGTGCCGCCGAGATCAGTGGCGGTGACAGAGCCCGAGCCGGCGTCGATGCGGATGCTCGCGTCGAACTCGAAGCCGGTCGACATCGCCTTGGCCTTGCCGGTAAAGGTGCCGAGCATCTCGATCGAGACGCCGTCGATGGTTGCGGGCGTCGCCGTGGCCGTCGGCAGGGGGATCGTTCGCGTTGCCGTCGGCGTCACCGTCGGTGACGGGCCGATCACCTGGATGATGGCGCTCTCGAAAGCGGCGCAATGGCCGGCGAGCCCGCAGTGGTAGTTGTAGTCGCCCGGCGCGGTGAAGGTGTGACTGAAGCTGCCCGATGAGCGAACGCCGCTGTCGTAGGCGCCGTCGGGGTCGCAGCTCGGCAGTCCTTGGTTGTCGAACGCGGACGAGACTACCGAGTGCGGACCGCTGAGCCAGTTCCACACGACGGTATCGCCGACGTCGATGGCGATGAACTCGGGGAAGAATGCCGAGTCGTGTGCCCCGCCGACTTCGACCATGTGCACCTTGCCGCTGAACGTCGGCGTCACGGTCGGCGTCGCCGTCGGTACGGGTGGCGTGCCCGGAGAGATCGAGCCGCCGAAGGTGTTGGGCCCGATCTGGAAGGTGATGCTGCCGCCGCCGCCGAAAGGCCCGGGCAGGGTGCCGCTGATGGAGATGGGGATCACCTCGCTGCCGTTGTTGTAGGAGCCGGTGATGGAGAACTCGCCGGTGGCGAGGTTCACGCTGCCGGTGAGCGACACCCCGAACGCGGCGCCGCCGCCGCGCGAGCGGAAGCCGACCGGGCTCGGCAAGGTCAAGGTTCCGGTGGCGGATCCGTCGGCGGCGACGTTCATCACCAGGTCGCCGCTCTGTCCGCCGCCGAGATCGGCGGTGCCGTAGAAGGCGCCGAGGAAGGGGCAACCATGCAGTGCGAGGTCGGTGGCGACCAGGATCTCGGGGATCGAAACGCCGCCGCCGTCGGTGTCGAGGCTGGGGCAGGCGCTCACCCGGTTTCCGCCGCGGAGGATGGTCACACCGATGACCAGGTCTTCGATGGTCACGCGGCCGTCGCCGTTGCAGTCGCCCGGACAGGCAAAGGCGAAGCAGGGCAGAAGCAGCGTGAATAGCAGCGCCAGCGAAACTCGCACGCGGACCATCTCTCCTCCAGAGTGTTCGAGTCGCCCGATCCATCGGGGGCGCGAGGAGCCCGGGCGCTATTTCCTAGACAGCCTGCATAGCGTCGGCTCGCGGCGAAGTCCATTCCTTTCGCGCCCCTTTTTCTTCCCTCCTCCAATCGTGCTAACTCCGAGTTCATCACGCGACGCAAGGAGCAAGACGATGTCCGAGATCACCCGCAGGATTCTGAGTTGGTACAGCAGCGACAATCCCGGCACGCTGAGCAACATCGTCCGCATGCTCAACCACGGGCGGCTGGCCGGCACTGGCCGCTTCGTCATTCTTCCGGTCGACCAGGGATTCGAGCACGGTCCGGCGCGCAGCTTCGCGCCCAACCCACCCGCGTACGACCCGCGCTACCACTTCGAGCTCGCGCTCGCGGCCGGATGCAACGCCTACGCCGCGCCGCTCGGTTTCATCGAAGCCGGTGCAGCCGAGCACGCGGGTGAAATTCCGCTGATCCTCAAGCTGAACAACTCCGACTCGCTGACGCCGGGAACCGATCCCTGTCCGGCGGTCACCGCGAGCGTCGACGAGGCGTTGCGCCTCGGCTGTTCCGCGATCGGCTACACCATCTATCCCGCCTCGACGGAGCGCAACGTGATGTACCAAGAGTTGCGCGAGCTCACGCAGGAAGCGAAGCGCAAAGGTCTGGCGGTCGTGGTGTGGAGCTACCCGCGCGGCTCGGGCATCAGCAAAGAGGGCGAGACGGCGATCGACGTCGTCGCCTACGCCGCCCAGATCGCCTGTCAACTCGGCGCCCACATCGTGAAGGTGAAGCTGCCGACGGCGCACCTCGAGCAGGCCGCGGCGAAGAAAGTCTACGAGAAGGAGCACATCCCGGTCGATTCCCTCGCCGACCGCGTCAAGCATGTCGTGCAATGTGCTTTCGGCGGCCGCCGCATCGTCATCTTCTCCGGCGGCGAGGCGAAGGACAACGAGGCGATCTACACCGAGATCCGCGCCATCCGCGATGGCGGCGGCTTCGGCTCCATCATCGGCCGCAATTCCTTCCAGCGCCCGCGAGACGAGGCGATCAAGTTTCTGAACACGGTGATGGATATCTACGCAGGCAAGACAAAGTGACGAGGAACGGGGGTCGGGGGTCAGCCCCAGACCCCAGACCCCAGGACCGCGATGCCAATCGAACAACTTCTATCCCGAGAGTTCCTCCGCGTCGTCGAAGAGGCCGCCATTGCGGCCGCGCGCACGATGGGGCAGGGCGACCGCAAGTTCTCCGATCACGTCGCCGTCGAGGCGATGCGCAAGGCGATGGATACGCTGCCGATGCGCGGCGAGGTGGTGATCGGCGAAGGCGAGCGCGACGAAGCGCCGATGCTCTACATCGGCGAGAAGGTGGGCCGCTGGCAGGACGGCGACGCCGAAGTCTCGATCGCCGTCGATCCGCTCGAAGGCACCAACCTCTGCGCCACCGGCGCGCCGGGGGCGATCGCCGTGCTGGCCGCGTCGAACAAGAGCGGCCTCCTCTACGCGCCCGACTGCTACATGGAGAAGATCATCGTCGGGCCGGCGGCGAAGGGTTCGGTGCATCTCGACGCCTCGGTGGAGGAGAACCTGCGCGCGATCGCGCAGAAGTTGAAGCGCTCGGTGCGCGATCTGGTGGTAATCGTGCTCGATCGGCCGCGCCACGATCAGCTGATGGCCGACATCCGCCGCGCAGGCGCCCGCATCCGCCTCATCGGCGACGGCGATCTCTCCGCCGGCATCTCCGCCGCGGTGCGCGGCACCAACGTGCACGCGGTGATGGGCATCGGCGGCGCGCCCGAGGGTGTTCTCACCGCGGCGGCGCTTCGCTGTCTCAACGGCGGGATGGAGGGGCGCCTCGTCGCCGCCAAGCCGGGGCCGGAGGAGCGCAAGAAGTTCGAGGAGCGCCTCAAGCGCATGGGCATCAAGGATCCGGATCGAGTCTACACCGAGATGGATCTCGCTCCCGGACCGGAGATCATCTTCGCCGCGTGCGGCGTCACCGACGGCACGATGCTGCGCGGCGTCCGTTTCTTTGCCCACGGTGTGCGCACCATGTCGGTGCTGATCTCGATGCGCGACCGCATGGTCCGCTTCGTCGACACCGTGCATCTCGACGGCGACCCGACCGCGGTCGTCGAGTTCTAAGCTAGGGCTAGGGGCTAGCGGCGGGGGGCTGGATCCGGCCAACCCTCAGCCCGCAGAAAAAATGGACTTCTACTTCTTCCATCTCATGCCGTGGCCGCACCTGCCGGCCGATTACGATGGTCCGGCGTGGGTCAAGTGTCCGAACTCGTTCTACGAGGGCGAGAAAGGGCAGGTCCTCTACAATCGCTACCTCGACGAGCTGCTCTACGCCGAGCAACTCGGTTTCGACGGTCTCGTCGTGAACGAGCACCACGCCAATGCCTATGGCAACATGCCCTCGCCGAACCTGATCGGCTCGATCCTGGCGCGGCAGTCGAAGCGCGCCAAGATCGCCATCGTCGGCAACGCTCTGCCGCTCTACAATCCTCCCATCCGCGTGGCGGAAGAGTTCGCCATGATCGACGTCATCTCCGGCGGCCGCCTGATCGCCGGCATGGTCGTCGGCGGCGGGCCGGAATACTACTCGAACGGGCTCAACCCGGCGGAAGCGCGCGAGCGTTTCTACGAGGCACACGATCTGATCGTGCAGGCTTGGACACGACCGGGCCCCTTCGAGTTCAACGGCAAGTATTTCAAGCTGCGCTACGTGAACCCCTGGCCGACGCCGGTGCAGAAGCCGCATCCGCCGATCTGGATTCCCGGCGCCGGCAGCCTCGAGACGATGGAGTTCGTCGCCAAGCACCGCTACGCCTACATGGGCATTCCCTACTTCCACAAACGCGTGTTCCAGCGGAACTTCGACTTCTTTCGCGAAGCGTGCGCGAAGGAGGGCTACGCCGCCGATCCGAAACAGGCCGGGTGGCTCGTGCCGATCTACGTCGCCGAGACCGACGAGCAGGCCCGCCGCGAGTACGAGCCGCATCTCTGGTACTTCGTGCGCAAGCTGCTGCCGGGAATCGACATCGCTCCACCCGGCTACACGACAGCGCGCTCGGCGCTGAAGCTCGTCGGCGCGCGCAACGACTTCATGCGCTTCGTCGAGACCTGGGACCAGATCGAAGACGGCAACTACGCCATCGTCGGCAGCGCCACCACGGTGCGACAGAAGATGGAGGAGATGATCAAGTCGCTCGGCGTCGGCAACATCCTCTGCCTGCTCCAACTCGGCACTCTCCCCGCCGATCTCACCCGCCGCAGCATGGAGCTGTTCGCCGCGAGAGTTCTGCCCGCACTGCGCGCCGCCGGTGATTCGAGAGAGGGCGCCGCGCCTACGGCTAGCAGGGGCCGGGGGTCAGGGGCCGGGGGTCAGTGAAAGGGCGCTCGTTGCGACCTGACCCCCCGGCCCCAGACCCCAGAGAGATGTTCTCCGCCTCCATCATCGACGTCCACGGAACCCCGGTGGAGCTGCGCCGCGCCGGTGAAGGGCTGCCGTTGCTCTACCTGCACGGCGGCGGTGGTGACTCGGAGTGGATCCCGCTCCTCGATCGCCTGGCGGAGGACTTCACCGTCTATCATCCTTCGCATCCTGGCTTCGGCGACTCGGGCGGGCTCGAGCACATCTCCGGCATGGAGGACATGGTCCTCCACTACGTCGACGTGATCGCGGCGGTCGGGCTGAAGCGCGTGCCGCTCCGCGTCGCCGGCAGCTCGTTCGGCGGATGGATCGCGGCGGAGCTCACGCATCGTTATCCCAACGTCGTGCACCGCCTGGTTCTCGTCGCCGCGGCCGGTCTGCACCTCGAGGAAGCGCCGATCGCCGAGATGTTCGGCGTCGAGCCCGCGGAGCTGGCGCAGCGACTCTTCTACGATCAGGCTCATCCGCTCGCGGTGGCGATCCGCTCGATCACCGATCCCTCGTTGCTGCCGGAGGCGATGCTGCTGCGCCAGTTCAAGGCGATGGAGGCGCTCGCCAAAGTGGCGTGGAACCCTTACTTCCACAATCCGAAGCTCGAGCGCCGCCTCGACCGCATCACCGCGCCGACACTCGTCCTCTGGGGCCGCGAGGATCGCCTCATCCCGCTGGCGCACGGGCAGCGCTATGCCGCCCGCATCCCGCACGCGCGTCTCGAGATCGTCGAACACTGCGGCCACATGGCCGTGCTCGAGAAGCCCGACGAGATCTACGACGCGATCTCGGACTTCTGCGCCGAGGGCGCGCTGGCGTGAGTGCTGTCGTGGCGCAGCGAACAGCACCATACGGCGCCTGGCGATCGCCGATCACGGCAGATCTGATCGCGTCGAGCCAGATCAGCCTCGGCGGGATTGCGATCGACGGCGACGAGGTCTACTGGCTGGAAGCGCGTCCGACCGAGGCTGGTCGCAACGTCATCGTCCGACGCGGGCGCGATGGCGCCGCGGTCGACGTTACGCCGAAGCCGTTCAGCGCCCGCTCGCGGGTACACGAGTACGGCGGAGGTTCCTTTGCCGTGAGCGGCGGCCTCCTCTGCTTCGCCAACTTCACCGATCAGCAGATCTACCTGCAGGAGAACGGCGCTGCGCCGCGACGAATCACCTTCGCGGGTGACGCCAAGCGCTACGCCGACTTTACCTTCGACCTCGGCTGCGCCCGGTTGATCTGTGTCTGCGAGGATCACGACGCCGGCGGCAGCGAGCCGCGCAACTCGATCGTCGCCGTACGCCTCGATGGCGGCGGTGTCGAGACGATCGCCGCCGGGCATGACTTCTATTCCACCCCGCGCGTGAGCCGCGACGGCACCAGGCTCGCGTGGCTCACCTGGGATCATCCACTCATGCCGTGGGACGGAAGCCAGCTCTGGGTGGCGGAGATCGTCGGCGACGGCACGCTGCGCGATGCGGTTCTCGTCGCCGGCGGAGAGAGCGAATCGATCGTCCAACCGGAATGGTCGCCCGGCGGCGACTTGTTCTTCGTCTCCGATCGCAGCGGCTGGTGGAACCTCTATCGCCGGCGCGGTGGCGAGGAAGCCGTTTGCGTTCACGCGGCCGAAGCCGACTACGGTATGCCGCAGTGGATATTCGGCCAGTCGAGCTACGCGTTCGCGTCGCCGACGCGGGTCGTGGCGGTGTCGGTGCGGCGCGCAGTGGGACGACTCGAGCTGCTCGACCTCGACGCTCCGGGTCGCGCCCGGGTACGAACCATCGAGCTACCCTTCACCGACTTCTCTTCGATCCGCGCCGCGCCGGGCCGCGCCTACTTTCGCGCCGCCGGACCGAGAGACGGCGGAGTGGCCGTCGCACTGGATCTCGGCAGCGGTGCGCACGCGATTCTGCGGCGCTCGAGCGAGGTGGAGGTCGACCCCGACTACATCTCTACGGCGGAGACGATCGAGTTTCCCACCGCCGGCGGCGCGGTGGCGCACGGCTTCTTCTACGCGCCGCGCAATCGCGGCTTCGTCGCCCCCGCGGGCGAGCTGCCGCCGCTGCTGGTGATGAGCCATGGCGGACCGACGTCGTCGACCTCGAGCAGTCTGAGCCTTCGCATCCAGTACTGGACCAGCCGCGGAATCGCCGTGCTCGACGTCAATTACCGCGGCTCGACCGGCTACGGCCGCGCCTACCGCGAGTTGCTGAAGGGGCAGTGGGGCGTGGCCGACGTCGACGATTGCGTCCACGGAGCGCTGGCGCTGGTCGACGCCGGGCGTGTCGACAGCCGACGCCTCGCCATCACCGGCGGCAGCGCCGGCGGCTACACGACGCTCTGCGCGCTCACCTTTCGCGACGTCTTCCACGCCGGCGCCAGCTACTACGGCATCGGCGATCTCGAGGCGCTGGCGCGCGACACGCACAAGTTCGAATCGCGCTACGAAGACGGGCTCGTCGGCCCGTACCCGGAACGGCGCGACCTCTACCGCGAGCGCTCGCCGATTCACTTCACCGACCGGCTCTCCTGTCCGGTCATCTTCTTCCAGGGGCTCGACGACCACGTCGTGCCGCCGAACCAGGCCGAGGCGATGGTAGAGTCGCTGCGCGCCAAGGGTCTCGCAGTCGAGCACCTGACCTTCGCCGGCGAAGCCCACGGCTTCCGCAAGTCGGAGACCATCCGCCGCTGCCTCGACGCCGAGCTGGCGTTCTATGCGAGAGTCTTTGGATTCGACGCGAGTCGCGAATGACTCCCATTTGCTTGGACCGCGCCCGCTGCATATGGAAGAGCGATGGCTGAGACGGGGCGGCGCTACGCGCTCGAGGCGATCTTCGGTCCTGGTCGCGAGGAGATGACGAGCTATACGCCGCACGCGCACTATCTCGGCTTGCTGGTGGTGGAGACGGGTCCTGGGTTTGGCATCATCAAGTTGCCGCAGCGGGAAGAGCTGATCGGCGATCCGCGCCGGCATGTCATCTTCGGCGGCGCGATCACGACCTTGATCGATCACGCCTCCGGGCTGGCTGTCGCATGCGCGCTGGAGGAGCTCGTACCGGTGGCGACCATCGACCTCCGCGTCGATTACCTGCGCGCGGCCGAGCCCGCGGTCGACCTCTTCGCGCGCGCCGACTGCTATCGTCAGACGCGCAACGTCGCCTTCGTACGCGCGGTCGCGTACGAGCGCACGCCCGAAGATCCGTTCGCGAGTGCGCTCGGCACGTTCATGATCGGCGCCAATCGCACCGAGTCGCCCATGGGGCAGCTGCTGCGCGACGACAAGGACGGTGGCGCATGAGCAGCGTCGTCGATCTGATTCCGTACGCCCGCTTTCTCGGCGTTGCCGTCGAGGACAAGGACGGCGTGCTCGAGAGCGTCCTGCCGTTTCGCCAGGAGATCATCGGCAACGCGCGTCTGCCCGCCGTTCACGGCGGCGTTCTCGGCGCCTTCCTCGAGCTCACCGCATTCCTGCATCTCTTTGCCGAGAGCGGCGCCGAGCGCGCGCCGAAGCCGATCACCTTCAGCGTCGACTATCTGCGCTCCGCGGGCGCGGCGACGACACGCGCGCGCGCCGAGATCTTCAAACTCGGCCGCCGCATCGCCAACGTCCGCGTCGTCGCCTGGCAGGAAGACCCGTCGCGCCCGGTCGCCGCTGGCAACGGCAAGTTCCTGCTCTAGTCGCTGACGCGCGGGACATCTGTAGAAACGCCTCGTCTAGCTTGCGCCGCACGCCTGCGTTAGAGCGTCGCGGATGAACAGGCCGATTCCCGCCCGCGTCGCCGCCGCCCTGGCTCGAGCCGAAGCCGCGCGTTTTCCGCTCTCCTCCGAACATGGAGTGGGGCGGCTGCTGTCGGCGCTCGCCGCGGGCGTGCCGGCGAACGGCCGCATTCTCGAGATGGGGACGGGGGTCGGCGTCGGCATGGCCTGGATGGTCGAGGGACTCGGCCGCCGCACCGACGTCGAGATCTTCTCGATCGAGCTCGATGCCAAGACGCACGCGATCGCTTCTAGCGCCGACTGGCCGCCGTATGTGAAGCTGCTCCAGGGCGACGTCCTGGCTCACCTCGGCGGGCTGGGCACGTTCGATCTCATCTTCGCCGACGCGCAGGGCGGCAAGTGGGAAGGACTCGGCCGCACCATCGCCGCGCTGCGACCGCACGGGATTCTCCTCGTCGACGACATGACCCCGCTCGACGGCTGGGATGACCATCAGCGCCGCAAGAAGGACGAAGTGCGCGACACACTGCTCACGCATCCGGATCTCGTCGCCGCCGAGCTCGCCGAGTCGAGCGGCATGATCCTGTCTGTACGCCGCTGACCGTGAATCGGGGTCATCCCCGGCCCCCGACCCGGGCCCCTAGCCCCCAACCCCCAAGCTCGCTATTTCAACGGCATGAGCGACACCATTTCCGTCGGCCTGGTGCAGATGTCATGTAGCACCGACCCCGCGGCGAATCTCGACAAGGCGGTCGCGCGCGTGCGCGAAGCGACGAAACGCGGTGCCAAGGTCGTCTGCCTGCAGGAGCTCTTCCGCTCGCAGTACTTCTGCCAGAGCGAAGACACGCGCAACTACGAGCTCGCCGAGACGATTCCGGGACCGAGCACGGAAACCCTCGGCAAAATCGCGCGCGAGCACGGGATCGTCATCGTCGCCTCGCTGTTCGAGAAGCGCGCCGAGGGTGTCTTCCACAACACCGCAGCCGTGCTCGACGCCGACGGCAGCATCGCCGGCTGCTACCGCAAGATGCACATCCCCGACGATCCGCTCTACTACGAGAAGTACTACTTCACCCCCGGCGACCTCGGCTTCAAGAGCTTCGTCACGCGGCACGCGCGGCTCGGCGTCCTGGTCTGTTGGGACCAATGGTTCCCCGAGGCGGCGCGCCTCACGGCTCTGAGCGGCGCGGAGATCCTCTTCTATCCTACGGCGATCGGCTGGCATCCGAGCGAGAAGGCGCAGTACGGCGCGGCACAGCACTCGGCGTGGGAGACGATGCAGCGCTCGCACGCGATCGCGAACGGATGCTTCGTCGCCGTACCCAACCGCGTCGGGACTGAGGGAGGCCTCGAGTTCTGGGGCGCTTCCTTCGTCGCCGATCCGTTCGGCGAGGTGCTCGAGCGTGCCAGCCACGAGCGCGAGGAAATTCTCGTCGTCGAGTGCAAGCGCGAACGCATCTCGTTCGTGCGACGCAACTGGCCCTTCCTGCGCGACCGCCGCGTCGACGCTTACGACGGGCTGCTCAAACGGTATCTGGATTGAGTCGGGAGGATCGATCAGAGGCTGGCGGCGGGCGGCTGGCGGCTGGCGGCGGGGGGGGTACCAACCCCCAACCCCCAACCCTCGACCGCCGATTGTTCCACATGCCGGCGGAGTGGGAGCCGCACGCGGCGACGTGGCTCTCGTGGCCGCACAATCCGGCGACGTGGCCCGGCAAGGTGGAGGTGATCCCGCAGACATGGGTCGAGATCGTTCGCGCGCTGTTGCCGGGCGAGGAAATCCATCTGCTCGTGCGCGATGAGACAGTCGCAGCGGAAGCGCGCCGGTTTCTCGGCGACGCCGGACTGATCGGGCCGCGCCTTCATTTGCACCGGGTGAAAACGAATGACGGCGCATGGATGCGCGACGTCGGCCCGACCTTCGTCGCGAACGAGGGCGGCGAGCTCGCCGCAGTCGATTGGACCTTCAATGCCTGGGGCGGCAAGTACGGACCGTGGGACGACGACGATCGCGTCGCGGCACAGGTCGCCGAGATCGCCGGTGTGCCGCGCTTCGCGCCGGGAATCGTCCTCGAGGGCGGATCAATCGAGGTCAACGGCCGCGGCACGCTGCTCACGACCGAGTCGTGTCTGCTCAACCCGAACCGCAACCCCGGCCTCGGCCGCGGCGATATCGAGAAGATCCTGCGCGAGTACCTCGGCGTGCGCCACATTCTCTGGCTCGGCGACGGCATCGTCGGCGACGACACCGACGGCCACATCGACGACCTCACCCGCTTCGTCGACCCCCGGACGGTGGTGACGGTGACGACGGATGATTCGACCGATCCGAACTATGAACCGCTCACGGCCAACCAGCGCCGCCTGCGAGACATGCGCGATCAGGACGGGGTGCCGCTGCGCGTGCTCACCCTGCCGATGCCGCGCGCCGTGATCTACGAGGAACAACAGCTGCCCGCGAGCTACGCCAACTTCTACATCGGCAACGACGTGGTGCTGACGCCGACGTTTGCGCAGCCGAGCGACGAAGTTGCGATGCGCGTCCTCGCCGATCTCTTCCCCTCGCGCCGTATCGTTGGCATCCACGCCGTCGATCTCGTGTGGGGCCTCGGCACCTTCCACTGCGTCACGCAGCAGCAGCCGCAAGCCCGGCGCCGCTCCCGCAACCAAGCGTAGATCCGACGAGACACATCCGCGCGATCCGCGGTTCTCACTTCGTGTCGGACATGGCGCGGACGCCGTACGCTTCCAGCAGCCGATTGACGTTCGTCGTCTTCAGATCGAGGCCCGAGCCGGCGAGCGGCAACACCAGGATCGGCTTGCCGGCGAGCGCTTCGGCGAGCTTCATCTTCACCATGACTTCGCCGCCGGAGCCGGCCAACGCCTTGTTCATCTCCAAGATGCCCTTGGCTTCGGCCATCCCTTCCGCTTCGATCGCCTGGGCGATGCGCTGCTGCTTCTCGTAGTAGGCGTCGGCTTCGATCGAAGCGCCGCGAAAGCTGCCGTCGGCTGCGGCGATCATCTTGTTCACTTCGCCGCGGGCGTCCTCGAGCCGCTTCAGATACTCCTCCTGCGTCGCCTTTGTCGCCGACTTGTTCTGTTCCGCCACCTGATCGGCGACCTTCTTGTCCTCGATCGCCTGTTGATAGGCGGGGTTGAAGCGGTAGTCCTTGGTCGAGACCCGCTCGACGATGACGCCGTAGGGGTTGAGGATGTCGTTGAGCGACTTCTTGGCGGTCTCGGCCTTCTCCTCGCGTTTCTCCGCGTTGTAGAAATCCTCTGTCTTGAGCTCTCCGAAGATGTCGCGTGGCTTGCTGCGCGCGATCGTACGCACCACCTTGTCCTTCACCTCGAAGTTGGTCATGCCGACGTACTGGATGATGAAAGGCGCCTTGGCCGGATCGATGCGATAGGAGACGATGACGTCGAGGCTGATGTCGTTGCCGTCGATGGTCTTGAAGAGCAGGTCGTCTCGGTAGGGCTTGTCGCCGCGCTCGACGCTCAACGTCATCTCGATGTTGAAGAGGCGCGTCTCGAGCGGGTTCCAGTCGTTGATGACGGCGGGGAAGAAGTAGACTCCGCCCGGTGCGTAGACGTTCTCGTCGACGCCGGAGGCGGCGAACGGGCTCCACTTGATCGTGCGCACGCCGACCTCGGTAGGGCCGGTCGCGTGTGGCACGAAGAGCGCGGCAATCGCCAACGCCAACAGGATGGCCGGGGCGATGAACTTCATCTCGCCCCTCCCGCCTCGCCGCGAACCGGCCCGGTCTGCACCGCGAAGAGCTTCATCATCCGATCGAGGTCGAGCGGATTCACCGCGCCGGCGCCGTCGCTCGGTAGCACGAGCAACTGCAGGCCTTCGTACGTCTCCGCCATCTTGAGACCGACGAGCCGATCCGAGCCGGCGCCCTGGAGCGCGTCATTGCGCAGCTGCGTCTTCTTCGCCTCGGCGATCTTGGTGAGCAGGTCGGCCTCGGCGCGCTTGGTGCGCACGTAGAGATCGCGCTCGGCCTCGCGCTCGGTGACGTACGCCTTGCCCTGCTGCAGCGCGATGTCGACCGCGACCTGTCCCTCCTGCGTCACCTTCTTGAGCTTCGCCGCTTCCGCTGCGGCGCGCTGCTCCGCCTGGTTCTTGAAGACGAGCTGATCCTTGAGCTTCTTCTCCTCGATGTTGCGCTGGATCTCTTCGGTGTAACGGAAGTAGCGCACGACGACGTGGTCGACGCCGAGACCGTAGGGGTGCAGGTCTTCGTTGAGCAACTCTTTCGC
>Ga0187894_10004758_pt1 | contig 14322 bp, 16 predicted proteins | sample GBC1701081metaG_FD_136650 | JGI IMG/M metagenome (GOLD analysis project Ga0187894, IMG submission 136650) | White microbial mat communities from a lava cave in the Kipuka Kanohina Cave System on the Island of Hawaii, USA - GBC170108-1 metaG ...
GATCGCCGGCAGGATCAGCGACCGCAGCCCGGAGGTGGTAAGGAAGCCCGTAGTCCACCAGCCGAGCGTGACCGTGTCGCCTCTGCCGAACGACGGCAGCCAGCCGAGGAGCACTGCGAAAATCAGGATCAGCAGAATGCCGATCAGGAAGGTCGGCAGCGAGACGCCCACCAGAGATACGGCGAGCATCAGCTGTGACAGCCACGAATTTCGTCGCAGCGCGGTGTAGACGCCCATGCTGATGCCGCCGGTCAGGGCGAAGAGGGCGGCGACGAGCGACAGTTCTAGGGTCGCGGGCAGGCGTTCCGCGATCAGTTTGGATACCGGTTGCACCTGACGCAGGCTGAGGCCGAACTCGCCGCGCAGCGCGCGGCCGACGAAACTCGCGTACTGAACATAGAACGGCCGATCGAGGCCGAGCATCTTCGTGATGCGCACGCGATCCTCGGGGGTCGCGTCCTGGCCGAGCATGAAGAGCACGGGGTCGCCGACGAAGCGGAACAGCGAAAATGCGATTAGTCCGACCGCGAGCATGACGAGCATTGCCTGGGCAAGGCGGCGAAGGACGAACGCAAGCATGGGTGCCGCTACCTTGCCATAGAATCCCGGCGTGGCGGAATTTGCGCAAAAGATCATCCTGTGGCAGCGCCGCCATGGCCGCCACGGCCTGCCGTGGCAGGGGACTCGGGATCCCTACCGCATCTGGCTGGCCGAGATCATGCTGCAGCAGACGCAGGTGGCGGCGGTGATTCCCTATTACCAGCGGTTTCTCGCCCGATTTCCCGCGATTGAGGACCTGGCCGCCGCCTCGGAGGACGAGGTGCTTCGGCTTTGGAGCGGGCTCGGCTACTACGCGCGGGGGCGGAATCTCTTGCGTGCCGCCCGCGAAGTGGCAAGGCTGGGGCGGTTCCCGGACACGCCCGAGGATATCGTCGCCTTGCCGGGCGTCGGCCCCTCGACCGCTGCGGCGATTGCTGCGTTCGCCTTTGGTCGTCGCGCGGCGATTCTCGATGGCAACGTCAAGCGCGTCCTGGCACGCCGCTTCGGGGTGGAGGGCGAGCGCCGGCAGTGGGACCTTGCCGCATTGCAGCTTCCGAGGAGGGGAATCGAAACCTATACCCAGGGCCTGATGGATCTCGGGGCGACCGTATGCACGCGTACGAAACCGAACTGCGATCAGTGTCCCGTGGCGCAGGAATGCGTTGCGCGGCGCAGCAATCGCATCAGCAAGCTTCCAGCGCCGCGCAAGCGCCGACCCCTGCCGTTGAAACGCGCGACCTGGCTGATTCTCGTCCGTAGAGGCGCCGTGCTGCTGGAACGCCGGCCCGCCGCAGGAATCTGGGGGGGGCTCTGGGCCTTCCCCGAATGCGAGTCATCGCAAACCAAGGACTATTGCAGGGCGCATCTGAGCAGCGAGATTTCCTCGGTGCGCCTCCTGTCGCGGCTGGAGCATGGGTTTACCCACTTTCGCCTGCAAGTGCGGCCGCTGCTGTGCACCGTCCGGCGGGTGTTGCCGACAGCGCAAGCGCCGGGTCGAATCTGGCTAGACGCGGACGAAGCGCTGCGGGCCGCCGTCCCAGTTCCGGTCAGGACGCTGCTCTCAGGATTGCTGCGCGATGAATTGATGTAGTGCCTCGAGCCGCGATACGCCGTCCAGCTCGAGAAGCCGCTGTTTGGCCGTGCCAGGCAGCGGCAGGACCTCGGCGAGGCGTGCGCCGACCCAGACTGCCGAATCGAAGCGGTAAGGCTTGGCGAACAGGCGTTCGCCGTGTTCGGCGGCGACGCGCTCGAGCAATTGTTGGCACACGAGGAGGTGCTCGGGCAGCGGTGCATCCACTTCTTCTGGCAGCAACTCGACCCGGCCGACGATCAGGCTGCCAGCGCGGACCTCGTCGCTGACGACCCGAAAGCGCCGTTGACCGCGCGCCGTGATTTGCAGGAGTCCAAGCTGCTGCATGTCCCAGTGCGCGATGGTTGCGAGGCAGCCGATGCTTTCGTAGGCCGCCGGAGCCCCGACTTCCGCGCCCTCACGGATCCTGCACACGCCGAACGGTGTGCCGTCACGCAGACAGGCTTTTGCCATTTCGAGGTACCTCTGCTCGAACAGCCTGAGCGGCAGCAAGCCGTCAGGGAACAAAACCGTGTGGAGCGGAAACAAGGGGACTTCGACCGGGCCACCCGCCGTCATGCCTCGGTGGTTCTGGCACCAAGGCCACGGTGGCGCACCAGCACGCGGCCCTCGGCGCTGAACCAGCGCGCAAGCTGCTCGGCGATGTATACCGAGCGATGCCGGCCGCCGGTGCAGCCGATGGCGACCGTGAGGTAATTCCGGTGCTCGCGCCGAACTTCCGGCAGCCAGCGTGCGAGAAAGCCGCGCACGTCGCCGAGGAATTGCTGCACCCGCTCCTGCCTTTCCAGGTATTCGATGACCGGCGCGTCCTTGCCCGTCAGTTCGCTCAGGCCGGGCTCGTAGTGCGGGTTGGGCAGCATCCGAACGTCCACTACCCAATCGGCATCGAGCGGAATGCCGTCGCGGAATGCGAAGGACTCGAACAGCAGCGTGAGGGATCCTCCGCCGAGGCTTAGGATCTCCTTGATCCAGTCCCGCAGCACGCGGGGCTGCAGATCCGTGGTGTCGATGCGGTGGCCAAGGTCCGAAACGCCCGCGAGCAGGTTGCGCTCGCGCTCGATCGCCTCGCCCAGGGTCAGGTCGTCGCGGGAGAGCGGATGGCTTCTGCGCGTCTCGGAAAAACGGCGCAGCAGCACGGCCGGGCTTGCCTCCAGGAACAGCAGCTTTGGCTCGGCGCCGAGGGACCTGAGAGTGGCAAGCTGTTCGGGCAGCGACGAGGGCGCCACGCTTCTTGCATCCACGCTGACCGCGATCCTGGCGTGTCCGCACCCCTCGACAAACTTCACCACGTCAAGCAGCAGGGTGGCGGGGAGGTTGTCGACGCAGTAGTAGCCGTTGTCCTCAAGCACATCTAGCGCGATGCTCTTGCCCGACCCGGACAGGCCGCTGACCAGGACGATTTGCATGCGTGCGCCCACGCCGGAGGTCGGGGCGTGCGCCGACCGCTAGGCGTCGCTCTCCATTGCCCTGCGCTGTCGATCCAGGAACTCGGCCGCGGAATCCTTGCCGCGCAGCTGAAGGATATAGTTGCGCACGGCTGCCTCGAGCAGCACGGCGAGGTTGCGGCCAGCGGCCACCGGGATCACCACCTTGCGCACCGTGACGCCAAGCACATCTTCCGAGAGCTCGGACAAGGGCAGCCGCTCCGCGGCGTCGCGGGCACTGCCCTTGGCAGGCTTCTCAAGGTGAGCGACGAGCTTGAGCTTCATTTTCGGGCGTACCGCCGTCTCGCCGTAGATGGCGCGGATGTTGATCAGGCCCAGGCCCCGCACCTCCAGAAAGTCCTTCAACAGGGGCGGGCAGCGTCCTTCCAGAGTGGTCGCAGCGATGCGGGAGATTTCCACCACGTCGTCGGCGACCAGGCCCTGCCCGCGACTGATCAGCTCGAGCGCGAGTTCGCTCTTGCCGACGCCCGAATCGCCCGTGATCAGGACCCCGACCCCGAGCACGTCCATCAGGACACCATGCCGTTCGGTGGTATCGGCTAGGCGCTTGGCCAGGTAGTTCGCGAGCTTTTCGATCACCCTTGCCGCTGGCAGCGGAGAGCTGAAGAGCGGCGTATGCGACTGTTCCGCCCCCTGCAGCAGAGACGGTGCCGGCGCTACGCCGTCGGCGAAGATCAGCGCGGCAGGCGCCGGGGCGAACAGCCGGTCAGCCACCGCGGCGACGGTCGCGGCTTCGTAAGCGCCGATCACCTGGACGCTGTTCGGATGAGTGAGGTTGAGGTGTCCGACGAGCGCCGCCGCGGCCGCCGACTCGCGGCGCACCGTTGTGCGGCCCTCGCGCCCGGCTACCCAGGCGAGCGAGAGCGCCTCGCGGTTGTCCTCATGCAACTGCGCGATGTCTACCTGAAGCATCCGGTTGCCAAGCGCAAATGATCTGGTGCAAAGCTGCCGCGTCCGCCGCCTGCGCCATCGCCTCGCGCAGTGCGCGGTCGCTGAACATGTGCGCAAGCTCCGAAAGGATCTCCAGGTGCTTCTCCGTGGCGTGCTCCGGTACGAGAAGGACAAACACCAGATTGACCGGTTTGCCGTCTGGCGCGTCGAACGGCACCGGCTGCGCAAGGCGCACGAAGGCCCCAAGCGTATCCTTCAGTCCCTTGATGCGGCCGTGCGGGATGGCCACGCCCTGCCCCAGTCCCGTCGATCCGAGCCGTTCCCTGGCGAACAGGCTCTCGAAGACCAGCCCGCGGGATACCCCATGCTGGTTCTCGAACAGCAGACCGACCTGCTCGAACAGGCGCTTCTTGCTAGAAGCGGCAAGGTCCGGCAGGACGTTGGATGCCGGCAGAAGCTTCGCTACCAGGCTCATCGGAGGGCGCGAATTATAGCCTAGCTTCTCTTGGGCGGTCCGTGAGGACGGCCCGAATGCCTGTCCTTGTACTTGAGGACCTGGCGGTCGAGCTTGTCCACCATCAGGTCGATGGCGGCGTAGATGTCCGGCTCTTCGCACTCGCAGTGGATCTCCTTCCCGGGCACGTGCAGCGTGACTTCGGCCTTCTGCCCCAGCTTGGAGACCGAAAGCGTGACGTGGGCGTCGATGACCTGGTCGAAATGGCGCCTGATCCGCTCGAGCTTGCCGCTTACATAGCTGCGGATGGCCGGCGTTAGGGCGAGCTGGTGACCGCTGATGTTCAGGTTCATTACAGGCTCTTCCTCTGGTTGACGGGAGGAATCTGCAGGGATTCCCGGTATTTCGCGATCGTACGGCGCGCGACCACGATGCCCTGCTCGCCGAGGATCTGGGAAATGCGCGAATCCGACAGCGGCGCGTGCGCGTCCTCCGCCGCGACCAGCTGCTTGATGAGAGCGCGAATCGCGGTCGACGAGGCGGCGCCGCCGGTGTCGGTCGCGACATGGCTGCCGAAGAAGTACTTCAACTCATACGTGCCGCGAGGCGTCGCCATGTACTTCTGCGTCGTGACCCTCGAGACGGTGCTCTCGTGCACGCCCAGAACGTCGGCAATTTCACGTAACACCATCGGCCGCATCGCCACGTCGCCGTGCTCGAGGAAACTGCGCTGCCGGTCGATGATCGCCTGCGACACGCGAAGTATGGTCTCGAAGCGCTGCTGCACGTTCTTGATCAGCCAGCGCGCCTCCTGCAACTGCGTCGAAAGAGCATTGCCACCGCCGCGCGGCCGGGCCGCCAGCTGCGCATACAGACGATTGATGCGCAAGCGCGGCATTGCCTCCTGGTTCAGGCTGGCGCGCCAGACGTTCCTGACCTTGCGCACGACCACGTCCGGGACGACATAGCGGGCCTCGACTCTCGCGAAGGCGGCGCCCGGCCGCGGATTGAGGCCGCGGATCAGCTGCTGGGCTGCTCGCAGGGCATCGTCGTTCGCGCCCGTCAGGCTCTTCAGGCGAACGTAGTCTCTGCCCGCGAGCAGCACGAGATGCCGCTCGACGATCGTCAACGCAAGCGCCACGGTCGCCGGATCCTCGGTTTCCTCTTCCCCGAGCAGCCGGAGTTGCAGCGCCAGGCATTCGCTTGGCGTGCGTGCGCCCACGCCGGCGGGTTCCAGGTTCTGCAGGTGACGAAGCGCGATCGCGAGCTCCTCCGGGTCGATCTCCGCCTCCGGCGGCATCAGGGTCGCGATCTCCTCAAGCGACTGGGTGAGATAGCCGTCCTCGTCAAGAGCGTCGATCAGCAAGCCGACCAGAGCGCGGTCCCGTGCCCCCAGGTTGACCAGCGCCAACTCGCGATTCAGGTGGCCGCGCAATGTCGGCAGGTCTGGAGCCGAAAGTGCCCGGTCGCGTTCTTCGTCGCCTTCTTCGGTCCCTCGCCAGATTGAGGAGTAGTCCGATGGAAACTCGGTTGCGGGCGCCTCGCCAGCGTCGTCCTGAGCATCGGCCGGCCTGTCGTCCCGGGGCGACGCGGCGGCATCCTGAGGCGCGACGCCAGGGGGTGCAGGGGACCCTTCGTTCTCGGCATCCTCGCGCTCCAGGATCGGGTTCTCCATCAGGAGACGCTCGATTTCCTGGTTCAGCTCCACGGTCGAGAGCTGCAGCAGGCGGATCGACTGCTGCAACTGCGGCGTCAGCGTCAGGTGCTGAGAGAGCCGGAACTGCAGTGTGGGTTTCATTCTCGGAGGGGGTGCGGGTTTCGCCCGCGAGTCTTGCAGAGCGTCGCAAGCTACATCTTGAAGTTTTCGCCCAGGTACACGCGTCGAACGTTGTCATTATAGACAATCTCTTCCGGTCGCCCCGACGCGAGCACCGCGCCTTCGTTGATGATGTAAGCGCGGTCACAGATGCCGAGGGTCTCGCGCACGTTGTGGTCCGTGATCAGGACGCCGATGCCGCGTTCCTTGAGGAAACCGATGATGCGCTGGATATCCAGGACCGCGATCGGATCGACCCCGGCAAAGGGCTCGTCGAGCAGGATGAACGCCGGCTTTGTCCCAAGCGCGCGCGCTATCTCGAGGCGCCGCCGCTCGCCGCCGGAAAGCGAGAGTGCGGTGTGCTTGCGAAGGTGGGCGATGTTGAGTTCGACCAGGAGCTCGGCGAGTCTCGGTGCGATTTCCGCCGCCGCCATGCCCTGCAGCTCGAGCACGGCCTGCACGTTCTCCTCGACCGACAGCTTGCGGAACACCGAGTTCTCCTGGGGCAGATAGGAGATTCCGAGCCGCGCGCGGCGGTGGATGGGCAGCGAGGTCAGTTCGCGGCTGTCCATGTGTATGCGGCCGGCATCAGCAGGCACCAGTCCGACGATCATGTAGAAGCAGGTGGTCTTTCCGGCGCCGTTCGGACCCAGAAGCCCGACGACCTCGCCACTCGCGACTTCCAGAGAAACGCCATCCACTACCGTGCGTGACTTGAAGCGCTTGCGCAGGTTCTCCGCGCGCAGGACGCTCATTTTGCTTCTGGCTTCGATTTCGGCTGGATGACCGCCTTGACACGGCCCTCCGGGGAGGAGGGCGCGGCGTTCTTTCCGGCGCTGACGGAAAAGAACTCGGTCCGCTGGTCAAGCATTATGTATTCGCCATTTACGACGTCCTGGTCGCGCGTCACGCGGGCGCGCTGAAACAGTTCAATCCGCTCGTTGCGGTCGTCTATCCTGAGCTCCAGCGCTTCGCCGTCGGTCCAGACCGCTTCCCTGTCTCCTCTTGGGTCTCCCTTCTGGCGAAAACGGACCGGCTTGCCGGTCGCCGTGGCGATCTGGAATCCGTCCGCGTCCTGGTGCACCACGATGCGGTCCGCGCGCACGACCACGGTGCCCTTGGTGAGCACCACGCCGCCCTCGAAAATGCTGATGCGTTTGGTGTCGTCCGAACTCATCCGATTCGCCTCGATGTGCGTCGGCTTGTCCTTGTCGGCCTTCTCCGCCAATGCAGCGCCGGCGGCGAGCAGGGCGGCCGCCGTCAGCAGGGAGGCAATCATCTTCCGCGGGCGCAGCTTCACTTTGTCGACGACTCTTTCTTCCTGGGTTCAAACTTTCCGCGCACTCGTTCGCGCAGGAACAACTCTCTCGAATCGTTGTAATACTCCATGCCGCGGCCGGAAAGCACGCGGTCCATCTCGGTCACTACGACTTCACGATCGGTCCGGATCATCGAACGGGCGCCGACAACGTGCATGAAAGTCGTGCGCATGCGTGTCTCGGGGCGGTCTGGCCCGCCTTCGCGCACGACCAACACGTTGCCGTAGAGGAAAACCTCCTCACCATCCTGCGATAGCGCTCCGCGGTCGGCAGTCAGCGTGACACGAGGCTCATTCGGCTTCGTCTGCACTACGCGTGGCGCGACCAGGTCGGTCGAATCGTCGTCCGGGTAATGTAGCATTTTCGCCGCCGACAGCGTCGATTCCACGGCTCCCTGGGCATTGAACCGGGTGTGCGAAAGATTGTCCACGATGTAATCCGGATCGTGGCGGCGCAGCGCGGGATGCACGCCTTCCTCGTCCCGCACCGTGCGTTCGAGCCAGAACGTCAGGCCGGCCAGCGAGAGCATCAGCAGTAGCGGAAACAGCCGGGCCGCACCCGGATTCACGCCAGATATCTCCCCAGCGCCGGCGCGAGGGTGCCCTGCGCCTGCATCAGCAGTTCGCAGACCTCCCGCACGGCGCCCGCGCCGGCGGGTGCATCGGCGACGTAGTGTGCGTGGCTGCGGACCAGCTCGATCGCGCCGGGCGGCGCGCACGCGAATCCGCAACGGCGCAGCACCGGCAGGTCGACCAGTTCGTCTCCCATATAGCCTGCCTCGGCTGCCGGGATTCCAAGCTTGGCCGTCAGACCCTCGAAGGCCGGCAGTTTCTCGTCGACACCCTGCAGCACCGTCTGGATGCCGAGCTCGGCAGCGCGCGTCGAAACGGCGACCGAGCTTCGTCCGCTCAGCAATGCAATCGCGACGCCGGACTGCGACAGCAGCTTGATGCCATGACCGTCGAGCACGCTGAAGGATTTCAGTGATTCGCCGGACGGGCCGTACCAGAGGCGGCCGTCGGTCAGCACTCCGTCGACGTCGAACAGCATCAGACGGACGCGCTTCGCTTTTCCCAGGATCTCGGGAGTCGCGGCCGGCATCCGCTCTAGAGGATCTTTGCCCTGAAGAGATCGTGAATGTTGAGCGCCCCGATCAAGCGCCCGGCGGTATCGACTACCGGCAGCTGCGTGCTCTTGCGCCGCTCCATGATCTCGACCGCCTCGACCGCGAGTGCTTCCGGGCGGATGCTGCGCGGCTCACGAGTCATTACCGATGCGATGCTCGTGCTTCTCGCGTCTGTGCCGCGTTCCATGGCGCGGCGCAGGTCGCCATCGGTGAACAGGCCAAGCAGGCGCCGCTCGCCGTCCACGATCGCCGTCATGCCCATGCCCTTGCGCGTGATCTCCAGGATGGCGTCGGCGAGCGTTGCCTCCAATCCGACCATCGGCACGGCCTCCCCGGTCCGCATCACGTCGGAGACGTGCGTAAGCAGGCGCCGGCCCAGCGTTCCGCCCGGATGCGAACGCGCAAAGTCGTCGGCGGAGAAGCCTCGCGCATCGAGCAGTGCGACCGCCAGCGCGTCGCTTAGCGCCAGAGCTGCCGTGGTACTCGCCGTCGGCGCCAGGTTGAGAGGACAGGCCTCCTGCGCGACGCCCGCATCCAGAAAGACATCCGACTCGCGCGCCAGTGACGAAGAGGCCACTCCGGCGATCACGATCAGTTTGGCACCCTGGCGCTTCGCGAGGGGCACGATCTGCAGCAGCTCATCTGTCTCGCCCGAATACGAGATCGCGATGAATACATCATCGCGCTGGATCATGCCGAGGTCGCCATGGCTTGCTTCGGCCGGGTGAACGAAGTAGGCAGGCGTTCCGGTGCTCGACAGGGTGGAAGCAAATTTGCGCGCGATGTGCCCCGACTTGCCGATTCCGCTGACGATGACGCGCCCTCGGCATGCAAGGATCATCGACACGGCGGCGAGGAAGCGTTCGTCCAGGCGCCCGATGAGCGCGCGCACGGCGTCGGCCTCGATCGCGAGCACGCTGCGCGCCAGCTCGAGCGCTGAGCCGGTAGCGTCCTTCGGTATCATGCGGGAAAGTATAGCCCAACACCTCCTGCCTCCTCCTCGATGGACGCCGCCGGCGCGTCGCTGCAACCGATCCTGATCCTGCTCGCGGCGGCGGTGCTGGCGGTGGTGGTGTGCCGGCTCCTCTCGGTGCCGCCGATCATCGGCTATTTGCTGGTCGGCATCGCGCTTGGCCCGCGAGCGCTCGGAGCCGTCCACAACGATGTGCAGACGCGCCATCTGGCTGAGTTCGGTGTCGTGTTCCTGATGTTCTCGATCGGGCTGGAATTCAGCCTGACAAAGCTGCGCACGATGCGCCGCGAGGTGTTCGGCCTGGGATCGGCTCAGGTGCTGCTGAGCATCGCGGTCTGCGTGGGCGCCGCGCTGTGGCTCGGCGGCGACTGGCAGCTCGGCCTGGCCGTCGGCGGTGTGGTGGCGATGTCGTCCACGGCCGTGGTGTCGAGGCAGCTTGCAGAGCGGATAGAACTCGATACTGCTCACGGACGGGCGATCGTCGGTGTGCTGCTGTTCCAAGACCTGGCCGTAGTGCCGTTGCTGATCCTGATTCCAGTGCTGGGTCAGTCCAGCGACGAGACCGGGCTGGCGATTCTTTTCGCGCTTGCGAAGGCGGCGTTTGTTCTCGCGGTGATGCTGACTGCGGGTCCGCGGGTCATGCGCGCCTGGTTCGGCGTTGTTGCGCGCCGCCGCTCGACCGAACTTTTCGTGTTGAACGTGCTGCTGGTGATCCTCGGCATGGCCTTCCTGACCGGACTGGCCGGCCTGTCGCTTCCGCTGGGCGCGTTCCTGGCCGGCATGCTGATCGCCGAAACCGAATACCGTTACCAGGTCGAAGAGGAGATCAAGCCGTTTCGCGACGTGCTGCTGGGGTTGTTCTTCGTGTCGGTTGGCATGATGCTCGACGTGACGCTGGTGGTCCGGCACTTCGGCCTGGTGTTGCTCCTGCTTTCCCTGCTCGTGTTGTGCAAATTCGCGTTGGTTGGCGTCCTGGCGCGTTCCTTCGGCGCCACTGCAGGCAATGCGCTGCGCGCGGCGCTGGCGCTGGCGCAGGGCGGCGAGTTCGGATTCGTGCTGCTCGGCCAGGCCGGAGCCGTCGGCGTCGTCAGCGGCGAACTGGGGCAGGCGTTGCTGGCGGCGATGGTCCTGTCGATGATGGCGACGCCGTTCCTGATCGGCTCGAGCGACCGGATCGCACTCAGGTTCGCGAGCTCCGAATGGATGCTCCGATCCCTCGAGCTTCACCGCGTGGCGGTGCATTCGCTGCAAACCGAGGGCCACGTGATCATCCTGGGTTACGGTCGCAATGGCCAGCACGTCGCGCGCCTGCTGGATGCGGAGGGCATCCGCTACGTCGCGCTTGACCTGGATCCAGAGCGGGTCCGGGAGGCGGCACTGGCGGGCGACGCGGTGGTTTTCGCGGACTGCTCGCGGCGCGAAGCGCTGGCGGCAGCCGGTGTGCAGCGTGCCGCCGCAGTTGTGATCACGTTCGCCGAATCAACCGAGGCCGTCCGCGTGCTCGTTCATGTCCAGGCCCTGAATCCCGGCCTGCCGGTGATTGCGAGGGCGCGCGAAGACGCCGATATCGGCAGGCTGGCGGCCGCCGGCGCCTCCGAGGTGATTCCAGAGGCGCTGGAGTCCGGTCTGATGCTGGCGTCACATACCCTGGCCTGGGTCGGCGTGCCCCTGGAACGAGTGGCGCGGCGCGCGCGCCTGGTGCGCGACGAACAGTACGGGCTGCTGCGGGGGCTCTTCCACGGTGCGAGTGACGAATCCGAGACGGTGGAGGAAGCCCAGCCTCGTCTGCGTGCGGTCACGCTATTGCCCGCTGCCGATGCCGTAGGCAAGCGGATTGCTGACTTGGGTTTGGAACAACTGGGCGTGCTGGCGAAGGCGGTAAGGCGACCCGGGAGCAGCCGCCGACTCTCGCCGGCCGAAGCCGGGACACTTGAATCCGGAGACGTGGTCCTGCTGCTCGGGTCGCTGGAGCAGCTTGCCGCCGCGGAGATCCGCATCCTGCAGGGCTGAAAACAAAAGGGCCGGCCACTGTGGGCCGGCCCTCGCAAGAGTAAATCGAGTTACAGCGACCGGCAGAGCATGTAGGTGTTGGTGCCGGTCTCCGCGTAGGCCGCAGTGGCCGGGTTCGCCGTATTGGGGTTGGGGGCGTTTTGCAGCAGGCCCCGTACCGTGCCGGAGATGGGAATGCCGTCATCCATCTGCGTGTCGGTCGCGATGGCGATCTTGTCCGGCAGGTTCGCGGAGCACACGATCAGGCTGGAGAAGCCACCCACACCGGCACCGTCAGTTCCCATGATCGGGCCACCTGCCCCATCGCCCGTCTGCACGCCCAGCAATCCGGTCACTGCGTTGAAGGGCTGTTGGCCGCCGTTGCCCGACACGAAACCCGCGCGACGCAGGTGGTCCCACCACTTGCATGACTCCGGACTCGCTGCTACGACGACTGCCGGGCACACGTTGTTGTAGGTGCCACCGACCTGGCCATTGCCATCGCCCGATACCGCCGCGGCGCCCCAGCGCCCCGCAGCGCCACCCGCATTGGGGTCATCGCCCGGAATGGCGCGATAGCGGTCCTGGTAGCCGTAGTAGGCGGCAGATATGCCGGAGAAATCCGCGACGATGTTCTTGATTTTCGCCTGCGTGATCATTTCCTGCCCTTTCAGGATGCCGCCGAGCAGCAGGCCGATGATCACCAGAACGATCGCGATCTCGACCAGGGTGAATCCATTCTCACTTCGCTTCATGGCACCAGTCCTTTCGAAGAGAAAGCTCCAATGGAGTAGGTAACGCAAGCCGCATGCCAGAAGCAAATTTAGCATTTTCAACATGTTACGAACAAATTTTTCTAAAAGACGTCACAAAATCGACAAGCTTGACGAACTGTCAACGCTTGGCGCCGCCAGGGGAGCCCTCCTGGCGGGCCTCGATTTCCTCCAGGCGGCGCTGCAGAAATCGGGCCTCCTGAGGATCCCGGATACGACCCGTAGCAAGCAGGCCGCCGAGCAGGATCCTGGCCGCTTCGAGTTCATTCATGTCCTCGAGGATGAAGACCTCCATTTGCGTTGCCCACGACGGAATCGAGGGATCGGTCGTCTGGCGCTGCAGCGCGGCGGCGTAGCGCCGCGCCAGCGGCAGGTCGTGCAGCCTGTGCTTCGCGAGCAGCGCCGCATGGGCGAGCGCGGGCCAGCGCCGATTTGGGTCCGCCTCGAACTGCCTGTAGATGTGCTCCAGCACCAGACGCGCTTTCGCCTGCTGGGTATTCTCGGCGTAAACGCGTGCTGCGACGAAAAGCGGATACTCGCTGCGAGGATCGACCGCCGAGATGGCCTCCAGCCATGCGACGAGGCGGGCATAGTCCAGGCGCTGGTAGGGAATTGCATTGGCGGCGCTGGAGTCGAACGCCTGCAACCAGAGCATCGCGACGCGCGCCAGCGCCGCCGGCTCGCCGAAGCTGGCGAGCTTGAGCAGAAACGCTGCAGGGGGCGGGGGCAGTTCCTCGGCGGCTGGCGGCCGCCGAGCCGTCGCGGCGTGCCAGGCGAGCTGTGCGGCGACTGCGACGATCAGCAGCCAATAAACCTGAGCCGGGACTGCTGACCAGGGCCGTTCGCTGCCTCGCATCGCGGCGCGGCCCTAGAAATTGCGGCGGACGAAGTCGAACAGCCCTGCTGCCGAAAGGAGCAGCGCATAGAGCGCCATGCCGCCAAGTGTTTGCGCCAGTTCCGGCAGCGGTGGCGCGCCGTAGAGCAGCCAGTCGCTTCGCGTTGCCGCTTCCAGGCGCGGCAGCGCGAAAGCGAGAGCGTCCACGATCCAGCGCAATGCGTCATGCAGGGTTTCGCCTGTTAGCGGGTCGCGCGCGATCGCCTGGATGGTCTCCATCGACCGGCCCAGCAGGTAAAGGCCTGCCGTCGCGGCAATCGCCGACACGGTCTGCGTCAGCGCGGAAGCGAAGAACAGCGCCAATGCAGCCACCAGCGCCGTTTCGACCGCAAGCGACAATACCCAGGCGGCGACGTCCGCGGGCCGCGCCCAGGCGAGCAGGGGCAGCGCGAACAGCAGAGCCAGAATGGCGCCCACGCAGCAGAAGCCGATCAGTTTTCCCGCGTAGTAGACCGGGCGCGAAATGGGCAGCGCAAGGACGAGTTCCACTCCCTTGTCGTTGATCTCTCGCGCGACGCTTCCCGCAACGTAGATACCGGCCAGGAACACGGCGCAGGCCCTCAGCAGCGCGGCACCGGCCGCGGTTTGCAGCGCCGGCCCCTCGGCAATTGCTGCACGCGCGAGGAACGCGGCAAAGCTGACTGCCGCGGCGAGAGCGATTGCCGCCAGCCAGGGCAGGCCGCTGCGCAGAGCCTCGGTCAGCGTGTAGCGGGCGACGGTAAGGGCCGGAAAGCCCGTGTGGCGGGACATCGCGTCTCGTGGTCTGGGCGGGTGCGCTAGACTAGTCACGGCCCCTTCCACATGCAAGCATCGAGCCCGGCCGCCTCCGCCAGTTCGCGCCTGGCGAGCGCCACCTGGACCTTCAGCCAGAGGCATTGGCGCGTGGTCGTCATCGCGATGCTGGCGCTGCTCCATGTCGCCGTGATTCGCGGTACGGCGGACAACGGCGCACGGGCACTCATGCTCGCCCATCTTGGCCTGCTCCTGCTGTGGCAGCCTTTCCTGCGCGGC
>Ga0187894_10004759_pt1 | contig 14320 bp, 7 predicted proteins | sample GBC1701081metaG_FD_136650 | JGI IMG/M metagenome (GOLD analysis project Ga0187894, IMG submission 136650) | White microbial mat communities from a lava cave in the Kipuka Kanohina Cave System on the Island of Hawaii, USA - GBC170108-1 metaG ...
CAGATCGGGCGATTCCTGCTCGAGCGTGGCGGCGAGCCGTTCGGGGGTGAGCGGGATGCTCAGCGGCCTCAGAACCCGCCGGTAAAGCTGCCGCACCGTGAACGCTGCCAGCAGCAGCCACAACACGGCGCGCGGCGTCCGCTCCAGCGAAAGGAGAAAGTCGGCCGCGAAGAGCAGCGCCGCGACCGCTGTCAGCGCTGCGATGCAGAGCGCCGCGCCGCGCAGGAGTACGCGCCGGCGGATGTCGCCCGCCAGGCGTTCGAGCGTCCGCAGGACTTCGCGCTCGAAGTCGGAAGCGGACAGCCGCCCACCGGATTCGGAAGCCTTGAGCGTGCTCACAGCAATCTCGCTCTCTTGCGGCCGATCCACTCGGCGGTCAGCAGCACCACGATCAGCGCGAAAAGGTAACCGTTGTCCCACAGCGGGAGCGGGCGCTCCCGGATCATGATCGACTCGCTGCAATCGGCGATCGCCTCCGGCACCGCGTCGGCTTCATCCGCCTGGAAATAGCGCCCGCCGGTCGTCTCGGCCAGTCGCATCAGAAGATCGCGTCGCGCGGCTGGGCGGCGCAGCTCGAGGTCCGGTTGCTGCACGATGAGCTCACGCGTGATGGCGCCCTCCGCGCCGGCGCCGGGAAGCCGCGCGCTCAGCCGCAGCGTCCCCGCGCGATCCGCGATGAATCGCCCGGAGAAAAATCCCTCCCGTCCGACAAGCGGAGTCATCGTCACGTGCCGTGGCGACTCGTCGCCCGACTCCACGAGCAGTTCACACGAGTCGGCGACGAGTGGTTCGAAGCGCTCATTCAGCGCCCGCAGCGTCACCACCACCGAGTCGCCGACGTCATAGCGATCGCGTTCGGCGCTGAGCATGCCGCGCTGACTTCCACCGAGCAGTCTGCCCTCCATCAGGAATCGCAGCGTCTGAATCCAGAATCGCGAGAAGAATTGCTCGCCGTACCGGTTCCATCGCCAGGTGCTGTTGATGCCAAGAAAGGCGGTACGCCCCGCTCCGGCGAATTGCGTAGCGAAGAGCACGTGCGGTCCCGTCGCGCCGGCCATCGACGGATTGCCGTGGCGCATCAGCACGGTCGCGGCGGGCTTTTCGCGGCGCACCGGCAAATGCCAGTAGACGCCGTCGAGCCGCCGCCACACCTCCGAGTTGAGCGACGGATTGTCTGCCTGCTGAAGGATCGGCGAAGACCAGGCTTCTGGAGGAAAGAGAATCGGCGTCGCCTTGCGCTGAAATCGACCGAGCTGATTGAGGATCAGTTCCGCCTCCGGCTCGGGAACGATCGGCAGCACCGAGACGATCGGTCGGCAGCGCGGACTGCGCAGGAAGTCGTTGGAGTACTTGAAGTCCGCCGCGAAAAGCAATCCGCCACCCGCATCTTCGACGAAGGAGGCCGCCAGTCCGCCCCATTGCGGATCGAACCCGTCCGGATCGGGATCGAGGAGCAGGATGGCGTCATAGGTGAGCAATTCTTCGCGCGTGGCGGGCAGATGGTCAATGGGAATGTCGCCGTCGCGCAGCGCGCGGGCGTCGGCGGATTGAAGCCAGCAGCTCACGTTGATCGTTTCATCCCGTTCCAGCAGCTTCGCGACGGCCCGGTATTCGTAGGTCGGCGCGCCGGACACCAGCAGCACGCGCATCTTGTTGTCCAGCACCGTGATGGCGGGGCTGATATCGCGCAGGTTGTCATCGGCGACGGCCTCATGCGGGAGGGCGGCGAGGCGCGCCGTGAAGACCACGCTGCCCGCCTGGTCGAGCCGGCAGTCGAAGGACTGCGGCGCGAGGCGGCCTCCCGAGTCGGGGCGGATCGAGCGGCGTTCGACGACCCGTGCGGCATCCAGCCGTTCGCCCGGCGCCCGGCGCAGTAGTTCCAGTTCGAGCGGCTCGTTCCAGCCGCCGTCGACGGCCACTTCGACCGTCACTCGGAAGGGATCGCGCGAAAATACGTTGCGCGGGCCGGAGACTTCGACCACGCGGGCGTTGAGCGGCTCGGCCGGATCGCCCACGCCGATGCAGAAGAGAGACAAGCGCTCGGCCCGGGCCCTCCGTGCGATCGCATCGATCGCTTCGCCGTGATTCATTCCGCCGTCGCTGATGAGCACGATGCCGCTGATCGGAGCGCCCTCGAGCGAGCGCGTCGCGTCGCGCAGGGCGTGGCCGAGATCGGTGGCGGGGCCGCGCGCCGTCAGGCCGCCGGCCGGTGCCGTCGCAGCGCTGGCAGCGCCGGATGGCTTGGGCTGAGAGTCTGAAGGGACGGCCTGCGCATTCGCGTCGGCGGTCGCGTGGGGGTAGAGGCGCAGCAGCTCTGTCGCGTCGGAGAATCGCATCAGCACCGCGCGATTGCGGGCGGCCAGCCGGCGCATCCACGCTTCGTCATCGCGGGTGACCAGCTCCCGTGCCACGGCGGTTCGCGACAGACCATCCTCGGAAGGAACAAGGCCGAGACGGGATAGCCGGGCGCGCTCCTCAGGCTCGCGGTAGGCATCCCGGACCGACATGCTCGCGGAGTCGTCCACCAGGACGATCGTGGTCGCGTCGGTGCGGCGGTGCAGATAGCGCGCCGCCACCGGCTCCAGCGCGATCAGTCCGAGCAGCAGCAGCACGGCACCGCGCAGCGCGATGAGCATCGTGCGGCCGGCCGTCCCCAGGGCGCCGCGGCCCTCGTGGCGGTAAAGCCACGCGACCCAGTATCCGCCCGCGAGCGACAGGGCAACGCCGAACACCAGGCCGATGCCGGCTGTCCAGCGCACCAGCTCGATCTGTGTTTCGACGCGGGTCGAGATCGCGCTCTGAGCCAGCAGAGAGAGAGAGGTCATGCGCGGCGACCTCCTCCCGTGCCGAATCGCCATGCCAGCGTGTGCTCCAGCAGCAGTACGCCGACGACCGCCAGCACCAGCGGCCACCAGAGTTCACGCCGCGCGGCCTCGAAATTTCCGCGCGAGATGACCTCGCCGCGCACATATTCCACCTGTAGGCCGGAGAGCGCGGCGAGCAGGGTGGCGCGTCCGGCGGGGGTCAGATCGCTTTCGGCGGGATCGAGATTGACGACGGCGAAAGTCGATTCCCGGACTCCGTCGCCGGTGACAAGATCGAATCGGTAGGGCCCCGGCTGCCGCGTATCGGTCCAGGTCACCGCGAATCCGCCCTCCGGTTCCGGTTGAGCATCCAGTTCGGCCGGAGCGTCCGTCGCGGCGGGAGGTGTCAGGGTGACGCGCGGGCGGTATGCGTTGAGATCGATCGGCAGGCGAATCGGCGCGTCAACCGCGACGTCGCCCGTCGCGGCTGAAGATCGCGCCAGTGCGGAGATGAGTTCGAGCACAAAGGGAAGGTAGCTCGGATCGCGGGCCCAACTGTTCCAGTCGAGGTCGATCGTGCTTCCATAGAAGATGACGCGTCCCGCGCCGTGGGGGCGCTCGGTCAGCAGCGGCGTGCCCTCCGGGTCGGCCAGCCGCGCGATCACCGCGGCGCGGGGAGCGGGTCGCGACGACGCGCCATCCGCCGGATGAGAGGCGGCGGGGGGATCATGCGGATCAAGTGGCATGACGCGCGCGAAGCGAATCCGCCGCAGCAACTGGGCGGCGCTGTCGTGGAACGCGCGAAATACAGGATGGGATTCATCCCAGGAGGCCATCGCGACGCCCGGCTCATTGTCGTCGGCCGGGAACGCGACCGATTCGCGCAATTCGCCCGGCAGAAATCCTGTCCCACCTGCAAAGAGCGATTCGTTGCAGACGGTCGGATCGAGCTGGTTGCCGGCGGAGATCAGCAGTCCGCCGCCGGACGCCACGTATCGCTCGACCGTGGCGCGGGCCGCGTCGCTGAGCCGATAGACGTTGGCCAGCACGATGACGTGAAAGGGAGATAGGTCGAGCGTTTCGAGTTCGCTTTCCTCCACGACACGCACTTCGTTGCCGCTGAAGATGCGACCCTCGGGGCGCAGCGCGGTCTTGAAGAGATGCACTTCGTCGAGATAAGGCTCGGGGTTGGGATCGCCGTCCACCAGCAGGACACGTACCGCGTCGGAGACGTGCAGCGCGCAATATCGACGGTCGTCGCAGGTCAGTTCCTGTCCCGTGAGGGCCGCGGGAGCGTCGGCGCCGGCCGGAGCGGATGCGGCCGCCTCCCCCGCGAGCGCCACCCGCAGGTAATCCGATCCGGGCCGCGGCATGATGACTTCAACCGGCTCACGGACCGTTTCGCGCGGGCCGATGCGCGGGATCAGGGGCGGGGGCAGTGCCTGGTCCGAGGCGGCAACCGACAATTCGACGTTTCGTAATTCCTCGTCGCTGAAGTTTGATACTTCCAACTGAATCCGCGCGCCGACGCCGGCGACGATCTGCGGCGTGAGGGGCGTCAGCCCCGTGATCGCGACGTTTCGCGGCCGTTCCGCCGATACGTCGATCAGCACGATGCGCAGGCCGGCGAATCGCTGGGCCGTTTGCCGCAGCGTCGCGACGACGTCTGCAAATCGCCCGGATGGATCGCCGTCGCGGCCGGGTGGAGTTTTTTCGTCACCGCGCCGGGCGCCCCAGTCCGATTGCTGGAAATCGCTGATGAGATAGACCGTGACGTCCATCGGGTTGGGCCGCCGCCCCAGCAATTCCGCGACTGCCGCAAGCGCCCGCTCGGGATGGGCCGGCGAGCGCGAGGGCGTCACCGCTGCGAGCGCGTCTCGAAATGCGGCGCCGTCCGCCTCATCCGCCATCGCCAGCGCGATCAGCGGCTGCGTCGGACGAGACGCTGCCAGCAGCGTAAAAGCATCGCCCGGCGACTCCTCGGCGAGCCACTCCGCGAGCTGTCGCACGGCGGCCTTGGCGCGATCGAACACGGAAGTCGGCCCCGCGCGATACTCCATCGAGAAGGAATCGTCGAGCAGCACGATGCGTTCGCCGCGTCCGCCGCCCCCCAGAAGCGTCGCCGCCAGTCCGGGACGCACGAAGGGTCGCGCCATAGCCATCGCGAGCAGAAGCAGCGCCAGGCAGCGCAGCGCGAGAAGGATCCATTGTTCCAACTGAACGCGGCGGCGATTTTTTCGATGGGCCTGGAGCAGAAACTCAATCGCCGCCCACTGCACGCGGCGGAAGCGACGCCGCGACAACAGGTGAATCAGAATCGGCGACGCGACGGCCAGCGTGCCGAGAATCATCGCGGGGTGCAGGAGCCAGCCGGAGAACCAGGCGCTCATGGGTGCGGCTCCCGCATCAGCGCAGCGCCGCCCGCGCCGCAAGATACCGCCGCAGCACCACGTCCAGCGGATCGGCCGTGGACAGCTCGACGAAGTCGATGCGCCGATTGGCGCAGGCCGTCCGCACCTGCCACGTGAAGTCATCCACGGCCTGAAGGTAGGCGGCGCGCAACGACGGCGGATCGGCGAAGACCTGAATGCCGGCGTCTTCGATCCCTTCGAACTGCATCAACTCCTGAAATGGAAACGTGCGTTCATCCTGATCCAGCAGGTGCATTACGACCACGTCGTGGCGCGCGTGTCGAATCTGCTCCAGCGCGCGAATGATCTCGCCCGCGTCGGCCAGCAGATCGGAGATGAGCACCACCAGTCCGCGCCGGCGAAGGTGGCCGGTGAGCTGCGCGAAGGCGGCGGTCACGTGGGTCGGATGATCCATTCGGGCCGCCTCGAGCGCGGTGACCAGCGCCCGAAGGTAGGCGGGACTGGAGGCAGGCGGGAGCGCGGTCCGCACGCGGTCATCGAAGGTGAGCAGTCCGACCGCGTCCTGCTGATGCGTCAGCAGGAACGCGAGCGACGCCGCGGCGGTGGCGGCATATTCAAATTTTGACAGGCGGCCGGGGATCGGTTCGGCGGGATAACGCATCGAGGCGGAACAATCCACGATGAGATGGGTCCGCAGATTCGTCTCTTCCTCGTATTGCTTGATATAGAAGCGATCGACGCGGCCATAGACGCGCCAATCGAGATGGCGCAGGTCGTCGCCCGGGACATATTCGCGATGCTCGGCGAACTCGACGGAATAGCCGCGATAGGGACTGCGATGATGACCGGAGACGAATCCTTCCACGACCTGCCGGGCGCGCAGCTCCAGCCCGGTCAGTCGGGCGAGCAGTTCGGGCCGCAGAAATCGGGAGGCGGATTCACTCATGCGGAGGGTGACGCGTTTCGCAGAACGCCGGCCAGGTCATCTTCGCCGTGCAGCGTCTGCGGATGGGCCGGAACCTGTTCCAACAGCTCGTCGATCATGTTGTCCGTGGTGTAGCCCTCGGCCTGCGCCGAGAAATTGGTGACGATGCGGTGGCGCAGCACGGGATGGGCGAGCGCCCGGATGTCCTGCGTCGAGGCGTGGTGGCGACCGTTGAGCACCGCCCGCACTTTCGCGCCGAGGATGAGGTACTGAACCGCGCGCGGCCCGGCCCCCCAGCTCACCATGCGCCGGACGACCGGCGCGGCGCCGGGCTGATCGGGACGAGTCTTCTGAACGAGGTCCAGTGCGTGCCGCACGACGGTCGGGGCCGCGGGAACACGCCTCACCAGGCGCTGCAGCGCCAGCATCTCTTCCGCGTCGAGCACGGTTGCCACCGACGCCTCGGTATCGCCGGTGGTGCGGGTGGCGATCTCATATTCCTCGTCATAGGAGGGATAGCGGACAAAGACCTTGAACATGAAGCGATCCTGCTGCGCCTCGGGCAGCGGGTAGGTTCCTTCCTGTTCGATCGGATTCTGCGTCGCCAGCACGAAGAAGGGCGCCGCCAGCGCATGGCGCTCGCCGCCGACTGTGACCTGCCGCTCCTGCATCGCCTCCAGCAGGGCGGCCTGCGTCTTGGGCGGAGTGCGGTTGATCTCATCGGCCAAAATGACGTTGGCGAAGATGGGTCCGGGCAGGAATTTGAACGCGCGCTGGCCGGTCCCGGCGTCGATCTGAATTACTTCCGTGCCGGTGATGTCGCTGGGCATCAGGTCGGGCGTGAACTGAATTCGATTGAAGGAGAGATTGAGGCAGCGCGCCAGGCTGGCGATGGTCAGCGTCTTGGCTAGTCCGGGCACTCCCTCAAGGATGCAGTGTCCGCCCGCGAAGAGCGCGATCACCAATTGCTCCAGCACATCTCCCTGACCGACGATGACCTTGTGCATTTCGTCCACGAGTCGCCGATAGGCGTCGCGTAGTCGCTGGGCGTCGCGCAGGTCGGCATCCGTGGGGGATCGGTCCGTTTCGTTCATGAGCTGCCTCGTTGTTTTCCCTTCAGGCGGACGCCGGCCGCGCCGAACGTCATCGCTGCATGATGGGAAGGTACTGGTATGGTAGTTGCAAGATCAACAGGGAGAGCGCGGTTCCGTAGCTCGATCCCGCGCCGGTGTCGTTCCAGGAGCCGTCATCGCGCTGCAAGTTGAGCAGGCGTTCGCGCAATTTGGGGAAATAGCCGTTCCAGTTGTGATCGCCGGAGAGATACATCGCCTGAGCCATATAGAAGTGGGCGTAAAAGAAGTGGCCCAGCACCGCGGTCGGGTCGTCGCCGCTGCCGATCGTCTTGATGCAGAACTCCACGTTGCGGCGGCACAGCGTCGTGTCACTCAGGCCGGCGCTGTACCAGCAGACCACCGCCGCGGCCGTGATGGGGGGGCGCGGTTGCGTCATGCCGACGCGGTAGGCGATGCCGCCGCCGGGCAGCGCGGAGTTGGTCAGGTATCGGATGGCGTCGTCGATGACGCGCTTGGGCACGGCGATTCCCACGTTCTTGCATGCCCGCAGCGCCTGCACCTGCGTCACGGTGACGGAGCCTTCGTCGAAGTTGGAGGTCGGGGTGTAATACCAGCCGCCGAGGTCGCTCTGGGCGCGATCGGTGAGCGTCACGGCGTTCTGCAGAACGCGGCGGATGCGTCGCTGGCGATCGGCATCCTCTTCCATGCCGTAGAGCTGCGCGAGAAATAACATGCTGAAGCCGTGGCCATACATCGAGTGCTGCCCCTCGGCGCCCTCGCGCGAAATCAGGCCGTCCTCCTGCGCCGAGTTGAGGATGAATGCCGCCGCGCGGGAAATCTGAGGCGCGTAGGGGCCTTGTGTCGGGGTGCTTCCCGATGAGAGCAGCGCCAGCCCGGCGAGCGCGGTCATGGAGATCGGATAGCGGCCATAGCCCGCCTCCTCGCTCCAGGAGCCGTCGCGGCTCTGTCGCTCAGCCAGCCAGTCCAGTCCGCGCTGGATCGACTGTTCGGCGGCCGTCGTGATCAATGGCGGGCGCAAGGGGGGCAGTATGTCCTTCGTCTGCGCAGGGGATTGGGCGTGCGCTGCGCCGGCGCCCGTCACAGCGATGACGAGGGCGCGAAGCGCAACCGCGCGCAGGCCGTGGCGGGCGATCAATGAAGGCGGAACGAGCACAGTCAACGCGATCCGCCTTCCAGAGGACCGTAAAAGAGTGCGTCGGTGTCGGTGAGCACGATCACCACCTGGTCCGACACGAAGGCATTGACGACGCGCCGGACCGGAGCCCCGCCATCCGAACCGCCTTCGGTCAGTTCGGTCGCGTGAATGTGCGGCGCACCGGTCGCGCGGTCGTACAACATCAGCGTGGCGGCGTTTTCGTCGAATCCGACCGTCTCGACACCCCCCAGGTTGGCCGCCGGGTCGTAACGCACCACGGGGAGCAGCGAACCGGGACCGGTGAGCATCAGATTCGTCAGGGTCGCCAGCGGCCACGGACCCGCCGAGGCGAGACTGCGACCCGACGCGAGATTGAACCAGGATAGCTGTATACGGCCGGGCGGCTGACTGCTCGCATGGGCGAGAATCAACTGCCCGCCCGGTGTCAGCGTTGCGCCGAGCGGCGGCAGCGTGATCAGCGTCGAGTCGATGCGGCCGACGAGATCGCCGGTCTGAATGGCATAGACGCTGAACGTGTCCTTCGACGTGACGCCGACGAAGCTGTCGCCGAGTGCGCGAACATCGGAAACTTCGCCCGGCAGCTCGGCCTGCCAGACGACTTGTCCGCTCGGGATGTGCCGCACGCGGATGCGTTCATCCTGCACCATCGCGACGCACGCTCCGACCAGGCAGGCGGCACGCTGCGGCGAATTGGCAGGCCAGCGGTCGACGGCCGCGTCGTCGCCATCCTCGGTCTGGGCTCGGCGAATGCGGCCGGTCTGCGGATCGATCACCCAGAGTCGCGTGCAGCCGGGCGTGGCGGCGATGACCAGATCCTCGGCCGTGCGGAGTACGTTGATCTCCGGTGCATCGAGCGTGAGCCGCCAGAGCGGCGTTGCGTCGTGACGGGCCGGTATGCCCACCAGCGTGCGCGCGTTGAGCGCGGCGACGAACATGTCGCGCGCCGCCGCGACGGGCTGAATCGGCGTTTCGTCGCGTATTTCCGGAGCGTAGAGGATCGGGCGCGTCACCGGGACGCCGGTCCGCAGGCCGATGAACTCGATTCCGGTCAGAGTGGGCACGGCCGCGATGTCGCCCGCCACCACTGCGGTTCCGAGCGGACGCTGCGGCTCATCCGTCGCGGGGGAGCGAGGATCGCCGGTGCGAACGGGTTCCTCGATGGGAATCGATAATCTCACGGCCTGCTCGGGCATGCGGCGCGGGTCGAACAGCTTGATCGATTGTTCGCCGACGAGAATCAGACTGGCGGGGATCGACGGTGATTCGTCCGAAGAATGAACCGGAATCGGCGACGCGCCGACCAGGAAATCATCCAGAGCGGTCCGGCCGAGACGGCGGAATCGGGCGACCGGCGCCCCCTCCGGAACCGGGGGCGCGCTTGACTCGTCAGGTTCAATCGCATCACCGGGCGCTGGTTCCGCGTGCGGTTTCAGTTCTTTCAATCGCTGTTGAGCGCGAGCGGCGGCATCGCGTGAGTCGGTCTGAGCGGCAGCCCGTCGCAGGTGGTAGGCGGCCGATTCAGGCCGTCCCATGGCTTCCTGTCGCGCGGCGATCTGGAGATCGAGATCGGCGCCGCCGGGGGCGAAATGCAGCGCGTCCGCCAGCCGCACGGCCTGCGACACGTCGTCCGACTTCTCGGCCCGATCCAGCATCTCCTGCATCAGTTTCGCGGTCCCGTCTCGCTGCGGCGGCGTCAGCCGCGACCAGATGCGGCGAAGGTCTTCGCTCAGCGCCAGATCGCTTGAAACGGACCGCTGAAAGTCCATCGCGATGGGAGCGGCGTCGCGCGGCTCCAGCGCGGCCAGCAGAACCGAAAAGGCCGTCGTGGGTTGATCGCGATCGAGGTCGAGTTCCGCGATCGTTCGCGACGCGGCGACCCGATCCGCTGCCTGGGCGGCCTTGTCGGCGGCGCTCACCAGGCGCGCTCGAAGCGAGTCGATCGCCGGCCAGTCCGCCGCGGCCTCCGTACCGGCCGTCGCCAGGCCCATCAGCGCCCGCAGCCGCAGCCGTTCCGCGTCGACGGCTTCGGCCGAATCGACATCCGAGTGCGCTGAATGCATCGTCGCGAACTCATCGAGCGTCGCCAGCGCGGCTCCGAATTGCTTTCCGCGGAGCTGAAGTCGTGCGACGTCGAGCCGACGCTGCGGGTCGATCGGCGACTCCGCCAGCCGCCCCTGGGCATCCTTCAACTCGCGTGAACTATCGCTGAATCGCCGCAGCGCGTCATGTTCCAGGCTGTAGAGCGCACCGTTCCAGACCATCAGGTTGCCCAGCGCGCCCAGCTCTCGCGACTCATCCACGACGAGGCGATTGCCCGTCCGGGCCTCCAGCACCATCAGACCGCTGTTGGTTGGAACAAACAGATTGGTTCCGGCCAGGACGGGCCGGCCGGCGATTCCGGGGCCCTCCAGGCGCCATCGCGGCAGTACGAGCGTTCCTTGCGCGGATCGCAACGGAAACGCCGCCAGCTCCCGGCCATAGGCAAAGACCAGCTCACCGTCGGAGCCGATCAGGTATCGCAATCCGTCGCGACGTGCGTGCCAGCGCATCGCGCCGCTCCAGCGGTCGATGGCCAGAAGTTCGTCGCTGTCGACCGGCGCGACGATCAGCAGATCGTCGCAGACGAGCGGCGGGCTGTTCAACCACGCGTCGGGGATCGGCTCGGCGATCATCGTCAGGTTGGGCGCGTTCTGCATGCGGGTCGTTCGTTGCCTCAATGCACGGTCGTAGGGCAGCGCCCAGCGCAGGCTGAAATCGGAGATCGACAGCGAGAAGACGTAGCCCATGCCCGTCGGCACATAGAGTTCGTCGTCGGCGACCGCGATCGGCACCACGCGGCCGAATGGAAACGTGTTGTCGCTGCCGGTTCCCAGTTCCACGCTGCCGGCGATGCGGCCATCCCGTTCCAGTGCCAGCAGGGCGAGTTCGCCCCCCAGTTGATAGGGCGCGATGAGATATCGTCCGGCGGCGACCGGCGGGCAGAAGAAGTGTGCCCCCGTCAGTCCATCTTCGGGCGGTCCGCTTCGGCCGCGCATCCATAACAGTTTGCCCGTCGCGGCGCTGTAAGCGCATAGGGAGTTTTCAACGAGATAGGTGAAGTCATCCGCCCCCAGCCCCGAGTCATCGTTGCTGAGCACCGGCTGCTCGACGACGAAAATCGTTCCGTCGATCAGCGCGATCGTTCCCGCCGACTCGTCGAAAACGGCGCGCGCCGACGCAAGGTCGAGTTTGCCCCTGCGGTCCACGTTGCGCTGCCGCGGCTGGCGCGGAAACCCGGCCTGCGGTGTCCTGGGAGCCTGTCGCGCGGCCTTGATTCCCGATTGCACCGGCTCCCAGCGCGGCTCGAGCGTGATCGGGTCGAGCGCAGCAAAGCCGGTCGGCGTGGTGACGAAAAGGCTGCGTCCATCCGTGACCGCCTGCCAGACCGGCGCGCGGGAGCGTTCAAACGCCTCCACCTGAGCACGCCGCCGATCGACGTGCGCGGCGCCGGGCAGCGTCAGCCGCAGCGGCGAAAAACCGATGACCCTGGGATCGATTCCATCCATCTGTCCCAGGTCACGCGTCGAGCCGAGCAGGGCCGGCCAGTTGTTACGGAGGAATGTCGGCACGATCCGGCTCGGATCGTCGACGATGCGGCGCAGTTCGGCGATGCGAGACGAGGCGCCGGGCATCTCCTCGTCCGCGGCGATTCGTTCGAGCTGATCGAGAATGCGGGCCGCCTGCATCTGCTGCTTGAGAGCGGCATGAACCACGCATCGTCGCAGCATCGTCGGCCATTTCGGTTCGTCGCCCGGCGCGAAGGCGATGCGCTGGTCCATCGTGTGCAGCGCTTCGAGCCATCGGCCGGAGTCGAGCAACAGCGTCGTCAGCCGGTCGGCGGCGCGCAGTCCCGCGTCGGTGGGAAGGAACTGCGCCGCCACGCGGCGCAGGCGCTGGGCATCGTCCGTCTCGGCGGCGTCGCCCAGGGCAAGCTCGGCGTCGGCGCTGTAGGTGAGCCGGTATGCCTCCTGCGCGGCGGGACCGGCCTCGTGCAGGATCCTCCATGCGAGCGCCCGCGCCGAAATCAGCGTGTCAGCGCCCGGCGCGTCGCTCAGATCGGTGGCGACGAATCCCGCGCCGTGGTCCCGGACAACGCGCTGCAGCGTGTCGATGAGAAGCTTCCAGTTTTCATTCCGGCGGGCGTCGAGCGCCTTGCGCAGCCAGGCTTCGGCGTCGCGGTCGCGGGCCGGCTCGAACCGCGCGTCCTTGGGCTCAGGCTCAGTCACTCCGACCGCCTGCCCGGCGCGGATTCGCTGCTGAGCGGCTGCGGGGGCGGCCGCGAGGATCGCGAGGATCAAGGCGACAAGGAGCCGGAAACCCGCGCTCGGCGCGCGAATCACCCGGCTGAAGGATACGGCGCAAAGGCGCGTCACTGACCGGCTTCCGCTCGATATCCATTCGCGCATGATCGACCGCGACTCCGCTGCCTCGCTTGAAAGCTCAACGGCATTCGCGGACGCTTTACACGAAGTGGAATCCACCCTATGACGCAAGGTCGTGAGCCTCAATCAAATCAAGTTCCGGCGCCCGATATTGTATCGCCCCGCCCCGGCGGAGACCTGAAGGACGGGGTCGGCCGAGGGCTGGGGCCGGCCCTGGCGATGCTCTGGAGCGGCGCACTCCGAAACCATCACGCGGTCGCGATTTCCCGGTCTGTTCATTGGTTCGTACCGATCGGCCTGGTGGTCGGTTTGGGCTGGATGGGGGCCTATCGGCTGGCGTGGCGGCTCTTCGGCGATCCGGATGTCACGCAGGTGCGCCTGCTGCCGGCACTGGCGGTGCTCTGGCTCGAGATGGGAGTGACCGGCCGCGCTTTGATCAGCGGATTCTGGTCCTGTTTCGCGCGGCCGGAGGCTGACGCGGCTCCGGATGGCACGGCGCGGCCTGCGCAGGATCGCAGCGCGATCTCCGCCGCCGTCTGGACGACCGGTCCGCTCATGGTCGTGACGTTTCTCGTGCTGATCGTGAGCCTGCCGGAGCGGATCGGATGGTATGCCGCCTCGGATGACTGGCGCGCCTGGTTCAATCCTATCTATCCCATCGCAACGTACCGGCCCCTGCTGCTCGCGCCGTTGTGGGGTCGCTGGGGCGTTCTGCTGGGGTCGGGAATCGGAAGCCCATCAAACCGCGCCGACGAGCTGTTCCGCGGCGTCAGCCGCGCGGCGCGGCCGCTGCCCGTCATGGGATGGATGGCGCTGCTCGTCCTGCTCGGGGCGCTCTATGCCAATCGTGAGAGCCACGTGGAGGGGGCGCTGGCGACTGGTCTGCTGGTGCTGCTGATCACCTATCTCTTCGCGGCGCGGCTCGCTCTGCGGCGCGGCGGTCAGGATCGCGCCGGGGCGCTGGCATGCGGCTTCGTGGCGGAATGCGTTTTTCTCGCGCTTTATCGATGGCTCTGCGTCTGATTCGCGGCTCGGTCAGGAGGTGCGGCGATGCGCGAACCGGTCATCGGTGTCGGTGCAATCAGCGATCCAGCGCCGTTATTCGATCGAATCGACATTCGGCGGACGCCGCTGCTGCCGGTGGCCGTGGGGCTGATACTCGGAATCGCCCTTCAGGATTCCCGGCCCGTCGGGTCCATCGCCTGGATCGCGCTGCTGGTCATCGGTGGGGCGGTGGCATGTTCATGGCGCGTCGCGCGCCGGTCGCTTCTCGGGAACGTTTTCGGCTGGGCGGGAGTCGTCGCGGCAGCCTCGGCATTGGGCGGACTTCGACAATCGGCGGCGGAGCGGCTGCCGAGCAACGATCTGATCCGAATGCTGCCGCGGGATCGCGAGCCGCTGGTTCGCCTGCGCGGCGTGATCGCGACTGAGCCGCGCGTCGATCCACCGCCGGGCCCGGAGGTCCGGCGAGCCTACGACACAGAACCTCGTACCCGATTTCCGCTGGATGTTGATTCGGCGCTCGTCGGCGAGGAATGGCGCGAACTG
>Ga0187894_10004760_pt1 | contig 14314 bp, 13 predicted proteins | sample GBC1701081metaG_FD_136650 | JGI IMG/M metagenome (GOLD analysis project Ga0187894, IMG submission 136650) | White microbial mat communities from a lava cave in the Kipuka Kanohina Cave System on the Island of Hawaii, USA - GBC170108-1 metaG ...
CGACACGCCGATGATCTACGCCCTGGCCTTCCTGGGCCTGTTCACCATCGGCGGAATGACCGGATTGTTCCTGGCCGCGCTGGGTCTGGACATTCCCCTGCACGACACCTACTTCGTCGTCGCCCACTTCCATTACGTGATGGTCGGCAGCGCGGTGATCGGTTTCCTGGGCGGATTGCACTACTGGTGGCCCAAGATCACGGGCCGAATGTATTCGGAATTTTTAGGCAGGATTTCGGCTGTGATCATCTTCCTCGGATTCAACCTGACGTTCATGCCGCAGTTCATCCTGGGCCAGATGGGAATGCCGCGCCGTTATCATTCCTACGTGCCCGAATTTCAGGTGCTGCACATTTTGTCGAGCGCGGGCGCTTCCATCCTCGCTGTCGGATTCATACTGCCGGTCTTTTACCTGGCATGGTCGCTCAAATACGGCGAGAAAGTGGGAGCGAATCCGTGGATGGCTTCGGGGTTGGAATGGCAGACTTCGTCGCCGCCGCCGACCGAGAATTTTACTTACCAGCCCGTGGTCACGCACGAACCGTATGAATTCGAGCACATCCCGGAGATCAAACAGGCTCGCGAGGCTGAACTGCAACGGGCATAGTGTAGGGCAAACTGTCAGTTTGCCCAGGCTTCAGAAGAAGACCATTGAAGAAAACATGGGCGGATTGATGATTCGCCCTGGCCTCCGGCAAAGGCCGCATGAATAAAGCATGGGCAAACTGACAGTTTGCCCTACATTGGAGAACTATCTTGGCTGAACACGCGACTCACGTTGAAGGGCTGGCGCATCATTTCGTCAGCATGGAACAGCAGAAAGAAGCGGGAATGGTCGGAATGTGGATCTTCCTGCTCACGGAAATCATGTTTTTCGGCGGGCTGTTCCTGGCATATACGATTTACCGCACAACCTACCCGGGCGGTTTTCTGTACGGAAGCCATCTGCTCAACGTGCCGCTGGGCGGAACCAACACGGTGGTGCTGATCGTCAGCAGCTTGACGATGGCCATGGCGGTCTACTACTCGCAAAAGGGCGAGCGGAAGAAGCTCATAGGTTTTCTCGCGATCACGTTGATACTGGGACTGGTCTTCCTGGTGATCAAATATTTTGAGTACTCGGCGAAGATCCACGACCACCTCTTCCCGGCGGTGGGATTTTACAACCCCGCCCTGACCGGACCGCATGGCGTGCCTCTGGAATTGCAACAGCCCGTGCGCGTCTTCCTGTGGATATACTTTTTAATGACGGGTCTGCACGCGGTGCATATGATCGTCGGCGCGGGCATCCTGATCACGCTGATCCTGATGGCGCAGAGGAGGAGTTTCAGCAAGACCTATAACTCTCCGGTCGAAATCAGCGGCCTGTATTGGCACTTCGTTGACATCGTCTGGATATTCCTCTTCCCGCTGCTCTACCTGACGGGCTTCCACGTCAGCGGTAATGGACACTGATAAATTCGGATCAGTACCGCGAGCGGTAGCGAGCGCGACGCCATCACTCGGTTACTGGTTGAGCCACGCTCGCTACCGCTCGCGGTACTGATCCATCGAGAGAGGTTTGAATAGCTTATGGCGGATCATTCTCACGATCATCCCGACAATCCGATCAAATATTACATCGGCGTCTTTACGCTGTTGATGGCGATGACCGGGCTGACGGTCTTTGTGGCCCAGTACGACCTTGAACATGTTTGGGGGCCGCTCAACGCAATCGTCGCGCTGACCATCGCCGTGATCAAAGCGACGGCGGTCGTACTGATCTTCATGCACGTACGCTGGAGTTCGCGTCTGACGCAGGTGATCGTCGTGTCGGGCGTATTCTGGCTGATCATCATGCTGGCCTTCACCGCCAGCGATTACTTCACGCGCGGCGGCTGGCCGACCACTCTTGGCCAGTGAGGCCGGCCGCGAAGACAAGTTGAATTTGCGCCGTTCAGGCGGATCAGATTTGATCCTGAGCGGCGCATTTCGGTTTACATATCTTGGTTATCACAACGCAACAACGATCCTACCGCTCAGCCGTCACCGTCTCCGCCTGAGCCGGCAACCGGAAGTATCCGAAGCAGGCGAACAGAACCAGCATCGCCGCGCTCGCGAAAAAGAGATTCCTGATTCCCAGCCCCTGCGCCAACGATCCCGAGATGATCAGCCCGACCAGTTGTGAGACCGATAGGACGGACATAAAGCTGCTGCTGACGCGCCCGACCAATTCGACCGGTGTTTCCTGCTGCATCAATGTCTGCGTCGGCACTATGATGAAGATTGCGCCGAACCCGATACCGAAAGCGCCGATCGCGGCCACCGCCACATGACCGATCGAAGCCATGATCATCACGGCTATCCCCATTCCGAGCAATCCGGCGACCACCAGGAGGCTCTTCGACCGATCCTTCGCGAACCTGGTGATGAACTGGGAGGCGAAGATCATGCCGACGCCGATCAGCGAGTTGATCACGCCGAATTGCAGTTCGGTCCCTTTCAGCGAATCCCTGACGTAGACCGCGATCAATGGCCCGAAGCAACTGAGCGCGAACATCCCCGCCGCCATCGCGAGGATGACGAACGAAATCGTCGCGTGGGTGAAGATGAACCGCGCTCCCGCCATCAGGTCGTTCAGGATTGATTTCAGCTTGCCGCTTTCGGATGGCGAGGAAAGTTCCGTTGCGGCGGCGGCTCGCGGAATCGCAATCGCAGTGATCATCGCCGCGGAAAAAATGAAGGTGGCGCCGTCGAAATAGTAGGCGGGTTTCGCGCCGACCCAGTTTACCATCGCTCCGGCGATGGCGGGGCTGATGATTCGCACGACTTGAAACGCCTGCTGCATCAGCGCGTTTGCGGCCATCAAACCTTCGCGCGGCGTGACGGCGCGGATTGCGATCGTCTGCGCCGGAACAAAAAACGTCGAGACCGCGCTGAGCGCGACAAGGATCGCGTAAATCTGACTGAGGCCCGAAGCGAACACGAGGCCGAGGGCGAGAGCCGCGCGGATCAGGTCGCTCGAGACCATCGCCCGTTTCGCGTCCCACCGGTCAACGAAGACGCCCGCGACGGGGCCGAGCAGCGCGAACGGAATCAGAAAGGCGACGCTGATCATTGTGACTTGCGCGGCGGTCGCATGCAGACGAAACGACACGTCGCTCAAGACCGCGAACAGCGCCAGAAAATCACCGAAGATACTGACCACCTGCGCAATCCAGAGCTGGCGCACAGGTTTCAGCCGAAAAGCTTCGCCAAGTGTCAATTGTTTTGTCTCTGCTGTCATAGTTGGAAGTTGGTTGGCTATATTTGTTTCGTCAGATGCGCTGCGGAATCTGGGATCGCTCCGTAATCCGGCGATCCTCAATTTTCAAGAGGCGAATCGAGGGTAAAAAGATAGCGCGACGAGCAAAAATTCTTCTCTTCCGCCAAAGCTTGCAAGACCAGACAGAAAAATGTGAGACAGAAAAATAAAGACTGGGTCTGAAGGTTCTTTATTTTTCTGTCTCACATTTTTCTGTCCGGTCTTCTTCCCTCACTTCACTCTTCGCTCTCTTCGCGGTAAGCCTTCAGTTTGTTGTGCAGCGTCTTCAGGCTGATTTGAAGAAGGTCCGCCGCGCGCGTCTTGTTGTTGTTGGTTTTGATCAGCGTCTTGAGGATCAACTGGCGTTCGGCTTCATCCAATGAGATCGGGATCGGCAGGTTGATCGAATCTTCGTTGCGCATCGCGCGCCCGTCGAACATCGCTGGCGGCAAGTGTTGTTTCTCGATCCGCTGGCCTTCGCAAACGACGACGGCGTGTTCGACTACGTTGCGCAACTCGCGCACGTTGCCGGGCCATTGGTGGCGAGTGAATACCTCCAGGACCTCGGGCGAGACGATGCGGGCGGGACGCCCGTGACGGTCGCTCAGCTCTTTGGCCATGAACTCGGCCAGCAACGGGATGTCTTCGCGGCGTTCGCGCAGCGGAGGCAGTTTGACGTGGATGACGTTTAAACGATAAAGCAGGTCTTCGCGCAGTTCGCCGCGCCGCACGGCTTCGTGCGGGTCTTTGTTGGTCGCCGCCAACACGCGCACGTCAACCGGAACCTCTTTCGAACTGCCCAACCGTCGCACTTTGCGGTCTTCAAGCACGCGCAGCAGCTTCGCCTGCAACATCACCGGCATCTCGGCGATCTCGTCCAGGAAGAGTGTGCCGGTGTTAGCCAGCTCGAAACAGCCCTCGCGCTTGGCTATCGCGCCCGTGAACGCGCCGCGCTCGTGGCCGAACAGTTCGGATTCCATCAGCGATTCGGGAATGGCCGAACAGTTGATGGCGACAAAGGGGCGCGAAATGCGCGGGCTGAGTTGATGAATCGTGTTCGCGACGACTTCTTTGCCAGTGCCTGATTCGCCGGTAATCAAAACGGAAACGGCTGAACTGGCCACCTGCTCGATGGTCGTGTAAATCTGCCGCATCGCATGCGAGTTGCCGACCAGACGGCCGAAGACGCCGTATTCGCCGAGCTGCCGTCGCAATCGGGTGTTTTCGAGCTGCGTGGCCGCGCGTTCGATGGCGCGTTGCAGCACAACGTTCAACTGCCGCGTGTTGATCGGTTTCTCGAAGTAGTAGAACGCGCCCTCTTCGATCACGGCGCGCACCGCGTCCTCGACGCTGCCCTGGCCAGTCAGCAGAATGACGGCGGTTTCCGGATATTCGTCCCGCACCCGGGCGAGCAGTCCGAAGCCGTCAAGACGCGGCATAAACACGTCAGTGATCACGGCGCCCGGGTGGAAGTTGTTCGCAATCTCCAGAGCCTCCACGCCATCGCTGGCCGATTGTGTCTCGTAGCCCCATGCGCTGATGATCTCGCTCAGGCCGACGCGAGCGGCTTGTTCATCGTCAACGATTAAAACCCTTGCCTTGTACATAGTTCGCGAAGTTTAACAAGCGGCCGCAGGCTTGCCAATGTTTATTTATCAGTGAAAAATGAGTCCTACTTCAAAACTACACGGAGGAGAATTATGTACGCTGTTACGAGAGAAGAACGAAACTGGGCGATGTTGTCTCATCTGCTGGCGCTTGTAGGTTATTTCGTCATTCCGTTCGGAAACATCATTGCCCCGCTCATCGTCTACTTCATGAAAAAAGACGAATCGCCGTTCGTGGCCGACCAGGCCAGGGAATCACTCAATTTCCAGATCAGCCTGTTGATTTACGCGGTCGTCAGCGGTGTCCTGGTCTTGATCCTCATAGGTTTTCTGCTGCTCGGAGTGATCTGGGTGGGGGGAGTCGTTATGACAATCATTGCTTCAGTCAAAGCCGCTAACGGTGAGGCATATCGCTATCCCCTAACGCTTCGGTTGATCAGTTGAAAGGCGCTGCGAATCCAATATCCTGAAAGAGTCTGGCGTCACGTTGTCTCAGGCGACTGAATGGAGCATACTTTTTACGGCAACCAACTTTGCTAAATCTCAAATAATAGAGGGGGGACAGAATGGCCTACATCATTGACGCAGTACGCGCTCCGCGCGGGCGCGGCAAAATGGGCAAAGGCGCGCTCAACAACATCCATCCGCAGGAATTACTCGCCCAGACTCTCAACCGGCTTGCCGAACGCGCTGGGATCGACAAGCGTGACGTTGACGACGTCGTGATCGGCTGTGTTTCGCAGGCCGGCGAACAGGGCGGCGATATTGCGCGGATGGCTGTATTGACCGCTGATTGGCCGCTGGAAGTGACGGGCGTTTCGCTCAACCGATACTGCGGCTCCGGCCTTCAAGCAATCAATTTCGCCGCGATGGGCGTGATGGCGGGAATGCAGCGGCTGGTTGTCGGCGGCGGCGTCGAGAGCATGTCGCGCGCGCCGATGGGGTCCGACGGAGCGGGGCTGGACGGGAACAACCCGCATCTGCGCAAAAAGCATTTCCAGGTTCCGCAGGGGATCAGCGCCGACCTGATCGCCACGCTCGAAAATTTCAGCCGTGAAGAGATTGATCAATTTGCGCTCCGATCACAGCAGCGCGCGGCGCGGGCGCAGCGGGAAGGCTATTTCAAAAAGAGCTTGTTCGCCGTGCGCGATCCTGAAACCGGCGCGGTGGCGCTGGAGGCCGACGAATACCCGCGGCCTGACACGACGCTCGAAGGATTATCGTCGCTCGAACCGTCGTTCGCCGCGTGGGGCGCCAAGGCCGTCGGGCCGAACGGCGAGACCCTCGATCAAATGGCGCTGAAAAAGTATCCGCAGGCCGGCGAGATCCGCCATGTCCACACCGCCGGCAATTCCAGCGGCATCGTTGACGGCGCGGCCGCGGTGTTGATCGCTTCGGAAGATTACGTTAAAGCGCACGGTCTGAAGCCGAGAGCTAAGATCCGCGGCATGGCGACCGCAGGCGCGGAGCCGGTGATCATGCTGACCGCGCCCACGCCCGCCGCGCGATCGGCGCTGGCTCAATTGCGGATGACGCCGGAGGACATTGACCTGTGGGAGATCAACGAAGCTTTCGCCGTCGTGCCGATGCAGACGATGCGTAACCTGGGCGTTGATCCCGAAAAGGTCAACGTCAACGGCGGCGCGATTGCGCTCGGACACCCGCTGGGCGCGACCGGCGCGATGATCCTCGGAACGGCGGTTGACGAACTCGAACGCCGCGGCCTGGGCACGGCGCTGATCACGCTCTGCATCGGAGGCGGCCAGGCGGTCGCAACCATCATCGAGCGCGTGTGAGCGGCGCGATGTAAAAGGAAGAGCATTTGTCATTTTCCATTTGAGATTTGAGATTGGTCATTGTCGGAAATCGTTCAATATTCATTGGACATTGACTGATTTTAGCTCATTTTTTTTGAGAGGACTCCCGTGCCCTTTTTCTTTGATCTGTCATCATTGATTCCGGTCGCTGAACGCAATCCGTTCGAGCCTGTCATTGTGCTCGACGAGACGCCCGCCGAACCGGTTAAAGAAGAAATCCCCGCCGAGCCTATCGTCGACACGGGGCTGCCAATCCCGTCGCATTACGATTTCGACATGATGCGCGCAATGGTGCAGGACCCGTTCCGAATATTCGTTTACTGGCAATTAAAGGACGACCCGTTCGAGCGCCTGCGCAAGGTTTTTCCCGCCAGCCCCATCAGCGATTTCCATACGTCACTCAAACTGATTGACGAGACCAGCAACATCGCGGTCTTCTTCGACGCGGCCTTCGCGCGCGAATACTGGTTCAACGTTTTCCCCGACAGGACCTATCGTTTCGAACTGGGCATGCGTTCGCCGCGTTACGGTTACATCAGACTTTTAAACTCGCAATCGGTCACCACGCCGCGCGGCGGGCCTTCGGACAAGGAGGCCGAAGAAGCCCGGTATCAGATCGCCGCCGACGATTATCTGCGCGTGTTGCGCGAAAGCCATCTCGTGCCTGAGCGCGCCTTCACTCTGGAAGGATTGTTGCCCGGAGCGGATGACGTCCCCGCCGGCGCCCGCGGCGCGTTATGGGATTCGCTCCCCGCTTCGTTCCGCCGCCTCGCGCTGGCGATGGTCGACATCCAGGCGGGGCGTGATTACGAACGATGGTGGGATCGGCTGAGCAGGGAAGAACTGGCCGGTATGCTCAGAGAGTTTCTGACGATCATCAATCAGATGGGCGGCGCCGGAGAGCTTGGTTACATGCTGCTGCTTCGTTACCTGCCCGAACTTCTGCGCCGCGCCATCCACGACGAAGAGGGAACTGCGATGGCCTGGGAAATGCGGATTGATAAGCCGATCGCGCTCTATCTGGCGGAGAAACTGGGCCAGACCGCTTCGGAGATAAACGCCGTCTCGTCCTCGGAAAATTTCCCCGCGCCTCCATCGCCCGGACAGCCTGCGGCGCCAATCGCTCCGGGCAGCGTTTCGCACGGGCAATGGCTGCCGAGTATGAAGTCGTAATGAGTTTTTCAACAGTGCCGCGCGCGTAAGCAGGAGGGCTACTGTACCGGTCTCGCGTGGTTCGATTTAGCGACCCGCAATCTTAGCCATAAGATCGAAGAATCGTTTCGGCGGCAGATTCCCGTCTCGCACGTCTACAAATTGTATTGACTCGATCTGCAACCAAGGCTCGTCCCCTTTGAGCAGTAATGGGAAGATCGGTTTCTCCTTGCGTTGGGCGCGATTCAACTCATTCTGAACCCAGGCGGATCGGCGTGAATCGGGAGTCAGGATGATAATAAAAGCGCTGCAACCGTCGAGGTGTTCCTCAATGACGCGCGACCATTGCGCGCCGTAATCTATCTCGTCATCTTTCCAGACACTCAACCCTGACCGTTTCAGCGCTTCAGTCAGCGCGTGCGCGTAACGGCTGTCTTTGTGGCTGTAGCTTATGAAGATCGGCGCCGCGGCGGGTTTCTCCGGAGGTTGGGCGCGCGCTTTGTTGTGTGGCCTTGGCTTTGCCGTTTTGGCGCGAACAGATTTGCGTTTAGGCGCGGGGGTTATGGAAGTATGTTTGCGCGTCGCTTCATCGGGATATTGGGCCGTGATTGGGTATTTCTCTCGAATGATTGTGATCCTCTTGCGAATATCAGCGTCCGATGAGCCATCCAGCGACATGGCTATTGCCAGATACAATTCCCAACCATCAATACAGTAGCGGTCGTTGTCCAACTTACGAAACTCGATTAAGTGAGCTTCAATCTCCTCCACGGTTTCGCTGACTGTAGCTTCGTAAATATCACGACCAAGCAAATCCGGGTTTTCAATTACTTGACGCGCAAAGTCTATCGTTTCCTGTATGTCATTTTCGACCATTAACCTTTGACCTCGATCTATCATCCAAATCAGAACACGCAACATTAGGACAACAATTCACCACGGATTTTCACGGATGCGACGGATCGGCACAGATAATCCGTATTAATCCGTCGCATCCGTGAAAATCCGTGGTGAATTTTAAACTTTAACAAGGCGCAAAGGTGAACACCACAGCGCCGATCACGAACCAGAGCGCCGCAAACAGCAGTCCGTAGCCGAAGAAGCTTCTGAAATCCACGTGCGCGATTCCGGCGACGATCACGTACCAGAACGGCGAGGTCAGGTTGCCCATGTGATCGCCGACGCTCATCGCCAGGATGCCGCGTTGGACCGAGACGCCGACCTCCATCGCCGCTTTCGATGTGACGAAGCCCTGGATCGCCCACTGGCCGCCGCTCGACGGAATGAAGAGCGCGAAGAGCGCGCCGATGGCCGCGGTCAACAGCGGAAACGTCAAGGGTGTTGAGACCTCGGCCACGATCCCGGCGAGCTTCTCGCCGATGTTTGTATACTGGATAAGCCCGGCGACCCCCGCGTAAAGGTGATAGATTACGATCACCGGCCAGGCTGACAGGATGGCCTTTTGCAGCGCCTGGGTAAATCTGTGAACGTTGCGGTGAAGCATGAAAGTCAGGAAGAGCAGGATCGTGTTGAGCGAATTGATGTCCAGGCTCTTCCGCTGCGCGATGAAATGAAAGTAGAGCCACCCCGCCAGCATCACGCAAAGCGCGAGAGTGAAGATCTGATTCCGCTCCATCCGCTGCGATTCGGTCAGCGGTTCCTCCTTTTCGGCTTCGATCTCTTCGGTCAATTTGCTCGTGCCTGGGAAATGCGAGATGGGATTGCCCTCCTTCGGCATCAACCAGCATCCCACGACGATCACCGCCGCCGTGAAAACGATTTCGTGAATGATCGCCGCCACCGACCAGATGGTGGTTGACAGCGGAATGACCCCGACAGTCTTTTCCAGAAAATGGCCGGGGGTGGCCACGAGCAACGGAGCGCTGGCCGAAAAACCGAATTGCCAGACGGCGTTCGCCGCCCAGATCACGGCCAGGAAGAAGAGGAAATCAATCTTGACGCCTTTACGTTCGGCTTCGCGAGCAAAATAGATGGCGATGATCGGGCCGAGCGCGATTCCCAAACCCCAGTAAAGATAGGACGCCGCGGCGGTCATCAAAACAGCCAGGGCGACCACTTGGTTCGCCGTCTTCGGAATTTGCGAAAGCGCGACAACGGCTTTTCTGAAAAGGGGGGTCGAGGCGAGCACCGAACTAAGCGTGATGATCAACGTCATCTGCATCGTGAACGGCAGCAGCATCCACAACCCCTGGTAATAAGCCTCCATCGTCTTCGACAGGGAATTGCCGAGCGCGAGAGCCAACGCAAAAAGCAGAACGAGGAGCATGACGCAGGCGGTGATCGCGTCAGGCACGAAACGCCCCATCACCTGGGCAAAACGATCCAGCCAGTTTTTGTTCATAGAAATCGGAACGTGAAGAGAATTGAATTGTGGTCAATGTGACCTTTGCTTGACAGTAAACTTACCGGTCGGTAAGTTTAGGCGCGGGTCTATGGTCTGTCAATTGAATGGTCAGCGATGTCCGACAAACTTCAGTTTGTCTTTGTTCAATGAGACAGCGGCTTGCCGAGGCTAACGACAAACTGAAGTTTGTCGGACATTTTACAAGGAGGATTGAAATGGAATTCAGCCAGATTCTGTACGCGAAAGAGAATCATGTGGCCACTGTGACTTTGAACCGTCCTGAGAAGCTGAACGCTTACTCGGAGACGATGGTTCACGAGATGCTGGCCGCGCTGGCCGGCGCTCGTGACGATGATGAAGTCAGAGCGGTGATCATTACAGGCGTGGGGCGCGGTTTCTGTTCGGGCGGAGACATCTCGCGCGATTTCCAGTACCCATCGCGTTATCGCGGGCACCGGCTGGAATCGCAGCTCGAGATGCGCGAGAACTTTCATCAGCTCGTGCGGTTTCTGTGGCGGTTCGATAAACCGACCATCGCGGCGGTGAACGGCGCGGCTGTCGCGGGCGGATTGACGCTGGCGTTGTGCTGCGATTTCCGCATCGCGGCTGAAAGCGCCAGGCTCGGCGACACGAGCTTGAAATTCTCGCTCATGCCGGACGAAGGCGGCGCGTGGTTTTTCCCCAGGTTTATGGGTTTGCAGAACGCGCTGAAGATGTCGCTCTTTTCAGAAGTCTATCCGGCGCGTCAGGCGAAAGAGTTGGGACTGGTGACCGAGGTCACGCCTGACGCCGAGTTGATGACAATCGCGCGGCAATGGGCTGAAAGACTCGCCGAAGGCCCGCCGATCGCCATCAGGATCACCAAGCGGATGATGTACAAACAACAGATGATGGATTTGGAGAACGCGCTGGAAGACGCCGCGCTCGGAACGCTGGTGACCAACTACTGTGAAGACGTGAAAGAAGGCATCGCCGCCTTTCACGAAAAGCGAAAGCCGAACTTTAAAGGCCGTTGAAGTGAAGAGGAGATTACGGAACAGAGGGAGAGACGGAGGGACAGAGAGACGGAGAGACAGAGAGACGGAGAGATTGAGAGGCCAATTAACGCTCATCGAATAACGAAAGGAAACCATATGGCTGAAGATGTGATTTTGACCTCGGTCGCCGACAGAGTCGCGACACTGACGTTCAATCGCCCCGACAAGCTCAACGCTTTGAGCCACGATCTGATCGTCGGGTCAATTGATTGCTTGAAACGCTGGAGCCTCGATCCTGAAATCGGCGCGATTGTCGTCACCGGCGCGGGGCGGGCTTTTTGCGCGGGCGGTGACGTATCGATGATGGCGCGCGAAGGCGACGCGCCGAAGACGCTCGAACAACGGGTTGATGGTTTGCGCCAGGCCCAGGAGTTGTCCTGGCTGCTTTACAATTCGCCGAAGGTGACCATCGCCGCCGTCAATGGTCACGCGATGGGCGCAGGCCTGAGTGTTTGTCTCGCTTGCGACCTGCGCATAGCTTCGGATCAGGCGAAGTTCGGAACCGCTTACGCGAAGGTCGGGTTCGGCGGTGATTTCGGCGCGACATGGTTGCTCACGCATTACGCGGGCGCGCCGAAGGCCAAAGAGTTGTTTTTCCTCTCTGAGATCATTGACGCCGCTGAGGCCCATCGCATCGGACTGGTCAACCGCTTGGTCGCGAGCGAGAGCCTGGCGCCGCAGGTCGCCGAAATCGCGTCGCGCATAGCTCACGGCCCGCTGACAAGCTATCGTTACATGAAAGCCAATGTGAACCTCGCGGCGACAACGGATTTTCGCACGATGCTCGACCGCGAAGCCGAAACTCACCTGCGTTGCGGAATGACCGAAGACCACAAAGAGGGCGTTCGAGCGTTTCTGGAAAAACGACAACCCAATTTCACCGGACGTTGATCGCGAATCATTTCCGCTCGGGATGGTTTGGGGAGAAAGCATGAAGAGAGAGTACGGAAAAGACGGAAATAACGGAACAAACGGAAAAAAGAGTAAGGGGAATCCCCCAAATATCTTCCGTTTGTTCCGTTATTTCCGTCTTTTCCGCACTTTCTCTTCCGGGGTTGGGTAGTAATATTTCAGGAGGCAAAGATGAAAATCATTGCGCTGGTTTTGCTCACATTGCTTGCGTTCCGTGCTGTGATGGGCGCGCTTGTTCCAGCCGGCGTCACCCAGGAATCGAAACACAGGATGACGAAAACCGACGTTGACCGTCTGATGACCGAACTGTCGAATTGGGGCCGTTGGGGAAAGGAGGATCAGCTCGGCGCGATCAATCTGATCACGGCGGCGAAACGGAAACAGGCCGCGGCGCTGGTCAGAGAAGGTATTTCGGTCTCTCTCTCCCGCGACACCGAAAAGGAGAAGTCTGATGACAACCCCAGCCCGTATGAGCACACGATGACTTTGAGCGGCGTCAACAATCGCGGGCAATTCAGCGTTGACGCGTTTCGCATTTCGTTCCACGGCTACCAGCATACGCATCTGGACGCGCTCTGCCACATGTTCTGGAACGGCAAGATGTACAACGGCTTTTCGCAGGAAGAGGTCACGCAGAAAGGCGCCATGAAACTGGCGATTCAAAATCTGAAGCAGGGGATTCTCACTCGTGGCGTGTTAATGGATATCCCGCAACTCAAAGGCGTGAAGTACCTGGAACCCGGAACGCCGATCTATCCTGAAGATTTGGAAGCCTGGGAGAAGAAAGCGGGATTGAAATTGACCGCCGGCGACGCCGTCTTCATTCGCACAGGGCGTTGGGCGCGGCGCGCCGAGAAGGGCGCGTGGAACGTCTCGGCGAACTCGGCTGGGCTGCACGCCTCGTGCGCGAAATGGCTCAAAGCTCGCGATGTGGCTTTGCTGGGAAGCGACGCGGCAAGCGACGTGCTCCCGTCGGGGATCGAAGGCCTGACGCATCCGGTCCATCAACTGACGCTGATCGCGTTGGGCGTGAACATTTTCGACAACTGCGACCTCGAAGCTTTGAGCGACGCGGCCGCGAAACGCAAACGCTGGGAATTCCTGCTCACTGCGGCCCCGATTCCGTTGACCGGCGGCACAGGCTCGCCGCTCAATCCGATCGCGACATTCTGAAATTGACAGCCCCACATCGCCTGCGTAGACTGACCGGGCGGTAAGTAACTGGCCGAGCGTCCGGATAATCATTGAAATGAAGGCCCCCGAAGAAATAGCGACAATGAGACCACAGAAAAAACTGACTGCCTCTGAGGAGCCCAATCGGCTCGATCAAATCTATTACGTGGCTGCGAAGATATTCTGCGACAAAGGTTATGACGCGACTTCGATGAGCGACATCGCCGACGCCGTGGGCATCACCAAAGCCGGCATCTATCATTACGTGAAGAGCAAGCAGGATCTGCTCTTCGCGATCATGAATTTCGGGATGGACCGGCTGGAAACCCGCGTCATTACGCCGGCGCGGGCCATCACCGACGCTGAACAGCGGTTGCGCGCAATCATCCACAACCACGCCCTGTTGATTATCGAAGGGAGCGCGCCCGAAGGCTACAGCCCGCTTACGGTGCTTAACGACGAAATGGCCGGGTTGACTCCCAACCACCGCCGCAAAGTCCAGCAACGTAAGCGCGCTTATCTGGATCTGTTGCGCGACACACTGCGGCAGTTGAAGGACGAGAGCAAGCTTAAGGAAGTAGATGTCACCGTGGCGGCGTTCAGCCTGTTCGGAATGTTGCTCTGGCTGTCGCGCTGGTACAAACCGGACGGCAAATTGACGGGCGCCGAGGTGGCGAATGAAATCGAGAAGATCGCGTTCGGCGGATTGTTGCGTCCGCATGCGCGACTGGCGCGCAAGTGAATCGCCCCTGGGTACGCATCGCTTCCAGCGTGCGAGGTTTTATCACTCATACATTGGATTGAAGTCTCGCACACTGGAAGCGATGCGTACCCAGGGATTTTCGGAGGAGCCTTCATGTCGCAGCGCGACGCCCTGAAAGAATGAAAATCGCCCCTGGGTACGCGTCGCTTCCAGCGCGCTTTGCTTCGATCAATGGCCGATTGAGGAAGCCTCGCACGCTGGAAGC
>Ga0187894_10004761_pt1 | contig 14313 bp, 5 predicted proteins | sample GBC1701081metaG_FD_136650 | JGI IMG/M metagenome (GOLD analysis project Ga0187894, IMG submission 136650) | White microbial mat communities from a lava cave in the Kipuka Kanohina Cave System on the Island of Hawaii, USA - GBC170108-1 metaG ...
AGCGGCGTGGCGAAAAATCGCGTCAGCTTCAGGCTCGGCGAGTGGAGCGAGAGCGCCAGCAGCGGCTCGCCCTTTTCGTTGCGGAAGAAGCCGTCTTTGATCGGGCGGCCCCTGAGCGGCGGGTAAGGCGGGACGAGCGGCTCGCCCACCTGCGTGTCGTCAACATCGGGCAGACGCTTCGCGCCGGAGATCAGTTCTTCCAGTTCGACGCGCGCGGCGCGGCACGAGGCGGCGACGTAGCTGAACATCCCGTCCTTCGTCGGGTCGTCGTTGAACCACGAGAGCAGCGGGCGCGCGTCGAGTCCGAGCTCCGCAGTCACCAGCGGAATCTCCTGATAGATGGTCTCAAGACCCATCGTGCGCGCGGCCTCGATGGTTTGCTGCAATCGCTGCAGCTCTTCGCGCGCCGCCTGTCGTTTCTGTCTGACCGCTTCCGATTCCGGGATGGCTTCACGCGGGCCGGCCTGGCCGAGCGTGACGAAGCGACTGTCGAGTGTGGTCACGCCGTCTTCAGGCCGGCGGGTTGACGCGGTCGCCGCTTCTTCAACGCCGCGCGCGAGCCGCAGGTTGTCAACGTAAATCGTGAACGGGCGATTCAACCCCTTCGCGCTGATCGCAAAGCGCCGCACTCGGTCGAGCGCGAGCCTCCGCGAAGCCGATGTGACTTCCAGGCCTTCGAGCTTGACTTCGACGTGATTCATTCCGGGGATGAGCAACAATTTGCGGTCCGCCAGGAATGACTCGCTGCGCGTTTCGGCCGCCGTGTCATCCGCCAGTTCGTCGTAAATTCGCGCCCCGATCAATACGGGGGCCGAGGCCGGGTTATAGATGTCGAACATCAACCGGTCGTACCCGCGCCAATCTTTCGGCAGCTTGTCCGAAACGACGTCCTGCGGGAAGAGCGTCGCCTTGAGCGATTGCCGCCCGTGCCCCGCGTGGTCTCCGGAAAGCTCGACCTGCCCGCGCCAGCGCGCGAGCGATTCGGCGGACTCGAAGTCATCGAGCACGGTCGTTTGATTTGCGCTCTGCGACCGGGCAATCAAAGAGAATGAAAAAACGGCCAGCGCCATGGCGAAAATAGGGAACGTGATCAGCGCGCCGGTTAATCGAGTCCTCTTCATTGAAGTCCTCTCTTGAAGGCCACAACTGACTTTGCAAAGGCCCTGGATGATCCTCACGTCGCGTAGCGATGGTTGAACCGGTTGCGCGCTTTGACTCAATCGTCGCTACGCGACGGTGGGAAATATTTGGCCCGGCGCCGTGGGTTGAAACCCACGTCTAAATTCATCAGGCCGCTACGCGGCGGGGAGAAGCGCGCGCAAGTGAAAAGTTTTGGGTAATCACAATGCCCCTTGCCGGGGCGGCGGCGGCGAGTGGAGCCATACTTCCAGCGCCTCCGCCAAGCTACCCGCGCGCGCGAATTGCCGTCCCGCCCGGCGCCGCCGGTAAACGTTGCGCGTGTAGCCGAACGAGTTGGGGAACTCTGTCAAAGAGACCAGCCGCCGTGGCGCGAAGGCCCCCGCCACTTCGGCGATGTCGGTGATCCGCAGGACATTGAGCAGGGCCGGCCCCTGCCAGTGCGAAGCCGGAGCTTCATTCAAAATCACCTGACTGACCCGCTCATCGAACAAGCCCGCGTAGAGCGCAAGCGCGCCCATCTCGCCCTTGCCATACAACGTGACGCTTGAAGCGGCGACTTTCTCTTCGCCGGTAGCCCATTCCACGGCGCGCAGGATGTCCCACACTTGCATGGCGGCGACGGTGCGGCCCACCCACGAGGCGCTGCGCTCGATCTCCGCATACTGGAATGCGGTCGCCGGATGTTCGGTCAAACGCGGGTTGAGGATGAGCACAGCGTAGCGACCAAGCAGGGGCAACAATTCATCAAGATCCATGTGATAGATCGTATCGCCCGCGCGTTTGGCGTAAATGAGCAGCGGCGCATTCGCCCGTCCTTTGGGGCGCAGCAGTTGGGCGCGAATGCGCACGCCCGCTTCGCTGGTGAACTCGACCTCTTTGTAGTCGGCGTAACGCGCCGCCCATCCGCCCTTGTTCGCGCTGACCTTTGTGTCAAACGGAATCCGCTCGCGTGGGAACCAGCGAAAAACTTTCTCCTTCAACTCCGTGATCAACTCTTCGCGCCGCTGCGAGCGTGACGTTGCCGTGAATCGAACCGGCGACGTGAACAGATTGTGAATCCGGTAATTGATGGCGTCGCTCGGCGGCCTGGCGAGGCAGGCCAGCGTCTCCGCCGATTCTTTCCCGCCGTCGGGGTTCGGTTCCTCAGCGAGCGGAGTCGAATCATTCTTCAGCCAGCGGTTCATCCATTGACGGGTCTCCCGGCGAAACTGCGGAGGGTCCGAGTGCCCGACATTATCATCAACCTCTCTGACGCGGCCGCTCTCTTCGTGGAGGTCGTAAATCCTCTTCACCTTGCGGTACACCTCGTGATAACCGTCGGGCGGGAAATCCGGATCTCTGCGCCCGCTGAAGAAGAGCAACGGGCGCGGCGCGATGAGCGCGCCGACGACAGGGAAGTCGGTCAGGAAAGTGTTATTGAAATAGATGCAATCGCATTGCCCGGCGGCGACCCAATGGGCGGCTTGCGAGCCGAACGTGTAGGTCGAGACTCCGGGAACCGCCGCTGCTATCCGCTCATCCACCGCCGCTGTGAACCACGTGGCCGCGCCGCCGCCCGATACGCCGGTCATCCCGATCCGGCGGCGGTCAACCTCCGGGCGCGTCTCCAGGTAATCAATCGCCCGCATCGCGTTCCACACCTCGACGCCCGCCGGCGTGTAGCCGAGCGAGAGCCAATTCCACATGTTCAGGTCGTGGATGCCGTGGTGGACGCCCGCGACCTCGCCGAACTCGAGCGTGTCGAGGATCAGGCAGGCATAGCCGTGGGAAGCGAACCACGCCGCGCGGTCCTGGTAGCTGAACTTCGCCCCCAGCGGGTGCGGATCATGACCGCAAACGTAAAGGATGGCCGGCAGCGGGCCTGAAGTCTTCGCCGGGATATAAAAATTCCCTGTCACGTAAAGACCGGGCAGGCTCTGAAAGACGAGTTTCTCGATGCGGTAATCTGGGCGCTCGATTACGCCGGTGATTTGCGCTCTGAGAGGCGTCCGCTTCGGCAGCGGGTCGAGTCCGAGCATGTACAACAGTTCGCGCCGCAGAGCGAGGCGCCGCCGCCGCCAGTCTGCCATCGAATGAACATCGCTCAGCGCGCGGGCTGAAAGCTCGGCGGCGGTTTTCTTCAGATGTTCAATCACCATCTCGTGGCGGCGCGCCGGGGTCTCCTGAGCCTGCGCCGCGGGCAGGAGAAGAAGGGCGGCGATTCCGAGAATGCTTCGCGCGATTACTGATTTCATACTCAAACTTTAGGCCAGGCAATCCAGCTTGCCCGTGCTGTCGCCGAACTGCTCGGTTGGCGCGCCCACCGTCTCCAGCATGCTCAGCAACAGGTTGTTGAGCGGCGTATCTTTCGGATAGACGACGTGGCGATTGCCTTTGACCTGCCCCGCGCCGCCGCCCACCAAGACGATCGGCAGGTCGTGATGCGTGTGCAGATTGCCGTCGCCGAGGCTGCTGCCGTAAAGGATCAACGAATGGTCGAGCAGGTTGCCGTCGCCGTCGGGTGTCGCTTTCAGCCGCTCCAGCAGGTAAGCGAAGAGCTTGACGTGATGCTCGTTGACCTTCGTCACTTTGGCGATCTTGTCCTCGTCGTTTTGGTGGTGCGTGAGGCCGTGATACCCGTCGGGGACGCCGATCGAGCGATAGGGGCGGTTGCTGGCTTCGCGCGCTATCATCAAGGTGACGACGCGCGTTAGATCGGCTTGGAACGCCAGCGCCTGCAAATCCATGACGAGCTTGACATGGTCTTCAAACTCTTCAGGCGCGGCGGTCGGACGCTCCACCACGGGCAATTTCATCGTGGCGTTTTGCTCTTCCGCCTTTTGAATGCGCCGCTCGATGTCGCGGACGGCGTCCGTGTATTCGTTGAGCTTTGCGCGGTCGCTTGGCCCAAGCCTCCTGTTGAGCCGGTCGAGGCGGCCGGTCACGTAATCGAGGACGCTCCGTTGACGATCGAGCAGCTCCAGCCGCGCGGCGGCGTCGGCGCCATCGACGTCGCCGAAGAGACGCTCGAAGATCGCTCGCGGATTGTTCTCCACCGGCAAGGGCGTCGTCGCGCCGCGCCACGACAGCGTGTTGGTATAAGCGCAGCTATAACCGCTGTCGCAATTGCCGGCGAGTTGGTTTGCTTCAATGCCGAGTTCGAGCGAGCCGAATTGGGTATACCGGCTCAACTCCTTCGCGGCGATCTGATCGGCGGAGACGCCCGCCCGAATGTTGGTCTCGGACTTCCTCGGATGGGCGCCGGTCAGGAAGGTCGCGCCCGCGCGCGCGTGGTCGCCCGGGCCGTCGCCAAGTGGGCGTCCCTGCGCCTGCGCCAATCCGCTGAAGACCAGCAACTGCTCGCGAAACGGCTCTAGCGGCTTCATTATCGGCGCGAATTGGAAATCGCTTCCTTCACCCTTCGGCGTCCACTTGTCCATGATGATTCCGTTGGGAACATAGACGAAACTGAGACGCACGGCCGGCTTCGCGCCAGCCGACATCGCAGGAGTCATCGCGTCCAGCAAGGGCAAAGCCATCGTCACGCCCATCCCACGCAGAAAAGCGCGGCGCGGCAAAGATTTTTTGGTCACGATCATGATTTGGCGTCCTCCTCAATGGAGGAAGAGAGAGTCCGGAACAAACGGAAATGACGGAACAGACGGAAATTTTTCAACGGTCTCCAACGCCTTTTCCGTTTGTTCCGTTATTTCCGTACCCTCTCTTCATGCTTTTTTATTGCGAACGTTTCCTCAATTGAAAAGGTCCGCTTTTGATAATCGCGTTGATCAGCGCGGGCAGGCGGTAATCGTCCTGCGCCGCCTCGCGCGCAATCGCCCGCACAACCGGAGCGTCATGGGCTTCAAGCTCGCGTCCGAGGGCATAGGTGAGCAGCTTTTCGGTGACGGTCGTGACGAATTCGTCACGATGCCTGGTCAACAGAAGCTTCTTCAATTCCGCCGGCCCGTTGAATTTCGTTCCGTCCGGCAGTTTTCCCGAAGCGTCAATCACCGACCCGGCGTCTTTTGTCCGCCATCGCCCGATGGCGTCGTAATTCTCCAGCGCGAACCCGATCGGATCCATGCGGGCGTGGCAGGAGGCGCAGATCGGATTGGCGCGGTGTACATCCATCTGCTCGCGCATGCTCAGCAAGCGGCCATCCTGGCTGCGCGGTTTCAGATCGGGCACGTCGGGCGGCGGCGGCGGTGGCGGCGCGCCGAGCAGGTTTTCCAGAATCCACTTGCCTCTTTGCACTACGGATGTGCGGTTGGAGTAGGAGGTGACGGTCAGGATGCTGGCCTGTCCCAACAGTCCTCCTCGATTGGCCCGATTGGCTCTGTTCGGATCGGTCAGCGCGACGCGGCGCATCTGCGAACCGTGGATGCCCGGAATGCCGTAGTGTTCGGCCAATCGCTGATTCAGGAAAGTGTAGTCCGCGTCCAGCAAAGTGAAGATACTGCGATTCTCGCGCAGAATGCTTTCGAGGAAGAGTTCCGTCTCGCGCCGAAACGCCTGCCGCAGGCTCTCGTTGAAATCGGGGGCGACGTCGGGATCGGAATTGACGAGTTCGAGATTTCTGAGGTGGAGCCATTGCCCGCCGAAATTGCCGACCAGAGCCTGGGATCGCGGATCGTCAAGCATCCGGCTCACTTGCTGATCGAGGACGCGCGGATGTCTCAACTTCTTCTGCTCGGCCAGGTTCAGCAACTCGTCGTCCGGGATGCTGCTCCACAGGAAAAAAGAGAGCCGCGAAGCCAGTTCAAAATCGTTCAGCCGATAGACCGCGCCAGCGGCGGCGCGCAGCGGATCGCGCTCGAAGCGGAAGAGAAAATCCGGCGAGACCAGCATGGCTTCGAGGGCGCGCTGGATGCCGTCATCGAAATCGCCCGCGCGCCGCCCGCGTTCATAAAACGCCAACAACGGATTCAAATCCTCGTCCGTCACCGGACGCCGGAACGCGCGGCGCGCCAGGTTGGCCAGAATCTTCTTCGCGCACGCCGCTCCTTCGTTGGCTTCTTTGTTTGTGGAAGCCGGGCGGCAAACAAAAATCCTGGCGCGGCTCGGAGTCTCGCCACGACCCGTGACGTTGAAAGGCCCGCTGATGGTCAAGGCGTCAAGCCGGGTCGTCTCGTGGATTTCAACTCGCTTGATGCGAGCGCCGTCGAGCTGCAAATCGAGCGGCTTCGTCCGCGCGGCGGGCAGCCCCGCGGCGTTGCCGCCAACCTGCGGCGCCTCCGGCAAAACAGGTTCAGGCTTGGCGTCTTCGCGCGGGAACGCGACGCCGACAGTGCGCAAACCCGCCGGCGCCGGCAACCGCGTTTCATAGGTTCTGGCCGGTTCGCCTGCTCGCGCGTTCGGCAGCGTCTTGAGGCTGATGAGATACTCGCCATCGAGCGGAAAGTAGTATTGCACTGACGGCCCGCCCCGCGAATAGAAAGGCAACTCGTCGTCGTCGCGGGCGCCGCGCGCGCGCCGGAGTGGCCGGAAACGTTCTTCAGCCGGCTTGAGCGTGAGGTCGCCCGTGGCGAGCCGGCTCACCTTACGGGCCACCGATATGTACTTTTCGAGCAGGGCGGGCGAGAGCGTCAACACCTCTCCGATGTTGTCGAAGCCATGGCCGGAATCGTCCACCGGCAGCGCCGCGCCGGGCTTGATGTCTACGGCCAGCAAATCCCGAATCGCATTGCTGTACTCTGCCCGGTTCAAGCGGTGAACGACGGGCCTGCCCGGATTTGGACCGAGCCTGGCCGCGCGATCCAGCGCGCCTTCCAGCCAGATGACGAAGGCCGCTACATCGGGCGCATCGGGCTTGGGCGCATTTGGCGGCGGCATCTGCCCCGTGCGGACTTTGCGCAAGACCTTTTCCCAAATCTTCGCGTCTCCGCCGACACGGTTGAAATCCAGCCCTTCCAGCGCGATCCCGGCGGTCTTGGACTTCTGGTTATGACAGGCGACGCAGTACTCCTCGACCAGCGCGCGCCGCGCCGAAATGTTGACGGTGTTTGCGCGTTGAGCTTGCGAGGAGGAACTGGCGCAGTAAACGGCGGCGATGCCAGTGAGAAGCGCCAAGCCCAATTGTAGCGGCCTTTTTTTCATCATGCCTTTCTGTGCGGAGATTGTTTATGCGTTTCCCCAGCGTGATGGTCTTTGAGAAATAAATGCGACAACCACATGGAAGCCCTTTGGAGCGCCTTGGGTTTGACGCCGCTTTCCCAGCTTTACAGCTCGAGGTCTGCGCAATGGTAAAGCTGGTAAAGCGGCGTCAAACCCAAGGCGCTCCAAAGTCTGCCGCCGTTCATCGCCTGCCTTCCAACCGCTCTAAAAATCAATGCGAGCGCCGAAGAGCATGTTGCGGGCATCGCCACCACCGCCGGTCAACCCGAAGTTGCCCGCCGTGATATTGGTGGCGCCGTTGCCGAAGTTGGCGTGGTTGAAGGCGTTGAAGACCTCCCATCGAAACTGAAGGCGCGCCTTCTCGGTGAGCATGAAATTCTTCGAGAGGCCCACGTTCCAGAGATGGGTACCGGGACCGACTAACACGAAGCGTCCCGAATTGCCGTAGGAACCGCGCCCGGCCGCCGGCGTGACGAAGGCGGCCCTGTCCCACATCGACAGCCCGGCCTTGATGCGGTCGCGAAGGTCGCCGATGTTGCCGTCGGCGATGCGGTCGGGGCGACCGCCGAACTGGTTTGTGTTGGCCGGGTCAACGCCTGAGAACGACGGGCTGACGAACGCCCCGCTGTACATCGTGGTGATGCCGTTCAACTGCCAGCCGCCGAGCAGCGCGTTCGCCACGCGTGGCGGGTCGCCGAGCAGCTTCTGGCCGCGCCCGAAGGGCAGTTCGTAAATGTAGCTGAAGCGCAACTGGTGTTTGCGCACGTTCGGATCCACTGCGCGTTCGAGGGCGCGGTCGTATTGGTTCTGCTGAATCCCGACCTCGATGCCGCGCAGCGATACGTCCGTAAGCGCCCTGCCGAAGGCATAGTTGGCGTTGAAGTACAGTCCGCGCGCCATCTTCCGATCGGCTTGAATCGTCAGGCCGTGGAAGATCGCTTGGCCGCCGGCTTCGAGAACCGCGACTGAGTTGAAGTTCGCGTAAGGCCGCCGCGCCGGGCTGTAAGGCGTGGCGCTTGGCCTTAGTAAGTTGAGATCGTTCGTGTAAGGGATATTGGTCGTCTTTGTGCCGGCGTAAGCCACGTCAATCGCCGTCCCCCAGATTTCGCGCCCGATGGAGATGTTCCACTGCTGCGCGCGCTCGGCCGGGAGTTCCGGGTTGACGACGGCGATGTTGGTAACGCCGCCGAAGGCCGGATTGCCCGCGGACTGGAACGGATTCGGGAAGCGCATCGTGGGCCTGTTGTTGAGGAGGCTTAAGCTATAGTTGGTCTGCCACGGCCCGCCCGTGCCTCTGAACGCCAGCAGCCCCGGGAACATGTGTGTGTACCAGCCGTAACCGAAGCGCACCACAGTCTTGTCGTCGGCAAACGGGCGGTAGGCGATGCCCAGTCGCGGGTTCACGTTGTTGGGATCCGCTTCCACCAGGCTGCGTTCAGGCAAACCCGCTTGCTGCGCGGTGATGATCGGCAACGTCGCTCTCAACTCGGGCGCCAGGTCTGAAGGAATCGTGTTGGTCGCCACGACAAGACTGCCCGTCTGGCGGTCAAAGGAGAAGCGGCGGTCGTACCTGTCTACCCACGGCGTCTGATACTCGTAGCGGATGCCGTAATTGAGCGTCAGCTTCTGGCTGAGCTTGAGGTCGTCCTGAACGTAGACGCCGAATTGCGAGCTGCGCGGGTAAGCGCCCGGCCGCGGGATGGAGTAGCTTACGCTCGACGGCAGTCCGAGCAGAAAGTTGGCGTAATCGAAGCCGCTCAATTGGTCGTTAAACCCGAAGGTCCCGCGCTCGTTGTTTGGCCGCGAAAAGTCGTTGACGTGATAGCGGCGCACGTCGCCGCCGAACTTGATCGTGTGCCGCCCCTTTATCCAGGTCAGGTTGTCGGTCAATTGGAAAGTATGCTGGCGCGAATTGTTGAATCTCGCCCCACCCGTTCCCTGGAAGCGCGCGAAACCGAGACCGGGGATGGATTTCAGGATGTCCTCGTTCTTCGGGTTGCTGACGCCCTGCAAACCGATCCGGCCAATGATGTCGTCGCCGAGAAGGACGTTCGAGCCTTTGAACTGGAGGAAGTTGTAACCCAGCCGGAATTCGTTGAGCAGTTTCGGGCTGAAGCTGTGCGTGTCGGAAACGACGATGGTGCGGCCCGGCGCGTTCTGGAAGAGGCCGCCGTCAAGCCCCTGCTTGAGCGCGCCGGGGCCGACGTCCTGGTTGTGATGCGTGTAACCGTAGCGGACGAACATCGTATTCGTGTCGCTGATCTTTTGATCCACGCGGATGGTGTAAACGTCGGAATTGAACTGCGATCCCGGATCGACCGTGTAGTTCTCGTTGACGCCAAAATCCCCCAGTCCCGCGTGCGAGCGGTTCGGGTCAGGGTAGAGCAAGTCCTGGAGCGCCCTTGAAACGGAGCTGATCCGGTTGGCCGGAATTTTGTTGTCCGTGAAGGGCAGACCAGTCTCCGGGTCTCTGACGATGATCCGGCTGGCGATGGACGAAAAGTCGCCGTTGCGGAAAGCGGCGGTCGGCACGGAAACGAAGCGCCGCCCGCCCACCCGGAAGCGGGAGCCGCCGTAGCCGAAAAAGAAGAAGGTCTTGTCGCGCCCGTTGTAAAGCTTCGGGATGTAGACCGGCGCGCCGAACGTCCCGGCAAACAGGTTGTGATTGATGAAGGACGGGTCGGAGCGGTCGAAGAAGCTCCGCGAGGAGAAGACGCTGTTGAAGTTGCCCCAGTAAAGGCTGCCGTGCGGCGTGTTCTCGCCCGACTTGGAGACGCCGATGAACTGGGCGACCTGCGGATACTCGGCGGAGTTGTTCGCCGTCTGCACTTTGATTTCGCGGAAGGACTCGATCTCCATCTGGAAACCGTTGGGCATCTGGCGGCTGCTGATGATGTCGTTGACCGAGACGCCGTCGGAGGTGAAGTTGTTGGCCGAGTCGCGCGCGCCGTTGACGACCATCTGGCCGTTGGCCGATTGGACGGCGGCGGTCACGCTGGTGATGTTGCTGAAGGCGCGACCAAAGACGCTCAAGGGGAGTTGGGTGAATTCGCGCGCCGTCTTGACGTTCGAGAGCGTCGCGGTTTCGGTGGCCACGGGAGTCTCAGTGGCCGTGACATTCACCGTGTTGTTGATATCGCCGACTTGCATGTCCGCGTCCACGCGCCGGAGCTGGTTCGAGTCGAGCGTTATTTCGCCGCGCTGCCAGCGTTTGAAACCGCGAGCCTCGACCGTCACGCTGTAGCGCCCCGGCTCCAGATTGGGCGCGCGGTAATCGCCGTTCTCATCGGCCGTCACTTTACGGACGAAATTCGTTCCCTGATTGAGCACCTCGACTACTGCCCCCGGAACCGACGCGCCGTTGTGATCTTTCACGGCGCCGAGGATGGTGCTTTGGATTGACTGGCTCAAACCCGACATCTCCGTCCCCAACATCAACACCAAGGCCAGCCCCGCGAGACGAAAAGACCTCATTGAAAACTTCATCATACTCTCCTGTGTCGTAATGTGGCGTAAACCGGATTAATAACCAGCGCCGTCCTGCGCGAGGCGCTCTGGAAGGGGGATCTTCATACATTCAATTTCCACGGCTTGCGATATTCACGCGAAACGTATTTGTTCGCAGCCGGATCGTTTTCAACTCTTTCAGTTTCCTTGTTCCAAGTGATGCGTTTGCCCGCGCGTAGCGCGACGTTGCCCAGCAAAGCTGTCGTGGTCGAACGATGCCCGATTTCGATGTCACAAATCGGTCGTTGGCGCGACTTCAGGCAGTCAAGGAAATTGCGCACATGCGTCAAGCCTTGATCGTTGGTGTTTTTGGCTTGTTGGGCTTCCATGCGCGGCTGCGGCTGATCGTTGACGCGGCGTGTTTCGGGAATGATTTCAAAGTATCGGCGGTTAATGAACATCGTGCCTTCCGTGCCGTGGAATAAAATTCCGTAGCCATTCCCGTTCATCCCATATCCGTTGCAATCGCGGTTTTCATAGGTGCAGATAAAACCTGGATATTCATACGTGACCATCAAGGTATCCGGCGTTTCGCGGTTGTCTTGCAGCGCCAGCTTGCCGCCCATCGCCGTCACGGCGTTCGGGGCGTCCACATTCATCGCCATCTGCACGATGTCGAGATGATGCACGCCCCAATCGGTCATCATTCCGCCGGCGTAATCCCAGAACCAGCGGAAGCTCGACCAGCGATCCGGCACAACGCCAAAGCGGTTGACATTGAAAGGCCGCAGCGGCGCCGGGCCGAGCCACATCTCCCAATCCAGATCGGCGGGCGGATTGGAGTCCGCCGGCGCGCCTATACCCGCCGGCGCGCCGTTGCCGATATTCCACGTGTGCACGCGAGTGATTTTGCCGAGCGCGCCGCCTTGAATCAGTTTCGCGGCCTGTTGGTAATGATCGCCGGAGCGTTGTTGCGTGCCCACCTGCGCGACGCGGTTGTATTTACGCGCCGCCTGAACCATCGCGCGGCCTTCGGCGATTGAAGTCGAGATCGGCTTTTCAACGTAGACGTCCTTGCCCGCCTGGCAAGCGTAAATCATATGCAGCGCGTGCCAATGATCGGGCGAGGCCACAATCACGGCGTCAATATCTTTGCGGTCAAGCAGCTTGCGAAAGTCCTTGAAAGTCTCCGCGTCGTTCGCTTTGGTTTTTGTTTCGTTGAGATTGGTCGCATAAACATCGGCCAACGCCACAACCTGAACTTCGGGGTAGCGCATGAAATTCCCTATGACGCCGCGCGCTTGCCGGCCACAGCCGATGACGCCGATGCGCACGCGATCATTCGCGCCGAGTATGCGGGCGCTTGCCAGGGTCGCTCCCGTTCCGGCGGCAATGCCTTGCTTGATGAAATTTCTGCGTTGATTGTTCTCAGTCATATTCTTATTTCTTAGGAAAATTCGGGTCAGCTTTGACTTCTATAGCAGTTTTCAGTTGAGTGAGCGGATTTCAACCACAGAGGGCGCAAAGGGGCGCAGAGGTTGGCTGATGGCCCTTAAGCTCTGCGTTCCTTTGCGCCCTCTGCGGTTAGTCATTCTCTTCATTCAAGCGAAATGCGCTATAAAATTTGCAACGTGTGGCGCTCGCTGTGCCCAGCCAACACCAAGATCCATTGATACGCATCCAGGTCTTTAAAAACCGGATGCGAGCCAAATCATTTGGGGTCCCTTCAAATACTCATTGGTTAAGCGCCGCCGCGCAGCCGGCGCGCTGAAGCTCAGAAATTGAGCTTCAGCGCGAACTGCACAAAGCGCGGCAGATTGGTTTGCGCCCGGACGCCGTCGCCGATCTTCCCGAAATTGCCCGAACCCGGATTGGTCTCCGGGCCGTTGAAGAACTGCGGCGTATTCATTGCGTTGATCATCTCCGCGCGGAACTGCAGCGCGACACGCTCGGTGAAGTTGAACGTCTTGAATGCCGAGAGATCGAAGTTGCGGATCGGCGGATTGCGCAAGCGGCCATAACGGTTCGAGAAGCGCCGCAGCGTGAATTGCGCCAGCCCTCGAAACGATCCTGGCGTATACCATTGGTCAATCGTCTGATTCGACGGAATCGGATCAACGCCGGTCGGCTCGGCGTTGTTCGGGAAAGTGGTCGGCATGCCGCTCTGCAACCGGATCAGCCCGTTGACCGCCCACCCGCCGAGAATCGCGTTGGCGACGCCGCCGCTCGACGCCAGATATTTTCTGCCGCGTCCGAAGGGCAACTCGTAGCTGCCGTTGATGCCGGTGTTGTGCGTGACATCGAATTCGGAAATCTGTTTTTCCAGTTCAGTGTCCTGCGGGTTCTGGAAGTTGATCTGGTCTATGACCTTCGCCCAGGTGTGCGAAACGCTGAAGGTCGCGCCCGCCGAAAAGCGTTTCTGCAACGACGATTGCCAGCCGTAATACTGGCTCCTGCCGCCGGTGAAGCCCTGCACCGTGATGCCGGTGAATTGCGGGAACGGGCGCAGCAGTTGCTGGCGCTGCACCGTCGCGCCGTTCAACCCCGTGCCCGGCGCGAGTCCTGCGAACGGATTCGCAACCTGGGCCGTCAGGAAGGCCGCGCCCTGCGCTAGGTTCGCCGCCGAAATTTCATTGATCGCCTGGCTGACCAGCAAGTCACGCCCGCTGCTGCCGACCGCCGCCGTTGAAAAGAGCAGGTCGCCCGGCAACTGGCGCTGGATTTCAAACGCATAGTGCCAGACCTTCGGAATCTTGCGGCTCGGATTGAAGACCGAGAAGCCCTGTCCGATGGTGTTGGTGCGTTCGCGCGCGGCGGGGATCAGGCCGTTCGGGAACGGATCGCGGATGTCCGCGTCCGGGATGCCGGCGCGCGTGCCCGTCACCAGATTGGTCGTATTCGAGTAGAAGGAACTGCCGCCGTCGTCCCACACCTGCGCGTAAAATTGTCCTACGCCGCCGCGCAACACGGTTCGATCATTCAACTGATACGCGACGCCGAAACGCGGCATGAGATTGTTTTTGTCCGTTTCAAAGATTTCGCGCGGCGCGCCGCCCGCTCCGGCGTAAACGATGTTGCCTTTGCCGCTGAAGCCTGGAACGTTGACCGGCAGCGGCGCATTCGGATCGAAACCGCGATTGATGTTATTGAAGCGGTCGGTCATCGGGCTGATGATTTCATAGCGCAGGCCGAGGTTGAGTTTCAGCCTACTGGTCACGCGCCAATCGTCCTGCAAAAAAACGGCGTAAGAGATCTGTTGTCGCGCGGGAAAGGCGCGCACCTCGATGTTACCCGAAGCCGGATAGCCCAATAGGAACGATGCGATCGGATTGCCCGAATTGCGCGTCGCTCCGCCCAGCGGATCGGCTTGCGTGAATTGCGAATTGAAATTGAACAGCCCGTTGGCGTTGCCTGGGTTGCGTTCATTGACGCGATTGTTGCGCGCCTCGAAGCCGGTCTTGAGCGAATGCGCGCCGAGCAGCTTCGAATAGCTGGCGACGAAATGATAGAGCGTCGAAGCCGGCGTCACGCGAGTAGTCTGGGAACCGAGACCTTCATAATCCTGAAAGCGGAATTGCGGAAAGTGATTGAGCGCCTGCCCTGTGAAGCGCGGCGAAAAATTCAGCTTCGACA
>Ga0187894_10004762_pt1 | contig 14309 bp, 9 predicted proteins | sample GBC1701081metaG_FD_136650 | JGI IMG/M metagenome (GOLD analysis project Ga0187894, IMG submission 136650) | White microbial mat communities from a lava cave in the Kipuka Kanohina Cave System on the Island of Hawaii, USA - GBC170108-1 metaG ...
AGGCGCCGAGCTTCGTCGACGTCCTGCTCGCGGATGCCGAGCGACTCCGGGTAGAACGGGTCGGAGGCACGCACCGGGACGTCGCTCGTGAGCGAGCCGATCCCGCCGAACGCGACGTCGAGGATGCGCTGGCGGTCCATCGCGAGCTTGAGCGCCATGCGGACGCGTTCGTCGTCGAACGGCGGGACCGTCTGGTCGACCGCCATGTTGGTGTAGTACGCGTCCTTCGCCCTGACCGTCTTCGCGGCGGAGCTTCCCTCGACGGTCTGGACGCTGGCCACGTCGATCGAGTCGCAGAGATCGGAGTCGCCGCTCACGACCGACTGCACCTTGGTGGCCGCCTCGGCGATCACGACACTGCGGACGCCGTCGAGGTACGGCTTGCCGCGCTCCCAGTAGCCGGGGTTGCGCTCGACCTCGAACGACTGGCCGGGCTTGAACGACTTGAGCCGGAAGGGACCCGTACCGATCGCCTTGGAGAAGTCGGTGGTGCCGGCCGGGACGATGGACATCCAGCGCGACGAGAGCGGGATGAGCAGGAGGGAGTCCGGGAGCTTCAGCTCGAGCCGGATCGTGCGGTTGTCGAGGACGCGGATCCCGTCCGGATCGAGTCCCGGGCCGAGCCGTGCGTAGAGCTCCGCGCCGAAGTCCTTGTCGAGGGTGCGCCGGATCGTGAAGGCGACGTCCTTCGCCGTCAGCGGACGCCCGTCGTGCCACTCGACCCCCTGGCGCAGGTGGAACGTCCACGTCTTGAAGTCCTCGCTCGTCTCCCAGCTCTCGGCCAGCGCGGGCGTGATGTTATGCCGCTGGTCGGCGAGGACGAGCGGGTTGTAGAGCATCCCGTGGATGATCTTCTCGGTGTCGGTGACCGAGAAGGCCGGGTCGAGCTTGTCCGTGTCGCTCGCGTCCGAGAACGCGATCTGGATCCGCCCGCCGCGCTTCGCCTCGCCGGTGGCACCGCTCTCCTCTTCGCTGTCGCCCATGCATCCGATGGCTCCGAACGCGGAGAGTCCGACCGCTCCGCCGGCAGCCGCCCGGAGGGCCTGTCGGCGCGTGAACCCGCTTAGCTCGTCGTCGACTAGATGCATGGGAACCTCTCCTCTCGCTTGCTCCACACCGTCGCGCTGGGCGCCGGACCGCTGAGGCGGGACATCGGGCGATCGTAGACTCAGGCGCGCGTGGGAGGGCCACTTCGTCTCGGCATCGGGACGCTTTCCCCTGCCCACCTTGACTCCGTCGTCTCGGCGCGGTGCAATCAACCCGATGCCTGAGAGCTCCGGAGCGGCGCCGACCGATTCGGCGCCGATCAGCAATGCCAAGTCGGCCGACCGCGTCCTCTCGGTGCTGGTCTACCTGGCCGGGCGTACCCGTCCGGCGCCGGCGATGGCGATCGCGAAGGCGTGCGAGCTGCCGAAGTCTACGGCGTACCACATCCTCGGCGTGATGCGGAAGCGCAACTTCGTGACGTACTACCCGAACGAGCGCCGCTGGGGCCTGGGCCTGGCGGCGTTCGAGGTCGGCTCCGCCTACCTGCGCTCCGAGCCGCTCGAGCGCCTCGGACGGCCGATCATCCAGGGCCTGGCCGGCGAGGTGAACGAGGTCTCGCATCTGGCCGTGCTCCACGGCGGCGACGTCATGTACCTCTCTCGCGAGCGTCCGGACGGCCGGTCGCCGAGCCTCGTCTTCGACGTCGGCGTGCGGGTGCCGGCGCACCTGACGGCCGTTGGCCGGGCGATACTGATGCATCTCACTCAGGCCCAGTTGCGCGCCGTCTATCCCGCCGAGAAGCCGCTGACGGGGCGCCTGGGGCAGAACTCCTATCTACGCTGCCACCTCGAGGCCGAGCTGGCGGAGTGCCGGCAGCGCGGCTATGCCTACGAGGACGGGCTCATCACGCCAGGGGTGAGCTGCATCGCGGCCCCGGTGTTCTCGTACGAGAACTATCCGATCGCCGCGATCTCGGTCACGTTCTTCTCCGCCCATCGTGGCGGGCCGCAGCGCGCCCTGCTCGCCGAAGCGGTCTCGGACGCGGCCCGCAGCCTGTCCAAGTCACTGGCCTGGCGCGAGCCGGAGGGCGAGGAGGAACCGCTTCGCCTCGTGTCGTGACGGGCGCCTGATCGCGCTCAGGCGGGCGCCGCCGCCCGTGCCGCGGCGACGAAGCGCGTGCGGGTCACGTCGCGCTCGTGGTGTCGTCCGTCGCGCACCCGCCAGCGCCCGCCGACCATCACGCCGCGCACCGGGTTGTCGGTCGAGCTGAGCAGCCAGGCGTCCAGCACGGTCGCGGTTCCGTGCGCCGCCAGCGCGGGCGAGGTGGGGTCGAGCACGACGAGATCTGCCCGCAGTCCGGCGGCGATCCGGCCGATCGGCTGGGCGATCGAGCGCGCGCCCCAGCGCCAGGCACGGTCGAGCAGGACGGCGCCGGCGTGCCGCGGCTCGGGCGCGCCCAGCAGGACGCGCGACTCGAGTCGCAGGCGTTGACCGACCTCGAGGGTGCGTAGCTCCTCGACCACCGAGATGGCGTGGTTCATGTCGGTCCCAACGGCCCACGCCCCACCCGCGGCGTCGAACTCCACGAGCGGGAACAGGCCGTCGCCGAGGTTGGCCTCGGTCGCCGGGCACAGGCCGACGGTGGCCCCGGCCGTCGCCATCGCTTCGCGCTCCGCTGGCGAGCAGTGCGTGGCGTGGACCAGCGTCCAGCGGTCGTCGGCCTCGACGCCGTCGAGGAGCCACTCGATCGGCCGCGCGCCGAGCCCGTCCAGGCACTCCTTCACCTCCTCGCGCCGCTCGGCGACGTGGATGTGCACCGGCGCCGCCGGCCACTCGCGCGCCATCGTCGCCGCGAGGCGCTTCAGCGAGTCGCCGCCGACGGCGCGGAGGCTGTGCGGAGCGGCGCCCACGCGCCAGAGTCCCGGCCGCGAGGCGGCCGTGTCGGCGCAGGTGGCGACCAGGGCGCCGAACGAGTCGAGGTCGTGGGCGAAGCGACGCTGGGCCCCGGTGACGGCCTGGCCCCGGACCCCGCCCGTCTGGTACAGGACCGGCAGGTGGGTCAGGCCAATGCCGGTCGCGTCGGCGGCGGCGAAGATTCGCCGGGACATCTCGGCGGGATCGGCGTACGGTCGTCCGTCCGGGCCGTGGTGGACGTAGTGGAACTCGCCGACCGCGGTGAAGCCGGCCTCGAGCATCTCGACGTAGGCCTGGGCGGCGGCCGCCTCCAGCAGGTCGGGATCGAGGCGCTCCGCGAGCCGGTACATGAGCTCGCGCCACGTCCAGAGGTTGCCCCGCTCGTCGCCGCCGGCGAACTCGGCGCGACCGGCGAGCAGCCGTTGATGGGCGTGGGAGTGGACGTTCGGCACGCCCGGCACCACGAAGCCGTCGATCCGCTGCGCACCGGCCCAGTCCGGCGGCGGCGGGCCGGCCGCGGCGGCGGCGATGAGGCCCCCCTCGTCCACTGCGAGGTGGCCCGGCGAGGCCCAGCCGCCCTCGAGCAGCAGGTGCTCGGCGACGAGCTGCGCGGTCACGTCCGGACCGGCGTCCCGCGCTTGATCACGGTCCGCACCGAGTTGACGCCGAGGCGGTAGGCGAGCTCCTCGTACCGGTCGAGGTCGAGCACGACGAGGTCGGCCAGCTTGCCCGGCTCGATGCTGCCCACCTCGTCGCCGCGGCCGATCGCGCGAGCGGAGCTCAGCGTGGCCCCGAGCACTGCCTCCTCGACGGACAGACCGGTGCGCCGACAGGCCAGGGCGACCACCTCCTGCATGCTGGGCAGCCAGCAGCCGGGACAGAGGTCGGTGGCGAGCGCGACCGGCATGCCGAGCTCGGCCGCGGGACGCGCGTTCCACGGCCGCGGGTGCCCGGCCGCGAGGTCGAGCCCCGGCATGGCGACCGCGACGGCGCCGACAGCGTGCAGCTCGCCGAGCTCCTCGGCGGTGGTGTAGTTGAGATGATCGACGCTCACGCAGCCCAGCACGGCCGCCGCGCGGGCGATCCCCGTGTGGGAGTAGGCGTCGATGTGGAGCTTCGGCGCCAGCCCGCGCGCGACGGCGGCCTCGAGCACCCGGATCGTCTCGTCGACCGTGAAGTAGCCCTCGTCGCAGTAGGCGTCGCAGAACCGGGCGAGACCCGCCTCGGCCACCGTCGGGATCGTGCGCTTCACCAGCTCGGCGACGTACTCTTCGCGCGGCCGCTCCGGCGGGAGCGCGTGGGCCCCCAGGTAGGTGGCGACGACATCCACCGGCTCGGACTCGCCCAGGCGCCGCACGGCCTCCAGCATTCGCAGCTCCGCGTCGTGCTCGAGCCCGTAGCCGCTCTTCACCTCGACGGTGGTCGTGCCGGCGGCGATCATCGCCCGCAGCCGCGGCCGGGCCTGCTCGACCAGCTCGTCCACCGAGGCGCGCCGGGTCGCCGCGGCGGTTCCGCGGATCCCGACCGCCGCGCCGCGCCGCCCGAGCGCGCCGAGGTCGTCGCCGCGGGTGCGCGCGGCGAACTCCTCTACGCGCGAGCCGGCGAAGACGAGGTGGGTGTGGCAGTCGACGAACCCGGGCAGCACGACGCCTCCGCCGGCGTCGACCGTGCGCGCCCCGGTGAGGTCGAGCTCGAACGCGACCCGGTCGGACGGCCCGACGGCCACGATCCGCTCGCCTCGCCAGGCCACGCTCGCGCGCTCGAGCACGCCGAGCGGGTCGCCGGTCGGACCGGCGCAGGTGACCACCTGCCGCGCGTCGAGGAGGACCGCGTCCGCGCTCGGGCGGGGCGGGATCGACGCCTGCGATCCGTCCGGGGCCTCGACCGTCACGGGCCGAAGGTGGCCTCCGGCGTCCACCAGAGCGGCACCTGGAGCCCGTGCTCGGCCACGACCTCGCGCGAGCGCTCATAGCCGGCCTGGGCGTGGCGGATGACGCCGATGCCGGAGTCGGTGGTGAGCGCGACGTCGAGCCTGATGTCTGAGTCGGGCGTGCCGTCGGCGAACTGCGTCACGCCCGTGTGCACGGCCTCGCCCATCGCGTAGTTCGCCTGGACGGCCACGAGATCGGCCATCCCCGCCGTGTTGAGGAGGGCGTTGAGGTACGGCCAGTCGGAGATCAGGTCGCCGCCGTCCTTCATGTTCTCCGACTCGAAGGTCGGGTTGATGATCGAGCCCGAGTCGAGGTTGTCGCGCGAGAACGCGACCGGCGCCTCGAGCTCGCCGGACGCGACCAGCCGGTTGACGGCCAGGCCGAACTCGCGCCGCTGGCCGAAGCCGAGGTAGCAGACGCGCGCGGGCAGGCCCTCGATCGGAACGTGCTCGCGCGCGAGCCCGATCCAGCGCGTGACGAGGTCGTCGGCGGCGAACAGCTCCAGGCACAGATCGTCGAGCCGGGCGAGATCGGCGGGAGCGCCGCTGAGGCACACCCAGCGAAACGGGCCGCGGCCCTCGGTGAACAGCGGCCGGATGTATTCGGCGACGAAGCCGGGGATATGCAGCGCGGCCTGGAACCCGGCCATCCGCGTCTCACCGCGCAGCTGGTTGCCGTACTCGAATACGGCGAGCCCGCGGTCGAACAGCGTGTTCATGCCGGTGAGCTGCCGGATCATAGACTCGTGCGCGAGGCGCATGTACTCGGTCCGGTCGCGCTCGCGCAGAGCGGCCGCCTCCGCGAGGGTCAGGTTCGCGGGGATGTAGCTGAGCGGATCGTGCGCCGGCGTCATGTCCGTGACGATGTCCGGGCGCAGGTCGCGGCGCACCGTCTCCTCGATCACGTCCACCGCATTGGCGACCACCGCGACGCCGAGCGCCCTGCGCTCCGCGATGGCCGCCCGCGCGAGCTCCCAGGCGTGGCCGAACGACTCGGCCACGACGTCGCAGTAGCCCGCCGCCAGCCGCCGGTCGATCACCGCCCGATCCACGTCCGCGCAGATGCATACGCCGCCCAGCATCGTCATCGCGCGCGGCTGGTTTCCGCCCATGCCGCCCATCCCGGCCGTCAGCAGCAGGCGACCGCGCAGATCGTCGTCGAAGCGCAGCCGCGCGATCGCCGCGAGCGTCTGGAAGCTGCCCTGGATCACCCCCTGCGTGCCGATGTACTCCCACGGCGCCGCCGTGTACTGGGCGAACATCGTCAGGTTGCGGTCCTGGAGGTCGTAGAAGTTGTCCCACGTCGCGTGCACGAAGTTCGTCGTGGCCATCACGACGTTCGGCGCGAAGCGGTGCGTGCGGAACACCGCCACCGGCATGCCGGACTGCACGACCAGGGTCTCGTCGTCGGCCAGCGATCGGAGCGCGTCCACGATCGCGTGGTAGCTCTCCCAGTTGCGCGCGCACTTGCCGATGCCGCCGTAGATCACGAGCCGCTCCGGATGCTCCGCGTTCTCCATGTTGTTCTCGAGCATCCTCAGCAGGCCCTCCTGGCGCCATCCTCTGCAACGCAGCTCGGAACCACGATGGGCGGTCACGGAGGTCAGGACTTCCGGCTTGCTGGCGGTCGGGTTCAACATGGCGCCTCCTAGGCGGCGGATGTAGCAGCGGGCTCGGGAATCGACGACAACAGCTCCTGCGTGTACGGGTGCGAGGGGGCGAGGAACAGCCGCTCGGTCTCGCCCTGCTCGCACACCTCGCCGTCGCGCACGACCAGCGCACGGGTCGCGATCGTGCGGACGACGGCGAGGTCGTGGCTGACGAAGACGACGGCCGTGTCGAGCTGGAGCGCCAGCTCGGCGAGCAGCTCGAGCACCGTCGCCTGCACGGAGACGTCGAGCGACGAGGTGACCTCGTCGCAGAGCAGCAGCGAGGGCCGCGCGGCGAACGCGCGGGCGAGCGCGACGCGTTGCTTCTGGCCGCCCGACAGCTCGGCCGGATAGCGATTGGCGACGCTGCGCGGCAGCTTCACCGCCTCGAGCAGCTCGGCCACCGCCCGCGGCTCCTCGGCGCGCGCGACGTCGTCCCGGAAGAGCCGCACCGGACGGCCGACGAGGTCGCCCACCGCGTGGCGCGGGTTGAGCGACGACTCGGCGTTCTGGAAGACGATCTGGAGCTCGCGGCGTACCGCGCGCGGGCGCTTGACCGCCGTGGGCGCCAGCTCCTCACCGCGCAGCCGGATCGAGCCGGCGCTCGGGGCGTGCAGTCCCACAATCGCGCGCAGTAGCGTGGACTTGCCGCTCCCGCTCTCGCCGACGACGCCGACCGTCTCGCCCGGATGGACGGCGAGGGAGACGCCGCGCACGACGACGTGCGACGTGCGGCGGTGGCGGTACTCGCAGCACACGTCGATGACCTCGAGCAGGGGCTCCGGCGCGGCCGCCGTCCGGGCCGCGAGCACCGTGCCCTGGTTTGGCTGCGGCGCTAGCTCCTCCGCGCGGACGCAGCGCGCGACGTGGTCGGCCTCGATCTCGCGCAGCTCGGGACGGGCTAGCGTGCAGTCGGGCACCACGTGCGCGCAGCGCGGCGCGAACGCGCACGCGTCGAGGCTCACGCTGCTCGGCGGCCGGCCCGGGATCCCGGCCACGGCCCGCGGCCGATGCGCGCTCGGCACCGCGCCGAGCAACGCTTGTGAGTACGGATGGCGCGGGCGCCGGGTGACGGCTCGCGCCGAGCTCGCCTCGACGATCTCGCCGCCGTACATGACGGCCATCCGGTCGGCGATCGTCCCGAGCAGGGCGAGGTCGTGGCTGACGTAGAGCGTGGCTACGCCGGTCTCGCTCACGAGCGTGCGCAGCAGCGCCGAGATGCGTGCCTGCGTCGTCACGTCGAGCCCGGTCGTCGGCTCGTCGAGGATCAGCACGCGCGGCCGGCAGGAGAGGGCGATGGCGATCGCGATGCGCTGCTGCTGGCCGCCGCTGAACTGGTGCGGATACCGCGCCAGCGCGCCGGGCGGATCGGGCAGCCCGACCTGCTCGAGCAGCTCGAGCTGGCGCGCGCGGAGCTCCTCGCCCCGCAGGCCTAGGTGCCGCACGAGCGGCTGCGCGAGCTGCCGGCCGATCGGCAGCGCCGGGTTGAGCGCGGTCGCCGCGTTCTGCGCCACGTACGCGATCCGCCGTGCCCAGAGCGAGCGCAGCTCGGCGAGGGGAAGCGCGAGCAGGTCCACGCCGTCGAGCAGCGAGCGCCCGCCGACGATGCGGCTTCCCGGGCTCCGGTAGCCGACCGCGGCGAGCGCGCTCGTGCTCTTGCCGCACCCCGACTCGCCGGCGAGCCCGAGGATCGTGCCGGGCTCGAGCGCGAGATCGACGTCCTTGACGACGAGGTTGACGCTTCCGTCGGCGCGCGCGTAGCCGACGCTCAGCCCATCGATCTGAAGGGCGGTGGTCACAGCGTCACGGTGCCCCGTGCCGTATCGCGCGCAATGTGGCGCGTGAGCGCGTCCGCGATCAGATTGGTCGCGATCGAGAGCGCCGCGATGCCGGCCGCGGGAAGCAGCGTCGCCCAGGGCGAGATGGCGATGTACGTGCGCCCCTCGGCGACCATGAGGCCCCAGTTGGGGTTGGGCGGCTGGGCGCCGAGCCCGAGGAAGTTGAGCGTGGCCACGAAGATGATCGCGTACGTCAGCCGCAGGGCGAACTCGGCGATCGCGGACGCGGCGATGTTGGGCAGCACCTCCCGCAAGATGATCGCGGCCGTCCGCTCACCGCGCGCCTGGGCGGCGGCGACGTAGTCGTTGGTCACCACCGCCTGCGTCGCCCCACGCAGGAGTCGGCCGACGCGCGGCACGAAGACGAGCGCCGCCGTGACGACGAGCACCGCCGTCGACGATCCGATGCCCGCGATGATGACGAGCACGATCAGTAGCGGCGGCAGGGTCAGCAGCAGGTCGAACGTGCGCGTTATGACCAGGTCGGCGCGACCGCGCCGGTAGCCGCCGAACATGCCGAGCCCACCGCCGACCAGGAAGGCGAGCACCACCGACAGGAGCGGGACGAGCAGGATCATGTCACCTCCGGAGAGGAAGCGGCTCAGGACGTCACGCCCGAGGCTGTCCGTGCCGAAGACGTGCTCGGCCGACGGCCCCTGCGTCCGCGGTCCCACGCCCAGCTCGTTGGGCGAGTACGGGGCGAAGAAGCGCCCGAACGCGATCAGCAGGAGCATCAGCGCGCCGACCGCCAAGCCGATGCGGCCCTCGATCGTGTTGAGGACGGTCCGCCAAGCCGGGGTGGCGCGTGCCTCCTCGTCGACCGGCACGACCGGCGCGAGCACATCGGCCGTGGTCACCGGACCTCCTCGACCGCGCTCGCCGGGTCCCCCTCGACCGCGCTCACCTAGCCCCCTTCAGACGCGGGTTGAAGTACACCACCAGGAGGTCGGCGATCAGGCTGATCGCGACGAACATCGCCCCCATCACGAGGGCGATGGCCTGCACCGTAATCGTGTCGGCGTTGCCGATCCCGGCCACGAGCGCCTGGCCGATGCCGGGGAAGGCGAACACGTTCTCCACCACGATCACACCCGAAAGCAGCCACAGGAGATTGATCGCGATCACGTTCACCAGCGGGGCGGCGGCGTTGCGCATCGCGTGGTCCCAGATCACGCGCCGTCGGGTGAGGCCGCGCAGCACGGCGGCCTGAACGTACGGGGCCCCGAAGGCCTCGCGCGCCGCGCCGCGGGCGAAGCGGGCGATGTAGGGCACGATCGCGAGTACCAGCGTGAGCGACGGCAGGACGTACGCCTTCAACTGCTCGACGGGCGTCCCGAACGTGAGCGCGGCCGAGTCGACGGGCAGCCACCCGAGCGTCACGGCGAAGAGCAGGAGCAGACCGATCCCGATCACGAACTCGGGCATCCCGGCGACGACCACGGACCCGATCAGGAGCGAGAGGTCTTTCCAGGTGCCGGCGCTGCGCGCCATGTACACGCCGACGGCGATCGAGACCGGCACCGCCACCGCGAGCGCGATCATCGAGAGGATGAGCGTCCTGACGAGGCGTGGCAGGATGTCGTCCCGGACCGGCCGCTGGGTCACCGCCGAGACGCCCCAGTCGCCGCGCACGAAGTCGCCCAGCCAGGTCGCGTAGCGCTGAGGCAGAGGCCGGTCGAGGCCCTGTTGGCGCACGTACGCGGCGACCTGCTCCTGGGACACCGTGCGGCCGAGCACGCTCCGCGCGATGCCCTCCGGCGATTTGGTGTTCGTCGCGACGAACGTCACCACCGAGATGGCGAGCAGCGTGAGGAGCATCAGGCCGACCTGGCGCGCGACGGCGACACCGCTGCTGCCGGGTCTCACCGCAAGCTCACTCCCATCGCCTCTAGATCCTCGAGCAGGACGCCCGCTCGCACCAGCTCCACGACGCTGCGCAGATATGGATACATGACCCGATCCCGATCGATGTGGGCCACCGGCTCGTCTTGCTCGGTGCGCAGGCCGCGGACGGTGGCGTGCACCGCCCGCGCGCCCGCGCCGAATGGCGAGAGATCGGGCGCGGCGCCGTCCTCGGCCAGTCGGCTGGCGCGCAACTCGAGTGCCTGGGCGTCCATCAGCAGCTCGATGGCGACTACGACCTCGGCTCGCTCGACGACCTGGAGCGCGTGGAGACCGGCATTCATCGCCATGCTTACGTGGTCCTCCTGGTTGGCGCAAGTCGGGATGGAGTCCACGCTGTCGGGGTGGGCGAGCGTCTTGCAGCTCGACACGAGGGCGGCGGCGAGGTACTGCCCGAGCATGTAGCCGCAATCGAGGCCGACCACGCCGCTGTCGATGAGCATGTCGGGCAGGCCGCGATTGAGCGCCCCGTCGGTCAGGCGGAACGTCCTTCGCTCGGCGAGGCTGGCCACCTCGGTGGCCACGATGGCGAGCAGATCCGAGCCGAAGGCCAGCGGCTCGGCGTGGAAGTTGCCGCCCGATACGGCCTTGAGCTGTCGTTGCGGCGGGAGGTCGGGGAAGATCAAGGGATTGTCGGTGGCGGCGTTGAGCTCGGTCTCCACCACGCCGCGCACGTACGACAACGCGTCGCGCACCGCGCCGTGGACCTGCGGCGCGCAGCGAATCGAGTAGGCGTCCTGGGGCGGCTGGCGCACCGGATCCGCGTCGGCGTCTCCCTGGACGACCCGGCTGTCGGCGAGGCATGCGAGCGTGTTCGCGGCGCTGTCGATCTGGCCCCGGTGGCCGCGGGCCGCGTGGATCTCGGGCAGGAACGCGTCGCGAAAGCCCTCCACGGCGTCGGTGGTCGCGGCGCTCGCCACCTCGGCGTTACGGACGAGGCGCTCCGCCCGGTGAAGCGCGAGCGCCGTCAGCGCCGTTGAGAAGGCGGTGCCGTTGTTGAGCGCGAGCCCCTCCTTGGCGCGCAGGGGGATGCGCTCGAGCCCGGCCACCCGCATGGCCTCGAGGCCGGTCACCTTCACGAGCCGGGAGGCTCCGTTGCGGGCCGCGACCCGCAGGAATGCCTCGCCGCTCTCCTCGGGCCGGTCCTCCGGCTCGTCGGGGCGGGTCAGCACGAGCGCGAGATGGGAGAGGGGAATGAGATCGCCGCTGGCGCCGAGCGAGCCGAACGCGGGGATGGCCGGGTAGAGGTCCGCGTTGAGAGCGTCGGCGAGGGCGCTCACGAGCTCGGGGCGAACGCCGGAATAGCCCTGCGCGAGGCTGTGGGCGCGGATCAGCATGGCGGCGCGCACAAGAGGCTCGTCCAAGAACTCGCCGTAGCCGAACGAGGTCGACGTGATCAGGCGCCGGGAGAGGTCGTGAGCGAGCTCAGGGGTGTCGAACGCCGCGCGGCCGGCGAGGGAGCCGAACCCGGTGTTGATCCCGTATACCGGTTGCGCCGCATCGGCCGAGCCGGACGCGAGGTCTTCCACGCGCCCCGCCACCCAATCGGCGCTCGCGCGCATCCGGACGTGGGCCGCGCCGGCCGGGTCGTCATCCATGGTCACGCGGCGCCGCCGCACGGCGACGTCGACGGCGTCCGCGAGCGACAGGCGCTGGGCGCCCAGCCGGAACGACTGCTCCGTGCGAGTCGCCGGTGCGCCCTCCACGCTCATACGGGGCTTCCGCTTCTGATGTCCGGCGCCGGTTGGAGGCAGGCGGCCAAGCGGGTCGCGGCCTCGTCCATGAGCCCGGCGCCCGCGCTCGCGAACGCCAGTCGGATCGCGCGGTCGCCCTCGCCGTTCCCGTCGAGGAAGAACTGAGAGCCGGCCACGACGTGGATGCCCGCCCGTCGCGCTCGGGCCGCGAAGCGCGCGCTGTCGTCGTCGACGCTGGCCCACAGGAAGTAGCCCCCCTGAGGCGTCGCTAGCTCGACTCGGTCGCCGAGGTGCGCTTGGAGAGCGCCGACCAGCGCGTCTCGGCGGCACACGAGCTTGTCGGCGATCTTCGCGACGCCGGCCTCGTACAGGCCGGCCGAGCAGTAGGCGGCGACGATGGCCTGCGCCACCGAGCCGGGTGAGATGTACGTGTGCCGGGCCGCGTGTGCGAGCAGCTCGATCAGGCGCGGAGGTCCGACCGCCGCGCCGCAGCGCAGGCCCGGGGCGATCGTCTTCGTGAACGAGGTGAGGTGAACGATCTCGCCGTCGGGCCACAGCTCCCGCAGCGTCGGGACCGCGTCTCCGCCGAAGCGCAGCTCCCGGTACGGGTCGTCCTCCAGGATCATGAAGCCCCAGTGCTGCGCGAGCTCGACCAGCCGCTCGCGCTTGGCTGCGCTCAGGCAGACGCCGGACGGGTTCTGGAAGGTCGGGATCAGGTAGAGCGCGATCGGAGGCCCCTCGCGCTTGAGCGTGGCCTCGAAGCGATCGACGTCCAAGCCGTCGTCCTGCACCGGGACCCCGGCGAGCCGGACTCCGGCCCGCCGGAACACCGCGATGGAGTAGTCGTACGTCGGCGCCTCGACCACGACTCGATCGCCGTGCTTGAGCAGCACCCTTGCGGTGAAGTCGAGCGCCTGCAGCGACCCGTTGGTGATCAGTACGTGCTCGGGAGTGGCCCGCTCCTTGGCGGCCACCCAGGCCCGCAGGCTGGGCAGACCGGCGGGCTCGGTATACGAGAGCGATCGATTCCCGTCCTGGAGCGCCAGGCGGGCCGCTCGGCGGATGCCGTCGACGGGGATCATGTCGAGGCTCGGCACGCCTCTCTCGAGCGAGATGTGCCTCGGCTCCACGAACCCTTTCTACGCGCACATCGCCCGTGTTCGACGGCGGACGGGGGGAATCCGTCGCGAGGGCGAGACACTTGAGCCCGTCGACGCGTCTTCGGCGGCTCGAGGATCGTCACGCCAGCGTCCTCAGGGCGCCCAGGACCGCCCCGGCGCCCGCCGCGGCGTCGGTCAGGTCGACCTCCTCATACGACGAGTGGCTGATGCCGGTGCGGTTGCGGACCAGCACCATGCCGGCCGGGCGGCGCTCGCCGACGATGCCCGCGTCGTGGCCCGCGAAGCAGATCAGCTCGGGCAGATCGCCCAGCGCCGCGCATACCGCGTCGTCGAACGCGATGCCCCCCGTGTGCGAGGCGGTGGCCAGCTCGACGCCCACCCCGGAGCGCTCCGCCAGCTCGCGCGCGCGCTTTGTCACCGCCGCGCGCCAGGCGGTCAGCCGCGCCGGGTCGGGCGTGCGGCCGTCGATCCACAGCCGCACCTCGGACGGGACGGTGGTGAAGGCGTTCGGCTCCACCAGCAGGCGAGCGGCGGTGACCACGAAGTCGGACTCGCCGGCCAGCTCGTCGGCCGCCACGATCAACCGCGCGGCGGGCGCCAGCGCGTCGTGTCGCTCGCCGCGGCGCGTCGTGCCGGCGTGGTCGGCGCGGCCCGTGAACGTGAGCGCCAGGCGCAGCCGCGAGGCGAGCGCGCGGACCACGCCCGCAGGCGCGCCGAGCCGCTCGAGGTCGCGCGTCTGATCGATGTGCAGCTCCACGAACCCGCGCAGGCGCTCGAGCCACGCCGAGGCGTGGGCTAGCCGGTCCGGGTCGGCGCCCGCCGCGCGCATGGCGTCGGCGAGCGTGACGCCGTCGTCGTCGGTGCGCGCGAGCACGGCGGCCGGATCGAGCCGCCCCACCAGCGCCCGGGAGCCGAACGTCGGCGTGTTGAAGCGCGCGCCCTCCTCGTCGGCGAAGGCGATCACGGCCACCCGGCCGGGGACGCGCGCCGCGATCGCGAACCCCGCGGCGACGCCGAGCGCGCCGTCGAAGCGCCCGCCGCGGCGTACGCTGTCGAGATGCGAGCCGGTCGCCCACCACGGCTCCGGCCCGTCCGGGACCGCCCACAGCGAGCCGGCGGGATCGCGTTCCACGCGCAGGCCGGCGGCCCGAGCCTGCTCGCGAAACCACGCCTCGGCGGCGGCGAGCTCGGGCGTCCACGCCAACCGGTCGGTGCCGTCGGGGCCGAGCCCGATCGGCTCGAGCCCCGCCAGCCGGTCGCGCAGCTCGGCCGCG
>Ga0187894_10004763_pt1 | contig 14299 bp, 8 predicted proteins | sample GBC1701081metaG_FD_136650 | JGI IMG/M metagenome (GOLD analysis project Ga0187894, IMG submission 136650) | White microbial mat communities from a lava cave in the Kipuka Kanohina Cave System on the Island of Hawaii, USA - GBC170108-1 metaG ...
TTATGGATGTACTGGGCACACATGGCGACTATGTTAAGTGTCTTCACTCGGTAGGTGCTCCGCTTATACCGGGAGCTAAAGATGAAAAATGGCCCTGTAATCCCACTGTTAAATACATTGTGCATTATCCTGAAGAGCGTTCCATTGTTTCATATGGTTCTGGTTATGGTGGTAATGCATTGCTCGGTAAAAAATGTTTCGCGTTAAGGATAGCTTCTGCCATGGCGCAAGAAGAAGGTTGGTTGGCTGAACACATGCTGATATTAGGTGTGGAAAGTCCGGATAAAGAAAAGGCGTACGTGGCCGCAGCATTTCCAAGTGCTTGTGGTAAAACTAATTTTGCCATGCTCATCCCTCCGAAAGAATTTGAAGGATGGAAAGTAACTACCGTGGGCGATGACATTGCATGGATTAAGCCCGGCAAAGATGGAAAGCTGTATGCTATCAATCCTGAGGCTGGATATTTTGGTGTGGCACCGGGAACCAGCGAGAAGAGCAACCCGAATGCCATGAGAACCATTTCTAAAAACACCATCTTCACCAATGTGGCTATCACTGCCGATGGAGATGTATGGTGGGAGGGAATGAGCAAAGAACCACCAAAAAATTTAACGGATTGGCGCGGACAGAAGTGGGATGCCTCAGCCGGTAAACCGGCAGCACATCCAAACGCACGCTTTACAGCACCCGCATATCAATGTCCAAGTATTGATAGCGAATGGGAGAACCCAGAGGGTGTGCCCATCAGTGCGTTTATATTTGGCGGACGCAGAAGCACTACGATTCCCTTAATCTATCAGGCGCATAACTGGAACTCTGGTGTTTATTTGGCTGCTACAATGGGATCAGAACAAACTGCAGCTGCCTTTGGTGAAGTGGGGAAAGTAAGACGCGATCCGTTTGCGATGCTTCCTTTCTGTGGATATCATATGGGTGACTACTTCAACCACTGGTTGCAATTCGGTAGAGATATTCCAAACCCTCCGAGAATTTTCGGTGTGAACTGGTTTCGTAAAGATGATAAAGGAAATTTTATATGGCCCGGCTTTGGCGACAACATGCGCGTATTGAAATGGATCGTTCAAAAAATAAAAGGAAAATCAAACGCAGTGGAAAGCCCGATTGGGTGGATGCCACATTATGAAGATATTGACTGGACAGGTTCTGATTTTACCAGGCAACAGTTTGATCAGATTATGTTGATTGATCGGGAGCAATGGAAACAGGAATTGCTTTCGCATGCCGAACTATTTGAACGCATGTACGATCGACTGCCTAAGGAGTTTATTTTCATGCGTGAGCTGCTGTTATCAAGTTTATGGCGTTCACCAGAGAAGTGGCAACTTGAGCCTGAGACCGTCTAACGTCATTTCGAAGGAGTCGCGTGAGCGTGATAGCGTGACTGAGAAATCCCCAGATGAGGATCACAGAACTGGGGACTTCTCACAAATCATACTGAGTCCTGCTGAACTTTTCTGTTGGCTCGAAGTGACGTTCTGTTACTCATTTGGTGTTGATTAAATGAATTAATAGCCCTACTTTGACGCGACCTTAACCCAATCAAACTCTCTAATAAGATGACGTTGAGTCAGCGCTTTCAAGAAATCAAAACAGGATTCTCCTCAACATTTTGGATTGCCAATACTTTAGAACTCTTTGAGCGCTTTGCTTTCTATGGATCAAAGGCAATACTCGTAAAGTTTATTGCTGAAAAAGTTGGCCTTTATGAAGAAGCAGGTTCACTGGCAGGACTTTTCACAGGATTGATTTTTTTCTTGCCCGTAATTGCAGGTGTTTTTGTTGATCGATACGGGTTTAAAAAAACATTGGCTGCATGCTTTCTTATTTTCTGTGTTGGTTATTTCATGATCGGGTTGGCGGGCATGGAATACGGGCAGCAAATTATGGAAGTAGTTGGCAAGAAGCCATATGTTATTGCCGTTCTTGTTCTAACGGCAATAGGCGGATCACTCATTAAACCCTGTATTGTTGGAACTGTTGCCAAAACCTCTACACCTAATCTAAAAGCGCTTGGCTTTTCTATTTACTATACGCTTGTAAATCTCGGTGGCGCAATAGGTCCTATTATTGCATTGACTGTACGCCAGGATTTAGGAATTGAATATGTGCTGGTCATGTCGTCTATCACATCCTTTCTGCTCTTTATTGGCACTCTTATTTTTTTTAAAGAACCCGTTGATGTGAGCGGAGAGGTTTCAGAGAGAAAGACTTTCGCGAAAGTTTTTAGTGATATGATGCTTGTGTTTGGAAACATTAAGTTCATGATCTTTCTTGTTATTTTTTCAGGTTTTTGGATCATGTTTTGGCAAGTATATTTTCTATTACCGTTTTATGCTACTGATGTTTTACACTTCGATCAGTTTGAGATATTAGAAACGGTTGATGCGTGGACGATCATTATTGTTACGATCCCTATTACAGCACTTGTTCAAAAGTGGAAGCCTTTCACTGCCATGACTGTTGGTTTTATTCTGGCCAGTTTATCATGGGTTATAATTGGTGCCTCCGTAACAACTACTGCTGCGGTTATAGCTATGGCCGTTTTTGCCCTTGGTGAGGGTATGCAATCTCCAAGATATTATGAGTATGTGAGTATACTGGCTCCTCCTGGCCAAACAGGAACATTTATGGGTTTTGCATTTTTACCGATTGCCATTGGTTCTTTTACTGCAGGCCTTGTTGCTGACTGGCTAAGGGCTGAGTATATTCAAACAAACCCATCCATGATGTGGTACATCCTTGCAATGATCGGTGGGGTGTCTACTCTTCTCATGATTGCTTATGACAAGCTAATGATACAAAAGTCTTAATAGTGTAATATGTTGAATCTTCAATTTGAACTAAATGGATAGCAAAAATTTTAAACCCTACATCGCACCCGAGCAAAACATTGCAGAGTTCACAGTGAAGTCTGTTGTGTTTGGATGTTTGTTCGGAATTATATTCGGATGCTCTACTGTATACCTTGCATTGAAAGCAGGTCTTACTGTTTCAGCGTCCATTCCCATTGCTGTGATTGCGATTACATTGGGGCGGAAGTTTTTAAAGACAACCATCCTGGAAAACAATATTATCCAGACAACAGGATCGGCTGGCGAGTCCATTGCAGCGGGTGTTGTATTTACCCTTCCCGGATTTTTGTTTTTGTCGCCTGGCGCAAATGGAGAAGCCTATTTTAATTATCTCACCATCTTGATCCTTGCTGCCTTTGGTGGAATGCTGGGAACACTGATGATGATTCCGCTAAGAAGATCATTGATAGTTAAGGAACATGGAGCCTTACCGTATCCTGAAGGAACAGCGTGCGCTTCTGTGCTACAAGCTGGGGAGAAGGGCGGAGTATTTGCCAAGACTGCCTTTTTAGGAATGGGAGTAGCATTAATTTACGCTGTTCTTCAGAAAGTGTTTCATGTAATTGCCGAGGTGCCTGCCTATGTTACGCAGCAAGCCAATAAATTCTGGCCTTCCGCTACCACCAATGGTGAAATTACTCCTGAATATTTAGGGGTTGGTTATATCATCGGCCCTAAAATTTCCGGTGTATTAGTAGCGGGTTCAGTGCTGGCATGGTGGGCTATGATTCCGTTGTTGGCAACATTGGTTTCTCCCGATATTATTGCGCTGCAGCTTGTAAAACTTGGATACCTGGCAGACGTAAACACTGGAGGCGGCCCTGGAAATTGGGATCCTGCCGCGCATACTTTTGGTAATTATTCATCTGCAATTTACCGCGCATACATCCGTCAGATTGGTGCAGGTGCTGTAGCAGCAGGTGGATTTATTACGTTGATGAAAACGATTCCTACCATTGTGAGTTCGTTCAGGGAAAGTATTAGTTCATTAAAGGAAAAGAGTGAAGCCGGAATTTTAAGAACTGAACGCGATCTTTCTTTTAAAGTGGTAATTATTGGAAGTATCATCTTAATTGGTGTATTGACTTTCATGCCTGGTATCCCCGGAGAAAGTATTTGGCAAAAGCTCCTCATTGGAATTCTGATTATTGTTTTTGGATTTTTCTTTGTAACCGTAGCAAGCCGAATTGTTGGATTGGTAGGTTCCAGCAATAGCCCCATATCCGGTATGACCATTGCAACGTTGATGGGAACCTGTTTAATCTTTACGTCAGTAGGATGGAGCGGACAATTTTTTGAGCCTCTTGCGCTTGTCGTTGGAGGAATGATTTGTATTGCGGCTGCGAATGCCGGTGCTACATCACAAGATTTGAAAACAGGTTATATCGTAGGTGCGACTCCAAAATATCAGCAGTTAGCGCTCTTTATTGGTGCTATCGTTTCTTCTATTGCAATTGGACTTGTGGTAAAAGTGTTAGATACTCCAACGGCTGATATGGCGGCACAGGGAATTACCCATGCGATCGGAAGTGATCGCTACTCTGCACCCCAAGCAACGTTGATGGCAACGTTGGCGAAAGGAATTTTGTCATTCAACCTTGACTGGCAATTTGTGATGGTGGGTGTATTTATTGCGGTGATGATAGAATTGTGCGGTATTAAAGCACTTGCTTTTGCAATTGGGCTTTACTTACCACTTTCTACAACACTGCCAATCTTTATTGGTGGAGCTGTTAAGGGGGTTGTTGATTGGAGAGCCGCCAAGAAAAATGAGGCTGTTGTTGAAGATGATTTAGGTAGAGGAAGCCTGTTCGCTACTGGTTTGATTGCAGGTGGTGCGTTGGCAGGGGTAATCGTGGCGCTCCTCTCTGTTAATGACAATGTCTTTAAGGCACTTCAGAGTATCAGTGCAGAGCATGGTCTAACAAATATGCTTGGAGCAGGAGGCTATCAAATCCTGGCAGTACTTTTCTTTGCAGCCATGGCGTATATGTTGTATATCCTCGCAAGTAAGAAATCAGAGATGTAGGATTATTTCAGGATAAAAAAAAGCTGCTCAAATGAGCAGCTTTTTTTGTAATCGTCAATTAAGTGATTATTTATGATGGCTTGCCTCAGCACTGATATCAATTATCTCCTTAAGTTCATTCAAAGCCCTTGTTTCTGATTCCTCAACCTTGCCATCTGCATTGATGATATCGTACATATCGGTGTATACTTTATACTTCTGTGCAAACTTTACGTTTGTAAAGTGATCGAATGTATCACGGTATAGTATTTTTAACTTATTCTTATCGAAGGCCCTATACTGGCTGATGACCTCATTTAGTTTTGAGTCCAGATCAACTTTCTCCGGATGAAAGAGCTTAAGCATTTTTTCCCGAACAAGATTTAATTCAAGTTCATGAAATTCACCATCGGCATGAGCCATGTGAACGTACAGGAAAAGGACAAAATCTGCGAAGGATTTATGGATGACCATAGAGGGTTAATATTGGATACTAAAGTATTAAATGGCATTACGCAAAGCAAATCAACGTCACTTCGAGCGGGAGCGAGAAGTCCCCGATTCGTACTCTTAAAATGGGGATTTCTCGGTCGCTTCGCTTCCTCGAAATGACGGAGTAATAAAAAAGCCCCGCATTTCTGCGAGGCTCTATTTATTATCTAAATGAATGTTTAAGATTACATCATTCCACCCATTCCGCCACCGTGTGGCATGGCAGGCTCTGCTTTCTCTTCCGGAATCTCAGATACTACGGCTTCAGTAGTTAAGAGTAAACCAGCAATAGAGGCAGCATTTTCAAGGGCAAGACGTGCTACTTTCGTAGGGTCAATGATACCCGCTGCGAAGAAGTCTTCGAACTTGTTCTCGCTGGCATTGTAACCGAAGTCTTTCTTGCCATCGCGAACTTTGTTCACGATCACCGAACCTTCCTGACCTGCATTTTCAGCAATCACACGAAGAGGAGACTCTAAAGCGAGACGAACAATGTTAACTCCAGTTGCCTGGTCATCATTGTCTGAATCAACACTCTTAAGAGCTTCGATAGCGCGGATGTAAGCCACACCACCACCAGGGATAATACCTTCCTGAACGGCAGCGCGTGTTGCATGCAAGGCATCATCAACACGGTCTTTTTTCTCTTTCATCTCAACTTCAGTAGCAGCTCCTATGTAGAGGATAGCTACACCGCCAGAAAGTTTAGCAAGACGCTCTTGTAATTTTTCCTTATCGTAATCAGATGTAGTAGTTTCGATTTGTGCCTTGATCTGGTTAATACGACCTGTGATTTCAGCTTTCTTACCCGCACCGTTTACGATGGTTGTATTGTCTTTATCAATGTTGATTTTCTCAGCACGACCAAGATATTCCAACTTAGCGTCTTCCAGCTTCATGCCTGTTTCTTCAGAGATCACTTTACCTCCTGTGAGGATCGCGATATCTTCCAGCATAGCCTTTCTGCGGTCACCAAAACCAGGAGCCTTAACAGCCGCTACTCTCAGTGCACCGCGGATTTTATTCACCACTAAAGTGGCAAGGGCTTCGCCATCTACTTCTTCAGCAATGATCAATAAAGGTTTTCCAGTTTGTGCAGTTGCTTCTAGAATCGGAAGCAATTCCTTCATAGAAGAAACTTTTTTGTCGTAGATCAAAATGTAAGGACTTTCTAAGTCAGCTTCCATTTTCTCCGTATTAGTCACGAAGTAAGGGGAGAGGTAACCGCGATCGAATTGCATACCCTCTACGGTCTTCACTTCAGTCTCTGTTCCTTTCGCTTCTTCAACGGTAATCACACCATCTTTACCAACTTTATCCATCGCAGTGGCAATCATTTTACCAATCTCTGCATCATTGTTAGAGGAGATTGTAGCGATCTGGGTAATTTCCTGTGAACCTTTGATGTTCTTGGATTGCTTCTTGAGATTCTCAACAACTGCGATTACCGCTTTGTCGATACCACGCTTCAGGTCCATTGGATTTGCCCCTGCTGCTACGTTTTTAATACCATGAGCAAAAATAGATTGAGTAAGAACAGTAGCGGTAGTAGTTCCATCACCGGCTGCATCTGCAGTTTTAGACGCAACTTCTTTTACTAACTGTGCCCCCATGTTTTCGATGGGATCTTTCAATTCAATTTCTTTTGCCACAGAAACACCGTCTTTCGTGATAGAAGGTGCACCAAATTTCTTATCAAGGATTACGTTACGTCCTTTAGGTCCGAGGGTAACTTTTACTGCATCTGCCAGTTTATCAACACCTTTTTTCAGTCTGTCGCGGGCAGAAGTATCGAATGTTATTTCTTTAGCCATTTTTTTTAGATTTTTTTTAATGATTCAGATTAGATTGTTCCGAAAATATCGGAGTTACGCATGATAAGATAGTCTTTGCCATCAATTGTGATTTCAGTACCGGAGTATTTTCCGTACAGAATGTTATCACCCACCTTTACGGTTACAGGCTTGTCTTCAAGGCCATCGCCAACAGCAATCACCTTTCCTTTTTGCGGTTTTTCTTTAGCCGTGTCCGGAATGATAATACCCGAAGAAGTCTTCTCTTCGGCTGGAGCTGGTTGTACCAGAACTCTGTCCTCGTTTGGTTTAAAATTGATTTTCGCCATATGCAATTAATAATTTAAGGTTAAACAATTTGACAATCCCCGAATGACACTAATTGTGCCATGGGGAAAAGAGATGCGAATAACGGACAAATTTTCAATAAATGGCAGTTTTTGAGCGTTTTTGCTATAGATTGTGACAGGTTTTAGCCTAAAATGGCAGAGTAGCAGAATGGTTGCCTATTGACAGTGTTAGCAGTTACAACTGTTTTGGCGCCATGCCTCAACAAAATTCTCAATTCTGACAAGGTCTGTAAAAATATTACATCGGTGACTTTTTTAACAAAAACGATGTAATGACAATCTCGCAGCCACTTACCTTCAAATAGCCAGTCATTATATCGAGGGCAATGTAATGCTCAATTTACAAACTGATGTTACGCAAAACTAATAACAAGGTGTCAGTAGCATTTAGAAGGAAGTTGGAAAACCCACCGCGCGGCAACCGTGGAGAAATTCTCACCCACGCCTTTGGCACTTGCCATTGCCGCGCGACCAACACGCAAACCAAAGCGATGGCAAGAGCCAAACCCACATCGACTACTAAACTCAAAAGTGAAATATATGGAAATCAAAAAACTACGTCAAGCACTTGGGACATTATACATTATTTTTCTGTCGGCATTATCGGCATATGGACAATTTACAACTTACAGTGTAAGTTCTGTAAACCATACGCGTCATACTAATGCGGGGAATCTATTAATAGGTTCAACCACTCAGACTACTGCTGCCCTTGACAAATTGGAAGTCGTTGGAAACATACGGGCTTCTGGTAATCTTTTAATGGGTTTAACATCCGGCACGGGCTTACTTCATCTCAACAGTACAACTAACAATTTTAATCTCAGACTTAACACAACCGACCGCCTTACAATACTTAATTCAAGCGGCTTTGTTGGCATTGGTACAAACACACCCTCTGACCTATTACACGTAAACGGGTTGGCCAGGGCTAACCAGTTCAATTCTGTTAATGGAGTATATAATTCACTTTCCAGCTTGTTTCTGCAAACAAGCGGCTCCACCAGACTGACCATAATGAATTCGGGAAACGTGGGCATAGGTGTGGCAAGTCCCGGTCATTTACTTGATGTGGGTGGTATGGTGAATGCGAACGGTTTCAAAATCGCGGGTACTGATGTTGTGAGCTCTCAATGGGTCAATAATGGAACTAACATTAATTTCAATGCAAACGGTGTGGTGAGCATTGGAACTTCAAACGCCCCTTTCGGCTATAAACTGGCAGTTGGCGGTAAAATAGTTGCCGAAGAGGTAGTGGTTAAGCTGCAGGCAAATTGGCCGGATTATGTTTTCAGAGACGACTATAAAATGATGAGCCTTGAAGAAATAAACGCATTCATTAAAGCCAACAAGCATTTACCAGGTGTACCCACAGCTCAGGAAGTGAAAGAGAATGGAATTCCCCTGGGGGAAATGAATGCTATTTTATTGAAGAAGATTGAAGAGTTAACAATACTTCTGATTCAACAGTCAGATCGAATTAAAACTTTAGAAAATCAACTGAATAAATAGATAATATTATGCGAAAGCACCTGATTTTATTTGTATTTAGCCTTCTTTCCACAATCTACAATCTAAAGGCACAATCAGTTAAGGAGTCGATTTATGAAACTTACTTTGATTCTTTTCAGAAAAGGCTGTATGATAGTACTTTTCGAACGGGTAAAAAATTAGTAAAAGCAGATACAAGGAAGAATGTAAAAATCTACAATTTAAAAGCATCTAATGATACTATTAACCAAAAAGTAAAACTTGAATTTACAAGGAAAAATCAGTCAGGAAGGACTAATTCCCTGACAACGCTCTCCTTAAGCGGATCGAGCACGCCATCGTCATCAACCTCATCCTTTGGGCAATTGATTGTTTATCCTTCTCCGACAGTAGCCAGCATTACTATTAATGCACAATCAGAAGTTGATTTATACACGGGCAGGTTTGGAGTAAGCATACCACTAACAACTCTGAAAAGCAGAATGCTGGAAGTTCCTATCTCATTAAACTATTCGGCAGACGGTGCAAAGGTTGACGACCTTGGAAGTTGGGTAAGTTATGGCTGGGGATTAAATGCCGGAGGTGCAATTTCGCGTGTCATGCATGATCTTCCCGATGAATTCGTTGGTAATGTTTCACCACTGGGAAATCCATTTCCTGCTTTTGGATACTTAAATACGAAATCTAAAGTAAATCTGGCTGTATTAGAAAACTCAAATGATGGAAACCTGAAGGCGACTACGGTCATAAATTCTGATTGGCACAGCTTGAATGGAAATTTTGGTGTTGAGGCTTGGGATCTTCAGCCGGATGAGTTTTACTTTAATTTCAGCAAATACTCGGGCAAGTTTGTATTCGATCAGGATGGGAATATTGTTTGTGTCCCTTTTCAAAACCTCAACATATACAATTCCCTCAGGGGTGGTGACTTCAAATTTCACGATCTTTGTATTTGGCGATAGCAACTTGAGTTCTGTTGAGGAAAGTAAGATCGAATCTTTAACTTTTACCAATAAGTACCGTTACAAATTGGCCGGCTGGACTGGGTCTGGCCCCCCTAGCCCTCCATTTTTTTATGATCGAAATACTCCTGTTCTGGATCAAAGATTTATAAATAACAACGGTAGCATTTCGGTAATTAACGAAACCTGGCATAACAACTCGAGTCTTAGCACATATTTCTTCTTTACATCTGCCTGGTATTTAAAAGAAATCAAGTCACCAAATGAGGGTGACAAGATCATTTTTAACTATGTAGACAACGGTGAGTTGTCTTATTTTCAGAGCAGATCAAGCTCAGTCAATTTACCAAACTTGTCGGAAGTAAATGTTGAGGGAAATGGCTTCTTTTTCAAAAGCTGGACTTCTCCGGTTGAAAAGCCTATCCATCCGCCTTCATCGGCTTTTTTTTGGCATGAGTTCCCCGAAAAGCAAACCTTCCAATATACTATGACTGAAATAACTCTAAAATCTAAGCGGCTATTTACTATTAATTCCGAATCTGGAAATGGAGTTGATTTCATTGCCATTACCCCAAGACATGACCTCGTAGGTGACAAAATGTTGGAGGAAATAAGGTTGAGGAATATGCAAGGCATGGTGAAGACAATTAAACTCCAGTATGACACTCTTTGGAGTCCCAATTCCTTTGACGTTTTTGATATAGGTGTGATTGGAAACACAGGGTTCATTTTTGATCCCAGTAGCCAATACGTGGTTAAAAAGGCGCAGATTTTGCAACAAAGAGGAGTAACATTTACCGAACAACAGGCTTTCGAATTTGGGGCTAAATACGGGAATATCATAGTGGGCGAATTTTTCAGGTTCCGTATTTCCAAAATTATAGACGGAGACGCCCGGTACGAATTTCAATACAATGAGGGTCGATTACCCAGAAGGTTTTCTCCTGAACAGGATCAGTGGGGGTATTTTAATAATAATAATCAAGCCGGTAGCCTGATTAAAAAAATCTTTTACAACGGAGCTTTTCAACCCAACGCAACTGTGCCCCAATCGGGTTTACCAAGTTTAACGAGATGGATAGCACTTAAGCCGGATTTAACTCCTTTGAACTCAGCAGCCGGGGCAAACATTAATCCAGACTTGAATAAATGCATTATCGGAACGCTTAAATCAATCAAGTATCCGACAGATGGATTTAAGGAGATATTCTACGAATTAAATACATCAACTAGTTCATTTCCAGTAAGTGCACTAAGGGTCAGAGAAGAAGGTGAGTACCCAGACATCTTGGTGGGCAGTGATTACATTTCAACAAAATACTCTTACGTGCAGGGTAATAACCCAAATCCCCTTTTATGGCGGCAAGCATTCTTACCACGACTTCCATATGAAGGGATTGTAACAGCATCATCAGGTATTATGAATCCAGTTTATAAAACAAGAGGAAGTTTAGTAGGCTACAGGACAGTGACAAAATATACAGAGGGGCTTGGAAAATCGGTCTTAACCTTTACCACGCCAGCCCAAATTGCTAATGAACCGTCCCGCCTTTATGAATTCTGTTTCCCCTGCCCCTCGGTTGAATTTTCTATTGAGAGGGATCAATTTCCCTTTCCTCAAGATTTAGATGTTGATTGGAAACGGGGCTTGCTTGAGAAGCTGGAGGTGTTTGATAACACTAATAAAAAATTAGTTGTAAAATCAAATACGTACATCTCTAATCCCAATAACCTAAATCCGGAATTCCCGATCTCCTTTGGATTCACTGGTAAATTGTATAGCGTTGATATAACTGATTTTTTCAGATCGGGTTATTTTGAGTATAAATCAAGTACTGGGCTACTACAAACTACAACAGAAGAAACATACGATCAATACGACCCCGGTAACGAAAGCAAAAAAATAGTCACCACCACGCAATACACTTATACGCGTCCCAACCAAACCACTGTTGTGACAGACCTGTTGCCAAGAAAAGTTACCACCGTATTAGCGAATGGTGAAAACCTTATTAGCGAAACGCAGTTCACAGGTGATTACTCCATTTCAGCAAGTTCACCAGATGAAACTGCCAATGGCATTTTTCTCTTGCAGCAGAAAAAAATAGACAACGCACCGATTGAATCAATTCAATACATGCAACGACAGGAAGGAGGCCAAACCAAACGTTATTATCTGAATGGAAGCTTAATTAAGTATAAGGAATTCCCTTCCCAGCCGGACAAAGTTTATGGGTGGCAACAATACCAGATGAAAACCGGTACAGGGATATTATTTACTGATCATAGCTGGTCTTCAATCAATGGCACTTCATTTAATTGGCCTGCTTCTGGTTCGCACAAGTTGGTGGGCACATTCAATAGCTACGACAACTTCGGAAATCCTCTATCGTCTACCGGGGCAGATGGAGTTACTAATAATTATACCTGGGGTTATAACAATGCGTTACTCACCTCGGCTGTTCAGAATCCAGGCTCTTCTCAGCATCAAACCAACTACTTACACCAGCCTTTGGTGGGTGTAACTCAAATCGCAGACCTCAATGGACGTAATTTAAAATTCACGTATGACAATTTCAATCGTTTGAAATTGCTGAAAGATCATGACGATCAGATTCAGGCACGGTACCGGTATAACTATAAGGATGGTAATAGCTCATATAACGGAATCGATTTCAGTTATGCTACGGAGTATACCTCATCAACAGCCAATGTAATCCGGTTCACGGCAATAGGAAGTTTAGAACCGTCCACATCGCTTTCATGGGATTTTGGAGATGCTTCGGGTAAGGACAACGGCAACACCACTGAATTAAAAAGTTATCCGAACCCGGGTTTTTATACCGTAAGGCTGTACGCCACCAACCCTGAATTTCCAACTACATCTGCCAGCAAACAAATCAGAATATTGCCACCTGTCAATGTACAAATCACCTCACCATCCACCGGAACGAATGTAACGGTATGTGGCAACGCACCAGTCACTTGTGTGGCAACTACAACCGAGGGCCCTTATACTTTTCAATGGCAATACAATTACAGTGGTTCAGGCAGTGGTAATTTTGTGCCTGTTGGATCAACCTCAAGTACATTAATCTTTACTGTCGGAGGAGCAAATGGAGCATCATCCGCAGTTCGATGTAAGATAACCGACCAAAATGGGTTCACGAGGTATTCCAATACTATTGTTGTATTCTACTACTGCAATACAGGAGGTGGTGGGGGTGGTGGAGGTTGCCCAAGTGGCTTTTGGTGGAACCCCGCAACAGAGCAATGCGAGCCGAACCCCCAATGTTCAGAGGGTTGTTTCTGGAACGGATTTGAATGTGTTTGTCCCTAATGGTCTGATATCATGAAAAAGTATGTTACCCTAATTTACATCATACTTAGTGCCTTAAAATGCTTTGGCCAGAATTATGAAACCGTTAACGTAAGGAGCATCTCAGCTTACGAGAACAAATCATACAAGTACAAAGGAGAAGTGAGGTTCCTGCCGGGATTCTCCGTCAGTGCGCAATCTTCCGATGGATTTTTCTGCAGCCCGCTTTACAATCTACCCCCCAGCCTGGATAAGAATTTTGTGAGGACGGAAACGGTATTGATACCGGGTGTGCTAACCGAGCCGCAGGTTGCCGCCTTATCTATATCCCAAAAGACTACAGCCTACCAGTTTGTCGATGGCCTTGCCCGTAACAGCCAGACCGTTAACGTTGGCGGAAGCCCAGCGCAGAGCGACCTCGTGCAACCTATTTCCTATGACCAATACGGTCGACAAGTATTCGGGTATTTGCCCTTTATATCAAATGCAACGGGAGGCGGACAGTTTATTGAAGATGCAGTAACCAAACAAAACCAATTCTATACTACTCCGCCAACTGCTGTTCCTGCTGATTCAAGACCCTGGACCGAGTCAGTGTTTGAGGCATCACCTGTTAACAGAATCATAACTCATTATGGTCCTGGCATTGATTGGAAGAATGGCACCATAAGCAAGGCCGTAACCGCTTTTTCCAAACTAAATCTCGCCTCAGAAAACATTACACGGTGGAAAAATTTTATATCAGGATTCCCGGAAAAAGATGGAACCTATCCGGCCAACCAATTGATGATTCAGGAAACCACTGATGAAGAAGGGCAGATAACCAAAGAATATAAAGACAGCCGGGGTTTACTGGTGCTCAGGCGTGTGGGTGATGGTACAAACTGGTTCGATACGCACTATATATATAGTCCATCGGGCATTTTATTGATTGTCATTCAACCGGAAGGCGTTGCCCGGCTGGCTACCGAGTTTGATGCCGGTGGAGCTGACAAACAAAGTTTTTTAGAA
>Ga0187894_10004764_pt1 | contig 14297 bp, 10 predicted proteins | sample GBC1701081metaG_FD_136650 | JGI IMG/M metagenome (GOLD analysis project Ga0187894, IMG submission 136650) | White microbial mat communities from a lava cave in the Kipuka Kanohina Cave System on the Island of Hawaii, USA - GBC170108-1 metaG ...
ATCTAAGGAAAAATAAAAAACCCAAAAAAATCAGTCCACAAAAAACTGAAAAAAAAAATTAAAAATTTCCTTTAATCTTGCTAACATGTCTGAGTAAATAATTTTAAAAAGAAAAAGGGGGGGGGGGGGTAATGTCAAGTTTCCTAAACGCCTTGCTTAAGCGCGGGCTTCTGCAACTTTGGAATGTAGTCGTCCGTTATCTTTCGTAAAGAAATGTAAAAGCCGCGCACGGGCGGCTTTTTTCGCGTAAAATGCACTTTTGAAATAATGGACAAAATTCTGATCATCGACGACGACGAAGAGCTTTGTGAGCTGGTCTCAGAATATCTCGGTGTCGAAGGTTTTACTGTCGAGTGTGTAAACGATGGCGAAGCCGGTTTGAATGCCGCGCTCAAGGGTGAGCACGATATTGCGATCCTCGATGTGATGATGCCGAAGATGAATGGCTTTGATGTTTTGCGGGCGTTGAGAGAGACTTCGCAGATGCCGGTCATAATGCTCACGGCTCGTGGCGATGATATGGAGCGCATTGTCGGGCTCGAGATCGGAGCAGATGATTACTTGCCAAAACCTTTTAATCCGCGTGAATTGGCTGCGCGTCTTCGTGCGATTCTTAGACGAAGCGCTGACACCAGCGACACAAACGCAAACGAAAATTTATCCGTTGACGGCATCGAGCTGATGCCTGCGGCACGCACTGTTTCGCTCGGTGGCGGCGACGTAAATCTTACGTCGGTCGAGTTTGCACTTCTTCACGAACTGTTGAAGACGGCAGGGAACATTATCAAAAAAGAAGATCTGAGCGAGAGCGTGTTAGAGCGCAAACTTTCGCCTTACGATCGCAGCCTCGACATGCACATCAGCAACTTGCGCAAAAAACTCGGGCCGCGTGGCGACGGCAGCGAGCGTATAAAAACGATCCGGTCGGTCGGTTACATTTACACAGTCGTATGAAATTGTTCGTCAAAATTTTTCTGTGGTTTCTAGCAGCGATCGCGTTGATGGTCGGCGTGATAATTTTTGTCACTCGCACGTTTCAAACTGCACCGATGGAGAGCCGTTGGCAGCGTGCGACTCGAAATCAGATGCAGATCTACGGAGGAACGGCGACTCAGATCGCTGCCGCCGAAGGTGAAAATGGCTTGCGAACTTATCTTGCAAGACTTCGTGATGTCGATCCGCCGCGTGATGTTGAGTTGGTCGATTCAAACGGCAAAGTTTGGTTTGGAGGAGAATCGGAAACGCCCGAATCGAAAGATCTGACTGCACGAACATTCGCGAGCGGAGCGGTAGAAACTGATTTTTCTTCAGAGGAACGCTCGCTCGGTTCGGCTCCGGTTACGTTTCCGGACGGGCGCAAATTTGTGCTTGTTTTGCAGTGGGAACGTCCCGCACCGCAAGGTTTATTTTGGGGTTCGACGCTCGGTTATTTACGGCTTGGCGGCTTGTTGATAACTGCTTTATTGCTCTGTTATTTGCTCGCTTTGTATCTTACGTCGCCGATTCGAAAGCTGCGTCACGCGACGCGTAATTTAGCCGATGGCGATCTGCAAACGCGTGTCGCACCAAAGCTCGGTATACGCCGCGACGAATTGGCTGACCTGGCGCGTGACTTTGACGAGATGGCTGCGCGGATCGAATCGCTCATCACATCGCAACAAAGATTGAATCGCGATATTTCGCACGAATTGCGCTCGCCGCTGGCGCGTCTAAACGTTGCGCTCGAGATCGCAAAGCAAAAATCTAACGCAGAGACCGCTCCGATTCTCGAACGTATCGAAACTGAATCCGAGCGGCTCAATGAAATGATCGGCCGACTGCTTACGCTAGCAAAACTTGAGAGCGGTGACGAAAATATAGAGCGAGTTCGTGTCGATCTCACCGAACTCGTCCGCGACGTCGCGGCCGATGCGGACTTCGAAGCGAAGGCGAAAGGCAAGAGCGTCGAGCTTACAAAAGCCGCTCAGTGCGTCGTGATGGGCAGTGAAAATTTATTGCGAAGCGCGGTAGAGAATGTTTTGCGCAATGCCGTTCGATACACAAGTGACGGGACGACAGTCGATGTGCAATTAGCCGCGAATAACGGCCATGCAACGGTAAAAATCTCAGATCACGGCGGCGGCGTCCCGGAAGACGAGCTTACTAATCTTTTCCGTCCGTTCTATCGTGTCGGCGAAGATCGAACACGCAGAACCGGCGGCATCGGTCTCGGGCTCGCGATCGCCGAGTGCGCAGTAAAAGCTCACAAGGGAACGATCACCGCGAAAAATGTAAACGGCGGGTTGGAGATCGAGATCGGAATCGATGTTGCAGAAGCCCGCACGAAGTAAGGGCACCCGTGGCAAACCGTGACTCTCAGTTCTGTAAAATCAACGCAATCCTAAATGGAGCTGATCGGCTGCCCTTATCGTCGTAATTCTAATCGGTGCCCTTAGTGCGGGCTTCTGCAACAGGTGCTTTTGCAACAACTTAAGTCCGCGCCGCTGCAAACGATCTTACGGCTAGAACCACAAACGCCAAACAGACGATCGCCATTACGGCTTGCGAGACGACGCCGGCGGAGAGCGTCAATTCACTCGCCTTCAAAGCCAATCTTCCTGCTGTCATCATAAAACCAATGACTGCAACCAAAACTGCGACGTGCATCAGATGTTTGCGCAGATTTTCGCGCGCCGCGGCAAGGTGGCCGAGCAGCATCAGCACGACGCCAAAGGCCGCAGGTATCATCGCCGTTACACTTGCGTTACCGACCGACAGGCCGTAGCCGTAGCCGACGACGCCGAGTAATATCAAAACTCTTCCAAACCAGATCGCTGTACCGGTCATTTTATTTATCTCCTATTTGCCGCCGGCGGCTGCGTATTTTGCCCACAGATCAGCGGCGAGTTTTTCATTGATGGGCAGAAGTGCGTTGTATTGAGCTTTAGCCGAAGGCAGTCTCCTCAACATGATGTAAGTGCGACCGAGTTCATAAATGGCGCTCTGATATTTTGGATTGAGCGCAATTGCTTTTATAAAATTCTGCTCGGCCATTATCCATTGTTTGAGAGCAAAGTAAGTGTCGCCCAATTCTTTAAGATTTTCGCTGTTATTTGGATCGAGTTCGACAGCTCTTTTATACGATGCCAAAGCGAGAGTGTAATTTTTTTGACCGTAGTATGCACTGCCAAGATTGCTGTGCGAGAATGCATAGTCAGATTTGATCTCGATACTTTTCTTTAGAGATTCGATCGCAGCCGGATAATTTTTTTGTCGTTGGTGCGCGACGCCGATCTCGGCATGTGCAAGGTGATTTTTGGGATTCAAATCGACAGCTTTCATGTAGGCGGCAATGGCTTCGTTATACTTCTTCTCGTAATCGAGCGAATTACCCAGAAAAACCCAACAGTCTTCATTTTTCGGATCGTAGTTTGTGCAATTCCGATAAGAGATCGCAGCGGATGCGTATTCTGCTCTCTCGTAATACGACGCGCCGAGATAGCGATGAGTCTTTGCGTTGTCGGGCTTGATCCGTGCAGATCTCTGAAACGCGGGAATCGCATCGCTGTAGCGGTTTAACAAATAGTACGATAGTCCGATGTTGAAATACGCGCCGGAATCTTCGCCGGCCACCGCGATGTATTTGCGAAAGTCCGCAATGGCCGCGTCGTAGCGTTCGTTTTTTAAATTATCCTGACCGCTGGCAAATATCTGCGCAGCCGTCTGAGCATTAACGTTTGTAAAACTGATCGCAACAATAAATGCGGCGAGCAAGGAACCAGCAATTTTTCGAGTTATCATTTTTGTTCTCCCTGTAATTTTCTTAATCTGCGGCACATTGCCGTTTGGTTATCTGAACCATAATATACACGCTAAACGGCTTTTAAGAAAAGAGCAGACGGCGTCAAATTACTTTCGCATTTCGGCAATCATTTCGGCGATAGTTTGCTTTAGGTAGTCGGTGACAGCGGTGTAGGCGGCTTCACCACTCATGAGGGATGAGGGATGAGGGATGAGGGATGAAGATCCGTCCCCGGACGCGGTTGCGGCTTCCGCCCTCATCCCTCTGCCCTCATCTCGCAGCACGTCTCGTGCAAAGAACGGTTTGCCGAAGGCGATCTTTACTTTTGCGGGGCGAATGCTCCAGCTTTTGCGGGCCCAAACCTTATAAAGTCCATCAATCGCAACTGGCACGATCGGCAGATCGAGTTCGGTCGCGAGAATCGCTGCGCCTTTTTTGAACTCGTGCAAATCGCCATCGAATGCGCGCTCGCCTTCGGGATAGATGTTTAGAATCTTACCGTGTTTGAGGCCGATGGCGCCGGCTTTCATCGCACGCATCAGCTCGGTGTCGGGATTGATCGGCACGACATTGAGCAGCGAGGCGAGGCCGCGAAGAATGCGCCCCTCGAAGAACTCACTCGCTCCGACGTGAAAGATATTTTTGAAAATTCGATACGGATAATTCGAACAAACCACGAACGGATCGAGAAAACTTTGGTGGTTGGGACAAATCAAAAATGCGGATTGCGGATTGCGGATTGCGGATTGAAGATTATCTTTTCCTTTCACATCGAGCAGCAGAAAGACGCGGCAGAAAAGATTGAAAAGTTTGTAAAAGATGAACGCGAAGCCTGCGAACACCGGTCGATCGCGCAGCACGCCGCGAATTTCGGGAAAGTCGTCGTCGGCCTCGCGGACGATCTTGCCCCAGTTGAGATCGACGGCGACGTCTTTCACATCCGCTCCGCCGTGTTTGTTGACAAGCTCGATGACGTTGGCGACGGTCAGCGCGGTCGCGGCCTCTTCGCCGTCGAACTCGGTCGAGAACGCCTGTTCGAGCGCCGCGAACGTCTCGGCACGCGCAAGGCTGTCGAGGCCGAGATCGAGTTCGAGGCTCATTGCGGGATGAACGGCTTCGGCGTCGCGGGCGTTTTGTTTGATCGCCGCAACTACGGCTTTTGCAGTGTTGCTTTCAATGATCGCGGTGTCGGTGGCGGTAAATTCCCACAACTTTGCTTCTGGTGCGTCGGCTGCGATCACGCCGCTCTCGATCTCTTTTTTAAGTTGAAAACGCTTTATCTTTCGCGTCGCGGTGCGTGGCAGAGGCTCGGCGCGGATGATGTAATCGCGAACGCGCTGATATTCAGGCAAGCTGCGGCCGAGGCTGTCGAGTTCGTGACGGATCGCTTCTTTTGAATTTGCGATCTTCGCTTGTTTTAGATAATCGAAATCGGGAACGACGACGGCTGCGAGCTTTTCGGCACCGGCACGCGACTCGGTTTCGTCCGTGACTCCGAGGACGGCGAGCTCGGCGACGAGCGGGCATTTTAAATAATGAACTTCGATATCTTCGGGATGAACGTTTTTGCCCGAGGGCAGAACGATCACGTCTTTGCCACGACCGACGATGTAGAGATGTCCGCGTTTGTCGATGCGACCCAAGTCACCGCTGCGAAACCAACCGTCGTCGGTAAACGCTTCTTTGCTCGCCGCGTCGTTTTGGTAATAGCCCTTGAAAACCATCGGACCTTTTATAAAAACTTCGCCGACGCCTTCGTGGTCGGCATTATCGATCTTGATCTCGGCGCCCTTCATCGGTTTGCCGACGCTGCCGACGACGTTATCGTCTTCGTAAGTCGCGGTCGCGGCGCCGCTAGTTTCTGTAAGGCCGTAGCCTTGCAAGATCGTGAAACCGAGTTTGTGAAAATCGATCGCAACAGCTTCGTCAAAACGCGAGCCGGCCGAGATCGCGATGCGAAGTTTGCCGCCGAAACCTTCGTGCACGTCTTTGAAAAGTTTGTGACCAAGATTGGAGCCGACCGTGTCGCGCAGTTTGCCATTGAGAGAGAGCAGCGTTTTAAAAATTCGCTGCACAGACTTAGATTTTGCCGCGACGGCGTCGAATATTTTTTTGTGAAACAGATACCAGAGACGCGGCACAGTCGTGAGGATCGTCGGCTTGAATTCCTTCATCGCCTTCGACAGTTCGTCGGGCGTGAGTTCTTTTAAGTAACCGACCTCGCAGCCGTAAATCGTTGCTATCCACATATTTACGATCTGTAAATACGCGTGAAAGAGCGGCAGTAGCGAAAGGATCTTTTCTTTGTCAGAAAGTTTTAAAACGAGATTTACGCCTTCGAGCTCGGCGATAATGTTGGCGTGCGTGAGCGGAACGCCCTTCGGCGTGCCGGTCGTGCCGCTCGTGTACATCAGCACTGCCATGTCGTCGCCGCGTGCCGGCGGCGTGCGAGTCGCGAACTCGGCAGGGAACTCGGTCGCAGCCCAATCTTCGAAAGAAAGAAAACCGTTTGAACCGCTGAGACGCTGAGACGCTGAGGATTTTTCATTTGTTTTCTCCGCGTCTCCGCGTCTTTGCGGTGAGTGATCTTGCCAAACCACAGCAGAAACACGTCGCCCGAGTTTCTTCTCGATCTCATCAAACCGCTCCGTCTGATCGGGCGAGAGGAACGCGACCTTTGCTTCGGAGTTTTCGAGAAAATTTGCTACGCCCACGATCTCGCCGTGCGGGTCGAGTGGGACTATAACCGCTCCTCGCAATAAAGTGCCGAGATACGCAATGGCCCAATTTGGATGATTTTCGCCGATCAGTGCGACGCGATCACCGACATTCACGCCTTCCTGTTCTAGCCGAAACGCGATCGAGCGAATCGAGCGCAGCATCTCGCCCCAGGTGTGCGTGTCGCCGTCGCTACCGACGATCCGCATCGCGGTTTTTTCGGGCCGTGATTCAAAAGATTCGATGAGGCGTTCGCAAAAAGTTTTTGGCATACGCGTCCTGTTAGGTTAGTCCGCGAACAGGCGTAACGCAAGGACGCGGGGCGTGCGGACGCGGTTTCCATTGTCGGCCCGTATCAGATATTCTGTGGCTCATGTCACCGATCGCCATAACGCTGATTCTGCTCCTGGTCGCGATAATCCTGTTCGCGATCGAAAAGATCCCGGTCGATATCGTGGGGCTGCTGTTGGTGATGGCACTCGTGCTGACGCAGGTGTTGACCGTTCAGGAAGCGGTCGGCGGATTTGGCAATGACATTATCATCACGATCGGCGGGTTGTTCGTGCTGGTCGGCGGACTGGCCAAGACCGGCGTCGTCGATATTATCGGTCGGCGAATGCATCGGCTTGCCGGTGATAATGTTTTTGTTCTTACGGCTCTGATCATGGTGTCGGCTGCGGTCAGCGCAAGCGTGCTCAAAAATACAACGACGACGGCAATGTTCCTTCCGATCGTGATCGGACTCGCGGCAAAAGCGAAGATTCCGACCTCGAAGCTCCTGATGCCGCTCGCCTTCGGTGCGATACTCGGCGGTAGCTGCACGCTTATCGGAACCTCGACCAATCTGGCGGTGAGCGGCACGATTCAGCGTTATGGTCAGGAGCCGTATTCGATGTTCGAGCTCGCACCGGTCGGCGTCGTGACGCTGTTTGTCGGAATGCTCTATATGCTGACGGTCGGTCGTCGAATGCTGCCGAGCCGCGGCGGTGAAGAGTCGCTGACGGAACAATACAAGATGCGCGAGTATATCTCGGAACTGATCGTTCTGCCCGATTCGCCGCTCGTCGGCAAAACGATCGGCGAGGCCGATCTGAGCCGACAACTCGATCTGAATGTGCTTGGCATCTTCCGCGCCGATGAAAAGATAAATGCACCGCGATCGAACGAGCGTATCCGTCGCCGCGATCGGCTGATCGTCGAGGGTCTGTTAAGCGACATTCTCCGCGTCAAGGAGGAAGCAGGTCTCGAGATCAAACCGGATTTTGCGTTAAGCGACACGGAACTCGAGGGCGGCGATGTCGAGCTTTTCGAGATACTCGTAATGCGCGAGTCGGGTTTGCGCGGCCAAACGCTCAAGACGCTTCAGTTTCGCGAGCGTTATAACCTGACCGTGCTCGCAATAAACCGGCACGGACGAACGTTTGTCAGCAAACTTAGTCATGTTCCGATACTTTTTGGCGACGTACTGTTTGTCCAGGGCCCGCGTGCGGGCATCGATCTGCTGCTGGGCGATAACGACGTGCTGCTGCTCGAGGATCTGAGCAACGTCAACACTCGTTTCGAAAAGCGAAGGTGGGCGCTCGCGGCCTTTGGTCTTTTTCTTACGCTGTCGCTGACCAAGGTTGTGATCGGATACGAAATTCCGCTCGCGATCGCCGTGCTGTGCGGTGTCATGCTGCTGCTTGCGACCAAAACGGTCAAGTCGCGCGAGCTTTACGATCTCGTGAATTTTCGCGTCCTCGTGCTCATCGCCTGCATGATGAGCTTTGGCGTAGCGATGGAAAAATCGGGAGCCGATCAGGTTCTTGCCCGGTTCATCAACGACAACCTCGGTCTTTTCGGCCCGTCGGCGGTTCTTGCGGGTTTCTTTATCCTCACGGTCGGATTGACGCAGCCTATGTCCAATCAGGCGGCCGCGCTCGTCGTGCTTCCGGTCGCGGTTAAATCGGCGATCGCCCTCGGCGTCAATCCACGCACCTTCATCGTCGCGATCACCTACGCAGCAAGCTTTTCATTTCTGACGCCGCTCGAACCGGCCAGCGTTCTCGTCTATACGCCGGGCCGATACCGCTTTATCGATTTCGTCAAAGTGGGATCGATCCTGACCGTGATCGTCTTTGTCGTCGCAATGATACTCGTTCCGCTCTTCTGGCCGCTCTAACGTCAGAGTTTGATCTTCCAGGTTGTGCCGATCACGTTGAGATCGCCGGGGTGCGAAAAGCCGTCGTTCTGACGCAGGTAATAAATATCGAGAGACAGTTTTGGGTTTATGGTTTTATTCACGCCGACACTAAAGCGGTTGCGTGAGAATTTGCCGGTCGTCGAAACGTAAAAAACTTCTTCCGTCGCGAAAAGTTTTGCACCGGGAATAAACGATTCGGGAAGATTTTTTTCGATCGTGATCGACGGTCGATAACGCCAACTGTTGCCGGAGCCGCGTACGCGATATTCATACTGGCTGCGATGCGAAAAGCCGAATTTCTTAACCGGAAACTTGTATCTGCCGTTAATAACAAATCGATGTTCAGCGCGAAATCGGCCGGCCGAGTTACGAGTTTCGATATAGAAATAACCCGACGATAACGAGAATGCGTTATTTACTTTCCAAACGATCGCGCCGCCGCCGCGACCTTCGACAAGACGCGAGATGTTACCACCAAAACGCGCCGTCGCCGTAAACACCGCATCGAACTTTTTGCTAATAGGAACGGTGGTCTGCAATTCGTTCCATGACTGAACATCTTCGTCGTCTTGAGCGACGATAGTTCCGGCCGCTGCAAACACAACGACTACGAGAAGGAAAAAATTTAAGCAAGATTGCATTCGCTGGAGATCGCCTGAGGCGATAGAGAAGAATGTAACATCGAATTAACGCATGTTACAAAAACGAATTGCCGTTCGTTGTAAGTCTTTCGGTTTTCTTTGCGTGCTTTGCGTCTTTGCGTGGGAAATCTTATCTCACGCAAAGAACGCAAAGAGGATTTGAGTTACTTAGGGAACGCGAACCCGCAGTGCGTCGGGCACGATCTGATAAACAGCAGGAAGTCTGCCGGGCAGTTCACCGTCGGTTTCGATGAGGATCTCGCGCATAGGATCGGCGGATGAAATTTCGATCTTGCGTGCACGCGTAACTTTTACTTCGTCGAGATCGCCGAGCGTGCCGCGATAGAGCGTGTGGGCATTTAAGAGCAGGCGAGCGGTGCCGATGTCGCCGATGTTTACGATGTCGAGCAGGCCGTCGTCGAGTTTTGCGTCGCGGGCGATCAACATTCCGCCGCCGAAGTAGCGTGAATTTGCAACGCAGAACGCGATCGTTTGTAGGTTGTGCTCGTCACCGTCGTCGAACTTAACCTTTAGAATCGACGGTTCCATCTCGACGATCTCCTGCAAAGTCGAGACCGCGAAATTCGCCTTGCCGCGAAGCTGCTCGACCGGCAGCCAGTCAAATGCTTTTGCCTTTTTTACGCGTTTGATCACCTCGGCAGCGAGACCGGCTGACGAAACGTTGACGAAGTAGCGGCTCGTAGTTTCGTTGTCGTGATTCTGAAAAGTGACTTTGCCTACGTCGATCCGCTTTGTAACGCCGTCACGTAATGCCGCCGCTGCTTCGCGGTTTGTGTGCGGCATATTTAATGTTCGGCGAAAGTCGCCGCCGGTGCCCGAAGGCAAAACACCTAATTCGCAGTCTTCGCCAGAATTTAGAATTCCGTTCGCTACTTCATTTATCGTGCCGTCGCCTCCGCACGCGATGATGAATTTGCGGCCTTCTTTTGCGGCTCGCTCGGCGATAGTCACGCCATCGCCCTGCGCTTTTGTGAACGCAACATTAAACGCGCCAAAGTGAGCCCGCATATCACTGGCCGTTGCCGCCCAATTCTCACGCGTCGCGCCGGACGCCGATTTGGGATTTACGATAACTAACGGCAGAGACATCTAGAACATTGTTGCACAAGAGCGCACGTAAGCAAGGGCGGGAGCAGCGAGATGACAATACTATCCACTACCCACTCACAACTATCCACTGAAGAATTCGTTTTCCTCCAGTGGGTAGTTGTGAGTGGTAAGTGAATAGTTTTAGCGAGCGGCCATAAACGCCTCGATGTCGCTGATCTTGCGAGGTAATTTACCGGTCATCCACTCGACGCCGTTCGCTGTGACGAGCATGTCGTCTTCGATGCGGACGCCGATGTTTTTGTATTTGTCGAACGCAGGTTTGATCTTCGCGATGAATGCGCGATTCTCGGGCGTGTCGGGCATGTAATCGAGTGCGTCGGCGCGGATGTAGATTCCAGGTTCATTCGTAAAAACCATTCCGGCTTTGAGCGGGGAATTATAATCGCCGACATCGTGAACATTCATTCCGAGCCAGTGGCCGAGGCCGTGCATGAACCACATTCGATGCTGTCCGGGTTCTTTCTTCGTCGTCAAACCAAGTTTGAAAAGTCCATCGGCGATGACTTTGACTGCAATGTCATTTAGCTCGTGATATGTCACGCCCGGCTTTGTCGCCTTCGCGACCGCCTCTTGCGCGTCGTAAACGATCTGGTAAATTTCGGCCTGCTCTTTTGTAAATTTGCCGTTCACCGGAAACGTGCGCGTCACGTCAGCGGTGTAATGATCGTATTCGGCGCCGACATCCATTAGGAGAAGATCACCTTTCGTGATCGGGCTTTGTGACTCGACATAGTGCAGCGTCGTCGAGTTAGGGCCGCAGCCGACGATCGACGGATAGCCCCAATAATCGGCGTTGCGGCGGCGAAAAGTGTATTCGACCTCGGCCTGCACTTCGTATTCCCAATCGGCTTTGCCGACCATCGCCATGACACGCATCTGCGCTTCGGTCGTAATGTCGATCGCGTGTTGTAGCAATTTAATTTCATACGGCGACTTTACGTGGCGAAGCTCGTCGAATATCGGTCGCGCGTTGACGACTTTGTGATTCGCGAGCGTCGCGCCAAACTTCTGTTCGCGCGAAAATTCTGCGATGCCGACAGCATCGCGCACGCCGTTCGGCAGCAGCAGATAAACATTTGCCGCGTTGGTCGCGATCGCGACGCCGCTAGACGATGTGAACGATTCTTTTTTGCCGAGTGCGGTGAAGAACGCGGTTTGCTCGCCGGACTTTATGATCGTTTGTACACCGGAAATGCGCGTCGCGTCTTCGTTCGAATACATCTTGCCTTCCCAAGTTTCGCTGAGCGGATTTCGCGGCGGCAGGAAAAGATACTCGCTCACCTTGTCGCCGATCTTTGCGATGACGAGCGTCGAGCCTTTCTGCCTGAGATTTGTCAGATAGTAATGATTGTTCTCCTGCCGATACATAAAATCGACATCGCCGGCGTAATTGCGCGAGCTCGCGCTCCAGAGAATTAAAATGCTGTCCGCGGGCATTTTCTCCGCGACTTTGGCTCGACGCAGCGCAAGCTCGTTATGTCTTTCAACATCAGTGAACTTCGGCGCGCTCGGCGTAATAAACGCCCGCCGCGCCGCCATCTGCGCGTGTCCCGATATCGCAAACATCAACAAAATAAATGTCAGTAAGAATCTTTTTTTCATCTCAAAACCTCAATATTCAATTCTTTAAATGATTCGTTTCCAAAATAGTCCGCTGCAAAAACTCGCAACGTGTAATTGCCATTCGAGAGCATCGCCGCGTCGAAGTAACTTTCGCGAAAGGCGTCGCCGTTTACAACATTTGTGACGTTATAATCGAATATCGTCTCGCCGGTCACGCCCGATTTGCTGCCGTTTGCATATACAAACGAAACTCCTTCGCGCGGCGACAATCTGTCGAACCAGATCGTCCAATTTATGTCCGACAACGCCGTTTCGTCACTCTTTAATAACTGATAACCGAGTTTATAAACTCCCAAACGACGACGCTCCGAGTTGCCGTCAACTTGATCGAACGCACGCGCGACGATGCGAATCTTACCCGACAGTTTAATACGCGACGCGGCGTTTGTAGTTTCGATTGCGCAGCGGGATTCATCAAATAGCGTGATGTTTTCGATGGTCGGCGGTCGCGTGTCGGTGAGATTTGGTAACGAAAGAGCATCGAGTGCGTTCATCTCAGCTCCGCTGCGGCCGGCGATCAGATGAACGTGATTCATAGCGTTGAGCGTGCCGATGGCTTCGCCGGCTGTGAACTGCGCGCCGCGCGGAACGCGGACACCATCGATCTTGCCGTTGGTTTTGCCAAACAAAAATCGCGCGTCGCCGAACGGTTTCTCGTTCGCATCACGACCGACACGAATATGAATGTAACCAAGCATCGGCATTCGCAAACTCTCACGCAGGTTGCCGAAATTATCTACTGCAATAGGACGCAGAACTTTTTCGTCGCGGATAAATCGCGCCGTCTCGCCGTAAGCACCGGCGATGTCGAGGCCGTTGTGAAACCAAACCTGATCGTTGCCCTCGTTCATCTCGCCGCGAATCTCGCCGAGCGTTCCGGCGATGTCGCGTTTTGCGCCCGGCGGGTCGAACGGCCAACGCGGCGGTGCTGCATTGCGAAACTCTTCCGCAGTTCCGCGAAGTGCTGTGATCTCGTCCGAAGTAATTTCATGCCCATATTTACTTGCTGTCAGACGACGGACGAGACGATTTTCGTTGTCAGCAACAAGCAAATTGCCGCTCGTCTCAAACGCCAAGCCCGACGGCCGATTGAATCTAGCGCGCAAAATTGCACCATCATTCAAACCGCGACTTTCGTCCGTGATCGTGCGAACCGTCGAGATAACGCCGACGTCGATCTGCCTGATCGCGTTGCCGTCAGCGACTAAGATCGAATTATTTTTATCAACGGCGAGCGCAGTCGGCTGGACAAAAGATGCTGAGAGAGGCAAGCCGTCTTTGATCTCGCCATCGTCGTTGCCTGCGAGTGTCCAAACGCTGCCGTCGGGTTCGATAACGCGAATTTTACGCGCTCCCGTATCGGCGACGAGCAACTTGTCGCGCCAGATCGCAATGCCGCACGGCGTGTCAAAACCTTTTGCAATCGTCGAAACCTTGCCGTTCTCGAGAACGCGAATCTTGTCGTTATAAGTATCGGCGACATAGATCTTGTTTTTATCGACGGCAATGCCGATCGGCGCGTTGAACATCGCCGTCGCAGCATCGCCGTCAGCAAAACCGGCGCGATTTTCAACGCCTGCGATCGTCAAAACTTCGCCTTTGGAATTTACGGACTTGATCGTGTGCGTGCCCGAATCGGCGACGATCAGATTGCCGTCGCCGTCAAACGCGATTGCAGACGGCGTGTGCAGACCTTCGGCAAAAACTTCCGTGTTACCGCCTTTTACGCGCCAAATCTTGCCGTTCTGACCGTCGGAAACGTAGATATCACGGCCTTTAACGACGATGCCAAACGTTTCGCCGAATTCGCCGCCCGTGCCCGCGACGGTCGAGACGTGCGAGAAAATATCGTCGTCAGATGTCGTAAACAAGCTCCACAACAGCGCGACCAACACGATCAACAAAAGCGCGCAGCCGCCGATCGCGAGCGCCGAGTTACGTAACGTGAATTTTTGAGTCGAGCGTGGCGAAGTCATTTGTTGGCGGTAAGCGTCCCGCTCTGATACTATAAACGGCACGGCAATAAAACTAAATTGAGGAGATAAAATTATGTTTTCGTTACAAGACCTGCTAGGTCAGGAAAATGGAAATCAAGCTGTCGATCAGATCGGCAACAGTGTCGGCGCTGATTCGTCGATGGTGAACACGGCAATTCAGTACGCTTTGCCGGCGATACTTGGCGGTTTGGCGAATAACGCCGCGTCGCCGTCGGGGGCAGAGA
>Ga0187894_10004765_pt1 | contig 14292 bp, 13 predicted proteins | sample GBC1701081metaG_FD_136650 | JGI IMG/M metagenome (GOLD analysis project Ga0187894, IMG submission 136650) | White microbial mat communities from a lava cave in the Kipuka Kanohina Cave System on the Island of Hawaii, USA - GBC170108-1 metaG ...
CAGCGGCGTCAGCTCGTAGCCCTTTGGCGTCGCGCGAATCACCTTCTCCTTGTTCGCGAGCTCCTCGAGGAGCCGTTCGCGGTGCACGCCCTCGGGCACGGGCGGGGACGCCACGGCCCCCGCGCGCAGCGCCTCGAGAATCGCCCGCTCCGCGCGCGCCATCGCGTGCCCCCGGTCCTTCAGCGCCCGCGCGAGGTAGACGATCGCCTCCTCGCCCACGCGCACGAGCTCCTCCGAATCCTCGAGCGTCCCGCGCACGTTCACGCCGGTCTTCTCCTCCGTGCCCGAGTTGCGCACGAAGATCCCGGCGCGTTGCCGGCCGTCCGTCCCGCGCACCGCGAGGTAGAGCATGTCGGGCTCCTCCGGCCGCGGCTGCGCGACGACCGCGCCGAGCCGGCAAGCGCGCCGGATCACGTCCTCGACGCCGCGGAAGACCTCGGCGCCCTGCCGCAGCAGCTCCTTCCGCGTGTAGTAGACGTAGAACGTCTTCTTGAAGCCGCGCGGGAAGGGCCGCGCCGCCTCGCGCGTGGAGAGCCCTCGGGTCGCGGCGAACGTGTTGAGCGCGCTCTTGAGCCCGTTGCCGAGGAAGACCTCGACGTCGTCAAGGGCTCGCGTGGTCACGTGGCCGCGCGAGATGTTGTGGCCCGTCTCCTCGCTCCCGATCCCGTAGCGCCTCGGGTTCTCGGCGGCCTGCTTCAGGACCCACTTGTCGCCGACGCCCGTGAGGACCGGCTCGTAGCCGAGCTCCTGCGCGGCGCGCGCGGCGTTCAGGTCGCTCTCCACGGTGTTCACATAGAGAGGCGAGGGGGGCCTGGGGGAGAGGACGCGTGCCTGGTGGAACGCGGTCTCGTCGCCCGAGAGGACGAGGATCCGGTCGCCCTCGCGGTCGAAGTCGAGCCGGTAGAACCGGTCGCCGTCCGCGTCGAAGACCGCGGCCTTGCCGCCCTTCTCGAAGAGCGCCTGCACGGCCGCGTGCTCCTTGAACCGGTGCTCGCCGCGCGCGATCTCCAGCACGCCCTCGAGGTCCGCGACCCCGCTCTTGCGGTTCACGTCGCCACTCGCGGTGTCGCCGTTGAGCTCGGTCACGTCCGGATGGAGCCTCCGGAAGACCTCGACCGCGAGACCCGACATCGCGCCGTTCGCGGCGTCGATCACGAGCGGGAAGTCGCCGAGGGTCTCGCCGGGCTTCAACCAGGAGTTCCTCGGGTCCAGGTGGAACTTGAGGAACACCTCGCGGGCCTCGCCGCGCGCGTCGATCCGCGCACCGCGCTCCTCGAGCGCCTTCACGTCGCGCGCGTAGTCGAGCCCGAGGACGCGCGCGGTGAGGCGCCTGTCCTCCTCCGGGAAGAGCTTCAGCGCGTGCGGGCCGTGGAAGATCTTGATCCCGTTCTGGTCCCGGAAGTTGTGGCTCGCCGTGATCATCAGCGCGCACGCGCTGCCGCGCCAGATGTGGTGGAGCGCGACGCCCGGCGTCGGGAAGATGCCGAGGACGACCGCGGTCGCGCCTGCCTTGCGGATCCCGCGCACCGCGGCGCCGGTGAAGTGACCCGGCGGGTCGCGCGGGTCCCAGCCGACGACAACCTCGCCCGGCTTCCCGAGCGAGGAGACGTACGCGTACGCGTAGAGCTCGAAGAACTCGTCGGTCAGGAGCCCCTTCTCGAGGAACGCGCGCTGGGGCGCGAGCCCCTTCACGCGCGGATCGGACGCGAGTGCCACGGGCCGGCGGATCCCGTCGGTCCCCTGGAGGCGCTCGACGGTCATGCCCCCCCGGCCCCCCCTGATTCCACGTAGGCGAGCGCCTCGATCTCGACGAGGGCGCCGGGCGTGAAGAGCTCGGTGACCCCGAGGAGCGCCATCGCGGGGAAGTGGCGGCCGAGCCTCTTCCGGTAGGCCGCGCCGAGCTCCTTGAGCTTGGTCCGGTAGAGGTCCACGCGCGTGCAGTAGATGCGGAGGAGCGCCAGGTCCTCGGGCTTCCCGCCCGCGGCCTTGAGCGCCTCGAGCAGGTTGTCGATCGCCTTGCCGAACTGCGCGACGAGGTCCGTGGAGACGAGCTTCCCGCCCTGGTCCCAGCCGATCTGGCCGGCGAGGACGACGGGCGCGCCCTTCCCGACCGCGACGTGCGAGAAGCCCTTCGCCTCGGCGAGCGACGCGGGGTTCAGGAGCCGTACGCTCATGCGCCCTTGCGGATCTCGTGGAGGATCTTGCCGTACTCGTGGATGTCGCGCACGGTGACGCACGTGACGCCCTTGTTCGCCGCCTCCCACACGGTCTCCGAGCCCTCGTAGGCGAAGAAGACGGTGCCCTCGCCGCCGAACGGGTGGAGGCCCAGGTGGGTGATCGCGGTGTCGGGGCCGGGGTAGAGCTCGGCGGCAAGCCGGCGCGCGCCCTGCTCGGGGCCGTACTTCCAGCGGGCCACGGCCTCGGTGACGAAGCCGAACGCGGTGATGCCGCGGACCTCGATGAACCGGTCGCACGAGACCGCGATCTCCTGCGCGAGGACGTGGAGTTTCTGGCTCGCCTCGTTGCGCGGCTGCGGGTCGGGGAGGAAGCGGAACCGGCCGGACGGGAGCCGGGTGACGCGCACGGCGTGGCCGGCGAGGTCGCACGCGAGCGCCGCGCGGACCGCCTCGAGCTCGGACGGGTCCCCTTGGACGACCGCCGCCTCCTCGGCCGCCTCGACCGGCGTGCCGCCGTGGTTGCGGATCGCGTGGAGCAGCTCGCGGAGCTTCGGCACCGGCGTCGAGGGCGAGCCTTCGAAGGTGACCTCCTGACGCCCGCTCGAGAGGAACGAGCCGAGGCTCAGGCGGAAGCTGTCCGGCGCGGCGCCCGCGAAGAGCGCGCACGCGAAGGACTGCATTTCCTGGGGGCTCGGGGGATAGGCGTGGATGACCGCGCCGCCCGAGAGGCCGCAGACGAGCCCGCGCTCCGCGACGATATGGACGTAGGGGGCGGACTCCATCGCGCGGCGCACGTCCGGGAGCGGGTCCACGGAGACGACCGCGACGGCCGTGCCCGGATTCCGCGAGAACTCCGCGATCTCGCCCGTGACCGCGAGATGCCCCCACGGGGGCATCTCGAACGTGACGAGGAGCGGCGCCGAGGCGAGGTCGATCCCCTTCTCGGCGGCAAGCGCCTTGGTCTCTTCGATCTTCTTCCGGAGGCGGGGCATGCGGCAGCCTCCTTATACCCTCGGCAAAGGTCAGTCCTTCCACTCGTAGAAGCCGCGGCCGGACTTCTTGCCGAGCCTGCCCTCCGCGACCATCTTGCGGAGCAGTTGCGGCGGCTTGAAGTGCGGGGCCTTGAGGGCCTCGGCGAGGTGGTCCGCGATCGCGAGGCGGATGTCGCAGCCGACGACGTCCGTGAGCCGCAGGGGCCCCATCGGGTGGCCGTACCCGTGCACCATCGCCTTGTCGATGTCGTCGGGCGAAGCGACGCCCTCCTCGACCATCCGGATCGCCTCCATCGCGATCGCGATCCCGAGCCGGGAGGACGCGAATCCGGGGCGGTCGCGGACGGTAATCACTTCTTTGCCCAGGCGCACGCCGAACGCGCGCGCCGACGCGACCGTCGCGTCCGCGGTCTTCTCCCCCACCACGAGCTCGAGGAGCTTCCTCAGCGGCACCGGGTTGAAGAGGTGCATCCCGACGATCCGCGGCGCGGCCGCGTTCCCCTCCGCGATCCTCGTGATCGGCAGCGACGACGTGTTGGTCGCGAGGATCGCGCCCTTCGCCGCCGCCTCCGCGACCTCCCGGAAGAGCTTCCGCTTGAGCTCAAGGTCCTCCGGCACGGCCTCGACCACGAGGTCCGCCCCGGAGACCGCCGCGCGCACCTCGAGGACCGTGCGCAGCCGCGCGAGCGCCGCGTCGCGCTCCGGCGCCGCGATCTTCCCTTTCTCGACGCCCTTCGCGAGGAACTCCGTGATCCGCTTCATCCCCTTCGCCGCGAGCTCCGCGGTGACGTCGAAGAGCCGCACGTCGCAGCCCGCCTGCGCGCACACCTGCGCGATCCCCGCCCCCATCGTCCCCGCGCCGAGCACGCTGACCGAACGGATCTCCATGCGTCCACCGTATCAGAGCGCTCTACAATCGCGGCCATGCCCGAGCTGCCGGACGTGAGCGCGTACGTCGAGTGCCTCAAGCCTCGCGTCGTCGGCCAACCGCTCGAGCGCGCGCGCGTGAAAAGCGTCTTCCTGGTACGAACCGTCGAGCCTCAGCTCCAGGCCGCACAGGGGCGGCGCGTCGAGAATGTGGAGAGGCTCGGCAAGCGGGTCGTGCTCGCGCTCGAGGACGATCTCTTCCTCGTGTTCCACCTGATGATCGCGGGGCGTTTCCGCTGGGGGGCTGCGGGGGCAGGAATCCAAGGGAAGATCGGCCTCGCGGCGTTCGACTTCCCGAAGGGCACGCTCCTCCTCACGGAGGCGGGCAGCCGCAAACGCGCGTCGCTCCATGTCGTCCAGGGCCGGGACGCGCTCGACCGCCACGACCCGGGCGGGATCGACGTCTTCGCCGCGACGCCCGAGGTCTTCCGCGAGATGCTCGCGCGCGGCAACCACACGCTCAAGCGCGCGCTCACGGACCCGCGCCTCTTCTCGGGCATCGGCAACGCCTACTCCGACGAGATCCTCCACCGCGCCCGCCTCTCGCCGCTCGCGCTCACGTCGCGGCTCTCCGCGGAGGAGGTCCTCCGGCTCCACGACGCCGCGAAGACGACGCTCGCCGACTGGACGAACCGCCTGCGCGAGGAGGCGGGCGACGGCTTCCCGGAGAAGGTGACGGCGTTCCGCGAGGGGATGGCGGTCCACGGCCGGTTCGGCAAACCCTGCCCCGACTGCCAAGCGCCCGTCCAGCGGATCGTCTACGCCGGCAACGAGACGAACTACTGCGCCCGGTGCCAGACGGGCGGTCGGCTCCTCGCGGATCGCGCGCTCTCGCGCCTCATGAAGGACGACTGGCCGAGGACGCTCGCCGAGTGGGAGGAGATGTACGCGCGGGGGTAGACTCGGGGAATGCAGACGATCCGCCGCGGCGAGGAGCGGGGACGGACGCTCCTCGACTGGCTCGACAGCCGTCACACGTTCTCGTTCGGCGAGTACAGCGACCCCGTGCACATGGGGTTCCGGTCGTTGCGCGTCATCAACGAGGATCGGGTGGGGCCCGGGGGCGGGTTCCCGACCCACCCGCACCGCGACATGGAGATCTTGACGTACGTCCTCGACGGCGCGCTCGCCCACCGCGACAGCCTCGGGCACTTCGCGGTCGCGCACCCGGGCGAGCTCCAGCGGATGACCGCGGGCACCGGCGTCACGCACAGCGAGTACAACCACTCGGACGAGAAGCCGGTCCACTTCCTCCAGATCTGGATCCGGCCGGAGCGCCACGGCCTCGCGCCCGGCTACGAGCAGCGCGCCCTCGACCGGCGCAAGGGGTTCGCGCTGGCCGTCTCCCGCGACGGCCGCGAGGGCTCGCTCACGATCCACCAGGACGCGGAGGTCCACGTCGCGGAGCTCGCGGCGGGCGAGGAGACGGCCTTCCCGCTCTCGCCCGACCGCCACGCGTGGGTCCAGGTGGCGCGCGGCGCCGCCGCCGTCAACGGCAACCCGCTGACGGCTGGTGACGGCCTCGCGGTGAGCGGCGAGGAGCGGATCGTCGTCCGGGCGACCTCGCCGGCAACCCTGTTGCTCTTCGATCTCGCCTGAAACGTCCATCGCGCGCCACGGCCCCCGAGGCCCCCTCGTTTCATGGCGCCCGGCGCCCTTTCCCTATTGCCGCCGCTCGGACGACCCCCGTAGAATCCCGCCCCACGGAGGGAGGTCGGTCGGATGAGAGCGGCGTGGGTAGCCGCGCTCAGTGCGCTTCTGTCTGGCTGCCAGATGGTCGGCACCGAGACGCAGTACGGCGTGGGAAGCAACGACATGACGTTCGGCGAGCTCAACCTCGTGCTCGCGGACGACGAGGAGTCCCTGGTCCAGGGCGTGCCGTTCCTCTTGGTGGGCCAGGGAACGCTGCCGGAGCAGTACGGCGACGACATCTCCTACCAGCGCGTCTCGCTCGGCGAGAAGGTGCGGCTGCCGGTCCGCCTCGCCAAGGGGCGGGTCGTCCTCTATGTCGAGGCCGGCGGGATGGTCTCGTACTACGAGTCCGAGGCGATCGGGACCCCGTTCGAGCCGGAGGTCGTCGGGGGCGGCGGCGTGCAGCTGAACCTCGGCAAGAGCTGGTCGATCGACTTCGGCGCGCGCGCGCGCCAGTCCGTGGGCAACGGATACCGCCACGACGAGCCCGAGCACGCGCCCGACGGGACGCAGACGGAGTTCTTCTTCGGCGTGCGGAAGGACTTCTAGACCGCGGCAACGGGGCGCGAAAGGGAGGGGGCCGCGGGGGCCCAGCGCATCTCCACGTCGGCGACGAGCGGGAGGTGGTCGCTCGCCTCTCGCGTCAGCCCGAGGCGCGAGCTGAAGGAGTGGTGGCACACGAGGTCCCCGCGCATGTAGAGACCGTCGAGCGGGCGGACGGGAAGGACGGCCGGGTAGGTGTGGACGACCGCGCCGGCGCGGCGGAAGCCGTTCGGCTCGAGGAAGCGCCGGCCCAGCGTGCCGTAGAGGTCGTTGAAGTCGCCCCCGACGAGGACCGGCGTCCTGTGGTGCAGCTGCGCGAAGGGGTGGCTCGCGAGGAAGCGCAGGAGCTGCCGCCGGCGCTCGTACGCCGCGAGGCCCAAGTGGAGGTTGTAGAGCGCGAGCGTGCGGACGCGGCGATCGACGCGGACCCGGCAGCGGGCGTAGAGCGCGCCGCGACGCTTCTTGGGCGGGACGGTGAGATCCACGTTCGCCGCGTCGTAGAGGGGCCACCGGGAGAGGATCGCGTTCCCGTACTGCCCGGGACGCAGGAGGAGGCGCACGTTGGCCGCGAAGCAGCGGTGGCGGAGCCCCAGCGCGTCGCCGAGCACGTCGACCTGGCGGTGGAAGTCGGACCGTCGCGCCCCGTCGTCCACCTCCTGGAGGAAGACGATGTCGGGGCGGTAGTGCGCGACCACGTCGACGATCCGCTCGGGGCGGTAGCGCCGGTCGATGCCGCCGATCCCCTTGTGGATGTTCCAGGTCATCACCCGCAGGCGCATGAGAGATCGATCGTATCTACCATCCCGGCGCGGCGTTGCCCACCCTTGCCCCGGGGCGCGCGTTCCGGAGCGTCTCGTTTCCGCCCCTGCGCCCCCGATGCCCCCTCTCATCCCCTCTTGGCGCGCTTCTCGAGGAACTCGGTCATCCGGCGCCGCTTCTCCTCGCTGTCGAAGAGGACCGCCTGGGACACCTGCTCGAGGAGCAGCCCGCTGTCCTGCCCCGCGCGCGCGGAGTTGTTGAGGTTCAGCTTCGCGAGGCGGACGGCGAGCGCGCCGTGGGAGAGGATCGCGCGCGCGAGGGCCTTCCCGGCGTCGAGGACCTCGTCGTCGGGGACGACCCGGTTGACGAGGCCGATCCGCTCGGCCTCGGCGGCGTCGATCGTGCGGCCGGTGAGGACGAGATCCTTCGCGCGTCCGAGCCCGACGAGGCGCGGGAGGCGCTGCGTGCCGCCCGCCGCCGGGATGATGCCGAGGGCGACCTCCGGCTGGCCGAACTTCGCGCCCTCGCCCGCCACGCGGAGGTCGCAGCACATCGCGAGCTCGCAGCCGCCGCCGAGGCAGTAGCCGCGGATCGCGGCGATCGTCGGGAAGGGGAGCGCCTCGATCCGGGAGAAGAGCGTGGCGTTGATCGTCTTGAGCGCGTCGAACGCGTCGCGTTCGCGGAGCTGCGCGATGTCCGCGCCGCCGATGAAGGCCTTGTCGCCCGCGCCGGTGAAGACGCACGCCTCCACGTCGCCGTCCATGACGAAGCCGTCGAGGACGTCGTGGAGCTCGTTGACCATCGTCTGGTCGATCGCGTTGCGCTTGTCCGGGCGGTTGAACGTGACGACCCCGAGCCGGTCCTCGACGTCCACGAGGATCGTCTGGTAGCCGGTGCTCACGGCCCCCGGAGCCCCCTCACGCACCTGCCTCCGCGGGCGGATCGACCTCGTCCACCAGCCGCTCGTCGATCTCCAGCTTGCGGCAGACCTCCTTGAGTCGCCGCCGGCGGTAGCCACGCTCGAAGAGGGCGCGCAAGGCCGCGATCTGCGCGTCGTGACCCTCGGGGCGCATGACCTCCTTCTCGTCGCGCGAGAGGAAGGTGCCGAGGAGGTTGTCGTTCTCGAACGCGTCCCACGCGAGCGGGACCCTCTCCTTCACGAACGCCCCCATCGCCTCGCCGTAGGCGCGCACCTCGAGCTGGGCGTTCGGGTGCATCCGGATCTTCAGGAAGTGGAGGAGGTTGTGGAGGGCGATCTTCCAGTACCTCTCGGGGTACATCGAGGGAGGGAGGACGCTCCGCGCGATCTCCCGCGCGACGCCCCCCTCGATCAGCTTCTGGTAGAGGCCGTAGCAGCGCTCGTTGTTCTCGCGGTAGGTGTCGCGGACCCGCTCGAGCTTCGCCCTCCGGTCGGGGAAGAGGTCGAGGAGCAGCTCCGCGCAGCGGACGTAGCTCTCGGTCGGCAGCGCGTCGCCGCCCAGGAACACCGACCGGTGCGAGGGATCCCCGAGTGCGCCGCGCGAGATCCCCTTCCCCTCGCGGACGAGGACCGCGCGCGCGGGCGGGGCGAACGCGCAGGGCTCCTTGCGCTCCGGCGCGGCGTCCGCAAGATCGTGGAGGAGATCCGCGCGTCCCTGCCGGTTGACCTCGTCCTGCTCCGCGATCGCGCCCAAGTCGGGTACCCAGAAGCGGTCGGGGACGATCGAGTATCTGGCGCTGTACTCGTTCACGGAGTTGTGCACGATGAACCCGTTGGCGACGAAGTTGTGGAACGGGCCCGTGACCTCAAGGTCGTAGGTCATCTCCTCACCCGCGTATTCGACGCGGGAGATCCTCGACCAGCCGCGGAACAGCCGCCGGACCCCGGGTTTCCGCTTGCGCTCGGGTCGCACACCCTTTCCAGGATGGCGATTCCAGAAGTCCGCCAACGACTGCCCAGACTCCCAAGAGCGAAGCAGCTCGATCTCGAGATCAAGGCGGTGAAGGTCCGAGTGGCATCTGCGACAGAGCGACGTGAGCTTCGACTCGTCCCGTGCGGCTTCGGCGTTGTTCCACACCGGGTCGATATGGTGGGTATGCAGGGAGTCCTTCGACCCGCAGAGCACGCAACGAAAGCCGTTCCGGGCGTGCACGCGGGCAGCATGCTCGCGCGTCCATCGGCCGATGTTGGCGCGTTCCGTGGTCACTCCTCCCTTCCAGAAGTTCGACCGCGGGCCGCTCCGAGCCTCGCGGATGCGCCGAAGCCATTTCTCGGTGTACACACGCGGACGCAGCGTGCGCTTCTGCCCTCGCTGTGCGCGCCCGGAGAGCCGCGATCGCTCAGGGGACGTGAACTGCAGGCGGTTCTGCCGTAGCGCCTTTCGGATGGTGTGATAGGAAACCCCGGCGCGGTCCGCCATCTCGGAAACGCTGGCGCCAGCGGCGCGCTGCGCGCTCAGCCACTCCCGACTCCTGTGGCGTGGCACACCGTTGACGGCAAGAGCGGGAGCCTCGCAGGACCAGGTCACCCCACCGTCGGCGCGAAGGCGGAGGTTCGTGGCTTGTTCCAGTGTCATCCACCCCAGCTCGGTCAGACAACGGTGATCCTTGGTCATCTTCACCTGGTACCCGTTTTCGAGCGTCACGCGAAACACGGGTCGAATCCCCGTTTCCCAGATATCGGAGACGCACGTGTGAGCGATCTCGCCAGAACGCTCGTCGCACATCCTCAATTTCATCCGTCGGAGGCGTTCGCGAATCGGCACACGTCGCTTCGTATGACGCTGCGCCCATGCATGCCAAGCCGCCCCGCGAACACGGATGCGCTCGCTGTCGCGTTCCGCATCCAAGTAGCCACGTCGCACCATCGCACGCAGATTGTCTTCATGGCGATCGACGAGCCGTGCCAGCTCGGGAATCGTGTAGGTACGCCCGGGATCGACCCGGTCGAGGTGCGTGAGCTTGCGCTTGGCGCCGCCAAGCGCGGGCGCTGTCCCCTGATTCCATAGCCGATGGAGCACGGCGATCGTCCTCGGGAAGTGGCAGCGACGACCACGCTTGCCCGCGCCGGGGAGATCGAAGCTGAGCACGGTGTTACCGGCGAGGCACGCCGTCCGGTGCCGGATGACCTGGCGCGCGATGAACACCGGCAACCGCATGAGGAACTTGAACTCGATCATCTCCCACGGCGTGGTGTGCCTGTGGCGCATCAGGTAGCTGATGAGCGCCTTGTCGCTGCGGACCGTCTTCGTGCCCTTGCCGTAGGAGACGCGCGCGGCCTGGACGATCGACGCGTCGTCCCCCATCACGTCCACGAGCGCGACGAAGCCGCGGTCGAGGACGCGCCGGTACGGCAGCTCCTTCGGGTACTCCGGGTTCTCGTGCAGCTCCTCGGTCACGGGACCACGACGACCTTCCCGAAGACGGCACGCTCCGCGAGGCGCTCGTGCGCCTTCCGGATCTCCTCGAGCCTGAACACCGAATCGATCACGGGCTTCAGCCGGCCGGCCTCGACGTGCCCGAGGACCGTCCTCAGCTCCTCGGACGTGCCCATCGTAGAGCCGAGAAAGGACAGGCTCTTGAAGAAAAGATGGCGCAGGTCGAACCGGATCTCGTGGCCCGTCGTCCCGCCGCACGTGACCAGACGGCCGCCCTTGCGGAGCACCGACACCGAGCCCTCCCACGTCGCGGGGCCGAGATGGTCCACGACGACGTCCACGCCCGCCTTGCCCGCGATCCTCCGCGCCTCGCGCGCGAAGTCCTCGTACGGGATCGCCGCGTCCGCGCCGAGCGCGAGCGCGCGGCGCCGCTTCTCGTCCGACGACGCGGTCGCGATCACGCGCGCCCCGAGGAGCTTCGCCATCTGCACGCACGCGACGCCCACGCCCGACCCTGCCGCGTGAACGAGAACCCACTCGCCCGCCTGCACGCCGGCGCGCCGCGCGAGCATCGTCCACGCGGTGAGGAACGTGAGCGGCCACGCCGCCGCCTCCTCCCAGGAGAGCCGGGCGGGCTTCGGGAGCACGTTCGCCTGCGGCACGACGATGAACTCCGCGCACGTCCCGTCGCGCGTCTCGCCGAGGATCCCGTAGTCCCGGTCGAGCGGGTTGCCGATGCCGGGCGCGAGCACGACCTCCTGCCCCGCGTCGGTCACCCCGGCGCCGTCGCAGCCGGGGATGATCGGGAGCGGGAACCGGAACCCCGGGATGCCACGCCGCACCCACGTGTCCAGATGGTTGAGCGCGGCGGCCCTGATCCGCACGCGCACCTCGCCCGGCCCCGGCTCGGGCGCGGGCCTCTCCTCGAGGAGGAGCTTGTCGAAGGAACCGTGCTCGCGGATGACGACGGCTTTCACGGCCCGAGAGTATAGGGGCCGGGGCCTCAAGGGAGGGGGCCTCGGGGGCGCGGGCGCCCGCGCCCCCCCGTTCTGCTAGCCTTGCCGCGATGCGCCGGGTCGCGCTCCTGTGCACGCCGGAGACCGGGCATTTCGGCCGCATGCGGGGGATCATTGCCCACGTGGCCGCCGCGGGCGCCGAGGCGGCGGTGTTCACGCACCGCCGCTTCCAGCGCGAGGTCGAAGCCCTCGGCGGAACCTTCCACGACCTCTACGGCCGCTACCCGATCGAGGAGGCGGACAGCGAATCGCACCCGGTGAGCTGTCGCCACGTGAGCCACGCGGGCCGCTTCGCCGAGGAGGTCGCGTCGGAACTCAGGGCGGTTGACCCGGCGGTCGTCGTCTACGACAGCTTCGCCGTGGTCGGGCTCGTGGCGGCGCGGCTGCTCGAGCGCCCGTACGTCTGCGTGTGCTCCGGCCACAACCTGAATCCGGCGCGGTTCCTCGAGATGCTGCCGCGCGACCCGCGCGTGAAGCTCTCGCCGCGGTGCCACGAGGCGGTGGCGCGGCTCAGGGAACGCTACGGCATCGCGGACGCCTCGCCGTTCTCGTACGTCTCGACGCTGAGCCCTCACCTGAACGTCTACGGCGAGCCGCCCGAGTATCTCGATCCGGCCGCGCGCGAGGCGTTCGAGCCGGTCGCCTTCTTCGGCTCGCTGGCGAAGCTCGACGCCCCCCCTCCCGGGCCCTCCCCCTTCGGGAACGCGAACGGCGCCCGCAAGGTCTACATCTCGTTCGGCACGGTCATCTGGCGCTACTACGCGCCGGAGGCGGTCCGCGCGCTCGAGGCGCTCGGCGAGGCGCTCGCGCGGCGGAAGGACATGCGCGCCCTCGTGAGCCTGGGCGACAGCGGCCGCGACCTCAAGGCGCTCGCCGGGCCCCATGTCCGGGTCGAGACGTACGTGGACCAGTGGCGCGTGCTCGCGGAGGCGGACCTCTTCGTCACGCACCACGGCCTCAACTCGACCCACGAGGCCGCGTTCTGGCGCGTGCCGATGCTGTCGTACCCGTTCTTCTGGGACCAGCCCGCGCTCGCCGCGAAGTGCGCGGAGCTCGGCATCGCGGTCCCGCTCGCCCGGGAGCTGCGCGCGCCGATTTCGCCCAAGGACGTGGACGACGCGCTCGATCGGGTGGACGCGCAGCGCGACGCGATGCGTCGCCGTCTCGCCGCGGCGCGGTCCTACGAGGAGCAGGTGCTGGCCGGCCGCGCCGCGGTGACCCGCCGGATCCTCGACCTCGCGTAGCCCGCGGGGCTACGGCGCGACGGTGAGGCGGGGGCGGGTGTCGGTCCGCGGGCGCACGAGGACGTCGTCCCACGGCACGGTCTCGAGGAGGTGGAAGTCGGAGTGCTCGACGTCCTCGTACCGCGAGAGGTCGTTGTTGAAGACGACCATCTCGATCGGGTCGCGCGCTTCGACCGGCAGGACCGTGTGGGAGAGGCCGGGCCGGACGATCGCACGGTCGCCGCCGAGGAGCGGCATCGCCTCGACGCGCCCGTCGCGCTTCACCACGAGGTACCCCCGCTGGACGCCGATCGGCCCGCGCACGAAGAGGACGTTCGTGACCACGTGGTGGACGTGGAGCTGCACCTCGCGCCGGGCCTCGGCGACCATGCGCACGTGGTAGAGCTCCCACGGCGAGAGGAGGTCGCGCCCGCCGTCACAGACCCGCAGCTGCGCCTGGAAGGAGTCGTACTTCTCGAAGTAGCGCGAGTCCGTCGATTCGATCCGGGCCTCCCTGGACGGGGGCGCTCCCTCCCAGCAGATCGCCCCGAGCATGCATCCCGCGGGGCCGGCGACGATCTCGCGGCCCGGCGCCGCGAAGATGCCGCTCCCGTTCAGCGGGTGCCCGTCGACCGTCGCGCTGCCGGAGACGAGCGCGACCACGGAGCAGGGCCCCGGAGCGCCGATGCGGCCCAGCGGCTCGAGCGTGGCGACCCTCAGGTCGCGGCCCGAAAGCGAGAGGTCGACGGACCAAGACGGCATGAAGAGCGGGCTATTTCCCGGTGAATTGCGGCTTCTGCTTCTCGACGTAGGCGTTGAGACCGATCTTGGCGTCCGCGGAGGAGAAGAGCTTCGCCTGCAGCTCGCGCTCGAGAGCGAGCCCGTACTCGAGCGGGATCTCGGCGCCGCTCTGGACCGACCGCTTGATGTGGCCCACGGCCATCGACGCCTTGTTCGGCGGGCAGAACTGGCGCGCGTAGTCGTAGACCTTGCGCATGAACTCCTCGGCGTTCGCGCCCTCGAAGACCTTGTTCACGATCCCGAGCTGCATCGCCTCCTCGAAGTCGAAGTTCTTGCCCTCGGTCATGATCTCGATCGCCTTCGACTTGCCGACGAGCCGCGAGAACCGCTGCGTCCCGCCCGTGCCGGGCAGCACGCCGAGCGAGACCTCGGGGAGCCCGATCTTGCCGCCGCCCTTGCGCGCGATCCGCAGGTCGCAGGCCATCGCGTACTCGAGTCCGCCGCCGACGCAGTGACCGTTGATCGCCGCGATCGTGAGCTTCGGAGTCTGCTCGAGGCGCGAGAGGGTCTCGTTCGCGTGGAGGCAGAAGTAGTACTTGAAGACCGGGTCGGCCTTCTGGAGCATGTTGATGTTCGCGCCCGCGCAGAAGAACTTCTCGCCCGCGCCGCGGATCACGATCACGTGCACGTTCGTGTCGAACCGCGCCTTCAGGATGCACTCGTCCACCTGGCGGTTCATGTCGTACGTGTAGCAGTTGACGGTCGCGTCATCGAGCGTGATGGTCGCGACGCCTTCGTTCGCATCGTAGCGGGCGAGCTGGCTCATCGGCGGTCTCCTTGGCGCGGAATCCTATCAAAGGGGGGGA
>Ga0187894_10004767_pt1 | contig 14285 bp, 11 predicted proteins | sample GBC1701081metaG_FD_136650 | JGI IMG/M metagenome (GOLD analysis project Ga0187894, IMG submission 136650) | White microbial mat communities from a lava cave in the Kipuka Kanohina Cave System on the Island of Hawaii, USA - GBC170108-1 metaG ...
CAACCTGAAGAAGGGCGAGGTGGTCACCGCCATCGTCGCCGGCATCCAGGAGAACGGTCTCGACGTCACGGTGACCGACGGCATCCCGGGCTTCATCCGCAAGACCGAGCTCAGCCGCGAGCGCTCCGAGCAGCGGCCCGACCGCTTCGCCATCGGCGACAAGATCGACGCCAAGATCACCAACATCGACCGCGCCTCGCGCCGTGTCGTGCTGTCGGTCAAGGCGCGCGAAGCCGACGAGGAGAAGCAGGCGATGGCCGACTACGGCTCGTCCGACTCGGGTGCCAGCCTCGGCGACATCCTGGGCGCCGCCCTGCGCCGCGCCAAGGACAACGGCGAGAAGTAAGACTTCTCTTCGTTGCAGGAACGACAAAGGACCGGCCCGCTCGCAAGAGCGGGCCGGTTTCATTTGGCCGAGGGTATCGCCAGGCCGCGCTCGGGGAAGAGATCGCGCTCGGGCCAGGCCGTGACCCGCGCCGGCAACGCGGCCATGCGCTCCAGCAGGGCGTCGGTGGCATCCCTGCTCGGGCGCGGCGAATACCAGACGAACCAGGACGCACTGCTCTCGTGCCGCACGGCCTGCATGCCCACGGTATCCGGCGCGACGCCCCAGCTGCCGGTGTGCCAGGCGATGCGAACGTCCGGCGATGTGTGTGCCAGGAACTGGCCTGCCGCGTACCAGGACGGCCACGGGGCTGGCATGCCGGTCATCGGGGGTTGGCGGCTGCCACCGTGCAGCCATATGCGGCGTGTGCGCGCCAGATAGGCGAGATACTCGGTACCACTCAGGCGCCAGCCGCCAAACGAGGAAAAGGCGCGCCACTCGGCATCAAGCCGCGGTGCCTTGATGCCCGCTGTTTCGAGAACATGACGACCGCAGATCGTCTCGTAGCTCACGCCGGTGATCGTCTCGATGATCACACCCAGCATGAGGTAGCCGATATTGGAGTAGCGAAAAGCCTCACCCGGCGCCGAGGCGAGCGGCGCTGTCAGTGCGGCAGCGAGAAGCTCACTGGGTGATGCGGTGGCCGGTGATTTCTTTGTCTGCAGCAGGGCGATGGCGTCTGGAGTCATCAGATCGCGTGGTGCTTCCGGGAAGCCGCCGCGATGCGCCAGCAACTGCTCGACAGTGGCCGCCTTGATGCGTGCGTCGGCTGGCTCGCCGTACTGTCGGAAGAACGGCGCCAGCACGTCGCCGACCGTGCTGTCCAGGCGCAGATTGCTGGCGCTGATCAACAGGAAGACACAGTGGCCGGTGATCGCCTTGCTTAGGCTGGCCAGCAGCACGCGCTCGTTGGGATCGCGTCCGCCATAGCCGCGTTCGAGCACCAATCGTCCGCTGTACGCGACGGCCAGCACGCCCTTGTCGATGCCGTTCTCTTTCATCCACGCCTGGAACGTGGTCTCGAAGACATCGGCGGCGGCAGTTGGCTGTGCGTGCGCTGTCCAACCGGCCGAGCAGGTCGCCAGCACAAGGCACAACAGGTGAAAGGCGAAGCGGATCATCGGCTTCTCGGTTCCTGACGCATGCAATGTGCGATAGTATCTCCACCGATCGGCGTACTGCGACAGAAGACTGCAACGGAAACAAGCGCAGGCAGTGACGCGATATGGGCATGGGGGGAGAAAGCCATGACCAACGGTCAAAATGGGCTGGGCGCGCGATCGGCCTGGTTCACCCGGCTCGCGGGCTGGGTTTCGACAGAGCTCTGGGTAGGCATCGCCTGGATCGCAGGTCACATCGCCGGGCCCTGGTGGGCTATCCGCGACGTGGTACGCGTCTTCTGGGCGTGCCGTGCACCGATGCTGTCGGTCGTTGTCGGTGGCGCGCTGATCGCGCTGACTGACCAGGCCCGCGACATCGTCATGGCGAGCGCCGTCGCCAAAGGCGGCTTTTGGAGTGGGCTGGGTCTGATCGCAACGATGATCGCGTGGGCCGGCATGAGCTGGTACTGGGCGCGTGTCACGCTCAACTTCTCCTTCTCCCTGCCGGAGATCGAGCCCGATGCGGCGGTCTGGTGTGTATCGGACAGCGGTCCGCGCGCGCGGTGGCGCCGGCTGGTACCGTACGTCGTCTGTCCGTTGGCGCTGCTGCTCGTGGCCGTGGCGATCGTCACGGAACGCAGCATCCCGGCCGCTGTGGCGGTGGCGATCATCGCCGTGATCCTGGCGTTCTGGATCATGCGCGGTGCCGAGGGCGGTCGCCCCATCCGCTGGCGTCGCTGGTGGCGGCATCAGGTACCGCGCATCATTGGCGCCGTCGCGATCCTGTCGGTGGCCGCCGCCTTCTGGAAGGCGCACAACGTCTACGGCGACGCGGGGGATAACGACAATGCGGCGCTTTTCAAGTGGTGGAGCTGGGGTTTCATCGGCCTGGCGGCCGTCTTTTACATAGCGGTTGCGGGCCGCACCAAGCTTGCGGCTCGGTTGGTGGGCGCCGGCGGTTCGCTCACGCGCTATCTCGTGCCCACACCGGACGCCGCCCATGACCGGTTGGGCGACTACGCCAATCCTGTCGCATTCACCATCCTCGGGCTGAGCCTGCTGCTGTCGCCGGTGCTGTTCGCTTGGTTTGTGGTCGATCCGGTGGGGGCATCGGATTCCTTTGGCGGGGCGGTCCGCGCCATCCTGTTCGGACTGGCGACCATGGTACCGGTCATCAGCCTGCTGGCGCTGCTCGCCCGGCGCCTGCGCCTGCCGCTGTTCGGCGCCAACTTCCTGTGGCTGGCGGTGGCCCCGTGGTCGTGCGGCGACAACCATGACATCCGGTTCCTCAGCGCCGGCGCCGACCCGGCACCTCTCGCCAGCCGGCAGAAGCTGGGCGATATGTTTCAGCGCTGGTGGGCGTACAATGCACGGCCCGAGATGACCCGGCCGCTGGCTGTATCGGCCGATGGCGAGGATCAGGTCGTGGCGCCTCCGTTCGTCGTGGTGGCTACAGCCGGCGGGGCCAGCCGCGCGGCGTTCTGGACTTCGCAGGTCCTGGGCGAGATCTCGGCGCGCGAGCTCGGCTTCGCCGATCGCGTGTTCATGGTGAGCGGCGTGTCGGGTGGTTCGCTGGGAGCCGTGGCGTACCGTTCGATCGTCGAGGTGGACCGCCGTGCCGCCGCCCCGGACAAACCGCTGGTGCAAAACGACCCCGCGGGCCGGGCGCGTGTGTTCCTCGAGCGCGACTTCCTGACGCCGGCGATGGCTGCCGGCCTCTATGTCGACCTGCCTTGGCGCGCATTCGCTTTCCTGCCGCGGGCCTGGCAGCCGGATGATCGTGCCGCAGCACTCGAAAAGGCCTGGGAAGCAGCCTGGCGGGACAGCACGGGCAGCAACAGCAAGCCAATCTTCGACTGGAGCCAGGGGTTCGTGGCGACATTTGCCGGGGTCGGCCAGGGCGATGCCTATCGGCCATGGCCGATCCTGGCGCTCAACGGCACGTCGGTCGAGCAGGGCAAGCGTGTCATCACGTCCAATGCGTCGTTCGGCGGTGGTCAGATCTCGGGTGACGTCAATCGCTACGATGCCTTCGACATGGCAGGCCGCGATATGCCGATCAGCACAGCGGTGACCATGAGCGCGCGTTTCCCGCTGATCTCCCCTGCGGGCGGCCTGCGTGACGGCAAGGGCCGCATGGTCACCCGCGTGATCGACGGCGGCCTGTTCGAGAATTTCGGCGCCGCCACCGCCGAGGAGATACTGCGCTACGTCGTCGAGCGTCGCGTCGATGTGCAGACCGGGCGCCGGCCCGTGGTGCCGATCGCGATTTTGATCAGCAGCGATCCGTCGCTGGATCACCTCGATCGTCAGACCAGCACCGGCTACCGTGAGCAACGGATCGACAACCTGCCCCCGATGCCCGACTGCGCGGCGGTCGCCGGCATGCCGCGCGGCAGCGCGGCGACGCCGGCGCCGCATCCCGGCAATAGCTGGCCTGAGTGTCCCGTCGTCGGACGTGAGACTGGTTCCCTGATCGGCGATCCGATATTTGCGCTCTATGATGGTCGCGTCGCGCGCGGTGAGCAGGCGGCGACGGCGATGCTGGATCGCATCGATGAGAACCGCGCCGGCGTGCGCCGCCAGATCGCCGGCGGCTTGGTGCGGATTGCGCGTCATGACGCCGATCAGCCCGACAAACCCTCCGGCACCAATGCCGCCGCCGTCGATCCTGACGACAAGGTGAATGCCCGCGTGGGGACGTCCGATCACGTCGATTTCTTTCACTTCCGGCAATGCCGCGTGCCCGGCCAGAAGGGACCAACCATGAGCTGGCACGACTCGCAGGAGGCGTGGCACGTGATGCGCGTCATGACCGGCCTGGAGCCAGGGGCCGGCGATCCCTGTGGCAATGCCGTGGAATTCTTTCGGCTATGCGTGCGGCTGGCGCGCCTGTCCGGCGTGGCCGACAACGACAAGGCCGCCTCGGATTTCTGCGAGATCGATCGCAAGTGGCCGCGGCCGAAGGCGTGGCAGTGCGACGAGTTCGGTTCCGGAACGCATCGACGCTGGTGGTGCCGGATGGTGAAGCTTTGATCTGTTGCCTCAGCTTCCGGCGACTCGCCTGGTGTGTCCGGCCCAGAAGGGCTCGCGCAGGTCCTTGCGCTTGATCTTGCCGACCGGCGTTTTGGGTAGTGGATCGTCGCGCAGCACGACTTTGCCCGGCCGCTTGTAGTTGCCCAGCCGCTCCTCGCAGAGCTGGATCAGCGCCGCCTCGGTCACGGTGGCGCCGGGCTTGACGGTGCACACCGCGCAGGGCGTCTCGCCCCAGCGCTCGTGCGGGATACCGAACACTGCCACCTCGATCACGTCGGGGTGGCTGGCGATCGCGTTCTCGAGCTCGGCCGGATAGATGTTGAAGCCGCCCGACACGATCATGTCGCCGACGCGGTCGATCATGTAGAGATAGCCGTTGGCGTCGAGATAGCCGACATCGCCTGTTTTGACCCAGCCGTCGACCATGCGTTCGGCGGTGGCCTTGGGATCGTTCCAGAAGCCTGTCATCTGGCCGTCGGTCTTGGCCACGATCTCACCCGGCGTGCCGGCAGGCACCGGCGTGTTGTCCTCGTCCCAGATCTGTAGCTGGGCAAACGGCAGCGGCAGGCCGCAGGCGCGCAGTGGCGTCGAGCCCGGGATGTCCGTCGCGAACCATTGCGCCGGGCCCATCATCGCCACCGGCAGCACTTCGGTCTGGCCGTAGCCCTGGTACATCGCCTTGCCGAAGATCGCGTACGCCTTCAGCGCCGTGTCGTCGGCAATCGGCGCGGCGGCCACCATCATGCATTTCAAGTGGGGGAACGTGCGCTGCTCGATGCCCGGGATGCGATTGATGGCGTTGAGCATGGTCGGCACCATGAACAGATAGGCGATGCGCTCGCGCTCGAAGGTATCGAGCACGGCGGCCGGATCGAACCGGTCCATCATCACGTTGCGGCCGCCGGCCAGCCAGATCGGCCCGAAGAGGTAGCCCGAGCCGTGGCTGATCGGGCCCAGATGCAGGCAGGCATCGCCGGGCTCCACTGGCGGATAAATGTAGAACCAGTCGCGGCCGGCGGCGAGCCAGGCGCGGTGCGAGTAGGCGACACCCTTGCTCTTGCCTGTGGTGCCGCCGGTGTGGCGCAGGATGAAATTGTCGTCGGGTGTGATGGTGGGATCGGGATCGACGGTCGATTGCCGCTCGAGCCAGCCTTCATAGGCCGCATCGCGCAGGACCACCTGCCGCAGGTCGGGCAGCTCGGCCTGCAGGCCATCGATCTCGGGCAGGTACTTCTCATCGACGATCACCGCGCGGCAGCCGGTATGGCCCATCATGTGCAGATGGCTGTCGCGGGCGTTGCGCGGATAGAGCGGGACCCGCACCAGGTTCGCGATGGCGGCGCCCAGGAAGATGTCGGCCGATTCCAGCCGGTTGTCTTCCAGCACAGCGACCCGGTCCTGCGGCCGCAACCCCAACGCCAGCAGACCGTTGGCGAGACGGATGCCGCGCTGCCACGCCTGTGCGAAGGTGAGACGGCGGCCGCCGGCGACGATTGCCTCGCGCTGCGCATAGTAGCCGGCAGCGCTGCGCATCTGCGTGCGGACATCCATGGCGTGCCTCCCGGTGATTGTTGATCGAGTGTCGATGCCGCACTGGTGAAGTCAAGCAGTCCCGTGGCACCCTGCGAATCATGCCTGGAGGGAAGCGACCATGGACGACATCCTGCTGCTGACGCGGGCCTTCGCTTTCGCCGCCGACAAGCACGCCCATCAGCGTCGCAAGGGCGAGAACGCCGAGCCTTACGTCAATCATCTGGCCGAGGTCGCGCATCTGCTGGCGATGGCCGTGCATGGGCGCGACGCCAACCTGATCGTCGCAGGTCTGTTGCACGATACGCTGGAAGATACCGAGACGACCCGTGACGAGCTGGTCAGTACATTCAACGAAGACATCGCGTCCCTGGTGAGCGAGGTCACCGACGACAAGTCGCTGCCCAAGCAGGAGCGCAAGCGCCTTCAGGTGGCGCTTGCGCCCAGCAAGACGGCGCGCGCCAAGATGCTGAAGCTGGCCGACAAGACATCGAACCTGCGCGGCATCGTCGCCAGCCCACCGGCCGGCTGGTCGCTCGAGCGGCGCCTGGACTACGTGCGCTGGGGGCGCGATGTCGCCGCCGGCCTGCGCGGTGTGCATCCCTGGCTGGAGGAGCAGTTCGATGCCGCCGCGGCAACCGCTGACGACGCGCTCTCGGGCAAATGACCGCGGGCAAACCTCATCTTGCGTAACAGTCGATAAAAATATATAACACTGTTATCAATTGCCGTTCACGCAGCGGGATGAGGAAGCCATGCCCAAGGTTCTCTATGAGAAGGATGGCCGGATCGGGCGGATCACGTTGAATCGACCCGAGGTGTTCAACGCCATCGACGATGACGTGCCGGCCGAGCTCGCCGACTGTGTAGCGCGCGCCAATGCCGATCCTGATGTGCACGTGATCGTGCTGTCGGGCAGCGGCAAGGCGTTCTGCGCCGGCTATGACCTGACGCGCTATGCGCAGACGAAGGGCGTCAACGCCGCCACCCAGGACATGCCGTGGGATCCCATGAAGGACTATGCCTTCATGATGCGTAACACCGAACTGTTCATGAGCCTGTGGCGCTCCTACCGCCCGGTGATCTGCAAGGTGCACGGGTATGCGATCGCGGGCGGCTCCGACATCGCGCTGTGCGCCGACGTGATCGTCATGGCCGAGGATGCCCGCATCGGCTACATGCCGGTGCGCGTCTGGGGGTGCCCGACCACGGCAATGTGGGTCTACCGGCTGGGGCCGGAGCGGGCCAAGCGCATGCTGTTCACCGGCGACAAGATCGACGGGCGCGAGGCGGAGAAGCTCGGCCTGGTGCTCAAGGCGGTGCCCGCCGCGCAGCTGGACGCCGAGGTCGAGGCGCTCGCCGAACGCATGGCGACGGTCCCCATCAATCAGCTCATGATGCAGAAGCTGATGGTCAACCAGGCGATCGAGGCGATGGGCCTGAAGCAGACGCAGATGTTCGCCACCCTCTTCGATGGCATCACCCGTCATTCGCCGGAAGGGCTGAACTTCAAGAAACGGGCGGAGACCGTGGGCTGGAAGGAGGCAGTGCGCAACCGCGACCAGGGTACCTGGGACTGGACCACCGATCGTCCGATCAACCCCGCCGGCTAGCGCGGCGTACATGGCATCGACGACCCGTGCCCGGCGCAAGTCGGACGATCCGAAGGTTCGCGACCGCCTTGAGGCCATTCGCGACACCAAGCGCCAGCTGGTGATCGATGCCGCGCGGCGGGTGTTCGAAACGCACGGTCTTGAAGGCGCATCGATCCGCCTGATCGCGATCGAGGCCGGCTGCACGACGGGTGCCGTCTATCCCTATTTCAGCGGCAAGGAGGAAATCTACGCCGCGATCTTGGGCGAGTCGCTGGCGACGCTGAAACAGTTCATCGAGCAGCATGTCGAGGAGCAACGCGAGCCGGTCGATCGCGCCCGTGCGGCCGTCGAAGCCTTTTACGCGTACTACGAGGAACGTCCCACCGAGCTGTCGCTGGGGCTCTATCTCTTCCGTGGTCCAGGTGTACGCCCGACCGGACTGAAACCGGATCTGGATCGCACTCTCAATGCCCAGCTGCGGGCGTCGATCGACGTCATCACGGCGACCATCGCCAACGCCGGCTTCGACCGTGCGACGGCGCTTGCGGCTGATGGGGTGTCGCATGCCATCGGCCTGCTGATCATGGAAGGCACGGGCAGGCTCAAGCTGTTCCGTGAACGGGGCGAAAAACTCATGGCGGAGTACCTTCGGCGGCTTCTGCCCGACGCCTGAGAGCACGCCCCGTTGCGATGGCGTGGTCCGGCGGACCATCGACAGAGTCCGGGGCGAATTCTAAGGTCCATCGCCGGATCCCGGTTCACCGCTCGCCCAGGCCTTCTGTTGTCGCTCGACCTGCTGTCGCAAATCTTTTCCATCGTCGCACCGGTGCTGCTGTGCACGGGTGTCGGCTATATCTGGGGCCTGCTCAAGCGGCCGTTCGACCCCGGCATCACCACGGCGCTGGTGTCGGCGATCGCGGCACCGTGCCTGGTCTTCAGTGCGCTGACGCGGCTGGAGGTATCGGCCTCGGCTCTGGGACAACTCGCCGCGGCGACGCTCGCCTGCTACGTCTCGATGGGCCTGTTGGGCTGGACGGTGCTTCGGCTGGTCAGGTTGCCGGCGCATTCCTATCTGCCGGCGCTGATGTTTCCCAACGGCGGCAATGTCGGCCTGCCACTGTGCTTCCTGGCCTTCGGTGCCGAAGGCCTGGCGCTGGGCATCGCCTGGTTCGCGGTGGGCGCCTTGGGTCAGTTCACGGTCGGCATCAACATTGCTGCCGGCAGCTTTGCGATCGGCAAGTTGGTGCGTCAGCCGATCCTCTACGCCATCGCGCTCGCTTTCGTCTTCATTCTGCTGGGGCAGAGGCCGCCGGTCTGGCTCAGCCGCTCGACCGAAATCATGGGCAACATGCTGATCCCGTTGATGCTGCTGTCGCTGGGCGTATCGCTGGCGACGCTGAAGGTGACGCGGCCGGGTCGGGCGGCGGCGTTGTCGGCACTCAGGCTGGCGGGCGGCTTTGCGGTCGGGCTGGCGGTGGCCTGGGCGTTTGGATTGACCGGCGCCGCGCGAGGCGTGTTGATCATCCAGTCGGCGATGCCGGTAGCGATCTTCAACTATCTCTTTGCTTTGCAATACAAGCGCGAGCCGGCCGACGTTGCCGGCATGGTCGTGATCACCACGGTGGTATCCTTCATCAGCCTGCCTGCCCTGCTGCTTTACGTATTGCCGTAGAGCGTTCCGTCGAAAGGCTGCGTTGCATGCCCTTGCATGGCACCGGTGCCGGAATCACGCCATGCTGCGCGCAGTATACGGAGGAAACGCATGCTGCCGTTGGAAGGCATCAAGGTCGTCGAATTGGCGCAGAACCTTGCCGGACCATTCTGCGCCCAGATCCTGGCGCATCTTGGTGCCGACGTGATCAAGATCGAAAAGCCCAACGGCGGTGATGACGCGCGCGGGTGGGGCAGGCTGCTGTCGCCTGATGCCAGTTCCTCGTTCAACGCGGTCAACCTCAGCAAGAAGTCGGTGGCCGCCGACCTGAAGAATCCGGCCGATGTCGAGAAAGTGCGCCGGCTGATCGATACGGCCGATGTCGTCGTGCAGAACATGCGCCCCGGGACGCTGGAGGCCATGGGGCTGGGCGCCGAGGCGCTGATGGCGCGCAATCCACGCCTGATCTACTGCTCGGTCAATGCCTACGGCACGACGGGCCCCAAGAAGATGGATCCGGGCTACGAGCCGATCGTGCAGGCCTTCTCCGGCATGATGATGATGTCGGGCATGCCGGGCGGGCCACCGGTGCGCATGGGCACGCAAGTCCTGGACCATGGCAGTGCCATGTGGGCTGCGATCGGCGTGCTGGCAGCGATCGCCGAGCGGCATCGGACGGGTCGCGGCCGCAAGGTCGATACGTCGCTACTGGAGACGGCGATCGGCTGGTGGACCAATCCGTATGCGGCGTACGCCACCACCGGTGAGGTCCCCGAGCGGCATCCGACAGGCAGCCGCGGCGTCGTGATCTTTGAAGGCCTCGAGACGGCGGATGGTCCCATCATCATCGCGGCTGGCAACGATGCGCTGTTCCGCAAACTCTGTCCCGTGATCGGCAAGCCGGAATGGGACAGCGATCCGGGTCTGGCGACCAACCGCCAGCGGGTCGAGCGGCGCGACGAGATCGTCCAGGAGATGGAGCGCATCCTGCGCACCAAGCCGCGTGCCCACTGGCTGAAAGTCATCGCCGATGCCGGCATCCCCTGTACGCCGATCAATTCGCTGCCGGAGATGCTCGCCGAGTCGCAGACCGAGGCGATCGGCATACTGCAGGCCGTCCCGAATCTGGAGCGCGACGTTCGATTGATCGCGCTACCGGTGCAGTTCGACGGCAAACGTCCGCCGATCCGCAACCGCGCTCCCAAGATCGGAGAGCATACGAAGGAAGTGTTTGGGGAATAGGGCGGGACTGTCATCCAGAGCGCAGCGAGGGATCTCCCGCGATCGGAAACTCCATTGCCAGGAGATCCCTCGCTGCGCTCGGGATGACGGGTGGGGAACTCTTACCCCGCTACTGGCAGTCTCAATGTGAAGCGGGCGCCTTGGATCTGGCCATCGGGGGACCGTACGTTGCCGGCAGCGATCGAGCCGCCGTAGGCGTCGACGATCTGGCGGCAGATCGACAGGCCGAGGCCGGAATGCTTGCCGAACTGCTCGGCGTTGGGCCGCTCTGAATAGAAGCGCCGGAAGATCGACTCGAGATTGGCGTCGGGAATCCCCGGACCCTGGTCGTCGATCGTGACGACGATCTGGTCACGTTCGCGCATGACGCCGATCGCGATCGTGCCGCTCTTGGGGCTGAAGGAGATGGCGTTATCGATGATGTTGCGCAGCACTTGCCCGTAGCGGCCTTCGTGCCCCAGCGCGACGAACGGTTTGCCGCCCAGCACGTTGAGCTGGACACGTACGCCGACCTCGGCGGCGGCCGTGGCGTTGTAGGCCTCGGCCATGGACGACAGCAGACGGCCGACATCGACGATCTGCGGGTCGCTGCGCATCAGATCGGCGTCGAGCCGCGACGAATCGGCAATATCGCTGATCAACCGGTCCAGCCGCTTCACGTCGTCCAGCACGATCGCCATCAGCTTGGCCCGCTTCTCCTTGTCGTCGATGCGGGCGGCAACCTCGACCGCCGAGCGCAGCGACGTCAGCGGGTTCTTCAACTCGTGCGCCACGTCGGCGGCGAATGTGTCGATGGCATCGATGCGCTGCCACAAGGCGTCGGTCATGGCGCGCAGCGATTCGCCGAGGTCACCGATCTCGTCGTTGCGGGCACCGAAGTCGGGCATGCGCGGCGTGCCTTCACGCGCGAAGCGGATCTGGTCGGCTGCGCGCGCCAGCCTCTGGATCGGCCGTGCGATGGTGCTGGCCAGAAACAGCGACAGCAGCACGGTGGCTGCCAGAGCCACCGCGGCGATGCGAAACACATCCAGGCGCACCTGGCGGATGCGGGCGGCGATCGCGGCGTCGTCATGCGTCAGCATCAGGGCGCCGAGCACCTGCTTGTAGCGCTGTACCGGCACCGCGACCGACAGCATCAGCCGTCCCTCGGGCGTGCGCCGCGCAGTACGCGTGTTGATGCCGCGCAATGCCTGCTCCACCCATGGATAGTCGCGCGCCACGGGGTCGGGCAGTTCGACATACTCGCCATCGGAGCGTGCCACGCGCAGCCGCGCGTCGATCCAGTCATTCATGCGGGTGATGGCATCGCGTGGCGCCGGCTGGGCGTTCGGCGGTGGCAATGCCTGCGACGTGATGCGCCCGGCGCGGTCGCGCAGGAGGCGGGTGTCGCCCAGCATCTCGCCAGTCTCCGAGAACAGGCGGCCGCGGATGCCGATCGGCGCCGTCAGGCGCGCCATGAGCTGGTTGGCCTGGTCGCGGTCGAGCCGGTTGATCGTGGTCTCGCCGCCGCGCACGGCGCCTTCGCCCAGGCCGGTGGCGACGATCTCGCCGTGTACGGTGAGCGCCGCCAGTTCTGCTTCGATCAGCGTGTCCTCATAGTCACCGAGGAAGACCACGCCGGCGGCCAGAAACGCGATGGGCAGCATGTTGAGCAGCAACACGCGGCGCGTCAGCGGTGAGAAGCGCCGCCCCGGCCGGCGTCGACGCAACAGCGATGACGTCGAGCTCGCCGGCGACTCGAATACAGGAGACCGCCGCTGGGCCGGGAATAGCCAGCCGGTTCCCCAGCGCCGCCACCACGGCCGGCGCCGGCTTGCCGAGTCGACGTCGACCGGCGGTGCCGGTGCGTCGGCGCGGGACTTACTGCCCGTCGCGGTATCGGTATCCGATTCCATACAGGGTTTCGATCTGGGCGAACCCTTCGTCGATCTCGCGGAACTTCTTGCGCAGGCGCTTGATGTGGCTGTCGATCGTCCGGTCATCGACGTAGATCGTCTCGCCGTAAGCCGCATCCATGAGCTGGTCGCGGTTCTTCACGTGGCCCGGGCGCTCGGCCAGCGACTTCAGCAGCAGGAACTCGGTAACCGTCAGGTTCACCTGCTTGTTGTTCCAGACGCAGAGGTGGCGTGACGGGTCGAGCACCAGATCACCGCGCACGATGCGCTCGCCGGCGTCCTTGGCATCCGGACCTGCCTTGTCGCCGCGTCGCAACAAGGCCCGGATGCGCTCCAGCAGAAGGCGCTGCGAGAAGGGTTTCTTGATGTAGTCGTCGGCGCCCATGCGCAGACCGAGTACCTCGTCGATCTCCTCGTCCTTCGACGTCAGGAAGATCACCGGCATGGTCTGGGTCTTGCGCAGACGGTTCAGCAGCTCCATGCCGTCCATCCGCGGCATCTTGATGTCCAGGATGGCAAGGTCGGGTGGGCTGGCGTTGAGGCCCTCCAGGGCGCCCACGCCGTCATTGTAGGTCTTGACGGTGAAGCCCTCGGCCTCCAGCAGCATGGAAACCGATGTCAGGATGTTCCGGTCGTCGTCGACCAGGGCGATCGTCTTTTTCACGTGGGGCCTCCAGGGTGGACCCGGTCGGGGTGCGCTGTCTTTGAGCATACACAAGCCGACGGGAAAAGGGGGGCGATGCCGACATTGACCCGCCGGTCCGTCGGCGGCACCGTTGCCGGTATGAACCCGTCGACCGACCTTGAGCCTGCTGCCCAAGCCCGCGCGCTGATGCGCAGCCTTGATCGCGCCACCCTGGCCAGCGCCCTTCCCGGTGCACTGGCGATACCAGGAGGCAATTTCGCTGCGTGGCCTTATGCGTCACTGGTATTAGTTGCAGTCGACCATGATCTCACACCCATCCTGCTGCTCAGTACACTGGCCGAGCATAGCAAGGCGATCACCGCCGATCCGCGCGTCTCGCTGCTCTTCGATGGCACCGGTAATCTCGCACAGCCCCTGACCGGTCCGCGCTTGACGGTCCTGGGGCACGTCCAGCGGACCACTGATCCAAGGCTGCGGCAGCGCTTCCTGGCCCGGCATCCGGACGCCGCCCTGTATGCCGATTTCGGCGACTTTCACTTCTATCGGGTCGATATCGCGCGCGCCCACCTGGTGGCCGGCTTTGGCCGCATCCGCTGGATCGAGCGGACCGATCTGGCCGTCGATTCGGTGCCGATGGCGCTCGTCGAGCGAGAGGCCGATATCGTCAGTCACATGAACAACGACCACGCCGACGCCATCGATCTATACGCGACGCGGTTGTTGGGGCGCGCCGGTGCGGGCTGGCAGATGACCGGTATCGATGCCTCTGGCTGCGACCTGCGCCGTGCCGGCGAGGTGGCGCGCCTTGAATTTGCTGGGCCGGTGCAGGATGCGGCACAGGCCCGCGCGACGCTTGTCGCGTTGGTCAAGCAAGCCCGCGCGGCCGCCTGAATGATCTGGCAGAGCACGAACAAAAAGAACAAAGCGTGATAATCGGCACTATCTTTGCATCCAGCCGAGAGGCGGAACCTTCCACAGATTCGTCACGTTTTGCTAGCAAGTCGCATGTTGCCGGGCAGGGGGACGCGTCCGTAAGGTGTGCGCTCGCTTCCCCGCGTTGTTCGTTGGCTTCCCTTGCGAAGCATAAAGTGTAGGGACACAGGAGACCAAGACGTGCAGCAGGCAGAAATGGCCATCAGCAAACATGGCCTTGACGCACTGGGATTGAAAAATCTCGGGAACGTTCATTGGAACCTTTCCGTCTC
>Ga0187894_10004768_pt1 | contig 14285 bp, 12 predicted proteins | sample GBC1701081metaG_FD_136650 | JGI IMG/M metagenome (GOLD analysis project Ga0187894, IMG submission 136650) | White microbial mat communities from a lava cave in the Kipuka Kanohina Cave System on the Island of Hawaii, USA - GBC170108-1 metaG ...
CGACCGCCTGGTCGAGCGCGAGCTGGCCGAAGATGTCCGCGAACAGCAGCTGATCGAGCGCCTGCGCGATCTCTACAAGGGCCAGGGCATCGAGGTATCCGACGACATCCTCGCCGAGGGCGTCAAGGCGCTCAAGGAGAGCCGCTTCGTCTACACGCCGCCCAAGCCCGGCCTGGGCCGCACGCTGGCGATGCTGTGGGTGAATCGCGCGACGCACGGCAAGTGGATCGGCGGCGTCCTGGCGGCGCTGGTGGTGGCGATCGGCGTGTACTATTTCGCCATCGTGCGGCCACGCGACGAAGCCGTCATCGCGGCCAGGATCGAGCTCAGCGAAACCCTGCCACGCCAGCTGGCGGCGGCTCACGAGGCCATTGTTGCCACAGCGCAGGTGCCCGCCGCACGCCAGCGCGCTGACGCGCTGCTGGCTGATGGCAACGCCGCGCTCTACCGTCGCAATGCCGCCGACGCGCGCCAGGCTGCCGCCGAGCTCGACCGCCTGGCCGCGACCCTGCGCCAGGAATACACGCTTCGGATCGCCGGCCGGCCCGAGGACCAGACCGGGTTCTTCCGCGAACATCCGAGCTTCCAGGGCCGCGCCTACTTCGTCGTCGTCGATGCGCTGGACGCCAACGGCAACGCCGTCCGCCTGCCGATCCGCAACGACGAGACAAGCCAGACCGAGACCGTCTCGCGCTTCGGCGTGCGCGTACCGCTGGAAACGTTCAACGCCGTGCGTGACGACAAGACGAAGAACGGCATCGTGCAGAACGCGCGCCTGGGCGAAAAGCGCCGCGGCTTCCTCGAGCCCGAGTACCGCATGCCGGTGCTCGAAAGCCGCATCACGCGCTGGTGAGTGTCATGTATACGGGACGCGAAGCGCTCTCCTCGATCGAACAGGCAATCAGCCGGAACCGTACGGACGAGAGCCGGCTCGACCAGGCGCTGCGCTCGGCGATGGACGAGGCGGCACGGCTGCGGCGCGAAGAGACTGAAGGATTTCGAGCGCTGGCGGGCATGCGTCTGGACACCATTACCCACAGCCAGGTCGTCCAGGACCTCGACGGCACCGAGCGGCAGGCCTGGGCGCTGCTCGAGTCACATCGTCGCCTCACCCAGGAGGTGGCGCAGCGGCGCGACGAAACCCAGGCGACCCTGGACAAGGCGGAGGCCGACAAGCATGACGCCGACCAGGCGCTGGCCGATGCCCTTCAGGCGCTTGACCAGCAGCGCCAGCGCACGGCGGAGCGTGTGAAGGCGACAGCCGACTGGCAGGCTGCGAAGGCCGCCGTCGAGACGGCCTCGAAGGTCGCCGCCAACGCCGACGCGAAGGCTGCCCAGGCCGAGGCCGACATGGCGTCCAAGCGGCAGCCCTATGAGGCCGACCGGCTCTTCATGTATCTGTGGACACTCAAACATGGGCAGGCCGAGGATGCGAGCGGCAACCTCGTCCGCTTCGTGGACCGGCGGATCGCGCGCCTGGTCGGCTACCCGGACGCACGGGCGAACTACGCCATGCTGCAGGAAATCCCGACGCGGTTGCGGGAGCACGCCGAGGCCAAGCAGGAGGACGTGGCGACCGCCCAGAGACAGGTCGCCGACCTCGAGCGCACAGCCTTGGTGGCTGACGGTATCGAAGCGCTGGAGGCACGGGTGGAAGCCACGGAGGCCGTCGTCAAGGCCGGCGAGGACACGATCCTGAAAATCACCGCGGATCTGCACGGCATCGAGGCCGAACGGCAGAAGGCGTTCGGTTCCGGCGACCTCGACGCCTACGCCAACGCCGTCACGCTGATCGCCGACGGGCTGGCGCGCGATGATCTGCAACAGCTCTACGAAGAGGCGCGGCGCACGCCGAGCACGGCGGACGACGCAACGGTCCGTGCCATCACGGACGCGCGCGCCGGCTACGAGAAGGCCGACAACGAAGTCGCCCGAATGCGCACCGGCATCCGCGAAATGGCCGAACGCCGCCGCCAACTCGAACAGACACGCGACCAGGCCCGAAGCCGGGGCTACGAGGATCCGCGCCGCACGTTTGACGACACGGGCTCCGTGCTGGACATCATTGCCGCTGTTATCCACGTCGCGGGTGCGTTGAGCGACAGCAGCCGGTCGTCGGGCGGATCGTCATGGCCCGGCTCCTGGGGCGGTTCCAGCAGCAGTAGCAGCAGCGACAGCAGCAGTTCAGGCGGTTGGCGGACCGGCGGCAGTTTCTGACGGGCACCAGGTCCAGTCGCGCTTCTGCCCTGTTGTCGTTCTGGCAAAGGCGCGCCAGCATGGGGCGGTGGTTTACGACCCCATCGAAATGCTACCGCTGATCGATGCCTAAGTCCCTCCTACAACGCATATTGCTGCGCCGGCACCCGGACGATGGCGCTATCGGAAGTCCAGTGACGCAGGAAAGACCACGGCCGGGCGACTACCTCAGCGTCAAGACCTTGCCGTCGCCTGCCCAGGCGATGCCGTCAGGCCGCTTCGCCGCGCTGAAAATCATCGAGGTGGGTGAAACCGGGTTCGCCTTCGCTGTGCTCGACGGGACATGGGCCGCGCCACCGATTTTGCGCGATGCGCGCTGCGCCGCAATCCTCAAGCGCCGTGCGTTCAAGACGTCCCCGAATGCGGTGATCGACGATGACGTGTATCGCAGCTGGTGGTGGGCGTGGCGCCCCGACCTGCTGCCCGAAGCCCGTCTCCTGGGCAACGATCGGATCACCGACGAAGAAGATCAGGCGCTGCGCCGTTCAATCTCTTTCACCGGGATCGCTCACGCCGCCACCTCGGCGGAGCGAGAATGGCGCTGGCGACACGATCGCAAGGCGTTTTTGGAAGACGTGGAACGGTCGAAGGCAGCGCACGCCGCTGCTGCCGCGGCGGCGGCGCAACGCAAGCGTGACCGGTTCAAGACCCTGACTTGGGATCTGCTGCTGGCGGAAGACCCTTTCCCGGGGTGGGGGACCGGATCACCGCCCCACCCGCCCGAGGTGTTTGCCGCCGAGGCCCGCGCAGTCATCCATGATGCGTGCCGTGCGTTGAAAGATCTCGGACCCAGGCCGCACCGCAAGGCCGTTCGTGTGATCCTGCGCCGCTGCATCGACTGGTTCAACGACGCGGACGCGCGCGATGGCGTGATCGAAACCGAGGAACGCGAAAGGATCCTTGCCGTCGTCGAAGAGATGGCCGAACTCGCCGGCCAGGGAGAGCTGATCGGCGAAATCGATGTCTGGCGAAACTGGTAGCCAGCTGTCGCGACAATCGCACCTGGAACGCACTTCGATCACAGTACCTGGAACACGTCGTAGATCGGGCCCGCCGGCTCGCGGCGGCCGACGCCGACGCTCATGATGCGGTTGAGGAACGAGTACTTCTCCGACGACGTCTCGAACAGCGGCGCGGTGCGGAAATAGTATTCGGACGGATCGACCTTCTCGCCCTTGTTCAACCGGTCAAGCACCCATTGCGGTCCGTGCCGCATGCCGCGGTAGCTCATATAGATCATCGCATCGTCGTGCGTGCGCAAGGTGATGCGCACATCGAGCATCAACACGCCGTCCTTGCGCAACAGCAGCCAATCGCCGCCCGGCGAGGGCAGCACGGTGCCGCGCAGCTCCTCGCCCTCGAAACGGCCGCCGGTCACCGTGGCGATGCGGCGATGGCCGTAGGGCGTGGCGCCGAGATCGTTCATCTCACCGACCTCGAGCCAGATGGTAAAAAGATGGGCGCTCCTGAGTTCGACGTCGCTCATGATGGGGTCCTTTTTGTTCCTGCTGCATACCCCGGGAGCGCGGGCCTCTGGCCCGCTCATGAGCGGGCGGGACGCCGGCGCTCCCAGGCAACTCAAATCTTGCTGCCGCGGCCTTCCCAGAAAGGTGCCCGCAGTTCGCGCTTCATGATCTTGCCGATGGTGCTGCGCGGCAAGGACTCGCGGAACGCGACGCCGACCAGACGCTGCGTTTTGCCGAGCTGGCGGTTGGCCCAGTCGAGAATCGCCTCGGCCGATGTCGCGGCGCCCTCGCGGCGCACCACCAGCGCCAGCGGCGACTCGCCCCACTGGTCGCTGGGGATGCCGATCACGGCCACGTCGATCACGTCAGGGTGCTTGAGCAGCAGCACCTCGATATCGGCGGGATAGACGTTGAAGCCGCCGGAGATGATCATGTCCTTGCGCCGGTCGAGCAGCTCGAGGAAGCCGTCGGCGTCGAAGCGGCCCATGTCGCCGGAGCGGAAATACATCAGGCCGTCCTTGTCGTGCCAGAACAGGTCCTGCGTCTTGCCCGGCTGCTTGTAGTAGCCTTTCATCATCATGGCGGCGCGGCCGACGATTTCACCGATCTCGCCCGGCGGCAGCTCGTTGCCGGCCTCGTCGATGATCTTCATGACGCAGCCCAGGCCAGGCTGGCCCACCGTATGCAGCTTGTCAGGGTGCAGGTTGGCTTCCAGGGTGCAGGCGCCGCCGCCCTCGGTCAGTCCGTAGATCTCGACCAGCCGTCCCGGCCAGCGCTTGAGGCAGTCGGCCTTGATGTGGGCGCGCAGCGGCGCGCTGGTCGACAGCTTCATCTTGAACGACGACAGGTCGTATCTGGCGAAGTCCGGGTGCGCCAGCAGGCGCTGGTACTGCACCGGCACCAGCATGGCGTGCGTCGCGCGCTCGGCCTGCACCAGCTCCAGGAAGCGCACGACGTCGAACTTGGTCATCAGCACCACGGTGCCGCCGTGCTGGATGGTGGGCAGCATGCCGGCGATCGTCGTGTTGGAATAGATGGGTGTCGACACCAGGGAGATGGTGTCGGGCCCGAAATCGAGCGCCGCCAGCCGGTCGCGCATCAGCGAGCGCATCCGGTGCGAATGCAGGATGCCCTTGGGCAGGCCGGTCGTGCCGGAGCTGTAGATGATGTTGAAATCGTCTTCCGGCTCGATTGCGACGTGGATGGGCGCATCAGACTGGGCGCCGATCCAGGCCTCGTAGCCGGTCCAGCCGTCGCGCGCGAAATCGAAGGCAACGCGGCCACCCGGCACCAGCTTCTTCAGCCGGTCCTCCGCCGGCGCCACCAGGTCGAGGAATTGCCGGCCGAGGAAGAACATGCGGCTGTCGCTGTCGTCGAGCATGCCCTCCAGCGCGTCGACCGCGCCCATGGTCGACAGCGGCACGACGCAGACGCCGGCGCGCAGCGCGCCCATGAAGACTTCGAGATATTCGATCGAGTTGACGGCCAGCACCGCGATCTTGTCGCCCTTGGCCAGGCCGCTGGCGGCCAATGCGCGGGCGACACGGTTCAGGCGTCGATCGAAGTCGCCCCAGGTGATCGTACGCCCGTCGCACTTCACGGCGATACGATCAGGCGCTGTCGCCGCCGTCTGCCGGATCATGTCGGGCGTCGCGACGAACGGCGGCAGATCGCCGACGTCGGCGGGCTTGATGTACTCGAAAGGCTGCGGCGCAGCAGTATCGGGCGGCATGGTGGTTCGATAGATAACCAGGTGGCTTGTTCAGCTTAGCCGGAAAGACATCCCTTCCCCACGCTTGCGTGGGGAAGGTGGCCGAAGGCCGGATGGGGAGCTGACGTGATCTCAGTTACAAAGACCACGTCGGGTCCCCTCCGGCCCTTCGGGCCACGTCCCCACGATGTGGGGAGGAAAATCACTTCTTGGGCTCGACCGCCTCGACCGGGGCGCCGGCCTTTTTCCAGGCGCCGAAGCCGCCCTCGATGTGGCACACCGGCGTCAGGCCCATGTCCTGCGCCGTCTTGGCCGCCAGCGCCGAGCGCACGCCGCCGGCGCAAAACATCACGAACCGGTTGCCGGACTGGAAGAAGTCCTTGGCATAGGGGCTGCCGGGATCGATCCAGAATTCCAGCATGCCGCGGGTGACATTAATGGCGCCAGGGATGCCGCCGTCGCGCCAGATCTCGCGCGGGTCGCGCAGGTCGATGAACGTGACGTCAGGCTTGCCGTGCGCCGTCTTGGCCTCATCGACGGTCCAGGTCTCGATCTGGCCCATCGCCTCCTCGAACATCTGCTTGACACTCTTCTTGATTGCGAGCGGCATCCTTCCCTCCACGGCCACTGGTATCGTGATCTAATAGTGTCGCCGCAGGGCAGTACCTGCAAGCGGCTCGCTGGCGCATTGGCGCCGCTGCTATCGCACCGTAGAATGGCCTGGCTATCCCAACCAGGCAGACGGCGATGTTGATCTTCCGACAACTCTTTGATCCGACCTCGTCGACCTACACCTATCTGCTGGGCGACAAGCGCGGCGGCGAGGCGATCATGATCGACCCCGTGTTCGAGCAGGTGCGCCGCGATGCTGCGCTGGTCGCCGAGCTGGGGTTGCGCCTGACCTGGACCTTGGAGACGCATGTCCACGCCGACCATGTGACCGGGGCGTGGCTCCTGAAGCAGCGCATCGGCAGCCGCATGGCACTGGCGCGCGACAGCGGCGCCATCGACGCCGACCGCTATCTGGCGCATGGCGACAAGATTACGTTCGGCCGGCACTATGTCAGCGTGCGCGCCACGCCGGGTCACACCAGCGGCTGCCTCACTTACGTGCTCGACGATGAGAGCATGGCCTTCACCGGCGATTGCGTGCTGATCCGGGGCTGCGGCCGCACCGATTTCCAGCAGGGCAATCCCGGTGCCCTCTATCGCTCGGTGCACAACCAAGTCCTCACCCTGCCCGACGGCTGCCTGCTCTATCCGGCGCATGACTATCGCGGCCTCACCGTCACCAGCGTCGGGGAAGAGCGACGCTTCAGCCCGCGGCTGGGCGGCGATATCGGCGAGGATGATTTCACAGGCTACATGAACAACCTCGGCCTGCCGCATCCCAAGCAGATCGACGTGGCAGTGCCGGCCAACCTGCGCTGCGGGCGCCCCGATGACGAGACGGCGGCGCTCGCCGAACCGACCTGGGCGCCGCTGCGCTACAGCTTCGCCGGCATCTGGGAGGTGCAGGCGCTGTGGCTGGAAGAGCACGCGCGCGAAGTCCAGGTGGTCGACGTGCGTCAGCCGGAAGAGTTCACCGGCCCGCTGGGTCACATCAGCTGCGCCACGTTGATCCCGCTGGGCGAGCTTGCCGGGCGCACCGGGGAACTCTCAAACGATCGTCCGATCGTCGCCGTCTGCCGCGCCGGCGGCCGCTCGGCACAGGCTACGGTGATCCTGCAGAAGGCCGGCTTCAAGGACGTCGCCAACCTTGCCGGCGGCATGCTGCGCTGGCGCGCCGAGGGCTGCGCCGTGGACGGCGGCGAAGCGTTGCCACGCACGGTCGAGGCGGACAGCTACGTGATCTGAGACGACTCCGTCGCCCTGAGCGCAGCGAAGGACCTTGCGGTCTTAATGTCAAAAACCGCCAGCGCTGATGATCACCAGCGCCAGATTTCTTTGAACGATCCACCGCAAGGTCCTTCGCTTCGCTCAGGACGACGGCGGTTCATCACGCTTCCAGGGCCGCGAGAACACCGGCCAGCGATGCCGTCCAGCCGACGATGGCCCCCTGGGCGCGGATCATGTCGATGGCGGCGCGCTTGAACTCGGGGAAATAGCTTGCCGTACAGTCCTCGATCAGCAGGCAGTCGTAGCCGCGGTCATTGGCCTCGCGCATCGTGGTTTGCACGCAGACCTCGGTAGTGACACCAGCGAACAGCAGATGCGTGACGTCTCGCTCGGCCAGAACGGTGCTGAGCGGCGTGGCGTAGAAGGCGCCCTTCCCCGGCTTGTCGATGACGAGCTCGCCCGGCAGCGGCGCGAGCTCGGGCACGATCTGTGCGCCGGGCTCGCCCGCGATCAGGATGCGACCCATCGGGCCGGGATCGCCGATGCGCAGCGCCGGCTGGCCACGCTGGCGCTTGGCCGGCGGACAGTCCGACAGGTCGGGACGATGGCATTCGCGGGTATGGACGATCGGCAGGCCGGCAGCGCGGGCGCCGTCGAGCAGGCGGCGCACCGCCGGCACGATGGCCGCCAGCGGCCGTACGTCATTGCCCAGGGTGGCACCGAAGCCGCCGGGCTCGATGAAGTCGCGCTGCATGTCGATCACGATCAGGCCGAGCCGGCCTGCGGGAAACTCGAAGGCATAGGGCTGGGCGTCGATCACCGGCATCGCAGGGGGCCCTCAGTGCCCGGCCATGTGGTGGCCGACGATATCGGGCCGGGCCTCGGCAATCGGTGCATCATAGGCGATGCGGCCTTCGAACATGACCAGCACGCGGTCGGACAGCTCGAAGATCTCGTCGAGGTCCTCGCTGACCAGCAGCACGGCCGCCCCGCCATCGCGCGCCTCGACAATGCGTTGGCGCGTCTCGGCCGCGGCGACGAAATCGAGCCCGAAACAGGGGTTGGCGATCACCAGCACGCGCGCCGGCCGGCCGAGCTCGCGGCCCAGCACGGCGCGCTGCACGTTGCCGCCCGAGAGGATGCCGATCGGTGCATCCGGCCCCGGGGTGCGCACCTTGAAGGCGGCGATCAGATCGACCGCGCGCTTGCGCATGGCGGCCGGGCTGAGCCACCAGCCGCCCCACGCCTGCGGTGGCCGGTCGAAATCGCGAAACGCCATGTTCTCGGCCACGCTCATGGTGCTCACGCACGCATTGCGCAGTGGCTCCTCGGGCAGGCAGGCGACGCCGCAGGCCCGCGCCGCGTCGCGCGTCGCGCCATAGGGCTTGCCATCGATCACCACGGTGCCGGTGTCGGCCCGACGCTGGCCGGCCAGGACCTCCACCAGCTCGCGCTGGCCATTGCCCGAGACGCCGGCAATGCCGACGATCTCGCCGGCTCGCACATCCAGCGTGGCGCCGCGCAGCATGCGCTTGCCGGCCTCGCTGGTGACCTGCAGCCCATCGATCGCCAGCCGCAGCGCCCCGACATCGTGCTGCGCGCGGGCGGCCGGTGGCGTGATCTTGCCGTCACCCACCATCATCGCCGCGAACATCTCGGGCGAGCCATCGGCGACCGCCGCGCTGCCCACCAGCCGGCCCTGGCGCAGCACCGTCACGCGATCGGCAAAGCTCATGACCTCACGCATCTTGTGCGTGATCATCATCACCGTGATCGACTGCTCGCGCGTCATGGTGCGCAGCAGGTCCAGCACCTCGCGGGCCTCCTGCGGCGTCAGCACCGAGGTGGGCTCGTCAAGGACCAGGAAACGGTTGTCGAGATAGAGCTGGCGCAGGATCTCGACCTTCTGCTTGTCGCCGGCGGCAAGGTCGGCGGCCTGGGTGTCCAGCGGCACGCCAAACGGCATGCGCTGGAGGAAGGCTTCGAGCCGCAGACGCTCGGCCTTCCAGTCGATCGTGGCCGGCAGTTTGGCGCGCGACAGTACGAAGTTCTCCAGCACCGTCATGCCGGGCACCAGGGTGAAGTGCTGGTAGACCATGCCGATGCCCAGCGCCTGCGCCGCGCGCGGGCCATCGACCCGCTGCTCGCGGCCGTCGATCATCAGCTGGCCGGCATCGGCGTGGTAGAAACCCATCACGCACTTCACCAGGGTGCTCTTGCCGGCACCGTTCTCGCCCAGCAGGGCATGCAGTTCGCCGGCGCCGACCTTGAGCGACACGTCGTCGAGCGCCTTCAGGGCGCCGAACGCCTTGCTCATATGGACGACCTCCAGCGCCAGCGCCCGCGGCAGGCCGCTCGGCCGCTGCGGTGCGCCGATCACCTCATGGGTCACGGCAGTGCCTCGATCAGCGTGGCGCTGTTCGCCACGGCCCCGAAGACGCCACCCTGCATCTTCACCATCTTGATCGCCGCCAGGTGGTTGCCGTGGTCGGTGGCGCCGGCGCAGTCCTCCAGCAGCAGGCACTCGAAGCCGCGGTCATTGGCCTCGCGCATGGTGGTGTGCACGCAGACATCGGTGGTGATGCCCGACAGCACGATGTTCTCGATGCCGCGCGTGCGCAGCATCAGCTCGAGGTCGGTGGCGCAGAACGAGCCCTTGCCGGGCTTGTCGATGACCGGCTCGCCCGCACGGGGCGCCAGTTCGGGAATGATCTCCCAGCCCGGCTCGCCGCGCACCAGGATGCGCCCGCAGGGCCCGGGATCGCCGATGCCGGCGCCGATGCGCTGCGAGCGCCAGCGCTTGTTGGGCGGCAGATCGGAGAGATCGGGCCGATGGCCTTCGCGCGTGTGGATGACGTGGTAGCCCTTGGCGCGCATGGCCGCCAGCACGCGCTGGATCGGCTCGATCGGCGCCCGGGTCAGCGACAGGTCATAGCCCATGGCATCGACATAGCCGCCCTCGCCGCAGAAATCGGTCTGCATGTCGATGATGATGAGCGCCGTGTTGGCCGCCCGCAGATCGCCGTTGTAGGGCCAGGGATAGGGATCGGCCGCGATGTGGGTCGCGCTCATGACGCGCCTCCATAGGCGCGGTTGGGCACGGCAAAGCCGCAGCTCGTGCCATCCTTGATCTTGACCGCGTCCTCCCACGGCAAACGGTAACGTCCGGCCACGAGGTCGTGCATGTAGGTGTAGGGGCAATCGCCGGCGCCGCCCTGCACCGCGACATAGCCGCGATGGCCGAACTGATAGATGTTGTTCTCGACGCCCCAGCCGGCGCGAGCCTCGCGGATCAGGTCGGGCCGCACCTCGGCGGTGACGATCTCGTCGGGCACGCCGCTGCCTTCGACCAGCACGGTGCCGTCGAAATTGCAGATCATGGCCTCGCCCATGGAGTTGAAGGTGCCGTCGGTGCCGCACATGCAGACGCTGGCCGTGGCCATCAGGTTGCAGAAGGCATTGGCCTGATTGGTCACCTTCCAGGCGTGGCGGATCGGCGCGGTGTAGCCCGCGGTGCGCAGCATGATCTCGGCGCCTTTGTACGCTGCCTCGCGCGCCATCTCCGGGAACATGCCGTCATGGCAGATGATCAGCGACAGCTTCGAGCCGTTGGGACCATCGCAGACCGGGATACCGAGATTGCCGGGCTCCCACGGTTCGACCGGCACCCAGGGATGAAGCTTGCGGTAATACAAGCGGATCGTCCCGGTGTCGTCGATGATCAGGCCGCTGTTGTAGGGATTGCCGTCGGGGTTGCGCTCCATGATGGAGAAGCAGCCCCAGATGCGATGGTCGTGGCAGGCGCTGCGGAACAGCGCCACTTCCGGACCATCGAGGTCGCAGAGAATCTCCGGCCGGATGTCCATCGACAGCCCGTGCAGGGCGTATTCGGGGAAGACCACCAGATCCATGCCCGGCATGCCGCGCCGCGCCTTGGCCACCATGGCCGCGATCTTGCCGGCCTGCTGCGTGACATCGGCGCGGGTGGCGATCACCGGCAGCTGCAGCTGCACCAGGCCGATCACCACGCCGCCGGCCGACTTGTTGAGGCCACCCAGTCCGCTCATGCGCCTGCCCTCCCTAGCGCGTTATGCCGAGATCGGCCGGCGCGCCGCGCTGGCTGCGCGTCGGCGAGCACGTCGCGATCATGAGTCCCAGGGTCAGCACGTAGGGTGCCGCTCCGAAGAGGTAGTAGCCCCAGGTCACGCCGACGGCCTGCAGCACCGGCCCCAGCGCGCCGGCGGCGCCGAACAGCAGCGACGCCCAGATGCAGCGCATCGGCTGCCAGCGCGCGAAGATCACCAGCGCGATCGCCATCAGGCCCTGCCCGCTCGACAGGCCCTCGTTCCAGCTTCCCGGGTAGTAGAGCGAGAGAAAGGCGCCACCGATGCCGGCCATGGCGCCGCCGGCCAGGGTCGCCACGATCCGCACCCGCTCCGCCGAATAGCCCATCGCACGCACCGCCTCGGCGCTGTCGCCGCAGGCGCGCAGGATCAAGCCCCAGCGCGTGCGGCCCAGGAACCAGGCCAAGGCCAGCGCCAGCAGGATGCCGACCACGAACAGCGGGTTGATCTCCAGCGCCGCCCGCAGCTCGGGCTGCTCGATCCAGCCGCCGAGCGGGATGGCCGGCAGATTGGGCGCCTTGGGTTGCACGAAAGGCTTGCCGAGGAAGAACGCCAGGCCGGTGCCGAACAGCATCAGCGAAATGCCGACAGCGAGATCATTGACCCGCGGCAAACTGCACAGCACGCCGTGCAGGACGCCCAGGCCCGCACCGGCGACCGCCGCCACCAGCACGCCCAGCCACGGCGAACCGCTGAGGTAGGAGACGCCATAGGCGCCCATGGCACCCAGCACCAGCGTGCCCTCGAGGCCGAGATTGACGCGGCCGGAGCGTTCGGTCAGGCACTCGCCCAGGCTGACGAAGATGTACGGCGTGCTGACACGGATCGCGCCGCCCAGCATCGCCACCGGCACTGCCCACAAGCCGAGATCATCGGCCATGGCTAACGCCGCAACAGGCTGCGGCCACGCAGCGTCTCGCTGGCCAGCAGCACGACAAAGAGGACGCCCTGTAGCACCAGCACCGTGGCATCCGGCAGATCCAGGCGCCGCTGCAACAGACCGCCGGCCGCGTTGATGCCGCCGAACAGGATGGCCACGGGAATCACCGCCGCGGGTTCATGACGCGCCAGGAAGGCCACCAGGATACCGGTATAGCCGACACCGGTACTGAGCGAGGCGTTGGCCCGGCCGTGGATCGCCGCCACCTCGATCATGCCGGCGAGGCCGCCGGCGGCGCCGGCGAGGGCGCACACGGCGATCACCAAGCGGCCGATCGGCAGGCCGGCCAACCGCGCGGCCCGCGCATTGCCGCCCACCATGCGCGCGGCAAAACCGAACGTCGTCTTGCGCATCAGCACGGCCATGGCGAGGCAGACGATGACGCCGATCGCCAACCCCCAATGCACATCGGTGCCGGGGATCAGGCCGATCATGTGATCGTCGCCGATGCTGGCGGTCGAGGGCTTGTTCTGGCTGGCGGGATCGCGCAACGGGCCTTCGACGAGATGGTTGAAGACGGCGATCGCGATATTGGCCAGCAGCAGGCTGGCGATTGTTTCATTCACGCCGCGCGCGTGGCGCAGCCAGCCCGCCAACGCGATCAGCACGGCGCCGGCCAGCATCGACGCCAGCGCCATCAGCAGCATCGCCGGCACAAAAGGCGCGTCGACCAGCAGTACGCCGGTGGCTGCCGCCGCCAGGCCGCCAAAGACGATCGCCCCCTCGCCGCCGATGATCAACAGGCCCAGCCGCGCCGGCAGGGCGGTGCACAGCGCCACCAGCAACAGCGGCGCCGCGCGCAGCAGCGTGTTCTGGATCGAGAACCAGCTGGCGAAAGCGCCCGTCCAGATCAGCCCGTAGACCTCCAGGGGATCGGCGCCCGCGGCCAGAAGGAAGGCGGCAAAGATGACCGCCGCCACCGCCAGAGCGATGACGGTCGGCAGGGCCGCTTCGGCCCACGAACGCCACCGTCCGGTCCACGACAGCCGCCGTCCGGCCACGGACTCGCCGACCGGTGCGGCGCTGACCGCCGTGCTCACGGCCGGGGCCTCTAGGCGACGCTACCCATCACGCCTTCCACCAGCCAGTTCATCTGCTCCAGCCAGGGATCGGTCTGGGCGTAGGACGCGCTGGCGGCGATCACTGTGTTGCCCTTGTTGTCTTTCATCGCGCCCTTGAAGATGGTGAAGCTGCCGCCCAGCATCTGCGTCTTGATCGAGTCGGCCATGCTGCGCGCCGCCGCGGACACCAGCGGTCCATACGGCGAGGTCTTGACGAAACCTTCCTTCAGACCGCCGCGCACGAAGTTGCCCGGCGTCTTGCCTGCCTTCATATCCTCGACGAAGTCGGTGTAGACCTTGCGCCAGTTCCATTCGGCGCCCGTGAGATAGCCCTTGGGCGCCAGCTTTGCCTGGTTGGCATGATAGCCGCAGCTCATGATGCCGCGCCGCTCGGCGGTCTCGACCACGACTTTCGGGCTGTCGACATGGCAGGTCACGACGTCGACGCCTTGCGCGATCAGGCTGTTGGTCGCCTCCGCTTCTTTGACCGGCAACGCCCAGTCGCCGGTGAAGATGACCTGCGTCGTGATCGCCGGATTCACCGACCGTGCGCCCAGGGTGAAGGCATTGATGTTGCGCAGGACCTGGGGGATCGGCTTGGCGGCAACGAAGCCCAGCTTGGCCGTCTTGCTGCTGTGGCCGGCCGCGACGCCGTTGAGATACTGGCCTTCGTCGATGTAGCCGAAATAGCTGCCTGTGTTGGCCGGATGCTTGGCTGATGTCCACAGCCCACCGCAGTGACGGAACTGAATCTTGGGGAACTTCGCCGCCATCTTCAGCATGTGCGGCTCGAAGTAGCCGAACGACGTCGGGAAGACGAGAGTCGCACCGTCGAGGTTGATCATGCTCTCCATCGATTTCTCGACGGCGACGGTCTCGGGCACCTTC
>Ga0187894_10004769_pt1 | contig 14282 bp, 12 predicted proteins | sample GBC1701081metaG_FD_136650 | JGI IMG/M metagenome (GOLD analysis project Ga0187894, IMG submission 136650) | White microbial mat communities from a lava cave in the Kipuka Kanohina Cave System on the Island of Hawaii, USA - GBC170108-1 metaG ...
ACACGTCGGTCAGTCACAGGCCAGGGTCAGACCCAACAGCGGGACCACCACCCCTGGAGTCTCCTCCACGCCGTTCCGGACCGGCATGTTCATCATGGCTGTCACAGCTGAGCTGTACGATCGCTTCACCAAGTTGGCCGTCACCCGCATCCCACAACCAGCCGGACATCCTCTGAAGCCCGGGTCAGGGCCGCCCGTCCAATGGGCACATCGCACTGGCCTGTTCGATAGCTGATGCACGCGAGAAACTCATACCTGACAGGGATTTCTCGCCGAACAGTGTGGGAGGCAGCGGCCCAGCTACGAGGGGTCGACGGTCAAACGCATGACGTGGGCCGACTGCCCATAGAGATCGGCGAACCATCCGACTCCCTCCTGATAGACATCAGCCACGAGCGTGTACCGTCCCGGCGGAAGCCGGTCCGCGCCGCCCGTCGCGATGCGAAGGACGACGGGAGCCTCCTGGCCTGGAAGCAGGTCGGCGGGCAGGTCCGCGAACCACGAGCGTTCGGCCGGTTGGCCGGACTCGGATGGAGTCAGTCGCGCTCCGACCCTGATCCTGCCCTGGGAGAACCCGGCACCGTCGGGCTCGAAGCGAGCCCAGCGTCCGCTCGTTCCCCGATGGGACACGGTCAGCTCCACACTGGCCGTCGAGCCCGACTCCACCCTCTGTGCCGTCGTGCCGGCGATGGCCGACTGGGCCGTCGTGGCCGGCAGGAGGGCCGGAAAGTCAGGCTGCAACAGAGCGCCTCGGCGCCTCAGACCATCTTGGACGGCCCCGGGCAGGACGTAGAGGCCCACGGCTCGCGACGGGTCGAGCAGGACCAGCTCTCCACTTCGGCCGAGAACGTTCTCCGATCGAAGCGGTCCGATAGCCCAGGGTGAACGGGCCTTCGCGCCGATCGGAAGGTCGTAGAAGCGCAGCTCGGGCCGGAACCATTGGTAGCCGAGCATCCCGACGTCCTCAGCGTTGGCATAGGCCAGGTCCACGCCCACGGGGGCGCCGTCCGCCATGCGGGCGACATCGTCGGCGAAAGCTTCCAGTGACGCCGAGAGGGCGAAGGGCCGAGCCATCTCACCATGACGACCCAGCACTCCGAGCGCCACGAACACCACGGCCAGCGGGGCCAGCGCGGCGGGCGGCCGCCAACGGGCCGTTGCCCAGACCGAAGCGAGCACCACGAGGCCCACCAGCGCCATCAGGACGACCCGCCGGCCGCCTACGAGGGAGATGTGCCCGACCAACCCGAGCGACATGTCCCCAACGAACGGGCGGGGATCACCGAGCTCTGGCGCCGTCAGCCGCACGAGGACGGTCGATCCAAGGAGCGCCGACGCCGCTATGAGGAAACGACGGTTCAGGTTCGCCGCTGTTCGGGTCTGGAGGACCCAGACGACTCCGGCGGCAACGACCATCGGCGTCGCGGCATCGACGTAGCGGCCGGCGAAGAAGTTGTCCGCCCGCTCGCCGTTGCTCAGAAAGGCAGCCGCGCCCACCAAAAGGCCGAGGACGACCGCCAGCAGCGCCATCGTGGTGCCTGCTGCCGGCGTCTCGGACGGCCGACGTCGGGCCCGATCGAACAGGGGCCGGGCGCGGGTGGACAGCGCCCACGCACCGACGACGATGAGGCCCCCTGTACTGACGACCTGGTACCAGACCGCGCCGACCAGGCGGACGACGACCTCATCCCAGCTCGCGGGCGCGAGGAGCCGCGTCAGTGAGCCACCCTCCTGGAGCGAGATGTTCGATCGGTCGTAGAACGGGCCAAGGACCTGGCCGATCAGGGTCCTCGACATCAGGTAGCCGAGCAGCGCGCCGACGAGCAGGACCGCCGCCGGCACCAGCATCGGCCTCGCGACAGTCCGCTGCCGAACGGCGATCACGAAGCCGATCCCGGCGGTCACGGCAATGACGACAACCGACCGGGGGTGGGTCCAGTAGCAGGCAAGCGCTGCCAGAACGACGAGACCGGCCCGCCGAACGGTGCTCCGCTCCAAGAACCAGTGAACGGCCAGCAACCAGCCGACGATCGCCAACGGGAGGAGATTCTCGGCCCAGATCGAGACCGTGAGCAGGCTCTGCCCAGGGAACAGCCCGACGACCAGCGCCGCCCAGGCTGCCGGCCCCGCCGACGCTCCAAGGATCCGGCGCGCAGCCAGATAGACGGCGAACGCCGTGGCGCCGCCCAGCAGGGCATTGAGCACCATGACGCTGGCGAAGGCCGCCGACTGATCGAGACCGAGTGCGAAGGCCGGGCTGACAACCATCGAGTAGAGCGGGAAGTAGTACGGCGCCGGTCCGACTGCGAAAGCCGGCTCGGTCGCCAACCCGCGAGCGGCCGCGATATAGCCGATCTCATCCGGGAAGATGTGCGGCGCGAAGCCCGCTAGGCCGAGGACCAGGCGCAGCACGATCACCGCACCGACCGCAGCCGCAGGCCGGATCATCGCGTAATCAGTACGCTTCTCTCCGGCGTCGCCGTCCCCGTGTTGTCGACGCCACCGACGATCGCCGCCGAGGCGACGGCGTTGCCGAACGCCGCGCCTCCACTGCCAGTCGTGAACGTTACCGTCGTGCTCCCGCCGACGGGAACGACGGGCGCAGGTCCGAAGGTTGTCAAGGGCGTGAACAAGAACCCGTTGATGTCGTACAGGTGGAAGTCACCGAGTGTCACCGGGCCCGCCGGCAGCGGTGAGTCGAAGGTAAAGATGACGGTGTTGCCAGACGCGTTGAAGCTGATTGACACCGACAGCAGGTCAGGACGAGCGGTACGGCCCGGCAGGGCCAGAGCGGCGTCACCCACCGGGTTCAAGAGGTTCCCGAGATCCATCACTGCTCCACGCTCGACGGTCGCAACGGTGGCCGAAGCCAACTGACTCTCCGTGTACTGGGCCACGACCCTGGCGCTGCCGGATTGGACGACCGACGTCGGGTTGAGCTGCGTCCCCGCGCCGTCGTACACGTGGAAGTTCGCAAGCTGTAGGCCCCCGCCACTTAGGGTCTCGTCGAAGACGTACTCGACCGTGTTCCCCGGCAGGCGGGCGGCGGACACGAGGTCGGGGGCGTTGGTCCGGGGCGCCTTCCTGGTCAAGGCGGCATTGATTCCAGTTCGCGTCGCGCCTGCCACGACCGCAACGGCTTGGCCGGCCGTCAGGGTAGGGGCGTCGTCATAGAACTCTGTGACGTGCTCATTCCGCCGGCAGTCGGCGAACTCGACCTTGTAGCTACCGGCTGCGAGTCCGCCGATGACGTAGTCGCCGCTGGCGTTCGTCCCGGTGGCGTACCCGCTGAAGAAGCCCCGGAACAGCGGGGGCGGTGAGGTCGTCACGCAGATATCGGCGAGCGGCTGCCCCCCGTTCTCGGCAACGACCCTGCCTGCGATCTTGCCGGCGCGGGCGAGACTGGCGTCGATGCCGCTCGTGGTCATGCCAGCGGTTACCACGACGTTCGATCTTGCAGATTGCGACGGAACGTTATCGAAGTACTCGTCCACATAGTCGCCAGCAGTTATCCCGCACGAACGGAAAACGACGTCATAGTTACCTGGTTTCAGCCCATCGACACGGTACGTTCCATCTACGGCCGTGACGGCACCTCCCGCGAAGAACGTAGATGACGTGACCCTTCTCAGCGCCGATACGCAGACGCCCGCTATCGGAGCACCAGTTCCATCTTTCCGAACGGTCCCCGAAATGCGGCCCCCGAGCTCGAGACTGGCGCTGACCCCGCCGGCAGTACTCCCCGGAGTCACTGTGACCCGCGTCAGTGGTGCAGGGGGCGAGTTGTCGTATCTTTCAGTGATGTAGTAGGGGTCGGGCGAGCAGTCACGGAACTGGATGGCGTAGCTACCGCCCGGAAGGCCGCCGATGGTATAGGTGCCATCTGCTGCGGTGGCGTAGCCGCTGTCGAAGACAGGTGGGTTGGCGGACGACGCGCTCACGCACATTCCCGGCAGGGGTGCGCCCGTCCCGTCGGCTGTGACGGTGCCGCTGATCTTGCCTGCTCGGACCACGCTGGCGGAAAGGGTTGCCACGCCACCGGCCGTGACCTGCACCAGGGTGGCCGTCGCGAACGTGGCGTCCTGGTAGAACTCCTCAACGTAGTCACCTCGGGTGGCACCGCAGCCGTAGAACAAGACTCGGTAGGCCCCTGGCGGCAGATTGGCGATCGCGAACGAGCCGGAGGCCGACGTCGTGGCTCCCAAGCCACTGCGATTGGTCACCCAGGCGTCGACGCAGAGGCCTCCCACTGAGGCGCCCGTGCCGTCAAGGACAACCGTGCCGGCGATGGAGCCGGTGGTGGCCGGCGCCACGTACGTGAAGCCCCCGGGAACGCTGAGCGTGCTGGCCGGTAGGGACACCACCACTGGGCACGCGCCCGCGGCGCCAGCCGGCGTGATGCCGCTCACCGACGTCCCGCCCGCCGCGGCGACCACCGAGGTGGCGGCCACGCCGCAGAAGCTCACGCCGGTTGCTGCAGCCAGACCGGAACCCGAGACGGTGAACGCGGTGCCCCCCGCCGTAGATCCCGACGTGGGTGAGATGGACGACACGGTCGGCGTCGTCGCCCCACCGCCCGAACCAGGCACCGCGTCCGCCGCCAGTACGGCCAGCAGCGTCGACGACAGCGCCGTCTCCCCGCCACCGGCGTGGGCATCGGTCAGCGTCGGGGCCCGACCGATGAAGAACTGGCGAAGCTGACCGGCGTCGGTGGCCGAGTTGGTGACGAGCACCACCGTTGGGTCCTCCTTGCCGCCATGGGGACCGAAAGCCAGAGCATCGGCCCCGCCCGCCTCCACGGCGCCCGTCGCCACGTTGACGTGCGATTTCTTGAATTCGAAGGTGTCGATGGCGTAGTCGGCGATCTGGCGGGACGTGTCCGAACGGTCGATACCGGAGAACCGGCGGGCGACAGCGATCCCGGCCCCGGCGAGATCGGTCTCCACCTGGGTGGCAACGGCAAGCTCGCCGCCGCCGATCAGGACCTGCTCGGCGCCGGCCGCTCGAAGGGCGGCCAGGGCACGGGGCTCGAGGGTCCCTGCCGTGGTCAGCACCACCGGCAGCGCCTGCGCCCAAGCCAGCGGGCCGAAGGCCAGCGCGTCGGGGAAGTTCTCTCCGCTGGCCAGCAGTGCGGTCTTCTTCCCTCCGACCAGGCCGACGTTAGAGGACCCGGGCTCGGCCACCAGCGCCCGCATGGTCTCGTACCGGTCGGATCCGCCGATGCGGCTCACCTGGAGATTCCCGCCGCCCGCCGCTGTGGACGCCGTGGCGCTCAAAGCCGCCTGCACGGCGTCGCTCACCGCGGCCGCCTGGCCGATGATGACCACGTTGTTGGTCCGAAGGGTCCGAAGGGCCATGGCTGTCGCGGCCGGTACGCCGTCGCGGGTGACCAGAAGGATCGGTGCGCCGCGTGTGCCGGACCAGTAGCTGGCGGCCAGGGCGTCGGGGAAGTTCTCACCGGTGACGAGCACCGCGGTCTCGGCGGAGGGAAAGGCCGAGGTGGCTACGACTGCAGCGGTCTCGTAACGGTCGGCACCGGCGAGACGGCTGAACGAGAAGCCCGCCACCGCCGATGCCGGCCCGGCCACGCCCGACAGGACAGACGCCAGGAGTCCCGCCACCAGCGCCACGATGCCGCCCATCCGCCGTCGATCGACCCGTCCCCGCATCCGTCCCCCATGCCCGTCCCAAAAGCGCCGCCGTCCGGCACGGCAACATGGGTTCTATACAGTGCGCCCCCGCCGACACGTAACGGTGGTCACGACATGTCGTCGTCGCCATGTCGTGACTGACATGGCCCCGCAGTCCTCGTCGGCAGCGACGAGACTGGCGCACACTGTGGGCATGGTCGAGACCGAGACGAAGAGCGGGCAGCTCGACCTGTGGTTGGCGCTGGCTGCCGGGCCGGCGCCCTGGCTCGACGGCCAGCCCCTGGGTGCGGAGGAACGCCTGGCCCTCGGTGGCGGCGTCATCAGTGCCGTCGGCGCCGCAGCGGTCGTCACCTCCGCCGCCGTCTCGTCGCCCCAGGTGTCGGGCCTCGTACCCACCCTGGCCCTCTGCGCGGGCCTGGTCGCGTCTGTGGCACTCGTGGTGACCGCCCCGTTCTGCCGGCGTCACTCGGGCGTGGGCGGCCCGGCCGGCCGGCTCGGGCCGATGGTCGCCATCCGACTCGCCGCATCGCTCGGTGTGCTGGCGATCGTCGTTCGCGTCTTCGACGCCGTGCCGGCGCCGGCCATAGCCGGGTTCGGACTGACCGCCGGCATCGAGGCTGCCGTCACGCTCCGGGTCCTGGGCCTCGACCTCGCCCCCCGGGCGCTCCTGCGCCGTTCGATTACCTCGACGCTGCACCTCGGCGTCGTCACCGCGCTCGCCGCCATCGCCCTCCTTCCCGGCCCCGATGCCGGGCGCCTCATCGCCGCCCAACTGGCCGCCGGCTTCTACGCTCTGGCCGCCAGCGCCATGGCCGCGTTCGTCGCCACCCGGTCACTCCTTGCCGGCCATGACCGCCAGGATGGGGCCCGGGTCGACCTGGCCCGGCGTGAGGCGCACCGGGACAGCGCCCACTGGCTGCACGACGACGTCTGCAGCGAGGTGCGGTACCTTCGTCTCAACGTCGAGACCGACGGCTTCGACCGGCTCTCGCTCATTGCTCGACTCGATCAGCTCGATCATCGCCTGCGCCTTCGCCAACTCGACGAGGTCCTGGAGACGGGCGACGCCATGCTCGGCGAGATCATCCAGCCCTACATCCGTATGGCACAGAACAACGGCCTCGACCTCATCGAGGTGCCGAGCTACGAGACCGCGGGCCTGGCGATCAGTGCCGCGGCCGGACGCCGGGTTCAGCGCACCGCGGCGGTCCTCGTTGCGAACGCCATCCAGGCCGGTGCGTCGACACTGGCGCTGCGTACCGCCGTCAACGACGCCGAGGTGATCATCGAAGTGGAGGACGATGCCGGCGGCTTCGCCGAAGACGCCGTCGTCGCCGGCCGGGGCCTGGACGGCCTCCGGCGAGATCTCGGAAGAGACGGCCTCGTGCTGCAGCGAACGGCGCAGGGGACCTTGGCGCGTGGGTCGGTCCGACTTCATGAGCAGCGAGAGAGGGCCGAGCCATGACGGTTCTGATAGTCGACGACAATCCCATCGGCGTCGGACCTATGGCCCAGGCCATCACCGCTCGCCTCGGCCACGAGGTGGTTCTGCTCACCGAGGTGCAGCAGGTAACCAACGACATCGTGCTCGCAGCCAAGCCGGAACTGGCCCTCGTGGACCTGTCGTTCCGCGGCACCAGCCGGTCGGGGCTCGACGTGTTGGTGTTCCTGGCCGAGGCATCACCGTCCACGGCGCTCGTGCTGTTCACCCAGGGCGACGACGCCGTGGCCGAGCTGATGCGCGTGGCCTGGGAAGCCCTTCCCGTGGCCACCGCACTCAGCAAGTCGCTCCCACTCGACCTGTTTGTCGAGGCACTGCAGCGGGTGCTGGCGGACGGAGAGGCGCCGCCCGACCCGGTCCTGCAGCCGCTGCTTCCGGCCAGCCGATCGCCGTGGCGCATGGCGGCCGGCTTCGCCCGGCTGGTTCCCCACGCCGGGCACGCCAAGTTGTGGCAGGCGTTGATCGACGCCGGGACCGACCCGTCCTACAGTGACCTGCACCGTCTCACCGGCCTGAAGGTCAACACGCTGCGCAACTACCGCGAGCAGCTCCTTCCGGAGTTGGGACTCCACGGCCTGGCCAATCCGACCATGTGCCAGATGCAGGTCTTCGCCACCCGCTGCCGGCCGCTACTGCAGCCCTACATCGCAGCCGGGCTGCAGGGCTCATCGCGCTGAGGTCCTGATGGTCACGGGCAGGGCGCCAGCCCGAGCTGGTCCGACAACCCGCGCCGGGCAAAGCGCACATCGGGAATGAACCCCGGGCCTCCTGGGGTGTCGACCAGGAACCAGACGTCACTCCCGTACGGCGTGCCGACCGGGTAGCCGGCGAAACCGTTCGTCACGTGGTCGCCGGTGGCCCAACAGGTCGCTCGTAGGCGATCGCCATGGCTGACGGTGCTCACCGCCGCCGCCGCTACCCGGGGCTCGGCCCGGACCGGCACGCCGAACAGGCGCAGTCCGTAGACGTCGGTCTCGTCGACCGATGCTTCCGCATCCGGGCGGCCGGGGCCGGCGTCGACCGGGGCGGGTAGGCGCAGCGTCGGCGGCTGTGGTGCCCAGACCAACCGGGGGCGCCGGGTCGGCCCTCCGGTTGGCCTCGGATCGACGACCACGCCGGCCGGAGGATCGGCCGTAACCCGGAATCGGCCGTCGGCGGCGGCCCGGGTGGCGATGTCGACGTCGTAGGCCACCGTCCCCCCACCATGGACGAACGACGTCTGCTCGTCGCCGGCTGACAACGTCAGGCGGGAAGCCCGGCCGGTCGGCGACCGGACGCCCAGCGTGACGCGTGCGCGCTCGGGAGCGATGCCAAGTTCGAACGTCGAGGCCGGACGCGGGTAGCGGACCGGATCTGGCCGCGCCGCCCCGACGACACCCGCCGCAACGGCGATCAGCCCCAGTCCGGCGAGGTAGCGCCCGATGCTGCGGCGGCGAGTTGGGTGCTGGCCGCTCGATCTCAGCCCGTGCCAGGGCACGGCGGGAGGTTCATCTTGTCCGTCGTGCCTCGCCTCGAGAACCACACGTCGGAGATGAGCCCTTCGCCCTCCGGCGTGGAGATCCGGAACCACACGTCGCTGGTATAGGCGGCCCCGTCGTCGGCCGGGTCTTCGAAGTTGCTGTTGGTCAGTTCCTGGCCGCCCCGCCAGCACGTTGCCGTGAACACACTGCCGTGGTTGATACGGGTGAAGGGGGCCACCGCCAACTGCGGCTCGGAGCGTACGCCGATGCCGGTCAGGTCCATGCCTCCGTAGGAGACGCTCTCGTCGACGGCAGCCCGCGCCGTCGGCGAGTCGGCGTTGGCGGGGCGGGGGGCGGCCACGCCGGAGCTGAACGGCTGCACATCCCAGGGCCGCGCCGACAAGTCGACCGCGCCGGGGGCGACCTCGCCGAAGCCAAAGCTGACGTCGCCGCCCATCTCGATCTCCACCATCATCGGAGCCGAGCGCTCCTTGCCGGCACCCTTGAGAACGCGGTAGGTCACCGGGTCCGCGCTTCGGTGCTCGAAGGTGCGCGAGAGCCGCTGCCACCGAACGGTGACGTCACGGGCGTCGGCATCAGGCGTCGAGATGGTGAACCACACGGCGCCGACGTACTCGTCGGGATAGGAGTGCTCGAAGGTGAGTGGAAGTGGAGGCGGCGGGTCCTCACGCGTCACGACGGCGACCGCGACGGCAGCAGCGGCCACGGCTCCCGCAGCAATGAGGAAGCCGAGCCCGCGAAATCTCGGTCGCTTTGATCCTTTTCCCCCGATTGCCGCCATCTCGTCTCCCTTCGGCGAAGAAGGCTACTCGGTGGTGCTCAGCCGGCAACGCCCAGCACCCCGTTCTCGTCCGCTGTTGCTGAATGTCCCAGGGGGCGACTTCGGGAGGCCCCCTGTCACGGTTGGTCGAGACGACCCCTGCCTCTCGCCCGCAGCCCGCCTCGTGCTGGTGGCCGAGGTGGACCGCATCCTGGGCGTGGCCTGCACCATCGACGCCTACGTGGATGCCATTAAGGGTCGCTGCCAGGGCTCTCCGCTGCTGAGCTGGTGCTGTCGATGGCCGAAACCATCCTCGCCGGGGGCGACTTCATGATCGACCTCGACAACCTGGCCCGAGCCGACACCGCCGGTGGTGTCCTGCGGGCCGTCGCCGACCCCCCGGCGTCGACGACGTTCATCGCCCTGGCCAACCGCTTCGATGATGAGGCCATCGGCGACCTGGGATCGGCCATGGGGGTGCTGGTACGCAGCGCGTCCGCGGCACTGCCCGAGCAGCGGCGGGCGGCGTTGTCGGCGGAGCGGCCGACGATCGACCTCGATCCCACCGACATCGAGGTCTACGGCTCGAAGAAGGAGGGTGTGACCTACAACTACGCCGGCCAGGCGCCGGCCGGGCCCACCCGGTGGTATCGGCCGAGGCCGGCGTGGTGCTGGCCGCCGAACTCGGCTCGGGGTGCGACGACCCCCGGCCCCAGGCCCCATCGCTCATCGCCCGGGCGGTGGCCGCCCTGCCCGAGGGCCTGGCCCGGCCCCGGCCGCGGGCCGACTCCGGCTTCTTCACCGGGGGGTGGCCGAGGCGGCACTAGCCAACGGGTGCGACTTCGCCATCGCGGCCAAGCGCAACACAGCAGTATGGCGGGGGGCGCGAGCCGTTGAGGAGCAAGGCTGGAAGCCCGCCTTGGGCATGGCCGGTGCCGAGGTGGCCGAGTGCCGCTACGTGCCTGCGGGGTGGCCCGAGGGCACCCGGGCCATCGTGCGCAGTGCCCGCATCGACGCCAAGAAGGTGCGCACCGATCCCCGCTCGCGTCGGCGGCGGACCATCGACCCCGCCCAGCTCGCCCTCGTGCTGGGCGGCGAGGCCGACCATGCTTACGCCTACAGCTTCATCGTCGCCAACATCGGCGGTGACCCGGTGGCCATCGAGGCGTTGTTCCGGGGGCGGGCCCAGGTGGAGGAGCGGATCAAGGACTCCAAGTGCGGCCTGGCCCTGCGCCACCTACCTTCGGGCTACGGGGCGGTCAACCGGGTGTGGATGTGGTCGGCGCTGCTGGCCTTGAACCTCTCGGGGTGGACCAAGGGCCTGGGCGGCGCCGACGGCGACGGCCGGGCCCATGCCAAGCGGGCTCGCCGTAAGCTCATCTGCATCCCCGCCCCGTGTCGTCCGCCACGCTCGCCGGGTTGTCCTGCGCTTGAGCCCGGCCCACCGGCGAGGCCCGTTCCTCGCCAGGTGGGACGCAACGCCGCCGCCGTGAGACCAGCCGGGCCAGCCGGCGAGCGCTCTCCCGCCGGATGAGGGCGGCGTAGGCCGCGCCGCTCACGGCAGGTGCCGTAGCAGCGCGTCGACCACGGCGGCCGGCCCGGCGTCGGTGAGCGGCGCCACTCGCCCCGCCAGGTCGGCGACGAGCTGGGCCCGCTGCTGCGGTGGCAGTACCAGGAGGCCGGCGGCACGGGCGACGTCCCAACGCAGGGCCACGGCGCACTGGAACAGGGCGCCGTGGCGAGTCCGGCGCTGGGCGATGCCGACGACCTTGGCGCCCCCCGCGACGGTGACCTCGCCGGGCCCGAGCCCGGCGAAGCACAGCCGGTCGGACCAGCTCGGCCGCACGAGGCCGCCACGATGGACCTCGGTGCCACGCAGTCCGAGGTCGGCCAGCGCGTCGACCCAGGACTGGCCCAACCACCACCCTGCCCGGCCGACATCGTTGTGCCACAACGGGTCCCGGGCGGGGACGACGGCATCCACCCATACCAGCCGGCCGGGCTCCACCAGCACGGCGGCGCCCCCGCTGCGCCGCCTCGCCACCGCCACGCCGGCGGCCGCCGCCGCGGCCGCGTCGACGTGGTCGGCGGGCTGCGTCGACCCCAGTACCAAGGCCGGCCCGTCGACCTCGCACACCGTGACCGAGCGGGCCGACCAGTCGACCGGCCGCCGGTGGAGCTCGCCGGCCGGACCGGCCAACCGGCGGACGGTCCAGGCCGGCGAGGTCAGGCCGACAACGTGGCCAGGCCCAGGTAGGGCTCCCAGTCGGGTCGGGTTCCCCCCGTGGCGGCCAGGGCCCAGCTGCGCTCCCGCGGCACCAGCGGCGGGCGGCGCAGCGTGAGGGTGGTCTCGTGCAGGAGGCGGTCCTCCTTGCGGGTGTTGCACGGCCGGCACGCCGCCACCACGTTGTCCCACGTGTGGCCGCCGCCCTTGCTGCGAGGCACGACGTGGTCGAGGTTCTCGGCGGTCTCACCGCAGTACTGGCACCGGTAGCCGTCCCGGGCGAACACGGCGCGGCGGCTCAGCGCGACCCGAGCCTGGTACGGCACTCGGACGAAATACGAGAGGCGGACCACCGACGGCTCCGGGTAGCAGGCCCGCTCGGAGCGGAACTGGCTGTCCCCCACCGACACCAACTCGGCCTTGGCGGACAGCACGAGCACCAGGGCTCGGCGGGTGGCCACGACGCACAGCGGCTCGTAGGTGGCGTTCAGAACGAGGGCCCGGGACACGACCTCTCCTACGAGGCCGCCGGGCGTCGTGGGACCGGCATGGCCGCAGGCTACCCCAGCCCCCGCCGGTACCCCCGGCACCATTCGAGGTACTCCACCAGGTCAGCCGGGGCCGGCCGGTGGTGGGCGTCGCCGTACATGGCCTGCATGCGAAAGGCGAGGTAGGCCGGGTCGGGCCGGGGCAGGAACGGCGGGCGCCGCCACCATCGGGGTCGGGCCAGCAGCAGCAGCTGCCGGGCGGCGGTGGCCCACAGTCCGGGCCGCAGGGCCACCGCGAGCAGCGCGGCCGGCCAGCTCGAGGTCACTGGTGCACTATCCCTTCGGGATGGCGCACCAGCGAACGCTGGATGGACCGGCCTCCCGGGCCGGTCACCGGCCCCCCGGGACACTGCGGAGGCCGATGCCGCGGAACCCCACGGCGGCGGCACCCACCAACGGTCCGTCGGGGCCGAGGGCGGCGGGCCGGATGCGGGCGCCCGACGAGAAGCGCAACCGGGCCGAGGCATCCAGTTCCGCCTGTGCCGCAACGAAGAACGGCGTGCCGAAGCCCAGGGCCACCGAGCCGCCCACCAGCGCCAGGCGCAGGCCGAGCAGGTTGGCGACCGAGGCCACCGCCCGGCCCACCAGCATGCCGGCGCGGGCGACGGTCTCCCGATCGGCCTGTTCGGGGGGCCGACCGGTGGCGGCGGCGATGGCGGGGCCCGACGCCTCCGCCTCCAGGCAGCCGCGCCCGCCGCAGGCACAGGGGCGGCCGCCGGGGACGACGATCACGTGACCGATGTGGCCGGCGTTGCCGTCGGTGCCGTCGAGGAGCCGACCGTCCAGCACGATGCCGCCGCCGACGCCGGTCGACACGACCATGGCCACGAAGTGGCGCTCGCCCCGAGCACCGCCGCGCCACCACTCCCCCAGCGCCAGGGCCTTGGCGTCGTTGTCCACGATGGTCGTCACGCCCAGGTGGTCGGCGAGCCGGGACCGCAGCGCGAACCCGGTCCAGGACGCGATGTTGAGGGGCGTGACCGACTCGCCGCCCGCCTCCATCGGCCCACCGCAGCCCACGCCGCACACCGTCTCGTCGCCGCCCCGCACCGTGTCGAGCAGTGTCGTCAGGGCCCCGAACACCGCCTCCCCGCCGGCGACGCCGACGCCACCGCCGGGCGTGGCGGACGTGGCCGAACGCTCGATCCGGCCGTCGTCGGTCACCACCGCGGCGGCCAGCTTGGTGCCGCCGATGTCGACGGCCAGGGCGCGGGCGGCGGCCATCGAGATCAGCCCGGCAGCCGGATGGGCGCCTCGATCAGGTGTGGCACCGGCGGGGCACCGGCGGCTCGGAACCACGGCGCGCCGGCCGGGGCGTCGGGGCACAGCTCCCAGTCCCGGCCCACCCGGTCGACGCCGATCGGATAGATCGTCAGCACCCCGTCGGCACCGACGTGCAGGCGCAGGAAGTTCTTGTAGTCCATGTGATGGAGCGGCGCGTAGGCCTCGTTCCCGTGGAAGCCGAGGCAGTTGGCCGCCCACAGGTAGGCGGCGATGCCGAGGACACCGCCGATCCCGCCGATCAGGGCGACGAGGCCGAGGAACACCATCAACGACTCGAACCCGCCGCCGATGCCCGAGGAGAGTCGCGACGCGACGAGCATCACCGCGGCCAGCGCCGCGAACAGCGTGAGCGCATGGACCGTCCCGAGCAGCAGGCGGGTCAGCCCGCTGGCATCGTGGGCCAGGCGCACCATCGCGCCGACCGTCACGACGATCAGGAGCACCAGCAGGAAGGCGATCGGGCTCTCCCAGAGGGCGAGGCGGAGATCGTCGAGCGTCAGGGAGCGGTGACCGCCCCGCAGGTGCAGGTTCAGCATGAAGGCCAGAAGTACCTGGACGGCGCCGAAGACGGCGGCGAGCGGGAGGTTGTACGCCGGGAGGAGGAACACGCGCTTGCGCAGCCGCTTGGACTCCGGCGCCGACGGATAGACGGCGGTCCGCCGGAAGCGCTTCTCCCCCGCGATCGCGTGGGGGTCGCTCCGCTCGGGAAGGTGCTGGGTCGGGTGCAGGAACGCCCCGCCGCCGCCGGCCGTGATGAGCTGGCGGGGCCCGCCCTCCTCCTCGTAGCGGCAGTAGTAGTGCCGGCCGCTCTTGAGGTAGAGGGCGATCCGCCC
>Ga0187894_10004770_pt1 | contig 14281 bp, 9 predicted proteins | sample GBC1701081metaG_FD_136650 | JGI IMG/M metagenome (GOLD analysis project Ga0187894, IMG submission 136650) | White microbial mat communities from a lava cave in the Kipuka Kanohina Cave System on the Island of Hawaii, USA - GBC170108-1 metaG ...
CGCCGGCGAAGGAGGCGCGCCCGCGGGACGGGACGTACACGGTCGATCTCGAGCGGAGCGTCGTCGGCTGGGTCGGGCGCAACGCCGGCGGCGCGCACGACGGGACGCTGCGGCTGAAGGCGGGGCACGTCACGGTGCAGAACGGCCGGGTCGCGAGGGGGACCTTCGACATCGACATGACGACGATCGCCGTATCCGATCTCACGGGAGAGACGGCGGACCTGCTCCGGCGCCACCTCGAGTCGGACGACTTCTTCGCGGTGGCGCGCCATCCGGTCGCGGGACTCAAGATCACGCGGATGGCGCCGATCGAGGGCGCGACGCCCGGCGCCCCGAACTACGAGGTCGAAGGGGAGATGACGCTGCGGGGCGTCGAGAACCCCGTCGCGTTCCCCGCGACCATAGGCGTGCGCGACGGCGTTCTGGCGCTCGAGGCCCACTTCGACGTGGACCGCACGCGGTGGAACGTCAACTACGGGTCCGGAAAGCTCTACGCCCAACTCGGCATGCACCTCGTCCACGACCACCTGACCCTCGAGGTGCACGTCCTTGCCAACGGTTAGCCTCCGCGGAGTGCGCAAGCCCTTTGACAGCAAGGACTTGCGGCACTTGGCAAGCAAGTGCCTGCCGCAGAGTGACTTACGCGCGCAGCTTAGGTCAAGCGCTAACTTCGATGAGCATGTCGTCCTTGCTGCGGCCGACGTAGAGCGCGGCGAGGGCCGTGCACGCGAGCGCGGCGAGGCCGAGAACAACCCAGAGGGACCTCTGCGCGTCGGCCGGCTGGACGACGGACGCCGCCACGACCGTGGACGGCGGCACGACGACGGTCAGCTCGACCGTCGTCGGGGCGATCACGACGCCCTCCGGGGCGGCGAGGGAGACCCGAGGGCGCCAGGTCCCCGCTTCGGCGCCCGGCACGACCCGGAACTTCAAGGGCACGCGGACGTTGCCGGCGCGACGCAGCGTCGCCGTCTCGAGCGTCTGGATCGAGACGCCCTCGGGCAGTCCGGCGCGGTCCACCTTCACCGGGATGTCGATCGCCTGGACGAGCGCGTCCTCGACCGTGACCACGAGCGTGACCGCCCGGTCTTCGTCCGCCGAGAGCCCCTCGAGGCTCCCCTCGAGGTCCACCGTCACGTCGAGCGGCCGGATCACGAGCGGGACCTGCGCGGTCGCGAGGACCAGCCCCGTGTCCATCGTGATCTCGACCTTCCCGCGGTACGACCCCGGCTTCCCGCCCGCGATCTCGACCTGCAACGGCACGACCTGCACGCCGCCCGCCACGTCCAGCGTCTCGGTGAGGAGCTTCGCCTCCATCCCTTCCGGGAGCTGCTCGAACGAGAGCTTGAGCGCGAGCGCATTCCCCTTCAGGTCCTCGCTGGCATCGATCGCGAGCGCCCCCTCCGCCGTGCCGCCGCGGAACGGGAGCGGCGCGGGGCTCTTGACCTCCTTCACCGCGAGCTTCCCGTCGGTGATGCGCCAGCGCAGCGCGATCATCCCCGCCTCGCGCGCCCGCCGCGCGCGCCGCGCGAGCACGCGCACGAACTCGACCTGCTCGCCCGGCTCCAGCGACGCGGGCGCGAGCCGGAAGACGACCTCGTTCTTCCCCTCCGCGAGCGGCGTCGGCTCGGAGACGACCTTCGCCGACCCGCCGCTCTCGAGGACGAGATCCGTGCCGTCGAACCCCGGCGGCAGCTCGACAGGGAAGCGCCCCACGAGCTCGGTCGCGTGGACCTTCGGCACGTCGCCCAGGTCGAGCGACGCGGGCAGGTCCAAGAGAGGGGGCTCCGGGGGCCGTACGACGCGGACGACCAGCGGCACCTCGACAGGCTCCACGCGGACGCCCGGCGCCGAGAGCGCGATCGCGGTGCGGTACTCCCCCGCCGCGACATCGCCGGCGACGCGCACGCGGACGGCCATCGCCGCCTTGCCCTTCGCGACGACCGCGGGGGTCTCGACGGTCACGCCGGCAGGCAGCCCTTTCTTCGCCGTCGCGCGCACCTCGGGCGCGATCGACGCGGCCGCCGCGTCCGGCGAGAGCGAGAGTTCGCCGGTCGCATCCTCGCCCGCGGCAGCCTCGAGCTTCAGGGTGCCGAGGACCGAGACCCGCGGGGGCGCGACCTGGAAGACCACGCGGACCTCGGGCGCCGAGAGCGCCGTGTCGCTCGCGTCGAGCTTCAGCTTGCACTCGGCGGTCCCTTCCTTCGCGTCGCCGGGGATCTTGACCGTGAAGCCGAGGGCGATCTCGCCCTCCGCAGCCTCCGCCGCCACGGCATCGAACTTCACGCCCGCGGGCGCGGTCGTGACGGCGAACTTCACCTTCGGCGGCGCCGTGGCCGCGTCGGCGTTGGGGACGAGCACGATCTTCCCGCTGGCCGTGGAGCCGGGCGCAACCCGCCCGAGATCGAGCCGCGGCTGCTTCACCGTCAGGCGAGGCTCGCCCACGCGGAAGCGCAGGGGCAGGCGGCGCGGCTCCGCCCAGTGGAGCGTGCCCTCGCCCTCGACCAGCACGGCCAGCCCGTCGTACGAGCCCGATTGCGCGCCGGTGCAGATGAGCTGAAGCTCGATCTCGGTCGAACGGCCGACGAGGACCATCTCGCGCGGGCTGACCGTGAGGTTCATCCCCGCGGGCATCTTCCCGCCGATCGAGAGCCGGAGCCGCCGGCCCGCCGCGGCGCCGCCGCTCCGCGCGACGAAGGGAACGCGCGCCGTCCAGCTCGTGCCCCCCTTGGCGCCGAGGTCCGGCTTCTTCGACTCCACGTGCGTGAACGTCCACGTCAGCTCATCGAGCCGGTCGAGCGGCACGGCCCGGCCGCACCCGCCGCGCTCGAGGAAGCTCGCGAGGGGGCCGTCGGGGTCGCCGAAGTACGCGTACCAGAGGAACCAGTCCTCGGACGCCTTCAGGCCCTTCGTTTCCCACGCCGCGATGACGTCAACGAGGGCGGGCGCCGGGTCCCCGCTCGCCACGGTCTGCGGCCCGTCGGTCACGAGCACGAGGTGGCGCGCCCGGTCGGGCCGGCGCTGCTTCATCTCCTTGAGGATCTCGAGCCCCGCGTCGAGCGCGGCGCCGAGGTACGAGTAGCTGTCGCGGGCCTTCAGCCCGTCGAGCGCCTCGCGGATCCGCGCGCGCGCCTCGGCCGCGCCCCCCTCGTCCGCCGCCGCCTCGAACCGCTCGATCTCGTGGACGCCCGCGCCGAAGGGCACGAGCGCCACCTGCGATCCCGGCTGGACCGCCTGCTCGATCAGCCCCTGGACCAGCTGCCGCGCGCGCGGGAGCGCGTCGTTCTTGCGCATGCTGCTCGACAGGTCCACGACGAGAACGAGGTCACTGCCGCCGGCGGCAGGCTCCTCGGCGCGGCCAAGCGGCGCGAGGAGTAGGGGCACGACAAGGAGGCCAATAGGGAGGCGGCGGTGCATGGGAGAACCCTCCATCTCCCCCTATCGGCATCGGAAGGCATGGGCCTCGCGTCTCGTTCCGGGACACCCTGCTTCGGGGAAGGGAGGGGGGCCGGGGGGGAGGGGAGGAGGATCACGGCCATCCGCGACACGCCCGATCGCGAGCGCGCCGGATCAGGGACCCTTCCTGAAGAGGCCCGCGAAGGCCGCCTTGTAGTCCTTGTCGTTCTCGATGGCGTTGAGATTCAAGTCGTAGTTGACCGCGTTGCGGAGGCGTTCGTTGATGAAGCTCTTCTTCCCGTCGGCTTGCTGGAACTCGAAGAAGGCTGCGAGCACCCGGACCCCGTCCTTCATCAGGGCTCGCGCCAACGGCACGAAATCGCCATCGCCGGTCACGCAGACCGCGACGTCGATCTTCCCGTCGCGGCCGACCTGCATGGCGTCCACGGCCAGTGCAACGTCGATCCCCTTCTCGCCCTGGCTCTGCGACATCGGCAGGAACTTCGCTTCGACACCCGCGTGCATCAGGTCGTCGTAGTTGTTCCGTTCTGAACGAAGCTGATCCTCTGTCGCCTCGCTAGCGGGGAACAGCCCTTGGAACCACGCCGAGTAGACGACCTTGTAGTCCGAGTACCCCTGCTCCTTTCTGCGCAAGAAGTCCTCGAGAAGGCGATGGAAGGACGGGAAGGCTAGCCAGCCGAGCTTTCGCTCGTGGTAGAAGTAGCGACGCGCAAACGCGACGTAGGAGCCGTCGTAGAACACGCCAATCCGGCAGATCGTCTTCGCAGATAGCATCTGATTCTCCTACGACGCCGGCGCCGGCCGGGAGACAATCTTGATCTCGCCCGTGAGCGTCCGGTGGACCGGGCACCGGTCGGCGATCTCGAGGAGCCGCGCGCGCTGCTCCGCGGAGAGGTCGCCGTCGAGCGCGATCTCGCAGTCGATCCGGTCGATCTTGCCCTCTTTGGTCTCGCAGTCCGAGCAGTCCTGCGCATGGACCTTCTGGTGCTTCAGCCGCACCGCGACGCGCCGCAGCGGCCACTTCTTGTGGTCCGCGTACATCCGGAGCGTCATCGACTTGCACGCCCCGAGCGCCGAGAGCAGCAGCTCGTACGGGTTCGGCCCGCGGTCCGAGCCCCCGGCGTCCGCGGGCTCGTCCGCCGCGAGCGCGTGCCGGCCCGCCCGGATCCGCTGCGTGTACGGCCTTCCCTCCTCCTCGACGACGACTTCTGCCATGCGAAGAGCCTAGCGTATCCTTGTCGCCCGTGCGCCACCTCCCGATCGCCCTGCTCCTCGCCGCGTGCGCGACGCCCCGGGCCCCCGAGGCCCCCTCCTATCACTGGATCGCCGACCAGCGCGCCGGCCGCACGGTCCCGCTCGACGCGATGCTCGACGCGCTCGCGAAAGAGGACGTCGTCTTCCTCGGCGAGTCCCACGACGACGACAACACGCACCGCCTCGAGCTCGACGTCTACGAGGGACTCGCCGACCGCCGCACGGTCGTCCTCGCGCTCGAGATGTTCCAGCGCGACGTGCAAGGGGCGCTCGACGACTACCTCGCGGGCCGGATCGACGAGAAGACGTTCTTCGAGCGCGCGCGGCCGTGGGAGAACTACCGGAGCGGGTACCGGCCGCTCATCGAGGCGGCGAAGAGGCGCGGGCTTCGGGTGGTCGCGTCGAACGCGCCCGATTCCGTTCGGCGAAAACTGGGGGGCGGGGGGGCGCTCGACCAGCTGACGCCGGAGGAGCGCGCGCTCCTCCCGGAGAAGCTCTACGACAACACGGAGGAGTACTGGGAGCGCTTCGCGCGCGCGACGCGCGGCCACATGGGGGTTGGGGGCGACCGGATCACGTCGGGCCAAAACATCTGGGACAACACGATGGGCGACTCGTGCGCGAAGGCGCTCTCGGCACACCCGGGCGCCCTCGTGCTGCACGTGAACGGCAAGTTCCACTCGGCGTACCGCGGCGGCACGGTCCACCAGCTGCTCCAGCGGCGGCCCGACGCGCGCGTCGCGGTCGTGGACATCGCGCCGGTGAACGACTTCGTCGGGCTCAAGCCCTTCGGCGCCGCGGACCGCGCGGACTACGTCGCCTTCGTCCTCGCTCGCGCCAGCGGACCGCAGTCCGGCGTCCACGCGGTCACGGTCTTCCCCGAGCTTCGCTACCGGCTCCACCGGCCCCAGGGCCTCCCGCCCGACAGGAAGCCGCCGCTGCTCGTCTGGCTCGGCGACGACGGCTTCCGCGCCTCGGACGCGCTCGTGCCGCTCGCGGTCGAGTTCGGCGACGACGCGGCGATCGCGGTCGTCGAGCCCCCCTACCCGATGCTCGCCGACGACCTCGCGCCCGGCGGCCGCTGGTATGTCAGTGGGACCTTCGGCGAGGACCTCGGCGTTCTCTCGGACGCGATCGCGCGGATCGTCGGCCACGCCCTCCGCAACTACCCGATCGACGGGACGCGCGTCGTCCTCGCCGGCGAGGGCACGGGCGCGACCGTCGTCGCGGCGACCTCGCTCTACGAAGGCGACCTCGCCGCGCCCGCGTTCGCGATCGCGCCCCGCCGCTACGCGAAGCTGCGCGAGTTCTCCATGCCCGACTCCGGGGCCGCCTCCGGCGCGCGACGGCTCTCTGTGACCGTGCCCGAGACCGACGAGGATTGGTGGAAGGAGGAGGCCGAGGAGTGGTGCAGGGTCTTTCCCGTCACGGTCGAGAGGGGGGCGCGGGGGGAGGCGATGACGCAGGTGCGCGCGGCTCTGGGTCTTGCTGCAGCGAAGAAGGATGGGCCCCCGACCGAGTTCCTGCTCCTCAGCGACACGCCGCGCGCCCGCTTGTGGGCGGAGACCTATGCGCTTCGGTTGCCGGGGCCTGCGAGCGTCGTGACCGAGGCGGCGCCGGGCGCCCAGCCGCTCGCGTTCGAGGGCGAGCCGGTGCCGGAAGGGATGATGCCGTTCCGCACGGAGCAGCTGATGGACGGCCGTGGGCTTCCGCTCGCCTCGGGCCCGTTCGGCGGGACGACGATCCTCGTCGTGCCTGGGGGCGCGAACGAGGAGCAGCGCGCCGTGTGGAAAAAACTCGAGGAGACCGACGCGATCAAGAAGAAGTCGAAGTTCGCGCGGCTCGTGGTGCTCTTCGATCCCGCCGAGCTGCCGGCGGCGCTCCAGGCGGTGAAGGATGCCGGGAGGTCGGTCGTCCTCGTCGTCCCCGCGGTCTTCTGTGCCGACGCGTCGCGGATGGCGGAGCTCCGCGTCGAGGCCAAGCCCTTCGAGGACATCCTCGACCTCTCCTACCTCCCCGGCCTCGGCGGCAGCCTGGTCCCCCCGAGCCCCCCTCCCTCCAAGTAGCATGGCGCGGATGAAGAAGCGGATCGCCCTCATCTCGACCGGCGGCACGATCGAGAAGAGCTACGACGAGATGCAGGGCGTCCTCCACAACAAGGTCTCGAACCTCGACGTGATGCTCGCGACGCTCCAGCTCGAGGGCATCGACATCGTGCGCGTGCCGCTCATGAACAAGGACAGCCTTGACATGACGCCCGAGGACCACGTGCTCATCGCGCAGACGGTCCAGAGCATGGCGGCGACGCACGACGGCGTGCTCGTCGTCCACGGCACGGACCGGCTCGCGGTGACGGGCGAGAAGATCGTCGAGCTGCTCAAGACGCCCCGCGTGCCCGTCGTCCTCACCGGCGCGATGCAGCCCTACGTCATGCGCACGTCGGACGCGATGCAGAACCTCACCGAGGCGCTGCTCGCCGTGCAGGTCGCGTCGCCGGGGGTCTACGTGGCGATGCACAACCGGCTGCTCAGGTTTCCCGGGGCCGTGAAGGACCCGCGGCGCGGGACCTTCGTGCGCAGGGACGAGCTCGGAACGGCGTGAGCCTTTGACCGCGGCGGCCCGCGCGGTTCCAATGATGCGCTCTTGACCCTCGCCGTCTACTGCGTCCTCGTCGTGCTCGCGTCGCTCGTCGGCGGCGCGTTGCCGTCGCGGCTCCGTCTCACCCACACGCGCCTCCAGGTGACGGTGAGCTTCGTCGCGGGGCTCATGCTCGGGGTCGCGCTCCTCCACATGTTCCCGCACGCGGAGCACGCGAACGAGGATCTCGACGCGACCGTCCGCTGGGCCGTGGTCGGCCTGCTCGTGATGTTCTTCCTCATCCGCGCCTTCCACTTCCACGAGCACGAGGTGGGGATGGGGCACGGGGAAGGGGAGGAGCCCCCCCTCTCCCGCGGGCACCCTCACCCCTGGGTCGGCGTCGCGATCGGCCTGTCGATCCACTCGGCGGTGGACGGGGTCGCGCTGGCGTCGAGCACGCTCTCCGAGGAAGGCCGCCTCGCGGGGTTCGGCACCTTCCTCGCGGTCCTCCTGCACAAGCCGCTCGATGCGCTCGCGATCGCGGCGTTGATGGTCGGCGCCCCCGCGCGCACGCGGCGGATGGTGAACATCCTCTTCGCGCTCGTGTGCCCGGCGGGCGCGGCGCTCTTCGTGGCCGGCGCGGGATCGCAGCCGGTCCTCGGCGCGGCGCTCGCGCTGTCGGCGGGCGCGTTCCTCTGCATCTCGCTCGGCGACCTCCTGCCCGAGCTGCAGTTCCACCGGCACGACCGGCTGAAGCTCTCGGCGGCGCTCCTCCTCGGGGTCGCGCTCGCGTACGGGATCACGTTCCTCGAACACAGCGGGCACGGGGTAGAGTAGGCGCGGATGCAGGACATCCGCGAATGCCTGCTCGCGTGGGTCCGGCGCCGCGCGCCCGAGGAGGCGACCCGCTGGCTCGAGGGGCGGGCGCTCGCGTACGCGGACGGGGCCCCGGAGCGCGCGCTCTTCCTCGACTTCTCGGGCGCGCTCCGGCGGACCGGGAAGGCGCCGCTCGGGCTCCGGCCGGACGACCTCGGGCTCGCGAACCGGCTGCGCCCGGCGTGGAACCCGGCGGCGTGGACCACGGACCAGGCGGCGCGCATCGTCCTCGTGCTCGCGTGGCCGTCGGCGGACGCGGGCGCGTACGTGGCGACGCTCGACAAGCTCTTCCAGTCGGCGGACCTCGGCGAGCTCGTCGCGCTCTACCAGGCGCTGCCGGTCCTGCCGCATGCGCCCGCGCACGCGCGCCGGTGCGCCGAGGGCGTGCGCACGACGATGACCGACGTGTTCAAGGCGGTCGCGCACGAGAACCCCTACCCGAGCGAGCAGCTGGACGAGGCGGCGTGGAACCAGATGGTCCTGAAGGCGCTTTTCGTCGAGGTGCCGCTCCACCGGATCTTTGGGCTCGACGCGCGCGCGAACCCTCGGCTCTCGCGCATGCTCCTCGACTACGCGAAGGAGCGGTGGGCGGCGAAGCGCGCGGTGAGCCCCGAGCTCTGGCGGTGCGTCGGTCCCTGCGCCGACGACACCGCGCTCGGCGCGATGGAGCGGGTGCTCTTGGAAGGGGGCGCGGGGGAACGGCGCGCGGTCGCGCTCGCGCTGCGCGGCACCGGGCACGCGGGGGCGAAGGCGCTCCTCGCGCGCCACGCCGTCGAACTGCCGCCCGGCTGCGACTGGGCACATCTCGGATGAGGCTTCCATGAAGTTCATCGATCCGCACATCCACATGACGTCCCGCACGACCGACGACTACGAGGCGATGGCCGCGGCGGGCGTGGTCGCGATCATCGAGCCGGCCTTCTGGCTCGGCCAGCCGCGAACGGCGGCGGGCACGTTCAACGACTACTTCGCGAGCCTGGTCGGCTTCGAGCGGTTCCGCGCCTCCCAGTTCGGCATCTCGCACCACTGCGCGATCGGCCTCAACAGCAAGGAGGCGAACCACGAGGCTCTCGCGGAGGAGGTGATGGACCTGCTGCCGCGGTTCCTCGCGAAGGACGGGGTCGTCGCGGTCGGCGAGATCGGCTACGACGACCAGACGGCGGCCGAGGAGAAGTACCTGAGGAAGCAGCTCGAGCTGGCGAAGGAAACCGAGCTGCCGGTGATGATCCACACGCCGCACCGGAACAAGAAGCAGGGCACGTCGCGCAGCATGGACGTGATCGAGGAGATGGGCGTGGTCCCGCACATGGCGGTGATCGACCACAACAACGAGGAGACGGTGAAGGAGGTCCTCGACCGCGGCTTCTGGGCCGCGTTCACGATCTACCCCAAGACCAAGATGGGGAAGGAGCGGATGGTCGAGATCGTTCGCCAATACGGCGCCGAGCGGATCATCGTGGACTCGGCCGCCGACTGGGGCGTGTCGAACCCGCTGTCGGTGCCGGAAACCGCGAAGCTGATGCTCGAGAGCGGGATCCCGGAGGCGACGGTCCGCTCGGTCACCTACGGCAACGCGCTCCTCGCGTACGGCCAGAGCGGCCGGTTCCAAAAGGAGCCTCCCGCCGTGGACCAGCGCCAGCTCTACCAGGGCAGCACCGTCCTCCGCGGCGGCCAGGAGCCGAGGGTATCCTTTACCGATCGTTAAGACGCAACGCGAGTCGGGACAACGGGTTGTGCCGGGAGGGCGCGGCATGCGTGCCGCGGTCCGGACGACGACCGCATGCTTCGGTCGGACCCGATCCCTGCCCCCGACGCCCCCTCACACCCGACGGAAGAGCGCGGCCATCCACGCCTTCGCCTCAAGCGTGATGCGGAAGAACGTCGGGATCAGGAAGAGGGTGAAGACCGTCGAGACGAGGAGGCCGCCGAGCAGGACGGCGCCGAGGCCGCGGTAGAGCTCGCTGCCCGCGCCGGGGAAGAGCACGAGCGGCAGGAGGCCGAAGAGCGTCGTCATCGTCGTCATGAAGATGGGGCGGATGCGCAGCCGCACGGCCTCGGGGATCGCCTCCGAAGGCGCCTGCCCCTCGCGCAGGTGCTGGAGCGACTGGTGGACGATCAGGATCGGGTTGTTGACGACCGTGCCGATCAGGATCACGAAGCCCAGCATGGTCAGCACGTCGAGCGGCTGGTCGACGAACCGGTTCAGGACGTGGAGGCCGAGGAACCCGCCCACCGCGCCGAGCGGCACCGAGAGGATCACGACGAGGGGGTAGAGCCATGACTCGAAGAGCGCGGCCATGAGGAGGTAGGTGATGAGGAGCGCGAGGACAAGGTTCTCGCGCAGCGCGAGCCACGTCGCGCGCAGCTTGTCCGCGGTGCCCGCGAGCGCGATCTGGTAGCCGCCTTCGAGCGCGCCCTGCGCGACGAGCGGCTCCACGATCCCCTGCTGGATCCGGTCCATGGCGTCCTCAAGCGCCATCCGCGGCGGCGGCGTCACCTGGATCGTGATCGCGCGCTGGCGCTCGCGGTGATTGATCTGCTCGGGCCCGCTCGAGAGCTGCACGTTGGCGACCGCCCGCAGGGGGACAAGCCGGCCGGCAGGCGTCGCGATCACGAGGTCGTCGAGGTCCTGCATCCGCCCCGCATACTTCTCGTCGCCGAGGATCGTCAGGTCGATCTTGTCGCCGCCCTCGAAGTAGTCGGTCGCGTAGGCGCCGTCCACGAGACTGTCCACCGCGTAGCCGAGCTCGGCGGCGGTCATGCCGAGGTCGGCCGCCTTGTCCCAGTGAGGCACGACGTGCACCTCGGGGCTCGAAAGGTCGAGGCTCGGCTGCGGGATCGGGACCGAGCCCGGGATCTGTGTCATCACCATCCCGACCACCGCGCCCCCCAGCTGCACGAGCCTCTCAATCTGCGGGCCGGTGATCTCCACGTCCACCGTGCGCCCCGCCGTGATCCCGCGCTCGAACAGCGACGTCTGCACGGCTCGGCCGAACGTTCCCGGGACCCTCACGATCACGCCCTGGAGCAGCGGAACGAGGCCGGCCGCGCGCAGGTCGTCGTGGGAGCGCAGCCCCGTGAAGACCTGGCGGCCGCGCGCGACGAAGAAGAAGTCGCGGATCGTCGGGTGCTCGAGCTTCGCCGCCTCGGGCGACTCGGGATCGACGTCCCAGAAGGGGCGCAACCCCTCCGACACGGTCTCGCCGATCCTCACGAGCTCGTCGTTGTTGTAGCCGGCGGGCGGGATCAGGACGCCGATCACGAGGTTGCGGTTGCCGCTCGGCAGGTACTCGACCTTCGGGAAGAGCGCCCACGCGCCGAGGACCGAGGCGCCGACGAGCACGAGAACCGTGAGCGCTCCGCGCGCGAGGCCCGCCTGGAGCCAGCGGTTGATGTCCGCGATGAGCCGTACCTGCGACGCGCCGATCGCGGAGACGGGCGCGAGCAGGTGCTCGAGCCACGGGATCCGCTTCGCCTCGTCGCTCGTGTGCTTCGGCAGGATGCGCGCGGTCGCGGGCGGGATCACGATCGCGGAGACGAGGAGCGAGAGGCCGACCGAACAGCTGATTGCGAGCGCGATGTCGCGGAAGAGCTGGCCAGCCTGCTCCTCGACGAAGACGATCGGCACGAACACCGCGAGCGTGGTCAGCGTCGAGGCGATCACGGCGCCCCAGACCTCCTGGGTGCCCTTCACCGCGGCGTCGAACCGGCGCTCGCCCTCCTGGTAGCGGCGGAAGATGTTCTCGAGGACGACGATCGCGTTGTCGACGAGCATGCCGACCGCGAACGCGAGGCCCGCGAGGCTCACGACGTTGAGCGACCGGCCCATCGCGTGCAGCAGGAGGAAGGTGCCGATGACGCTCGTCGGGATCGCGAGCGCGATCACGAGCGTCGAGCGCGCGCTGCGCAGGAACAGGAGCAGCACGATGATCGTGAGCGCGCCGCCGAGGACGATGTTGTCCTTGACGAGGCCGACCGCGGAGTAGATGTACTCGGTCTCGTCGTAGACCTGCTCGAGCGTGAGGCCTTTCTGGGCGAGGATGCCCGCGTCGAGCTCGGCGCGCGCCCTCTGGAGCCCCTCCATCGCGTCGAGCACGTTCGCGCCCGTGTCGCGCAGCGCGTTGATCGCGAGGCAGTTGACGCCGAAGTTGCGGACGGTGCCGTCGGGCTTCTTGTAGCCGAGCCGGACCTCCGCGACGTCGCGCAGGTAGACGGGCGCGCCGTCGCGCCGCGCGACCACGAGGGCCTCGACCTCCTTCGGGTCGGTGAACTGGCCGAGCGTGCGCACGACGTACCGCCGCTTGCCCTCCCAGAAGTCGCCGCCCGACGTGTCCTCGTTGCGCGCGCGCAGCGCCGCGCGGAGGTCGGCGATCGTGACGCCGCGCGCGGCGAGGCGGTTCGGGTCGACGACGACCTGCATCTCGTCCTCGCGGCCGCCGAGGACGTTCGCGTTCGCGATGCCCTCGACGCGCTCGAACCGCGCCTCGATCACGTCCTCGGCGAAGCGCCGCATCTGCTCGACGTCGACCGGGGGCGGCTGGAGCTCCGCGAGCTCCGGGTGTTTCCTCACCGCGACATCGAGCCGGCGCATGGCGAGGCCGGTGCTCCTCGCGCGGAGCACGGGCGTGAGGGCGTCCGAGAACTGCGGGTGCGCGCGCGCGAACGCCTCGACCTCGGCGCGCGGGCGCATCCGGGGCCGCAGGATGAACCACGCGATCGGCGTGTCCGCGGACGAGGCGGAGGCGAGGACCGGCTCGTCGGCCTCCTCCGGGTACTCGCGCACCTGCTGGAGCCGCGTGTTGACCTTGAGGAGCGCCTCGGCCATGTCGGTGCCGACCGCGAACTCGAGCGTGATGCGCCCCATCGAGTCCATGCACTCGCCGGTCATCTTGGTCACGCCCTCGACCGCCTTGAGCTGCTCCTCCTGCTCCTGGACGATCTCGCGCTCGACCTCCTGCGGGCTCGCGCCCGGCCACCGCGTCTCGACGGTGATCTGGGGCGTCTGCACCTCCGGGGTGAGCTGCATCGGCATCGCGAGGAGCCCGATCGTGCCGAAGAGCGCGACGAGGAGGACTCCGACGGCGACCTTGACCGGGCTGTTGACGAACGAAGCGACGAGCATCAGCGCTCCTCGATCCTCAGCGCCTGGTTGTGCGCGAGCCGCTCGTTCCCGCGCACGACGACCTTCTGGCCCCCTTTGACCCCCCCCTTCACCTGGATCATGCCGTCGACCGCCACTCCGGTCTCGACCGGCACCTGCAAGGCCTTGCCGTCCGCGACGACATAGACCACCGGGCTCGGCCCGCCGAGCACGAGCGCGTCCTTCGGGACGAGCACCGCCATCTCCGTGCCGCCGACGGGCAGGTGGATCGTCGCGAACATGCCCGCCTTGAGCAGCGGTCCCTCCGGGTTCTGAACGCGCACCTTCACGGGGAAGGTCCGCGCGCGCATGTCCGCCCCCGGCACGATCGCGACGACCTTGCCCTCGAAGATCTTTCCCGGCACGGCGCCGACGGTGACCGACGCCGCCTTCCCCACGGCGACGCCGAGCACGTAGTCCTCGACGACCGGAGCGACCACGTCCACCTCGTCGAGTGCGATGATTTCCGCGACCGCCGAGCCCTTGTCGAGCCACTCGCCGACATCCGTCCCCTCGCGGACGACGTAGCCGGAGAACGGCGCGCGGATCGTGTGGCGCTCGAGTTCGTCCTCTAGGCGCGCGACCTCCGCCTGCTGCGTCTCGACGCGGGCTTCCGCCTGCGCGATCCGCTCCTCGCGCGGCCCCGCCTCGGCGAGCCGGAGCCCCTCCTTCACCTCCGCGAGCAGCTCCTCCGCGAGGCTCGCCGTCATCTGCGCCTCCTTGAGCTCGTCCTCGCTGATCACGCTCGTCTCGAAGAGCTGCCGCGCGCGGCCGAGCCGCCACTGGCGCATCTCGTTCGCCGCCACGGCGGCGGCGACCTTCGCCCGAGCCTGCGCGAGCTCCTCCGGTCTCGAGCCGTTCTTCTGCTCGCGCAGCTCCTCCTCGCGCAGCTTCAACGCCGCCCGTGCGGCGTCGAGCGCGATCTCCGCGAGCCGCGTCCGGAGCTTCGCGAGCGTGGCGCCGGCCTCGACGCGCAGCCCCTCGTCCGCGAGGTACTCGGTGACGAGCCCCTCGACC
>Ga0187894_10004771_pt1 | contig 14277 bp, 16 predicted proteins | sample GBC1701081metaG_FD_136650 | JGI IMG/M metagenome (GOLD analysis project Ga0187894, IMG submission 136650) | White microbial mat communities from a lava cave in the Kipuka Kanohina Cave System on the Island of Hawaii, USA - GBC170108-1 metaG ...
CGCAGCCGCAGGCGAGGCGAGCGGATACGGAAACGGGACCGAGCGGAGCGAGGCAGGGCGAGGCGCAGCCGCAGGCGAGGCGAGCGGATACGGAAACGGGACCGAGCGGAGCGAGGCAGGGCGAGGCGCAGCCGCAGGCGAGGCGAGCGGATACGGAAGAAGGACCGAGCGGAGCGAGGCAGATGGGCGGACGACTCGAGGGCAAGGTGGCGCTCATCACGGGCGCCGGGATGGGCATGGGCCGCGAGGCCGCCATCCTGTTCGCGCAGGAGGGCGCGCGCGTCGTCGTGTGCGACATCGACAAGACCGCGGCGCAAGGCACCGTCGACCTCGTGGCCGGCGCGGGCGGCGACGCGCTGGCCGCGGTGGGGGACGTCGCCGTCGAGGCCGACGTCGCGCGCATGGTGTACGAGGGCGTCCGGCGCTTCGGCGCGCTCCACGTCCTCTACAACAACGCCGGCGTCCTCTGGAAGGACCGCGATCGCTCGGTGCTCGAGACCGACGGTGCCCAGTGGGACCGGGTGATGGCCATCAATCTCAAGTCGGTGTTCTGGGTGACGAAGCACGGGATCCCGCACCTGCGGACGGCGGGCGGCGGCTCGATCATCCTCGTCGGCTCCGTGTCGGCGCTCGCCGGCTTCACGCGCGCGCAGGACGCCTACACGGCGGCCAAGGGCGCCCTGATCTCGCTCAACAAGTCGCTCGCGATCCAGTTCGCCCGGGACGGGATCCGCTGCAACGTCGTTCACCCCGGCATCGTCGACACCCCGATGCAGGCGCCCTACCTCAACGACGAGTTGCGGGCGGAGTTCAAGACCGCGATTCCGCTCGGCCGGATTGGCCGGCCCCGCGACATCGCCAACGCCGCCCTCTTCCTCGCCTCCGACGAGTCCTCGTTCATGACGGGGGCGGAGATGATCGTCGACGGCGGCTTCATGGCCCAGTAACGCCGTCGTAACCGCGCCGTGCTAGCCTCGGGCGGCTCGTTCCACCCTTCACGCAAGGAGGCTCGTATGACGAGGCGCATGCTGCGCGCGGCCCTCACCCTGGCTCTCGCCCTCGCGCTGCTCCCGCTCGGCGCGGGATCGGCGCTGGCCCAGAAGCAAACCATCGTGGTCTACACGGCGATCGAGAACGAGCAGATCACCGACTACATGAAGACGATCAACAAATCGCTGCCGAACGTGGATCTCAAGATCCTCCGCCTGTCCACCGGCGACATCTCGGCGCGGTTCATGGCCGAGAAGGACAACATGCAGGCCGACGTGATCTGGGGCGTCGGCGCGACGAACATACTGATCTTCAAGAACGCGGGGTTGCTCGAGCCCTACGCGCCCAAGGGGCTCGAGAAGATCGTGCCGCTGTTCCGGGACAAGGACAATCCGCCGGCCTGGGTCGGCATGGACATCTACATGTCGGCGTTCTGCTTCAACACCGAGGTCGCCAAGAAGCACAACCTGCCCGCGCCGACCTCGTGGGCCGATCTCACCAAGCCCGTCTACAAGGGCCAGGTCGTGATGCCGAATCCCGCGTCGTCGGGAACCGGGTATCTGTCCGTGGCGTCCATCCTCCAGCGCATGGGCGAGGCCGAGGGCTGGAAGTATCTCGACGCGCTCCACCAGAACATCGCCGAGTACACGAAGTCCGGCTCCAAGCCTTGCAAGGACGCCGCGGCGGGGGAGCGCGCGATCGGCGTCTCGTTCGAGTACGTCGCGCTCGAGATGAAGAAGAAGGGGGCGCCCGTCGAGATGGTGCTTCCGAAGGAAGGCTCCGGCTACGAGATGGAGGCCAACGCCCTCACGAAGAAGGGCGCGAAGAACGCCGCGGCCAAGCAGTTCCTCGACTGGGCGGATAGCGACGAGGCGATGCGCCTCTACGCGAAGTACTTCGCCTCCGTCGCCATCGCGGGCATTCCCGGGCCCGAAGGGCTGCCGAAGGACATCAGCAAGGTGGTGTACCCGAACGATTTCGACTGGTCGGCCAAGAACCGCGACCGCATCCTGGCCGAGTGGCAGAAGCGATACGCGAAGTGAACGTCCGCGACCGGGGCCGAGCGCGCTCGCTCGTCGCGGAGCGCGCCTCGGCCGCCCGGTCGCAGAGGTCCGAACTGCCGTCATGCTAGTGTCCGGAGCGCCGTCCCACACGCCGGGTCTCGACGCCGCCCTCGGGCGGCTCGGCTACACGGCGTTCCGTCCCGGCCAGCGCGAGGCCATCGAGACGCTGCTCGAGCGCGGCCGCTTGCTCCTCGTCGCCCCGACGGGCGGGGGCAAGAGCCTGATCTACCAGCTACCAGCGACGATCTTGCCCGGCACGACGCTCGTCATCTCGCCGCTCGTCGCCCTCATGACCGACCAGGTGCAGGCGCTCGAGGCGCGCGGCGTGCCGGCGACCTTCCTCGCCTCCACGCTCGACGCGGGCGAGATGCGGCGCCGCATGGGGCAGATCGCCGCCGGGCGCGTCGCCCTCGTCTACGTCGCGCCGGAGCGCCTGGCGTTCCCTGGCTTCCGGGGCCTCATGCGCGACCTCGACTGTCCGCTCGTCGCCGTCGACGAGGCGCATTGCATCAGCGAGTGGGGCCATGACTTCCGGCCGGAGTACCTCGAGATCGGCACCGTGCTGGCGGAGCTGGGCGCGGCCCGGGTGCTCGCGTGCACCGCCACCGCCACGCCGATCGTGCGCGACGAGATCCTGGCGCGGCTCGGCCTGCCCGCCGACACGCCGCAGATCGTCCGTGGATTCGCTCGGCCCAACCTCGCCTTGCGCGCGGTCGAGACCTCGAGCGCCCGCGAGCGCGAGCGCCTCGTCGACGCCACGCTGGCAGAGGCGCTGGGCCCTCCCGGGCGCGAGCGCGGGACGGCCATCGTCTATGCGCCGACCCGAAAGCAGGCCGAGGAGGAGACGGAGCGGCTCGCGCGGCAGGGCCGGCGCGCCGCCGTGTATCACGCGGGCCTCGACGGGCGCACCCGTGATCGGGCGCAATCGGACTTCGCGGAAGGTCGCGTAGGGGTCATCGTGGCCACCAACGCGTTCGGCATGGGCATCGACCGTCCCGATGTGCGCGCCGTGATCCACCTCGGCCCCCCGGGGTCGGTCGAGGCGTACTACCAGGAAGTCGGTCGCGCCGGGCGTGACGGCGAGCCGGCCATCGGCCTCTTGCTGGTGAGCGCCCGCGACCTCCCCCTGCGCCGGAGCCTGATCGAGCGCGGAACGGACGGGGCTGCTCCGGACCAGGCCGTCGTCGAGCACAAGTGGGGACTCTTCCTCGAGTTGATTCGCTGGGTCGAGGGTGGAAGTTGCCGCCACGATGCGATTCTTCGCTACTTCGGCGACGAGGCCGAGACCCTCGCCGGCTGCGGGCGCTGCGACGTCTGCCTGGCGCTCGGCGGCGAACGTGGAGAGTTCGATGCCGAAACCGCGACGCTGATCGTTCGCAAGGCGCTCTCCGGGGCCGCCCGGGTGCACGGCCGTTTCGGCCTCGGTCAGGCCGTGAAGCTGGTCCACGGCGATCCGGAGCCGCGCCTCGAGCGCGCCGGGCTCACGCGCGTTCAAACCTGGGGCAACCTGCGCGACTACCCGGAGTCGTGGCTGATGTCGCTCATGCGCCGCTGCGTGACCGCGGGGTGGGTGAGCTTCACCGGCGGCGACCGACCGGTCGTCGTGCTCACCGAGGAGGGGCGCGCCGTGATGAAGGGCGAGCGGCCGGCCCGCCTGCTGCTCCCGGCCCTCGCTTCGCGCGCGGGCGCAAGTGGGGAATCGAGCCGCACCCGCCGTCGCGATGTCGCGGGCGCGCCGGGGTCGACCGGCGAGCGGTCCAGCGTATCCCCGGCTTCACCGTCGGCCGCAGCTCCGGAGACGTCTCGAGAAGCCGATGTCGCCGCCACGGCCCTCTTCGAGGCGCTCCGGCGCCATCGGCTCCAGGTGGCGCGGGCGGAGGGGATCGCCCCGTTCATCGTGGCCAGCGACCGCACGCTGCGCGACATCGCCCTCCTCCGCCCGCGCGACCTCGACGAGCTGCAGCGCGCGCATGGGATCGGACCGCTCAAGGCCGAGCGCTATGGTGCGGGGTTCCTGGACGTCGTCCAGAGCCAAGCGCTGCGCGCCGACACATGAGCGAGGCGCCGTCGCCGAGCGCGGCACCCCAGCGGCACCCCGCGGTGGCCCTCGAGGACATCGCGAAGAAGTTCGGAGCCTTCGTCGCCCTGCGTGGGATCACGCTCGCGATCGCGCCAGGCGAGTTCGTCTGTTTCCTCGGGCCAAGCGGCTGCGGCAAGACCACGCTCCTGCGCATCATCGCCGGCCTCGAGCGCCAGAACGCCGGCGTGGTGCGCATGGCCGGGCGCGACGTGTCCGCGCTCCCCCCGGCGCAGCGCAACTACGGCATCGTCTTCCAGTCCTACGCGCTGTTCCCCAATCTCTCCGTCGCGCGGAACGTCGCCTACGGCCTCGAGAACCGGCGTGTGGCGCGCGCGGAGATCGAGCAGCGCGTCGACGAGCTGCTGCGGCTGGTGGGGCTCGCGCACCACAGGCACAAGTACCCGGCGCAGCTCTCGGGCGGGGAACAGCAGCGCGTGGCCCTGGCCCGCGCGCTCGCGCCCCGGCCCGCGCTGCTCCTGCTCGACGAGCCGCTGTCGGCCCTCGATGCGCGCGTCCGCCAGTCCCTGCGCCACGAGATCCGCGGCCTGCAGCGGCGCCTCGGCGTCACGACGATCATGGTGACCCACGACCAGGAGGAGGCGCTCGCGATGGCTGACCGCATCGTCGTGATGAACCACGGTGTGGTCGAGCAAGTGGGCTCGCCCCTGGCCGTCTACGGCGAGCCAGTGTCGCCGTTCGTGGCGCGCTTCGTGGGGCAGATGAACTTCATCGCCGGCACCGCGGGGGACCGCTCGGGCTGGGTGCGCGTCGGCAAGACGGAGATCGAGTGCCGTGCCGGCGAGCCACTCGCCGCCGGGACCCCGGTGACGCTCGCGATCCGGCCCGAGGAGATCCTGGTTGGCTCCGGCGCCCGCCAGAGCCCGAACCGCCTCGTCACGCGGGTGCGGGCAGTGCAGTTCCTCGGCGCGTTCACGCGGCTCACGCTCGCGCTCGACGACGGAGCGGACACGATGCTCGAGTGCGACGTCGCGGCCAACGCCCTTCCTGAGCTCGATGCCGCCGAGGGGACGGAGCTCTGGCTCGCGCTCAAGCCCGCCGCCCTGCGGCTGTTCCCCGCCGCCCCCTGAGCCCATGGCCATCGCGTCGCGTGAGGTCGCCGAGGCGATTCCGGATCGCAGCGTCCGGCATCGCCTCGGGAGCGAGGACCTGGCGCGCTACGCGCTCGTCGCGCTGTTCGCCCTGATCCTGTGCCTGTTCGTGCTCTACCCGATGGGACAGCTCGCCTGGCGGAGCCTCCTCGACAATCAGGGGCGCTTCGTCGGCGTGGCGAACTACGCGCGGTACTTCGGCACGCCGGCCATCGCCTCCTCCATCACCAACAGCCTTCACGTGTCGCTCGTCTCGACGGCGATCACGGTGACGCTCGCGTTCGCGTACGCGTACGCGCTCACCCGCACGCGCATGCCGTGGCGCGGGCTCTTCCGGCTCATCGCCATGCTGCCGCTCTTCGCGCCCTCGCTGGTGCAGGCGCTCGCCTTCATCTACGTGTTCGGCAACAACGGGATCCTGACGCGGACGACCGGGTTCAACGTCGGCATCTATGGCGCCAAGGGCATCATCGCCGCCGAGGTGTTCTACTGCTTCCCGCACGCGCTCCTCATCCTGACGGCGGCGCTCGCCGCCACGGACGCCCGCCTGTACGACGCGGCGCGGACCCTCGGCGCCTCGCCGGCGAAGACGTTCCTCACCGTGACGCTGCCCGGGGTGAAGTTCGGGCTCGTCAGCGCGTGCTTCGTCGTCTTCACGCTCGTCGTCACGGATTTCGGCGCGCCCAAGGCGATCGGCGGCAAGTTCTCGGTGATGGCGACGGAGATCTACAACCAGGTCTCGGGACAGCAGAACTTCACCATGGGCGCGACGGTCTCGGTGGTGCTGCTGATCCCGGCGGGGCTGGCCTTCGTCGTCGACCGGCTCGTGCAGCGGCGCCAGTACGCGCTGGTGACCTCGTCGTCGAAGCCGCTCGAGGCGCGCCGGCGGCCGCTCGCCGACTGGACGGCCTTGACCTTCTGTGCGCTCGTCGCGGGGGCGATCGCGGGCCTCTACCTCGCGATCCTCGTCTACTCCCTGGTCGCGCGCTGGCCGTACAACTTCACGCCGACGCTCAAGCACTACACGTTCGACACCGTCGGCGGCTACACGCCGATCTGGAACAGCATGTACGTCGCGGCCTGGACCGCAGCGGTGGGCACCGTGCTGACGTTCGTCGGCGCCTACGTCGTGGAGAAGTGCCGCACGGCGGCCAGCGGTCCGCTCTACCTGCTCTCGATCCTGCCCGTCTCGATTCCCGGCATGGTGCTGGGTCTCGCGTACATCTTCACGTTCAACGCGCCGGGGAGCCCGCTGAACGTCCTGTACGGCACGCTCGCCATCCTGGTCGTGTCGAACGTCATCCACTACTTCACCGTGGGGTTCCTCACGGCGACCACGGCGCTCAAGCAGATGGACGCCGAGTTCGAGAACGTGTCGGCCTCGCTCGGTGTGCCGTTCTACAAGACGTTCTGGCGGGTGACCGTGCCGATGGCGCTGCCGTCCATCATCGGCATCAGCATGTACTTCTTCCTGAACGCCATGGTGACGCTGTCGGCCGTGGTCTTCCTCGTGGCGCCGGGGACCGAGCTGGCCGCGGTCGCGGTGCTCCTGATGGACGACGCGGGCGATGCCGCCCAGGCGGCGGCCATGTCGGTCATCATCGTCCTGGTGGGGCTCGGCGTGCGACTCGGGTACTGGGCGCTGATGCGCGGCGTGACCCGCCGGGCGTCGGCCTGGCTCGGCTGATCGAAAGGATTGGACGCGGCCGATGCGCTGTCACGCGCCCGTTGTGAAGGCGACCTCGTCTCGCAGCGCGTCAGGGGCGAAGGCCACGGGTCCGGGCTCCGGCTAGAATCTCCGCGGTGGCAGCCGCCCGCGCGCGGTGAGCTGTGCGGCGACGGCATTCGCGCACTGATCGCTCTTCGGGGGAGAGGGGGAGAGACGATGCTCGAGATCACGCAGGAGGAAAGCGTCGCCGCGCGCGTCGGCGACAAGCTCAAGGGGCGCGTCGCGTTCGTCACGGGCGGCACGCGGGGCAACCTCTCGGGCTCGTTCTTCCTCTCCCAGGCCGCGCTCCGCCACATGGCCGAGCGCGGGAGCGGGCGCATCGTGACGTCTCGAGCGTGATCGGCGAGATGGGCAACATCGGCCAGGCCAACTACGCCGCCTCAGAAGCTCATCGCCCAGATCCCCCTCGGTCGGCTCGGCAAGCCTGACGAGGTCGCCCGCATCGTGCACTTCCTGGCCGCCGATGCCTCGTCCTACATCACCGGACAGGTGTGGGGCGTCAACGGCGGCATGGACATGTGACCGGGCCCCGGAGGGAGCGATGGCGGCGACGGTGGTCGACTGTTCTCGATATCGAGGGCGGTTCTTCGAGGTGTTGCAGACGACCGGGCGGAGTCAGACCGCCGTGATGACGATCGAGCCGGGCGAGGAGGCCGGGCCCGAGGAGACGCACGGTGGCGACCAGATCGTGTTCGTGATCGAGGGGGAGGCGGTCGTTCGCGTCGACGGCGCGGAGCACCGGGCCGGCTCGGGCGCGAGCGTGATGATCCCGGCCGGCGCCCGGCATCACGTGCGGAACCCCGGGACCGCTCCGCTGTTCTTCTTCACCGTCTACGCGCCGCCGGCCTACTGACGCCCAGCGCGCGAACGGACTCGCCATGCCGACTCCCGGTCGGACCGCTCTCGTCACCGGCGCCGCGCGCGGCATCGGGCTCGCCATCGCACGCCGCCTGGCCGGAGACGGCTATCGGGTCGCGCTCCTCGACCTCGATCCGGGGGTGACGGAAGACGCGGCGCGCACGGTGGGCGGCGAGACCATCGCCATCGCGGCCGATGTGACGCGCACGCCCGACGTCGACGCGGCGATCGGGCAGGTGATGGATCGCTGGGGACGGCTCGACGTCCTCGTCAACAACGCGGGGATCACCGGGCGGTCGTTCCCCATCTGGGAGCTGACCGATGACGACTGGCGGCGCGTCATCGACGTCGACCTGACCAGCGTCTTCCTCTGCTGCCGTGCCGCGGTGAGGGTCATGCTGACCCAAGGATCGGGCCGGGTCGTGAACATCGCGTCGATCGCCGGCAAGGAGGGCAACCCCACGTTGGTCCCGTACTCCTCGGCGAAGGCCGGCGTCATCGGGCTCACGAAGGCCCTCGCCAAGGAGGTCGCGACCCGGGGTATCTACGTGAACGCGGTCGCGCCCGCCGTCATCGGCACCGAGCTGCTCGAGCAGATGGAGCAGAGCACGGTCGACCTGCTCGTCTCGAAGATCCCGATGGGGCGCGTGGGCACGCCGGAGGAGGTCGCCGCGCTCGTCGCCTGGCTCGCCTCGGACGAGTGCTCCTTCAGCACGGGCGCCGTCTACGACCTCTCCGGAGGCCGAGCGACCTACTGACGAGGGTACGTCGGGTGGGACACCGCAGTCCGCGGGCGGACCGAGAAGGGCCCAGATGCGAGGCGGCGTCCGAAGGCCGCACGCGAGGCGTACTGTCCGTACGTTGAGCGTGCGGCCGAGGGCGCCAACGAAGCAGCTGGTCCCTTATCGGCCGCCCGCGGCGGCCATCCAGACGCTCTTGATGTTGGTGAACTCGCGAATGCCGAACTCCGACAGCTCACGGCCGTAGCCCGAGCGCTTGATCCCGCCGAACGGGAGCCGGGGATCGGACTTGACGGCGCCGTTGACGAACACCGATCCCGCCTCGATCCGCGCGGCGAGGCCCTCGGCGCGCTCGAGATCGCGCGTCCAGAGCGACGCCCCGAGCCCGAAGGAGGAATCGTTGGCCAGCTCGATCGCGTCCTCCTCGTCCTTCGCGCGGATCACGGCCGCGACCGGCCCGAAGGTCTCCTCGTCGAACGCCGGCATGCCGCGCTCGACTGCTTCGAGCAGCGTGGGCGGATAGAACGCACCCGGTCCGGGCGGCACGACGCCGCCGAGCACGCGCCGCGCACCGCGCTTGATCGACTCCTCCACCTGATGGTGCAGCTCGTCGCGCAGATCGACGCGAGCCTGGGGACCGACGTCGACGTCACGGCCGAGCGGATCGCCCATGCGCCGCGCGCCGAGCTCCGCGGTGAAGCGGTCGAGGAACAGCTTCTGCACCGGCTCGACGACGATGAACCGCTTGGCGGCGATGCAGCTCTGGCCGCTGTTGATGAGCCGTGCATCGGCGGCAACCTTCGCGGCGACGTCCACATCGGCGTCGCCCAGCACGATGAACGGGTCGCTGCCGCCCAGCTCGAGGACGGTCTTCTTGAGCTCGTGCCCGGCACGCTCGGCGATCCGGATGCCGGCCTGCTCGCTGCCCGTGAGCGTCGCCGCCGCGATGCGCCGGTCGGCGATGAGGCCGCCGACGGCCTTCGAGCCGATCAGCAGGGTGCGGAACAGTCCCGCCGGGAAGCCGGCGTCGCGGAAGATCTCCTCGATCATGAGCGCGCAGCGCGGCACGTTCGACGCGTGCTTCAGCACGCCGGCATTGCCGGCCATGAGGGCAGGCGCGGCGAAGCGAAAGACCTGCCAGAACGGAAAATTCCACGGCATCACGGCGAGCACGACGCCGATCGGGTCGTAGCGCACGTAGCTCCTGGCCGCGTCGGTCTCGCGCGGCTCGATGCCGAGGAACCGCTCGGCGTGCTCGGCGTAGTAGTCGCACGTGAGCGCGCACTTGTCGATCTCCGCCTCGGACTGCACGATGGGCTTCCCCATCTCGAGCGTCATCGCGCGCGCGAGGTCGGCGCGCCGCGCACGCAGCAGGCCCGCCGCGTCGCGCATCCGCGTCGCGCGCTCCGAGAAGGGCCGATCCCGCCATGCGAGGTGAGCGGCGCGGGCGCCCTCGACGGCTCGCTCGATCTCTTCGGGGGGTGTCTCCGTGAACGTCTCGAGGACAGCGCCGGTTGCCGGATTGATCGACTGAATGGCCATGCCGATTGTCCTCCTTCCTCTTCGAGGGTTCCCCAGCCCTGTCGATGATCCTCCCGGCTCGCGGGCTCCGCAACACGATTGAGGCATGGGCGCGCACACGATCTGGATCGCCCGAGGCCTTCGGCGCGCGCGGCGATCGGCCAGCTCGTCTGCCCGACCTGCCGACGTCCGGGGCCTGCGGAGCCGTGTGCTATCGTAGGCGCATGCCAGCGGACCGCCACGTCGATCGGCTCATGGACAAGCTGCTGCGCGCGATCGAGGTGTCGCTCAAGGCGACTGAGGCCTCGCGCGACGCGGTGCAGGAGATCCTGCGGCGAGGGGCGGAGACCGGAATCTTCTTCGCGGGGGCGAAGGCCGCCAAGTCCGCCGAGGGATTCGAGCTCACCGAGCAGGACCGCGACTTCCTGCGTTCACTGTCCATCCGGCCCGACCCGCGAAGCTGATCCCTCGTATGCGGTTCCTGTTGCTGCTCGGTCTGGTCGTCCTGGTCCTCGTCGTCGTGTTGCCGCAGCTGTCCGCCTGGGCGCGTCGCCAGGCCGGCGCTCGTCCCGAGCGCCGAGACGAGCTGGTGAAGGACCCCGTGTGTCAGACCTACATCGTCATGTCCCGAGCGATCCGATCGGAGGTGGGCGGCACCGCGGTGCATTTCTGCAGTCGCGAGTGCGCCGAGCGCTATGGCCGAGGAGAGCGCCGCGCGTGAGGCTTGCCTGGAGTGGCGCCTCTGCGCCGACGGTCGCGCTGGAGGACGATCTCGGCGCGGCGGCGGCCGCCGGGTTCGATACCGTCGAGCTGTACCTGCCGAAGCTCTGGGCCGATCTCGAGCGCCGCGGGCCCGATGGTGTCGCCGAGGCGCTCGCCCGCCGCCGTCTCGCCGCGGTGGCGCTCGGGCCGATCACCGACGTCACCTTCCGCGATGCGGCCGGGACCGAGAAGGTCGTCGCCGAAGTGCACGGGGCGGCGATGCTGGCGCGCCGGCTCGGCGCCTCGTGGATCCTGGTCGAGCCCGGTGAGCGCCCAGACGGCGCCGATGAGCGCGACGCGCTCCGGGACGCGCGGGACAGCCTCGATCGTCTCGGCCGGGCGAGCGAGCGCTATGACGTGGGCGTCGCCGTGGTGCCGGTCGGCCTCGCGTGGGCGTCGCTTCGAACGGTCGGCCAGGCGCTCCAGGCGATCGAGGCGGTGGGGCGCAAGTCGCTCGGGCTCGCCCTCGACACGTTTCATTTTCACGCTGGGGGCTCAGCGCTCGAGGACGTGCGGCGCTGTCGCGCGCGGACGATCGCCGTCCTCCGGCTCGCCGACGCGCCCGAGGCGGAACCGGAGAGCCTGCGCGAGCAGCATCGGCTCCCGCCAGGGGCGGGCGTGGCGCCGTTGCGAGCGCTGCTCGGCGTCCTCCAGATCCTCGGTGCCGACCCGCCCGCAATCGTCCACGCTCCGCTGCCGCGCGGCGAGAGCGACGTCAAGGGATGGGCGAACCGCCTGCGCGAGGCCACGCTCCGGCTCCTGCGCGATCCCGAGCTGCCGCGCGCGCGCTGACCGATTCGCCGGTGCCCTACGACCTCCTCGTGTGTGACCTCGACGGCACCATCGTCGACGGAACCATGGCGCTCGATCCGGCGCTCGTCGGCGCGTTCAAGCGCGCGGCCGGTCTCGGCCTCCTGATCACGATTGCGACCGGCCGCATGCCACAGTCGGCCGAGCGGTATTGCGTGGAGCTCGACATCCGCGCGCCGGCCATCTACTACAACGGCGCGCTGATCCGCGATCCCGCCGGGGGGTCCGATCTGCTCGCCCATCAGCTTCCGCGCGGCATCCTGGCTCAGGTGCTCGAGGTGTTCGCGAACGCGCCCGCGCATCCAATCTTCTTCCGCGACGAGGCGTTGTACTGTCTCGAGGCGACGCCGTTCATCCGGCAGTTCTGCGCCGACGAAGGCCTGCGCGCCAACGTGATCCCCGATCCGGTGGAGTTCTTGCACCTCGGCGGCTTCGTCAAGGGACTGTTCATTGGCCATCCCCGCGACCTCGCGCTCTTGCGCGCGGATCTCGAGCTCGTCGTCGGCGATGGGGCGAGGCTGGTCCGGACCGCGGAGCGATATCTCGAGCTGCTGCCCGCGGGTGTCTCGAAGGGAGCCGCGCTCCACCGCCTTGCGGCGCATCTCGGCGTGCCGATGGAGCGGGTCGTGGCCGTGGGCGATCACCACAACGACATCGAGATGATCCGCGCGGCCGGCCTCGGCGTGGCCATGCCGCACGCGCCCGAGGCAGTCCGCGCGGCCGCCGACCGGGTCGCGCCCACCCTCGATGACGGCGGACTCCTGCGCCTGCTCGCCGAGGTCATGCCCGCCCATTTCCCGTAGACCACCCGAGGAGGATGCTGATGCCACGAGTGAACGAGATCGAGGACGCGGGCGACGACCCGATCCTCACCGACATCTTCGCCAAGGAGCGCGACCTGTTCGGGAGCCTGCTCAACACGACCAAGGTCCTCGCGCACTGCCCGCCGATCCTGAAGGCGGCCAAGCAGCTCTCGGCCTCGATCGAGAAGTCTGGACAGCTCCCGGCGTCGCTCCTCCCGCTGATCTACCTGCGCGTCGCGCTCATCAACGGCTGCCCGTTCTGAATCGACATCAACGCATCCCGTGGGATGCAGGCCGGCGCGAGCGACGAGAAGATCCGCCAGGTGCCGACGTGGCGCGCGAGCGCGCTGTTCTCGCCGATGGAGAAGGATGCGCTCGACTACGCGGAGCAGATGACGATCACGGGCGAGAAGGTCTCCGACGAGCTGTGGACGCGCCTGCGCGGCCACTTCACCGAAGCGCAGCTGGTCGAGCTGACGGCCGCGGTGGCCCTCGAGAACTTCAGGAGCAAGTTCAACGTGCCGCTGGGGGTGGAGGCGCAGGGGTTCTGTGCGATCGGGTAGTGAGGGCATTCATACCCCTTGATCTCGTCGCCGCCGATGTCCTGGTTGGCGTCGGAGTCCGAGACGAGGTGGGGTTGGCCGCGTTGAGCGTCATCATTCATTCGCGACCCTGCTGCCTCAGCGGCCGAGCTTGACGCCGGTCAACTCGCGCTCGCGAACTCCTCCGGTCGAGAGATACGTCCGCTCGCGAACCCACATCTTCATGTCAGGTGTCCCGACAATTCTGACCACGCCAACCTCCCACACCAAGGGCTGTTCGAGCGTCGTTGGTCGGTCAAGCTCGCGGACAGCGCGCACACTGTCAACTGCAACCCGCACGAATGCGCCCAGCGAGACGGCACCGTCGCCGCTGACCCGGGCGGTTCACCTGGCGGTCGCGTGGCGCGCGTCGTGATAGAGTGTGCCCGCCTGCCACCGAGCCATCTGGTTTGACGCACGCACGGGCGTCTGGCTCCCTGGTATCTGGCTTGCCCGCACCGCTCGAAATCGTGGTGCGCCGGTTCCTGTGCCTCAACAAGAGCCGCGCGCTGGCTGAGGGAGTTTCATGGAGAATCGCTATCTCCGAGGGTATCGCGTAAAGGTGTCGTCCTTCCGCAGCGGATCGGGATGGCGCACGGAAGTGTCGATCTGCTCACTGAAGGACACCGCTTCCGTGCTCACCCTTCCCGCGCCTCCGCTCAGGTGGTCGGCCGCGACGGAACAAGAAGCGGACCTCTACGGACTCGATATGGCGAGAGAGTGGATCGCCAACACCGAAGAGTGAGCGAGTCTCGGGAGCAGCGCCTCGACGAGCGCCGAGGACGGTCGGGTCGGAGTTGTGATACGCTCCCCGCGCCTCACTCATTCCAGTAAGGGAGATGGGCTGCCCACGTGAAGGATCACGTACGGTCTCGGCTGACTACCGACAAGGAGGATTGAGGATCGTATGCCACAGGGCCAGGCGCTTCTCCGCTCGCTCCGGACACTGGCGACGAGACGACGCTCACTGAAAGTGATGGAGGGCCGACTCAACCGCGAGGAACGCACGGTGATGGGCGCGGTGAGCCGGATGCTGTCACGCTGGGGCTATCGAGTCGTTGCGGTCAGCGGAAGCGACGAGCCTGGCTCGGCGCGTCCGCGGCGCCGCCGCCGCCGACTCGAGCGCAAGAACCTGAAGTGTCCCAAGTGCGATCGACGCTTCGGCTTCGCCATGCACGTGGCGCGGCACGTGAGGGCGGTGCACGGGACAAGGAAGCGGGCGGCCTAGCC
>Ga0187894_10004772_pt1 | contig 14276 bp, 7 predicted proteins | sample GBC1701081metaG_FD_136650 | JGI IMG/M metagenome (GOLD analysis project Ga0187894, IMG submission 136650) | White microbial mat communities from a lava cave in the Kipuka Kanohina Cave System on the Island of Hawaii, USA - GBC170108-1 metaG ...
CTGCCGGTCGGGCGGCTCCACGGCGAAATGTTTTTCGATCCACGCGAGGTTCAGTGCCGCGAAGATCGGCTGGTACTCATCCTTGAAGGGTTCGATGACGACGCTGGGTCGGGTCTGTGAAGGGGAGGCGCTCGACTTGGACATCAGGTGCTCGTTGGAACTGTGAATAGGACGGCTGGCTGGCTGGTTGAACGGATCGTGGGCCGGCGGTGCGCTTTTGGGCGAAGGGTCACTTAGTAAGCAGAGACACCGCAGTCGTTCCTTGGCGGACGTGAAATCTGCAACGCGCTGGAGCTTGCGCCAGCGGACTGCTGCTCGCCATGGTTTTTCGTCCGGGTTTCCTGACCCGGATAGGGAAGGAGCTGCCCCGGATAGGGGATAGCTGACAGAGGTAATAGATAAGGTTGCCCGGATAGGGTAACTGTATATAATTACAGTCAACGGCGACCTGGCGGGTCCGTCGATTCTTTTCCCTTCGAGCCGATCAACTGCTTATTTCCACGGCTTTATCTCTGACGCCATGTCCACGCCGCTCGAGAGGCTCCTGCAGCATCCGTCGATCTGGCGTGCGGGCAGGGATGTGGTGGACGCACAGGGAAGCGTCTGCGCGGGTAAGGCTGCCCGCTCGACGCTTTCCACCGGGTTTGGCGAGCTCGATGCGCGACTGCCGGGTGGCGGCTGGCCTTTCCCGGCTCTGATCGAATCGCTGTCGGAGCGTAGCGGGCTCGGCGAGATCGGTCTGCTGTTGCCTGCCTTGCGCGCGCTGCAATCCGCGACCAGTGCGCAGCCGATCGCCCGGGCAATCGCCTGGCTCAATCCGCCCTTCATTCCTTATCCCCCGGCGCTCGCGGAATCCGGATTGGACCTGCAACGGCAATTGGTCGCCGGGCCGCTGACGCCGGTGCAGTCCTTGTGGGCCATGGAACAGGCCATGCGTTCAGGTGCCTGCGCGGCGGTGCTTGCGTGGGCGGACCGGGCCAGCACGCAGGCCTTGCGCCGCCTGAAGCTCGCGGCGAGCGAGGGCGGCTGTCTGGGTGTGCTGTTTCGTTCTTCGTCGCGGCGCGTGCAGTCTTCGCCGGCGAGCATACGGCTGGCGCTCAGCCGCTGCGCTCACGGGTTGCAGATCGAATTGCTGAAAGTGCAGCGGGGCAAGCCAGCCACGCTTTCGCTCGCGGACGATCCCGATGCACGACGCGCTCGCGCGGCGATGGCCGGGTTCACGGAGCCGTGATGGCTGCTTCGCGCACCTTGCCGTTGTTTCCAACGTCGCGGTCTTCGTCGTCAGCGAAGCGCCGGTTGCCGAGGCTGGCGCTTGCGCAACGACCGCCGGGGCCCGAACCGCAGCCGCGCCGCAACGTCGCCCAGCTCTGGCTCGCGCTGCATCTCTCGCGTCTGTCGCTGGATGCGCTGACCGGGAACGAGGAAGGACCTGACGGGAAATTTGCGGTCGCCGTGCTCGATCCCGAGGATCGATTGCAGAGCGTGCTCGCCTGCAACGATCTCGCGCGTGCGCGCGGCGTGCGTCGCGGGCAGCCGCTGAACGCGGCGCTCGCTTTCGATGCCACGCTGCATACGCTGCCGCGCGATGCGTTTCGTGAAGGCCGGCTCCTGGAACGCCTCGCCGCGCAGTGCCAGCGCTTCACGCCGCTCGTCAGCATCGCCGGCGCCGACGAGTTGTTGCTCGAGGTGAAGGGGAGCCTGCATCTGTTCGGCGGCACGAGAGCTCTGCTGGAGCTCGTGCGGGAAACCTTGCGGGCGCAGGGAATCGAGGCCAGCCTCGCGCTCACACCCACGCCGCTGAGTGCGCTGTGGCTGAGCCGCGGCGGTGAAGTGGGGCGTTCGCCATCGTGTCGGCGCATGGAGGATCTGCCCGCGCTGCTCGCGCGATTGCCACTCGCCTGCCTGCGCTGGCCGGAAGAAGTGCGGGAGCGGCTCACGAACATGGGTGTGCGGGAAGTCGGCGATCTCGCGCGCCTGCCGCGTGTCGGCCTGGCACGCCGTACCGGCCCGCGATGGCTCGAGGAGCTGGAACGCGCCTTCGGTCGCCGGAGCGAAGTCCGCCGGCGGTTCGAGCCGCGCGAGCGTTACGACGATGCGGGAACGCTCGAGTACGAAATCGAAACCACCGGAGGGCTGCAGGGCGCGATCGAGCCGCTGCTCGTGCGCCTGCAACGCTTCCTGCGCGTGCGCGGAGCCGCGCTCGGCGCGCTGGTGCTCGATCTCAGGCATCGCAGCGGACCGGGCACGCGGGTTCGTATCGGGCTCGCCATGCCGACGGGAGACGTCGATCATCTGCGCGGACTGTTGCGCGAGCGGCTGGGCTCGCTCGAGCTGCGCGCACCGGTCCTCGGTGTTCGCCTGCGCTCCGGGCCGTTGCGTGCTCTGCAGGCTGCTACGGCGCAGCTGCCTCATTCATCTGCGTCGGCCTCGCATGCGACGATGCCGGACGCGTGGCCGCGGCTGATCGAACGGCTTCAGGCGCGCCTCGGACGCACCGCGGTGTTCGGTCTCAGCGCCTTTGCCGATCATCGGCCGGAACTGGCGTGGCGCGCGGTCGACGTGTCGGCATCGGCAAGCGCCGCCGCGCCGACAAACGCCGGCGCATCGGCAAACACGAACGCGCCGGCTGTCGCAGTCACGGCCGCCGATGCCGGACGGCATCGGCCGGTGTGGCTGCTCGCGCAACCGCAGGTGTACGACGTCGGTGACTGGCGCATCGAGAGCGGGCCGGAGCGCATCGAGTCGGGCTGGTGGGACGGCGAGGACGTCGCGCGCGATTACTTCGTGGCACGCGATCGGCACGGCGCACGCGGCTGGCTGTTTCGCGAGCGGCGTGCGCCGCAGCGCTGGTTCCTTCAGGGCTGGTTCGGGTAACGGCCGGTCGTGAGAGCGACCCGGGTGACGACACCGTGTACGCCGAGCTGCATTCCCTCAGCAATTTCACTTTCCTGCGCGGCGCCTCGCATCCGCCGGAAATGGTCGAGCGCGCCGCTGAGCTGGGCTATGCCGCGCTGGCGCTGACCGACGAGTGCTCGGTGGCCGGCGTCGTGCGCGCGCACGTCGCTGCGAAGAAGCAGGCGCTGAAGTTCATCGTCGGCAGCGAGTTCCGCATCGAGCGCGGGCCGGCCATCGTCGTGCTCGCTAGCACGCGCCGCGGCTACGGCAACCTCTGTCGCCTTATTACGCGCGCCCGGCTCGCGGCCGCAAAGGGCACCTATCGACTGACGCGCCAGATGGTGTCGGAAGCGGACCTGGCCGATTGCCTGCTGCTGTGGCTCGCCGGAGAACGTCACGACAACTCCGGCGGCACGCGCGCTGACGAACGCGACGACGACGCGGACGGTGCCTGGCTCGCAGCGCTTTTTCCGGAGCGACTCTGGATTGCCGTCGAGCTGGCTTTGCGCGGCAACGATCGCGCGCAGCTCGCGCAACTCGCCGCGCTCGGCGCGCGCCTGCGCCTGCCGCTGGTCGCCACCGGCGGTGCGCACATGCACGTGCGCGAACGCCGTGCGCTGCACGACGTGCTCACCGCCATTCGTCTGCGCGTTCCCATCGGCCAGGCCGGCCATGCGCTCACGCCGAGCGGCGAGCGACATCTGCGCAGCCTCGCGCGGCTGAAGCGCCTGTATCCGCCCGAGCTGCTGGCTGCGACGCTCGACATTGCCGCCCGCTGCAGCTTCGCGCTCGACGAGCTGCGCTACGAGTATCCGCAGGAGCTGGTGCCCGAGGGTGAAACTGCGGCGAGCTGGCTGCGCAAGCTCACGGAGGAGGGCATGCGCGAGCGCTGGCCCGAAGGCGCGCCGCCGCGCGTGCGCGAGCTCATCGAGTACGAGCTCGCACTCGTGTCGGAGCTGCGCTACGAGCCGTTCTTCCTCACGGTGCGCGACCTCGTCCACTTCGCGCGCAGCCGCGGCATTATTTGCCAGGGCCGCGGTTCCGCCGCCAACTCGGTCATCTGCTACGCGCTCGGCGTCACCTCGGTGGATCCGGCGCGCCAGTCGGTGCTGTTCGAGCGCTTCATCTCGCGCGAGCGCAACGAGCCGCCGGACGTCGACGTCGATTTCGAGCACGAGCGGCGCGAGGAAGTCATCCAGTACGTCTACGCCAGGTACGGCCGGCAGCGCGCCGCGATCGCGGCCACGGTGATCACCTATCAGCCGCGCAGCGCGCTGCGCGACGTGGGCAAGGCGCTCGGCTTCGACGCGCTGCAGGTCGAGCGCCTGGCGCGCACCATGCAATGGTGGGACGGCATGAACGTCGCCGAGGAACGCATTCGCGGCGCGGGCTTCGACCCGGGCAATCCCATGATCGCGCGCCTGCTCGGGCGGATGCGGGAGATCCTGGGCTTTCCGCGTCACCTGTCGCAGCACGTCGGCGGTTTCGTCATCTCGCGCGGGCCGCTCGAGGAGCTGGTGCCGATCGAGAACGCGGCGATGCCGGAGCGCACCGTCATCGAGTGGGACAAGGACGATCTCGACGATCTCGGACTGCTCAAGGTCGACGTGCTCGGCCTGGGAATGCTGACCGCCATCCGCCGCGCATTCGACTTCATCGCGGGCTTTCGCGGCCGGCGCCACACGCTCGCCAGCATTCCCGCCGAGGACCCGGCGGTCTACGACATGATCGGCCACGCCGACACCGTCGGCGTGTTCCAGATCGAATCGCGCGCGCAGATGGCGATGCTGCCGCGCCTGAAGCCGCGCAACTTCTACGACATCGTCATCGAGGTGGCGATCGTGCGCCCGGGGCCGATCCAGGGCGACATGGTGCACCCGTACCTGCGGCGCCGGAACGGCGAGGAGGCGGTGGACTATCCGAGCGACGCGGTGCGCGCGGTGCTCGAGCGCACGCTCGGGGTGCCGATTTTCCAGGAGCAGGTGATGCAGCTCGCCATCGTCGCGGCGGGCTTCACGCCGGGCGAAGCGGACGACCTGCGGCGCGCGATGGCGGCGTGGAAGCGTCGCGGCGGACTCGAGCACCTGGAAGAACGCCTGCGCAGCGGCATGCGCGCGCGCGGCTACGACGAGGACTTCGCGAGCCGCATCTACAACCAGATCCGCGGCTTCGGCGAGTACGGCTTCCCGGAGTGCGTCACCGGCGACACGCGCGTGCTGGACGCGGACAGCGGCAAATGGGTCACCGTCGACGACCTGTTCGCGGGCCGCGCGCGTATCGATCACACGTTGGCATGCGATTCGAAACTGCGCCTGCGCAAGCGTCGCGTGCTCGCGGTGAAGCGCAGCGGCATCAAGTCGGTGTGGAAGCTGCGCACGGCTCTGGGGCACGAAGTGACCGCCACCGCCGAGCATCCTTTCCTGGCGAAGAGGCTGGTGAAAAAAGGTCAGGCACCTTTTCAGAAAAAGGCCGCCTTTCAGAAAAGGAGTTCACCTCAGAAAAGCCAGCCTTCTCCGGAAACGGCCTGGCGGCCGCTCGCGAAGCTGCAGGTCGGCGACAGCGTGGCGGCGGCGCGCACGCCGACGCGGGCGGACCGGCGCATCTACTGGGACAAGGTCATCGCGATCGAGCCCGCCGGCCGGCGCATGGCTTACGACCTCGAGATCGAGGGCGATCACAACTTCCTCGCCAACAAGCTCGTGGTGCACAACTCGCATGCCGCGAGTTTCGCCCTGCTGGTGTATGCCTCTGCCTGGATCAAGCGTCACGAGCCCGCGTCGTTCACCGCTGCTCTGCTCAACAGCCTGCCGATGGGGTTCTACGCGCCCGCGCAACTGGTGCGCGATGCCCGCGCGCACGGCGTCGAGGTCCGGCCGGTCGACGTGCACGCGAGCGACTGGGACTGCACGCTGGAGCGGCGCGAGGACGGCGAGCCGGCGATGCGCCTCGGTTTGCGACTCGCGAAGAACCTGTCACGCGCCGGCGCGGATCGTCTCGTGGCGGCGCGCCGGGAACGGCAGTTCGCGGGCGTGCAGGACCTGGCCGAGCGAGCGCTGCTCGGCCAGCGCGATCTCGGCGCGCTCGCCGCGGCCGGCGTGCTCGCGCGACTCACCGGCAATCGTCATCGCGCGGCCTGGCAGGTGGCGGGAATCGAGGAGCCGTTGCCGCTTCTGCCCGCCGACACCGCGCCGACCGAAGGCATCCCGATGTTGCCGCCGCCCACGGAGGGCGAGAGCATCGTCGCGGACTATCGCAGCATCGGGCTCACGCTCGGCCGCCATCCGCTCGCGCTGCTGCGCGAGAAGCTGCGCGCAGCGCACGTGGTCAGCGCGAAGGAGCTGCAGGACGTCGCGAACGGCCGGCGCGTGCGCACCGCCGGGATAGTCATCACGCGCCAGCGGCCCGCGAGCGCGAGCGGCGTGACGTTCGTGACGCTCGAGGACGAAACCGGCCACGTGAACCTGGTGGTGTGGGCGCAGGTCGCGGAGCAACAGCGCCGGCCGTTCCTCGAAGCGCAGCTGCTCGAAGTGCACGGTCAGTTGCAGCGCGAAGGCGAGGTCACGCACGTGATCGCCGAGAAGCTGATCGACAAGACGCGGTTGCTGGGCTCGCTCAGGACGCGGTCGCGGAATTTCCGCTGAGCCGCCTCCCATTTCTGTGCGCTTCGCACAGAAATGCAGGTTGCATTGCAGGCGAGACCGCGGCGGATTCGCATTGGCCCGCAAGCGCCCCATCGGGAAATTTCTTGAAACGGAAAAGAGGGGGGGCTAGGCTCGAAAGCTAGAAGAACCAGGGAGGCCAAGGGATATGTGGCGTCGGGCGTCGCGAATCACCAGGAGCCGCGGCAAGGGGGCACTGAGCTCGGCACAGAGGATGGCGGCCGCCAGCGTGCTTTGCGTTGCGGCTCTGTCAGCAAGTTTCGCTGAGACGACGACGTATACCTACGATGCGCACGGGCGGCTCACGGGCGTCGTGCGCGGCGTGAACTCAGTGACGTACGGGTATGACGCTGCCGGAAATCTGGCGTCACCGAACCCGCCTTTTCAGGCGACACCCAGCGCCACCTCCTGGATGTGGCACAAGATAGGTGTTCAGCCACCCCGAATCACGCCTCCGACGATCGTCGTGACCGCCAGCGGCGGAACCGCCCCCTACTCGTACTTGTGGCAACGCGTGTCCGGCGACACCGTGGCGACGGTAACCTCAGCGACGTCGCACACGACGGCCTGGTCGCGCGCGACCACGACGATTGGCGTGAACCACACCTCGCAGTGGCGCTGCCGGGTGACTGATGCCGCCAGCGTTGTGACGTACACCTCGAACGTGGGAGTCAGTTTCTTTCGGGAATCCCTCTAGGCGCAAGCGTACACCCGGCCGCGAGCTGTCGGGTCATCGACTCCTTGGGCACTTCGACCTGACACCGGCAACATGACCGTGCAGTTCCTGCGCGAAAGTCTGAGCTGAGATCGCATGGCTCGCGGGGCCGCACTGGCGCGCGCTCCGCGCGGGGCTGAGGAACAGAAAGAAAGCATCTCAGGGAAATACAAGATGTCCGACTGGAAACACGGCACTGTCGCACTCTGCCTTCTGGGCGCGCTCACGGCGGCCATCCCTTCGGCCCTCGCGCAGGTGCCTGCGGCGCCACCGCCCCTGCGAGAGATGGTGGACGCCAATGGCATGGATCTGATCGCGGGCGTGCTTACGGCTACGTATCATGGCCCGACGATCGGGCCGCCCGAGGGCAGTTTCGGGTTCACTCGCTTCGTGCGCGGCACCAGTGTATGGGACAGCCACCTCGGTGCTGTCGTCTCCGACGGCGCCGGCAATATCTCGGTGATCGTCGGCGGAGAGACGGAAAAGTTCACCGAGTCCGGCGGGCCGTTCGATTTCGTCTACACGCCGGTCGAGAACAACGGCGCGGCCCTGGCTCACAGCCTGTGGGGCCCCTACACTTTTACGTCGCGCTCGGGGATGGTGGCCACGTTCTTCGAGCGTGGGACCGACCATGCGCACCCTCAGGAAGCCGTCGGCCTCCTGAGCGAAATCGTTCGTCCCAATGGCGAACGAATCACTCTGATATATACCAACGAGATCGTGTGCGAGGCGTACACGGCGCCGAACTGCATCTTGCAGAAAACGGCCCAGCGCATCTCGGAGGTGACGACCAGCTACGGATACAAGATGGCGTTTGGCTACCCGGCGAACACCGGACTCACCGTTCTCGATTTCTTCTTCCTGCCCACGCAGGTCACCCTCACTAATCGCACCACTGGCGCGACGGTAGGGTCGCTGGGGATCGCCTATTCGGGCATCGCCGACAATTTCTCGATGTCGATGACCGACGCCCTCGGTCGCTTGACGGTCTATGTCATCGGTCAGGACGGCCTGAGTTCGATTCGCTACCCGGGAAGCGCTTCGGCGAACATCACGGCGTCCTGCTGCACCACCGGTGGGTACTTCTGGCAGGTCACCAACGACGGACTGGTCACCAACTACAGCTACACGCAGGCTGGCTCCCTTACTACGACTGTGACGCCTGTCGGCCACAGCTCGCGAGTCGTCACTTCGAGCGGCAAAGTACTTTCCGACCGCGACCAGCTCAACCGCACGACGTCGTACCAGTACGACGCGCAGGCGCGGCTCTCTCGTGTCACCGCGCAGGAAGGGAACTTCGCCGAGTACACGTACGATTCTCGCGGGAACCTCACGCAGACCCTGTTGCGGGCGAAACCGGGATCCGGCCTCGCCGACATCATCACCACAGCCGGTTTCGACGCGACCTGCACGAATCCCAAGACCTGCAACCAGCCGAACTGGACACGCGACGCCAAGAACAAGCAAACGGACTTCACCTACGACCCAACGCACGGTGGGGTGCTGACGGTCACGCTGGCAGCGCCAACGACCGGCGCCGTTCGGCCGCAGACGCGTTACGCCTACTCGCAGCTCGAGGCCTGGTTCCTGAACTCCTCCGGCGTTTTGGCGGCGTCGGGCCAGCCGATGTATCTCCTGACGAGCGTCTCGACATGCCGTACGCAGACATCGTGCGTGGGGACGAGCGATGAGATCAGGACGACGATCGGGTATGGCTCCGCCGGCGTGGCGAACAATCGCTGGCCGGTGACCAGGACCCAGATCGACGGCACGAGCACGCTGACGTCCGCAGCAACCATGGCGTACGACCTGACCGGCAACCTGCTCACGGTCGATGGTCCGCTCAGCGGAACCGCGGACACCGTCCGCACGCGCTACGACGCGCTGCGTCGCGTGGTCGGAAACATAGCGTCCGATCCTGACGGCGCCGGTGGCCGCGAGCCGGTAGCCGTGCGATTCACATACGATACCCCCGGCAATACCACGCTCATCGAGGAAGGCACGGTCGATAGTCAGGCGGACGGGGATTGGGCGACATTCGCAGCGCTCGAATCCGAAAGCCGCGAATACGATGTCACGGGGCGCCCGACGAAGTCGGTGATCTCCGGCGGTGGGACGGCACTCACCGTCGAGCAGATCTCGTACGACTCACTCCGTCGACCGCAATGCGTGGCGCAACGCATGAATCCCGCGGTGTTCGGCTCGCTCCCGTCCTCGGCGTGCTCGCTCGGAACCCAGGGTTCGTTCGGACCGGATCGCATCACCAGGCGGACGTACGACTCGGCGAGCCAGCTCACGAAGATAACGACGGGCTATGCCTCCACCGCTCCAATCGACGAGCGGAGCATGACATACAGCGCGAACGGCTTGCTTGCCTTGGTCGCGGATGGTCGAAACCGCGTCACGTCGTACGAATACGACGGCTTCGACAGGCTGTCCAAGACTTATTTTCCCAACCCGACAGTAATCGACTACGAGCAGCGAACGTACGACGCCAATTCGAACCTGTTGACGCTGCGCGCGCGCAATGCACAGACGATCAGCTTCACGGTTGACGATCTGAACAGGACGGTGTTGAAGGACTTGCCGAGCGGGTCTTCAGAAGACCTCTACCTGAGCTATGACAATCACGGTCGCACGCTTTCGGCGCGCTTCGGCAGCATATCCGGTGCAGGTGTGATCGATGCGTACGACGGGCTCGGTCGCTTGAGCACGAGGACGACGTTCGGACGTACGCTGACATACGGGTACGACGCTGCATCACGGCGCACGCGGCTCACTCATCCCGACGGCTACTACGCGGACTATGTGTTCAACGCCGCGGACGAGCTGACCAGCGTCGTCGACAGCACGAACACCACCCTCGCGACGTTTACCTACGCAGCGCTGGGCATGCGCACGCAGATTTCGCGTGGCAACAGCACCACTACGTCTTTGACCTATGACGCGATCAGCAGGCCGTACACGCTGGCGCAGGACCTCTCGGGCACCACGCACGACGGAACGTCGACATTCACCACGTCGCCCGCATCGCAGATTGCGAGCGTGGACCACACCGGTCCCAGCTATCCGATGTACTCATGGCAGCCGGCGGTGACGCCGAAGACGATGATCTATAACAGCCTGAACCAGCTGATCCAGTCCGGGTCGACGGCTGTTACGCATGACACGCTCGCAAACCTGGCTACGGGTGAAAGCACGTACACGTACGGATACGACATCGACAGCCGCATGCGTTCGGCCGTGGCCGGCGGCACGACGGTCAGCCTGTACTACGATCCGCTCGGGATGCTGAACGAAGTGACGACCAATGGCACGACGACGAAGTTCCTTTACGACGGACCTGACCTGGTCGCGGAATACAACAGCGCGGGCACGGTGTTGCGACGCTATGTGCACGGAGGCGGGCTCGATGAGCCACTCGTGTGGTACGAGGGTTCGGGCACCAGCGACCGTCGCTATTTTCATGCCGACGAGCGTGGCTCGATTCAGGCGATCAGCAACAACGCCGGTGCTGGGACGATGGGCACCTGGTATTCTCCCTATGGGGAGTCCGCGAGCCCCGCGAGCTCGCGCTTCGGCTTTACCGGCCAGGTGTTCCTGCCGGACCCCGGGGTGTACTACTACAAGTCGAGAATGTACTCCGCAAAGGTGGGCAGATTTCTGCAGCCCGACGCGATTGGATACGCAGGCGGCATGAATCTGTACGCGTATGTCGGAGGCGATCCCGTCAATCATACGGATCCGCTTGGGTTGACCGAGGGGTCGGATCCGCAGTCGTACGATGCGTTCTGTTTCGAGCACCCGGATATGTGCGACGCCCTTCCGGGCCTTCCAGGCTCGATCAGCGATCGCGATATCGATGCCTCCGACGCGCAGGAACGGGCCCGACAGCGCGAGAAGAAGTTACGAGGCAGGATTAGCGCGGTCCAATGCAGCATGGAAGCTCCGTTCGTGTCCGCGGAATCCAAGATGGGGGCATTCGCGGAGCTGACGGTAAACTCGGCTATCGGCAAAGTTCATCTGAACTTTGATGCAGCGTCCGTGAATCAGCCCACGACGGGCGAGAACTACCTCTCGCAGGGGTTCAATGTCGAAGTCAGGATCTTGACGTTGGAGCTCGGGTTCGGAGTTGACAGGCGCGCTCCCATTCCCGGTCCACCGGGCAAGCCGGCGTGGGAGCGTCCCAGAGTCTTGTTCGGATGGAACAACCTTTCCCTATCGAATGACGGTTTGGATTTCTCCATAGGGGGCGGCATTTTTATTGGTTCATCCGTGGCGACAGCACCAATCAAGTGCAAGACGCTTACGAACTGAGGCGCATCTCGCGCGGAACCGAGGCAGGCGTAGTGAGCGAAATTTCGTTGAACCGCTGGTGTGTCGCAACAGCTGCGCTGGTTCTGCTCGCCTTCGTTCTCGCCACTGTCGGGCCGCCGTTGGATTCGCCCGTGGGAATTGCGTTCCGAGTCGTTTACGGCCTGGCGACGGCCGGTTCGCTCATCGGCTTCAACCTGTACCTGCTCGCTGAATGTATTCGCAGGCAACGAGGGTGGCGCAGGCGCGCTCTCGTTGTTTCATTCTTCCTGTTCGTGCCCCTATTCGCTTTTCTCTACTACTGGTGGTTCAGGCCGCGGACAGATATTTCAAGTGATGGAGCCGCCCCTGGATAATTGCGTGCAGGTACCGGCGCGCCGCCACTTCCCCCGAGCCGATCTCCCAACAGCTGCCGCACGAGGACATAGAAAACCGGCACCAGCAGAACGCTGAGGATCGCCGCGCTCAGCATGCCGCCGACCACGCCGGTGGCGATCGCGCGCCGCGCGTTGGCCCGCGGAAATCCGCCAGCGGCATAGCGCCGAGGATGAACGCGGCTGCGGCCCGATGACTGCTCGCTCACCGCGAGCTCCACGGGTGCGATCGTAGGCGGTGGCGTTTACGATGTGGCGACCAACGTGTTCGAAGACCTCGGACCGCAACAACTGGCGTGTGTATTGAAGTAGGTCGCGAGAGGTCCCATGGTCATCCGTAGCAAGCGGCAGAGAGTAGTTGGCGTGATCCTGCTTGCGATCGCAGTGCTTGCCATTGCCAACTACGTCCTTGAGTTGGGGGTTTTTGGCCGTTTCGATCGGGTCGTCCCGTTGATCGTTCTCCTTTTCGCGTACGTGCTCTTCGCGCACATATGGGTGGACGACGACGATACGCCCGTCCCGCGCAAGTTTCGCGGCGGGCCGTACGTAGTCGGAGTCCTGATCATGATGGCTCTGGTCGCGTGGCTGTCCGCACGCACGTTTCAGTCACCGGCCGTGTCGCGCGCGGATTGGATAAAGCTGATCGTCGCGGAATTGGTAGTAGTGGTTGTCGGGATTGCGACCTGGCCCTGGCTCAAACGCCGAATGGATGGCGAGCGACGCAACTGACGACGTTGCCAGCCAGCGCGTGCGCAGCCCACTGGGCCGGTGCTGAGGCGCCCGAAGCGCGTCAGTGGCGCATCGCTACGGTCGAGCCGGCGTTCCGTTGTCCGCGATCCAGCGCGATCGCCCATCTACTTCGGAAAATCCATCAATGCAGCATGTCAGGAACATGACGCCTGCTACACCGAACCAGGAGCGAACAAGATCAGATGCGATGTGGATTTCGCGAAAAGGATCTACAGCCTGCTGCAGGAGCAGTCCGGAGCAGTCGAGGGTCTTGTCAAGGCTCCGCTCTACGCCTTCGTTGCCGAGACCTATGGATTCTCTACGCTGTGCTGCGCTTTGGCCGGCATTCAACGCGACCCAGGCACCGTACGAACGCCAGGCGGAGGCTATCGCGGCCCAGGTGGCGGCTACCGCGGCTCAGATGAGCATCACTCCGTACACCATTGACAGGCTTGTGGAACGCCTCCAGCAACCCATCCTTCCAAAATGATCCGCATAGAGCTCCTGCTGCTGATAGTGCTCGCGACATCAGGGTGCGATTCAGCACCGGAGTACCAATTGACCCCTGCGATTCTCGAGGGGGACGTCGGCAAGGTTCAGCAATTGCTCGATGACGGCGTCGATGTCAACTGGCGGCCGGGCGGGACTGGTCTGACACCGTTGTCCATTGCGGCCTCGCATGGGCAGTTGCGGATCGCCGGCTTCCTGATAAAGCGCGGAGCGGATCCGAATCTGACAAACGCTCTCGGCGAGGTGCCGCTCCTGTTCGCGGCGTACAACGGCGATCTGGAGATGTGTCGGTTGCTCATCGCGGCGGGAGCAGACGTGAATTGGCGCGGCGGCCGATACCAGCATAGCCCGCTGGAAGACGCGATCCGCCAGGGACACAGGGACGTCGAACAGTTGTTGCGAAAGTCCGGAGCGAAGGGCTGACTGCCGCCGCGCTATCTGAACGTGGCGACGGTAAGCGTGCACGAAGCCGTGCTCACGTCCCGTGCGCCCTTTCGAGCGCATCTCCCATCAGCCGCCGCACCACGACGTAGAACACCGGCACGAGCAGCACGCCCAGGATCGCCGCGCTCAGCATGCCGCCCACCACGCCGGTGCCGATCGCGCGCCGCGCGTTGGCGCCGGCGCCGGTGGAAATCGCCAGCGGCATGACGCCGAGGATGAACGCGAACGACGTCATCAGGATCGGCCGCAAACGCAGACGCGCCGCTTCGATCACGCTGTCGTAGAGACTGCGGCCCGATGACTGCTCGCTGACCGCGAACTCCACGATCAGGATCGCGTTCTTCGCGGCCAGACCGATGATCGTGATGATGCCGATCTTGAAGAAGATGTCGTTCGAGAGCGCCTGGACGATCGGTTGGCCGAAAATGAGATTGGGCGAGTTGTGCAGCCAGACCGTCACCACGGCGCCGAGTACGCCCAGCGGCACGATCAGCATCACTGCGGCCGGCGTCACCCAACTCTCGTAGAGTGCCGCGAGGCACAGGTAGACGACTAGGATCGAAAGCAGGAACAGCATCGGCGCCTGTGCGCCCGACAGCAGCTCCTGCAGCGACTGTCCCGCCCAGTCGAAGCCGA
>Ga0187894_10004773_pt1 | contig 14274 bp, 13 predicted proteins | sample GBC1701081metaG_FD_136650 | JGI IMG/M metagenome (GOLD analysis project Ga0187894, IMG submission 136650) | White microbial mat communities from a lava cave in the Kipuka Kanohina Cave System on the Island of Hawaii, USA - GBC170108-1 metaG ...
CCACGGCCTTTCGTCCCGCGCACGGTGAGACTTCGTCCACAGCGCGTTCACGAACTGACTTCAGTGACGGTCGCACGCGATGAGATCGTGCGCATACTTTCCGGCCTCGGTTTCGAACTCGTCAATGACGCGGCGGAAAAACTAACCTACAAAGTGCCCTCGTGGCGTGTTGATGTCGCGCAGGAAGAAGATCTGGTCGAGGAGATTGCACGCCACACCGGCTACGACAAGATCGGTTCGGAACTCCCACCGTCGAGTGCGTCCGGCGAGTACCAGCCGAGCGAGATGAAGCAACGTCTCTTGCGGCGCGCACTGAATGCCTTTGGCTTCGACGAAGCAATTAACTTTAGCTTCGCGCCAAAACAAACAGACAGTCAGCCAGAGCTCAGGAATCCGATCATCGAAGAGGCGGCTTACATGCGCGCCACGCTTTTGCCGGGCTTGCTCAACTCACTCAGGCACAATCTCAACCACGGCCTTCGCGATGTCCGTTTGTTTGAAATTGGCCGTGTTTTTGGGCCTGTTTCGCCGGGAGAACTCCCCGCCGAACGGCACTCGGTCGCGTTGGTCGCGACTGGCGGAGCTATCGAAGCCAACAGGGCCCAGGCCGAACGTGAGCTCGATTTTTTCGATGTAAAGGGCGCTTTGGAAACCGCCGTTGACTGGATGGGTTTGAATCCACTCACCTTTACGCCGGCTGCCGCGCCTCATTTGCGTGCGGGGCAGTCTGCCCTGATCCGTCTCAGCGACGGAACAGAGATCGGCATGATTGGCCGCCTGGCAGAGAGTGTTGCTACGAATTACAAGTTTCGTTATCCGGTTTATGTAATGGAACTCGATCTGGAAACATTACTTAATGGACCGGCAAGAATTGTTCAGTACGGTTCGCTCCCGCGCTATCCGTCCGTGGTCCGCGACATCTCTCTCCTGCTCGACCGAAGTATCGCGCTTGACGACTTGCTAAACGCGGTCAAAGAGAAGCGCGTCGCCGACTTCCGCGGTGTCAAGCTGGTCGGCACTTTCGAAGGCGGGAACATTCCGTTGTCAAAACGATCGGTGACTCTGCGTTTGGAGTATCGTGCTGACGAACGCACGTTGCGCGACGAAGAGGTTGAAGAGCGGCACACGCAGTTGACCTCGTCGTTGCTTGAAACATTCTCAGCACAGCAACGCTAGAAACACATAAACATTGGAAATAAATCTGGTCGAATTGCAGAATGAGTCTTGCGCTTGTAAGCGCGAAGTCGGATAATCGCGTCGCATTTCAGTTTAGCCAAATCCGGGAGACAAATTGATGGTTGGTCTGTCAGGCCTCGAAAAGTTTTCGCATCTCGAAGATAAGATCTATCGAACCATCGAACTCACGAAGACGCTGCGTCAGGAAAAAGAGAACCTCGAAAAAGAACTCGCGCTCATTCATCGTGACATGGGCAATGTGCTGAACGAAAAGGAGCGACTCGAAACTCAGATCGAGAAGTTGCTCGCCGAACGCGAGACGATTCGTATGAAAGTCGAAGCCATGCTCGACGCCATCGCTGCGCTCGATCCGGAAATGGCAGAGGAACTCAGATGAGTTCCGGAATCGGCCGCATGATCAATAAAGGCAGTATGGACGGTAGTACCGGCAGCCCGACGATCCGCGTTGAGATTTATAACCAGACCTACAACATACGTTCCGACGGCGACACCGAGTACATCATTCAACTCGCGGAATTTGTCGACAGCCGCATGAGAGAGATCTCGTCCGGAACACTCACCGTCGATTCGTTGAAAGTCGCCATCCTCGCCGCCCTGCATATCGCGGACGAGCTTCATCGCCTCAAGAACATGCATGAACAGGCGGACGCGCAACTCGCCGCACGCAGCGCCGAGTGCGCCGAAATGCTGGACCGCCTGCTGAAAGTTCGCACCAGTCTCGAGAACGAGCAGGGCGGCGCCGGCAAGCTCTCCCTCGGCTAAAAGCCATCCACAGATTACGCAGATTAATACACAAAAATGGGCTCTCTCACTCACTTAAGTTCTAATCTGTGTAATCTGTGGATTGACTCTGTTCGTTATGCTAATATCCCGCACGGCGGAGGGAAAACGTTCTGCGGTGATCGTCACCGAGTTACGATGATTGAGCCAACGCCGTTGATTCGGGAGACCGAGGTCGTCTAGCCAGTGCATTTCTTCATCGTTAAGAACTGCCAGAGGCTACGTCATTAAGAGGTCACCCACCTGTCATTGCAGGTTCAATTACGGCTTCGGAACGACAGATGCGGATCTCCCTCCCGCCAGGCCAAACCGCCGATCTCGACTGAGATTTGCGGTCTTTTTTGTATACCGCCCTCATAAAACGCGATGAAGGTGCTGATGATCGGAGATGTGGTTGCGAAGCCCGGGCGCGTGGCAGTGCTCGAGCGCATCCAGGATCTGCGTGAGCAACACGAGATCCAGCTCGCGATCATGAACGCCGAGAACCTCGCGGGTGGCTTCTCCGTCACCCCAACGCTTTGCGAAGAGCTGTTTGCCAGCGGCATCGACGTGATGACCTCCGGCAATCACATCTTCGACAAGAAAGAAGCGATCGAATACATCCGCAAACAGCCGCGCCTGGTTCGCCCGGCAAACTATCCACCGAACACGCCCGGCAGTGGCTTCTGGACCGGGGAAGTCAACGGCACTCAGGTCGCGGTGATCAATTTGATGGGCCGCGTTTTCATGCCGCCGTCGGACGATCCGTTTCGCATTGCCGATCAGATCGTGGGGTCGTTGCCAGAGGTAGCGACGGTCCGCCTTGTCGACATGCATGCGGAAGCGACGTCGGAGAAAGTGGCGATGGGTTGGCACCTCGATGGCCGCGTCTCGGCTGTGGTCGGCACACACACGCACGTGCAGACCGCTGATGAGCGGATCCTGCCGCAGGGCACCGCCTATTTGACAGATTTGGGAATGACGGGAAGCTACGCTGGAGTTATCGGCATGAACAAGTCAGACGTGATTGCCCGGTTTACTTCAGTCACTGCCCGCCGAGCCGAACACTCGAGCGGGCAGGTGCGCATTTGTGGGGCTGTGATCGATATCGATGAAACAACCGGCCACGCGCGAGGCATCGAACGGCTCAACCTTGCGCACGATCAGTAACCATAAAGAAGCACAACGAACTATTGTTTTCCCTTCCGTCGCAGATAACGCGCGAGTTCAACCTTCTCTGTAATCTGGTCCTTCAGTTCAGGCTTCAACTTCAAACACTTATCAAAGTCACTCTGCGCTTCCGTTTCGTTCCCGAGATATACCTTCGCGAGTCCACGGTTTAAGTAGGCCCACGCGATCTCAGGATTGAGCTCGAGCGCGCGGTTGAAGTCGTTAATCGCCTCCTGCATCTGTCCCTTTTTCATCAAGACAGTGCCGCGCCCCTGGTAGGACCACGCCATACCGGGCGCCAGTTCGATCGCGCGATTGAAGTCCTTGAGTGACGCGTCCAGGTTGCTCACCGCCAGGTAAGCGTAACCCCGAAGGTAAAAGGTGTCGGCAACATCATCCTTCAACTCGATCGCCCGATTAAGATCCGACAGGGCTTCCTTGTCGTGACCAAGGTCGTGATGCAAGCCGCCGCGATTGTTGTAAGCCTGAAAGAAATCTTTGTTGAGCTTGATCGCGTGATCGAGATCTTGCAAGGCGCTTTGCAAATCGTCGTTCGCGCGGAACGCGGCTGAACGATTCAAGTAGACGGCGGCGAGAGCGGGCCTGATGCGCAGCGCGGCGTTGAAGTCTTCGATTGCTGAGAGGTAATCACGCTGCTGGTAGCGCAGGAGTCCGCGATTGTTGTACGCGTACGCGGTGAACGGATCGATCACTCGGATGTTTTCACTCGACAGATCCGGATTTTCATCTGCGCCACTGAATGAGTTTACCGAAACACGCGGCGTGGCTTTTTTGCGCAGGTCTAAACGCGAGCTGAGAGCGATGGCCTTTGTATATTCTTCGATAGCGCGATCAAGATCGCCACGGCCAGTCAGCTTGAGGGCCTTGTTGAAGTGATTGATTGCTTCGTCCGGTGTCTGGGTCTGGGCTTGGGTTTGGGTGGAAACGAAGGTGGGGATTAAGAGCGCGAGTACGGCAAAAGAAAACACATGGCGACGCATGGTAGACCTCCCCGAGGTTGAAGCTCGTAACCATGTGCGTTAAGATGCCGCAGCCGACGATGCATCTTCGTGCGCCGCAAGGTAAAACGAACTTGTGTTGTCATCAGGGCCTCGTTGCTATCGCAAGTAGCAACGGGGCTTTTATCTTTGCGATCCGAGCGACGGCTCTGAAGTTAAAACGACCAAATCAACAAAAAGTTACAAAGAATCGCTGGGAGACTCTGCGCTCATTTTTGAAACACCGTGAAGTAGTGAATTGTGGCAAGCTTTACAGGTTTTGAGTTCTGCGTTTGCAATCTCTGATGTCTCTGTGGTTGTTTTGCCAAGTATTTTTGAACCACGGAGACACGGAGACGATCTATTCAGGTGCGGTTTCAGTGGGCACTACTGCGCCCGCGTGAGATTTAACGATGGGCGGCGCTAACAATCTTTGCGCATATCCTTCCGGAAACGATCGCACGCGCCCACTTCCATCAGTGACGACATGGCCCGTTTCGCCTTCGGCAACGACCTGCCCCGTCGAGGCACGCACGATCTCGTAGCCGAAACGAAGTGAACGTTTACGTAATTCTGTAATATGTGTACGAACAATTAGTTCGTCGTCATAATAGGCAGGTGCTTTGTAACGGCAATAGGCTTCGGCGACGACCAGAAACGCGTCTTCACTTTCTTCCATGTCGCGGTAAGAAAATCCGCGCGCCCGGCAATAGTCGGTCCGCCCGATTTCGAACCAGACGAGATAGTTGGCATAATAAACGATGCCCATCTTGTCCGTTTCGGCATAACGCACACGTAACAGCGTTTCGTGCCAAACGCCGAATACATCGTCGGGAGCGGGGCTTGTCATCTGAACAAAACCTTCAACTCTTTCAGAGTGCACGAAGGACTTAATCTCCAGTCGAACCAGGCTGTATACGTTTTAGCGGACTATAAGAGTGAACCACCAATATGTCAAAGCAAATTAATCGCGGGCTGGCAGTCATAATCCTGTTTTGTCTCTGTGCCGTCAGCCTGACCACGCGCAGCCACGCGCAGGCGACCACCGCAGGCACGGCCCAAAATGCCGCAATCATTTCCACTACCGACGCCGTGCTGAAGGAGACCAGCGAACTCCGCGAACTCTCGATCCTGCGGCCCGTTAAGAGCGGCGCCCAGTCGCGCTCGGAGATCGAGCGGATGATCGTCAAGAACCTCGACGCCGACACCACGCCCGCCGAGATGCACGCCGCGGAAGTGCTACTGCGCGCTTTTGGCCTGGCTCCGAACGACTTCGAATACCGGCCGTTTCTGATCAAGTTACTGACCGAACAGGTCGCAGGCTATTACGATCCCAAGGCGCAGCAATTCTATTTGGCTGACTGGATCGAGTTGGAGGGCCAGAAACCGGTGATGGCCCATGAGCTGACTCACGCGCTCCAGGACCAGCACTTCGATCTGAAACGATTCGAGAAGTGGCCCAAAGGCGACTCCGATGCCGAGCTCGCTGCTCACGCATTGATTGAAGGCGATGCGACGCTCGCGATGACCCTTTACATGGCGAAGCATCCGATGGTGGCGCTGGCTTTTATCAAGAGCCTGGGAACTCAGGAAACCGCTTCCGAGCAGTTTAAGCGGGCGCCACGTGCGCTGCGCGAGTCGTTGTTGTTTCCGTACGAGGCTGGATCGAATTGGGCCACGCAAGTCTATCGGCATGGTGGTTGGGAACTGGTCTCAAAAGCTTTCGCGAAGCTGCCGCAATCGAGCGAGCAGATCATGCATCCGGAAAAGTACTTCTCGTATGAAGCCCCAATGAAAGTGACGCTGCCTGATCTGAAGCCCCTACTTGGACCAACGTGGAAGCGGATCGATGCTGACGTCAACGGTGAGTGGGGCCTTTACCTGATCCTCGATGAGTATCTGAACAATTCGTCGGCGTCGAAACAGGCTGCGGCCGGTTGGGGTGGTGATCGTTACGAACTCTATGAAGGTGCGAATCGGGGGGACGTGTTTATCGCCCAGTTCACCACCTGGGACACGGCCGTGGACGCGCGCGACTTCTTCGTTGCTTACCTGGATCGAACGTGGAAGCGTTATCCTAAGGCACAGAAGACCGATGCCGTTTCAACGACTGAACGTGGCGAACGTCACGAATGGAAAACGGCAACGGGCCGCGGCGTGTTGGAGTTGCGCGGCTCGCGAGTGCTGATTCTCGAAGGCATACCGGCAAAGGCAAACACCACGGCGTTGCTCAACCGGATCTGGCATCAGGGTTAACACCTTCTCTGTGTCGCTGCGCCTCTGTGGTAATCTCGCAGTTTCCCAACCACAGAGACACAAAGACACGGAGAAAACGATACCGGGACATGAAAAAATCTGACGCTGCTACTCGACAAACTTCATCGCGTTTACGCGAGCTTACCGATCAACTCCAGCAACTCGAATCCCGTTTGCGGCTTGGCGGCGGGCCCGACAAGATCGATCGCCAGCATCAGCAAGGCAAGCTGACCGCGCGCGAGCGTATTGAAAAACTGCTGGACCAGGACGCGTACGTTCAGGAGATCGGGTTGCTCGTCGCTCACGACCAATACGACGGCAACGCGCCGGCCGCCGGCGTGGTGACTGTGGTTGGACGCGTAGAGGGCAGGGAAGTCGTCGTAGTAGCAAACGACGCAACAGTGAAAGCCGGATCGTGGTGGCCGGAGACGATCAAGAAGATCCTGCGCGCGCAGGAGATCGCGATGCGCAACCGTGTGCCGATCATTTATCTCGTGGACTCGGCCGGTGTGAATCTTCCGTATCAAGGCGGTGTGTTTCCCGGACAGTACGGAGCGTCGCGCATCTTCTATTACAACTCGATCATGCGTCACTATCTGAAAGTGCCGCAGATCTCCGCCGTGATGGGACCGTGCATCGCCGGGGGCGCGTATCTGCCGGCGCTGTCAGACATCATCATCATGGTCGAGGGCACGTCGTTCATGGGACTTGGCGGTGCGAACCTCGTGAAAGGCGCCACCGGTCAAACGATCGACAACGAAACGCTCGGTGGCGCGCGCACGCACAACGAGCTTTCGGGTGTGGCCCACTATCGCGTTGCCGATGACGATACTTGTATAGAAAAGATTCGCGAGTTTATTTCCGAGCTGCCAAAGCCGGTTTGCGATGTCGTACCCGGACCAGCAGATAGCCCAGCGGGTGATCCGCTTCGTTCTGCTGACGAACTCTACGACATTATTCCGGAAGATCACCGGCAACCGTACGACGTGCGCAAGTTGCTCGAGTGTCTGCTCGACGGCGGTCACCTGGACGAGTTTCAAGCCGACTATGCGAAGGAGATGATCACTGGTCACGCGCGCATTCGCGGCATTCAAGTCGGCGTGATCGCGAACCATCGCGGCATGGTGCGCATGCCGGGCGGTAAGCCACCGCGGTTTGGGGGAATCATCTACACGGAGTCGGCGGAGAAAGTCGCCTACTTTATCGAGACCTGCAATCGTCACAAGACGCCGTTGTTGTTTGTGCAGGACGTTTCCGGGTTCATGGTTGGACCAGACGCGGAACATTCGGGAATCATTCGTGCGGGTGCGAAGTTTGTAGAAGCGATGGCCACGGCGCTCGTTCCCAAACTCGTATTGACGGTGAATCACGCCTCCGGCGCCGGCTACTACGCGATGGCCGGACAGGGTTTCGATCCGGACTTCATCTACAGTTGGCCCACCGGACGCATGGGCGTGATGGAAGGCGACTCGGCGGTGCAGGCTGTGTTTGGCAGTCAACTCGAAAAATTGAAGAAGAACGCCCAGACTCCCGATGAAGCTTTAACTGCCGAAATGGACAAAGTCCGCGAAACTTACGATCAAGAGCTCGATGCAAAATACGCCGCCGCCCGCGGCTTCGTCGACGCAGTCATCACCCCCGAATCCACCCGCTCTGCCCTCGAACTCTCCCTGCGTACAAGTTTGAACTACTCGGGTCCGCATCTCGGGCAGTTTGTGCTACCGGGGAATGTGGTTTAGCCCGTAAGCTCCTTGTTTTAGTAATTCGGCAAATTATTAAAAATAAACCGCTTTAGTAACCGGGCCTTATTTAAGGTCGCTTTAATTACTCAAACCGCAGTCTTGGGCGGGTTGTGATCTGTGGCGGTGAGTGGTACAAAAGTTCTGTTCCCTCCAAAGTGGAAACCCCCAACAACCGAATTCTGTGGCGCAGGCTGTGAGGTCTTGCGCCCGAACGAACACGGGAGGAGAACATCCATGCGCAAGAATATGTCTGGGTCAGTGTTGCTCCTGGCGGCACTGGCTTTTTCGTTAGTTACGGGGGAGGTCCTGATGCTGTCCGCTCAGGATCCACAAAACCCTGCGCCCGCGAACCAAACACAAACACCCCAAACACCAACAACAAAGAAGCGCACCTCCAAGAAGAAACGTGCTCAGACGACCACGACAACCGCAACTGGCGAGCAAACTACGCCGACTGAGCCTGCCGTACCGGCACCAACCGAACCGGCTCAGATGCCGGCTCAAACACCGGCGCAGACCAGAGCATCCACATTGCCAACAGAGCAAACTGATCTCTCCGGCGCCTACGCCGGCACCTTTACTTGCGATGCTCTCGGGCTCACTGGCGATACGACCCTTACGATAACCGGAAACCAGTTCACGACTGCCGAAGGCAAGACCGGCCGTATCGTTGCCTCGACCACGGGCGGTTATACAGCGGTCGCACTACAAACAGGCGAGGTCCCAACGGGAGCAGCAGCAGCTACTGGAGCAACGACAACTCCACCGACGATCGTTTCGTTGCGCGCGCGTCGATCGGGCGATCGTTTGACACTAACGCCAGCAGCGGGTTCGACGACGGAGTGCAGGTTTACGCCTATGCGCGGCAACGTCGCGCGCGGTCGTCGTTCACGCCAACGCACACCAGCAGCAACGGGAACGGAAGTGTCGAATCCGGCCGCGATGCCGAGTCCTTCAACTCTTCCGACTCAGCCAACAGCGCCCGAGCAACCCATTCCAAGCCAGACTCCAAGTCCAATGCCGAGCCCGACGCCGAGCGGTAGCCCGACTCCTGAGCCCACACCAAGCCCGACACCAAGCCCGACACCAAGCCCGAGTCCGAGTCCGAATCCCGACCGGCCGCGAGGCTAATAGTCTTATCAATGCGATCTGTGTTATCTGTGTCTCTGTCGGACACAGATAACACGGATGAGACAAAAAATTCGCATTGCAGCCGGACAAGGATTCTGGGGGGATCTGCCCGAGGCGCCCGTGCGCCAGGTCGAAGGTGGACCAATCGATTACCTGATGCTCGACTATCTGGCGGAAGTCACGATGTCGATCATGCAAAAGCAGAAGGCGCGCGATCCAAACGCCGGCTACGCGCGCGATTTTATTCCGTTGATGAAACGGATCCTGTCGGCATGTGTCGAACGCGATATCAAAGTGACCGCGAATGCCGGCGGCGTGAACGTTCGCGGTTGTGCGAATGCGTTGATTGAAGTCGCCCGTGAGCTCGGACTCGCAGGAAAAGTGCGCATCGGTATCGTCACTGGCGACGACATCCTGCCGCGAATCGATGAACTGCTTGCGCGCGGCATCGAGTTGCGCAACATGGATACGGAAGAGCCGCTGTCGACAGTGCGCGAATCGATTCAGAGTGCGAACGTTTATCTTGGCGCGGCGCCTCTGGTGGAGGCTTTGCAGCAGGGCGCCCAAATAGTGATTACGGGACGTGCGACGGATACCGGACTGACGTTAGCGCCGTTGATTCATGAGTTTGGTTGGGCCACTAATGATTGGAATCATCTCGCGGCGGGGACGATCGCGGGCCACATCATCGAATGCGGTGCACAGGCTTCGGGTGGGAACTGCCAGTACGAGTGGCGCAGTATTCCGGACCTGGCGAACGTCGGGTTTCCGATTGTCGAAGCAGCGCCTGACGGCACGTTTGTGATCACGAAGCACGAAGGCACCGGCGGCCGCGTGAACGTTCCTTCAATCAAGGAACAACTGGTGTACGAGATGGGTGATCCGCACCAGTACATCACGCCGGACTGCGTGGCGGATTTCACGACGATACGTTTGCAGGACGAAGGACGCGATCGCGTCCGCGTGTTTGGCATTGAAGGACGGCCGGCGACGGAGTTTTTGAAAGTGTCGATCAGTTACTCCGCCGGGTTCAAAGCGGTCGGAACGCTGGTCTATGCGTGGCCGGACGCTTACGAGAAGGCCCAGGCCGCGGACAAGATATTGCGAGCGCGGCTCGATCGTTTGGGGCTGCGGTTCGATCACATGTTGACGGAGTTTGTCGGTGTGAATGCGACCCATGGACCCCTGGCTCATGGATCTTCGTCCGGTGAGCCGCGAGCTGACATCCCGGAGGTGCAATTGCGTGTCGGCGTGCGCGGCCAGGACCGTAGCGCGATCGAGCGATTCACAAAGGAGATTGCACCGTTGATTCTCACTGGTCCACCGGCGGTGACGGGATTTGCCGGCGGACGTCCGAAGGTTGAAGAGATTGTGGCGTACTGGCCGGCGCTGATTCCAAAGCGTGAGATAGAGCCGAAGGTTGAGGTACTCGACGCGTGAAGGTGCAACTGACAAGACTAGCCCACGCACGATCCGGCGACAAGGGCGACACCGCGAACGTTGGCTTGATCGCGTTGCGCGCCGAGGTTTATCCGATACTGGTTCGTGAAGTAACTGCCGAGCGGGTGAAGAAGCATTTCACCGGGATCGTCCACGGCGATGTTGAGCGATTCGAATTACCGAATCTCGGCGCGTTGAATTTCCTGCTGCATGAGAGTCTCGGTGGTGGCGGCACGCTGTCGCTGATGACTGACGCACAGGGCAAGACCTTTTCGACCGCACTGCTGCGGATGGAGATCGAGGTCTCCGACGAGGAAGCACGGAAGCTCGAGTAAAACGGCCACGGATGACACGGACTAACACAAACCAGGACAGCAAGAGTTCAGGTGAGTCGGGGCAACCGGTCCTTTATTCGGTTGAAGGCGCTGTCGCGCTTATCACTCTCAATCGTCCGGAAAAACGAAATGCCTTGAACGATGCGGTCATCAGTGGCCTCAAGGACAAGCTGCGCGACGCGTCGAAAGATGAGCGAGTCAGAGTCGTCGTGATTACCGGCGCGGGGAAAGATTTTTGTTCCGGCGCGGATCTGTCAGCACTGCAAAAGATCTCTCAAGCATCAGTTGCTGAAAACGCGGAAGACGCGAGAACGTTGCTGGAACTCTTCGTGCTCATCAGGCAACTTGAGGTACCAGTGGTTGCAGCAGTAAAAGGCCGCGCTCTAGCGGGCGGCTGCGGTTTGGCGAGTGCCTGCGACATCGTGCTGGCCTGTGAATCTGCTCGTTTTGGCTATCCCGAAGTGAAGATCGGTTTTGTCCCGGCGATGGTGATGGCTATCTTGCGTCGCAACGTCTCGGAGAAACGCGCTTTCGAACTCGTAACTCGCGGAGCCGAGATTAGTGCCGGGCAAGCGCGGAAGTTTGGCCTGGTGAATCACATTTTCGCGGCTGAGAGTTTTGATGAGGATGTGGCGCGCTATGTAAGTGATTTTGAGAAACTGAGTCGCTCAGCGGTGTCCCTCACGAAAACGCTGCTGTATCAAATCGATGGTCTTTCATTTGACGCGGCGTTGGAAACCGGTGCGGATGTGAATGTGATCGCCAGACTCACAAAGGATTGTCAGGAACGCGTCGCGAAGTTTCTAGGTAAGTAGCCACAGACTTTCACGGACGAACACGGATCAGCATTTTTCCTTAGTCAGTTTGTGTTCGTCCGTGAAGTCCGTGGCTGTTTTAAAGGTGAAGTTCGGAGAAACGTCTCGTGAATCGCGCGGCCGTTAAAAATGAGTTGTAGGTTATTCGCGAGGTTTTACGTTGTCGCGGAGAAATTTGACGATGTCTTCGGTGGAAGTGCCGGGTAGGAATATCTCGGCCACGCCTTGTTGCTTGAGCTTGGGAACGTCTTCCTGAGGCACGATGCCACCCACCAGGACCAGGCAGTTGTCCATCCCCTTTTCCCGAAGCAACTGAACGATACGCGGGCAGAGCGTGTTGTGTGCGCCACTGAGGATCGAAACGCCGACTGCATCGACGTCTTCTTGCAGCGCGGCGGCGGCGATCATCTCGGGCGTCTGTCGTAGACCGGTGTAGATGACCTCCATACCCGCGTCGCGAAGGGCGCGCGCTATCACTTTCGCGCCGCGGTCGTGGCCGTCAAGGCCGGGCTTTGCTACCAGCACACGAATCTTTCGAGTGGACATATTTAGAAGGCGGGCTCTTCGTAGATGCCGTAGACATCGCGCAGGGCGGAACAGATTTCACCCAATGTGGCGTAAGCGCTGACGGCGTCGATCGTCGCGGGCATCGTGTTTTCGTTTCGGCTGGCGGCAAGTTTGAGTTTATCCAGCGCATTCGCGACGGCGCCCGCATCGCGGCGCGCTCGTGTTTGTTCGAGCCGCTCGACCTGGTGCGTGCGAACGGACTCGTCAATGACGAGGATCGGAACTTCCGACGGTTCGTCGGTCATGGCGTATTTATTGACGCCAACGATCACCTGCTCGCCGCGTTCGACGGCCTTTTGATATTGGTAAGCGGAGTCCTGAATCTCGCGTTGAGGGAATCCTCTCTCGATTGCCCCGACCATGCCGCCCATCGCATCGATCTTGCGGAAGTAATCGAGCGCTTCCTGTTCCATCTTTTCCGTCAGTGCTTCCAGGTAATACGAACCACCGAGCGGATCGACCGTGTTCACCACGCCGGTTTCTTCGGCGATGATCTGTTGGGTGCGCAGTGCGATCAACGCGGCGCGATCGGTTGGCAGCGCCAACGCTTCGTCGTATGCGTCTGTGTGCAAACTCTGCGTGCCGCCGAGTACACCGGCGAGAGCTTGAATCGCGACCCGCACGATGTTGTTGAGCGGTTGTTGGACCGTGAGTGAAACGCCCGCGGTCTGCGTGTGAAAACGCATTTGCAGCGTGCGCGGATGATCGCTGCCGAAGCGGTGCTTCATTTCCCGCGCCCAGATGCGCCGGGCTGCGCGATACTTTGCGATCTCTTCAAAGAAGTCGTTGTGCGCGTTGAAAAAGAACGAGATGCGCGGCACGAAACGATCGACGTCCAAACCGGCCTCAACGCCCCAAGCCACGTATTCGATTCCGTCGCGTAAGGTGAAGGCGAGTTCCTGTGCTGCGGTCGCGCCGGCTTCGCGAATGTGATAACCGCTAACCGAGATCGGGTTGTAACGCGGCACGCGATCCGTGCAGAACTCAAACGTGTCGACCACTAGCTTCATCGCCGGCTTGATCGGATAGATCCACTCTTTCTGCGCGATGTATTCCTTGAGAATGTCGTTCTGAAGTGTGCCGGAGATCTTGTCCCAACTCGCGCCCTGTTTCTCGGCGACGACCAGGTACATCGCGAGCAGGACCGACGCGGGCGCGTTGATGGTTTGTGAAACGGTCACTTTCTCGAGTGGAATGCCGCCAAAGAGCACTTCCATGTCCGCGAGTGACGACACCGCCACGCCACACTTGCCAACTTCACCTTCTGATAAAGGAGAGTCGGCGTCGTAGCCCATCAAGGTCGGAAGATCGTAGGCGACTGAGAGTCCGGTCTGGCCTTGTTCCAGCAGGTACTTGAAACGCGCATTGGTCTCTTCAGGCGTGCTGAAGCCGGCAAACTGGCGCATCGTCCAGAGCTTGCCGCGATAGCCGGTGGGATGAATGCCGCGCGTGTAAGGAAACTCTCCGGGGGAAAGGGATGTGCCGCCGGAAATCGAGATCCTTGGTGTCGGCGGGTGTATAAAGCCGATCGACTTCCGCGAGCGATACAGTCTGAAAACTCTTCTTGCGTTCAGGATGTTTGTTCATCGCGGGCTCGAGCGTCTCGTCTTCCCAGCGCTCCTTTTCCAGTTCAACTGGTGAGGAGCTCTCCTTAGTTTCCGGCATTCAACCTCTCAGATCGACAGAATTTACTTGCGAAATCGCAGTTTAGTTTACGGTATTTAGAGTGTCAAAGGTAACGTGTCCAATGCGCAAAGCAGAGTGTCACCTACAACCGCTGTGATCGCGGAAGGTAGATGCGTCAAATTGTTTTTCGAGGCAAACGGCTGTCTTATGAAATGCTCACTAGCTGCATACGATCACG
>Ga0187894_10004774_pt1 | contig 14273 bp, 13 predicted proteins | sample GBC1701081metaG_FD_136650 | JGI IMG/M metagenome (GOLD analysis project Ga0187894, IMG submission 136650) | White microbial mat communities from a lava cave in the Kipuka Kanohina Cave System on the Island of Hawaii, USA - GBC170108-1 metaG ...
CACGTGCAGCAGTTCCAGGAGGAAGGCTATCTGCGCTGGGATTCGCTCGGCGAGTTCCTCGCGCTGGCGGCGTCGCTGGAACATCTGGCGAAGGTGGGGAACAATGCGGTGGCGAAGATTCTGGCCGATACGCTGGATCAGGCCAATGCAAAGTTTCTGGAGAGCAACAAATCGCCTGCCCGCAAGGTCGGCGAGATCGACAACCGCGGCAGCCATTTCTACCTGGCGCTCTACTGGGCGCAGGCCTTGGCTGCGCAGACTGCGGACAAAAGGATCGCGGAGCGGTTCACCAAGATCGCCAAGGATCTGAGTGACAACGAGAAGAAGATCGACGGCGAGTTGCTCGCAGCGCAGGGCAAGCCGCAGGACGTCGGAGGATACTATCACCCGGACGATGCAAAGGCCTCAAAAGCGATGCGTCCCAGCCAGACTTTGAATGCGATCGTGGACGCGATTGCCTAGCATTCCGTGAGGGGTTAGGCGTAAGGGGTTGGAGAAACTCCTTACGCCTGTGAAAGAAAAGATGGCACAAGAAGACAGCAATGTCATCGATCAGCCGGAAGTCGTCCGGCACAAGATGGTCGCCGTCGAGATCGCCGGTAAGAAGTATGAGGTGCCGGAGGGGATCACGATCATGAAGGCCCTGTGGTATTCGGGCCAGGAAGTCGTCCGTGGGGCCGGCTGCCTTGGCGGGTTTTGCGGCGCCTGCGCGGCCTACTATCGGACCAAGGACGATCCCAAAGTCAGGACCTGTCTGGCTTGCCAAATGGCGGTGCAAGACGGCATGTCGATCACGATGATGCCGCCCTTCCCAGCCAGGAAGGCCATCTATGACATGCAGGTGCTCAAGGATCCGAAACAGGACCTCTTCAATCTCTATCCCGAGGCGCCGCTCTGCCGGAATTGCAATGCCTGCACTGAGGCCTGCCCGCAGAGTATCGATGTGCGTGAAGGCGTCTGGAAGGCCGTCTTCGGGGATTTCAAGAGCGTGTCCGAGATGTTTATGGATTGTGTCATGTGCGGCATGTGCACGCCGGTCTGCATTGCGGACATCGCCCCCAATCTTGTCGCCCTTTATGTGAGCCGAGCGCAGGGGGCTCACTTTACCGAGAAACCTCTGGGGCTGGATACACGCATCAAGGAAATCCAGGACGGCCGTTTCAACGATGAGTGGGCCAAGATCCTCAAGATGAACGAAAAAGAATTGGCCGATCACTGTGCAACTGTGAAATAGCATGATGAGCAGTCAGCCCTCAGCTTCTGAAATCGAGGCAGAAGTTGAATACTGAACGCTGATAGCTGAAAGCACATTCATGGACGTCCACGCCCTTCAACAAATCGTACACCGAACGCGGGATGCACGACGCAAGCAGACCCTCCCCAAGTTCTCTCCGGCAGATCGCGATCAGCTGATTCACAAATATCATCCGGATTTTCGTGAGCGAGCCTATCGGCCGATCCGTTTTGGTCCCAATAGCGGGGATAAGACGGTTGTCGAGTTGGCATCGTTGCTGGAAGGCGACAGCCTCATTGCCGACGAGGTCGATCTCACGGCGGATTACACGACCGACGTCCTGGTAGTGGGTGGCGGCGGCGCCGGCTGTGCGGCGGCGCTCCATGCGCATATGGCGGGCGCCAAGGTTATTCTGGCGACGAAGCTTCGTCTTGGGGATTCCAACAGTGTCATGGCCCAAGGAGGTATGCAGATTTCGGTTGCGCCGGAGGACTCGCCCGTCACGCATTTCGTGGATACACTCAAGGGCGGCCACATGCAGAACGACCATCAGCTGCTCAAGGTGATGGTCGAGGAAGGCCCTTCCATTGCGAAGTGGCTGTTGAGCCTGGGAGTCCTGTTCGATCGCGACGGGGACGGCAACCTCCACGTCAAAAAAGGCGGCGGCAGTTCGAAGCCTCGCCTCCTGACCTGTTCGGACTATACCGGCCTTGAAATCATGCGAGTGCTCAAGGACGAGGTGCTGAATCAGAAAATCCAGTTACTCGAGTTCTGCGCCGCGATCGAGTTGACGAGCGACGAGAAGGGGAATTGCACCGGCGCCATCTTCAAGGACCTCGACAACCAGCGCCATGTCGTCGTGGCAGCCAAGTCCGTCATTCTGGCGACCGGCGGGATCGGCCGGCTCCACATTCAGGGATTTCCGACAAGCAATCACTACGGCGCAACCGGCGATGGGCTCTGCCTGGCCTATCGCATGGGCGCCAAGCTTATGCATATCGACACATTCCAGTATCATCCATCCGGAGCTGTCTACCCCGAACAGCTGATCGGGGCGCTGGTCACGGAGGGTATCAGATCCGAAGGCGGACATTTGGTCAATGCGAAAGGCGAACGGTTCGTCAACGAATTGGATACCCGCGACGTTGTGTCCTCTTCAATTATCCGTGAATGTGAGGAGGGGCGAGGTATCCGCACGATGTCCGGGCGCATCGGCGTCTGGCTCGATACACCGTTACTCGACGTAGAGCATGGCCCCGGCACCTTGGAGAAGCATTTCCCCGCGATGATGCTGCAGTTCGAACGGTTCGGCATCGATATCAGCAAGGACCCCGTGTTGATCTATCCGACGCTGCATTATCAGAACGGCGGCGTGAAGATCGATACCAACTCAGAAACCAATGTGCATAATCTCTTCGTCGCGGGCGAGGCGTCCGGTGGATTGCATGGGCGAAACCGATTGATGGGTAATTCGCTTCTCGACCTGATGGTCTTTGGAAAGCGATCCGGACTGACGGCTGCGGCTCGTGCCGCCGCCATGCCGCAAGGGAAGTTGACGGTCGGGCATCTGAAGGGATTCCGCGCCGAGGCCAAGAAACACGGCAGTTCGAACGGGATCGTCTCACCCATGATCCTGCCGCCGTACACAAGAAAAGAATAATGAAGTAGCGAGTGCTGAGAAAAGAACAGAAATTCCTCGTTCCACGACTCAGCACTAGACCGATAGTCAGCACCGAAGCGACAAAAGGAGCGACATGAACGTTCATGAGTTTCAGGCGAAACAGTTGTTCGGGCAGTTCGGGGTTCCGGTGCCGCGCGGGAGAGAGATCACTTCGCCTGAGGCGGGAGCGGCATGGGCCGCAGAGCTGAATACCCCCGTGTTTGTCGTCAAGGCGCAGATCCATGCAGGCGGTCGAGGCAAGGCCGGCGGTGTCAAGATTACGAAGGACAAAGCGGCCGTTCCCGGCTTGGTCAAGGAACTGATCGGCAAGACCCTCATCACCCACCAGACCGGCCCCAAGGGCCGGGAAGTGCGGCGGTTGCTGATCGAAGAAGGAGCTGCGATTGCCAAGGAACTGTATGTGAGTCTCCTCGTCGATCGGGATAGCGGGTGGCCGGTGTTTATCGCGAGCACCGAAGGCGGGATGGAGATCGAAGAAGTCGCCGCCCACAGACCGGAGAAGATCATCCGGGAGGCGATCGATCCGGCAGTCGGGTTTCAACCGTATAACGGGCGAAACGTCGCCTTCGCGCTCGGGCTTCCCGCCATGGAACCGGCGGTCGTGAATCCTTTCATTCAGATGCTGGGGAACCTCTATCGCCTATTCATGGAGAAGAATGCGGCCATGGTGGAGATCAATCCTCTGGTCATCACCGGCGACAAGAAACTGATCGCGCTGGACGGCAAGGTCTCGTTCGACGATAACGCGCTGTTCCGGCATGCCGATGTGCAGCAGATGCGGGATCTCAACGAAGAAGATCCGCTCGAAATCGAAGCGGGAGAAAATAATCTGAACTACATCAAGCTCGACGGCAACATCGCCTGCATGGTGAACGGCGCGGGCCTCGCCATGGCGACGATGGATGTCATCAAGCTGGCGGGCAGCGAGCCGGCGAACTTTCTGGACGTCGGCGGTGGCGCGACGAAAGAAACGGTGGCAGCCGGCTTCCGGATTCTGCTGAAAGATCCGAACGTCAAAGGCATCTTCATCAACATTTTCGGCGGCATTGTTCGTTGCGAGCGAATTGCCCATGGCGTCATCGAAGCGGCCAAAGAGGTGAAGATCAATGTGCCGTTGGTCGTCCGGCTACAAGGGACGAATGCAGACGAAGGCCGCAAGTTGTTGGCTGAGTCCGGTCTCAAACTGGAAGTGGCGAATGATTTGTGGGAGGCGGCGCAAAAAATAGTGAAGCTGACGGGTAAGGCGGCGTAGAGGGATGGCCGGGCCTGCGCGTGCTCCGACGCTCCGGCTCGACCGCACTAAGCCTCTCATCTGCTCGGCTGTGGAACTCGTTCCGTTCCGAGCTTCGCTCGAACGGAACTTCGAACAGTCCTCGCCGTGCGCGAGGTGCACCGCAGCTGTTCGGCAAGTGCGGTGGCCCGAGCCTCCGTGTAAGTCGCGACGGCAGGTCCGGCTATCCCGTGTAAGTGGGTGATAATATGAACATGAAGGTAGTAGTGTAGGGGATTATGAGGAAGGCGGCGTCATACAATATGCGTTCAGCTATGCTCGCTCTGATTTTGTTGCTGCTCAGTGCTGCCGGATGCGTCATGGCCCGGGATGGTAACGTCAAGCCGCCTGCTCAATGGCCGCTACACTCGAACCAACAAGTGAAAAAATCCATCGCGCTTCGAGTGCTTGATGCGACCGAACAGATGGGCTCGGGCCAGGGAACAAGCACGGATGCTGCCGATGATGTTCGTGCGCAGGCCGTCAAGGCTTACACTGAATCGGGGTTGTTTTCCACGGTCGTGACCACGGGCGAGTCTACAGATCTCAAAGCTGATATTACCCTTGGTGAGGGGAGTGGTGGGCTGTCGTGGTCTGGCGTCTTTTCCGCACTCACGCTTACGATGATTCCCGGTGTCGTCTCGCAAGATGTGATCACGAATACGATATACAAAGATCGTCAACAGAAAGTCATAGGCACGATTGTCAAGACTGAGGGACTCGGATCATGGATTCAGTTTTTCCTTCTCTTTGCGATGCCGTTTGTGGATAGCCCAAATGCAATCATGGATAAAGCGCAATACGACATCCATCGAGCGACCATTGAGGAGGCGTATCGTAAGGGCTTCTTTTAGCAGGTCGCTGGAAGATAACGGATTGCATCAATATCCTGGGGATGTTTCTTGTGCCAAGCATAGCCGTGCGATGACGACGGCTTCTTGAACGAAAACGGAACTTTTCGATAATTGGTTTGAAACATAAGTTGGAAAAGGGATGATTCTATGTCGATTCTGGTGAATAAGAATACGCGGGTGGTGGTGCAGGGGATTACTGGCAAGGAAGGCTCGTTCCATGCCATGCAGTGCAAGGCCTATGGGACGCAGGTTGTCGCGGGTGTGACGCCTGGCAAGGCGGGGCAGGAGGTCGAAGGTATTCCGGTATTCAACACGGTGCGCGATGCCGCGAAGAAATCCCAGTGCGACACCTCACTGATCTTTGTGCCGCCTCCGTTTTGCGCGGATGCGATCCTGGAAGCCGCGGATGCCGGCATCAAGCTTGTGATCTGTATTACCGAAGGCATTCCGGTGAATGACATGGTCAAGGTCAAGCGGGCGCTCCGCGGCAAGGATGTCCGATTGATAGGACCCAACTGCCCGGGCGTCATCACGGTCGATGAAGCGAAGATCGGCATCATGCCGGGCTTCATTCATAAGAAGGGTGTGGTGGGCGTCGTGTCGCGTAGCGGGACGCTCACCTACGAAGCCGTGCATCAACTCTCCACGCTTGGGCTGGGTGAAACGACGTGCGTCGGGATCGGCGGAGATCCGGTCAATGGCACAGGCTTTGTCGATGTGCTGGCGCTGTTCGAGAAAGATCCTGAGACTCAGGCGATCGTGATGATCGGTGAGATCGGTGGCGATGCGGAAGAGGAAGCCGCTGAGTTCATCAAGAAGAATGTGAAGAAGCCGGTCGTCAGTTTCATCGCCGGTATCACGGCTCCTCCGGGCCGGCGCATGGGCCATGCCGGAGCCATCATTTCCGGCGGCAAAGGCACTGCGACAGAGAAGATGAAAGCGCTCGAAGCGGCTGGAGTGCGGGTGTGCAGCAATCCTGCCGAACTCGGCGCCACGGTGAAGCTGGTCTTGGGCCGCTGACGTATGAACAACGAGAGAGAAAGTATGCATGAGACGCAAACGCGCCACGCCGTGCGACTCTAAAACATTTTGACAGCGGTGCTACCCGATCGCGTATCAGTTTTCCCAAATAAGTTCAGAACACTGGGATTCATCGATTACAACGGTGGATTCCGCACTCGCAGCTCTCTCCTCAACACCCTCCTGCTCGACTACTTCTTGTCATTCAAGTGATGCAGGCTGAAGAGTTTCGGATCTCATACCCTGGTCTTCGGCCTTTGGACTACACCTGCCTTCATGCGAAGTGGAAGGGCAGGGCGATGGTATTTCCTATCTCTTCACATCCAATCATGTTACCTTGCTAAGGTCATCCGGGTTCTTCCCTTTTCTCCTATTCTCTCCCGCAGCCGCGCTGCAGGTTAGAAACCAGACTAGGACTTGGAAAACAGGGGCCGCTATTGCCTTAGCCGGGAAACGCCGTAGCCGGCTCGCGGTGAGTACAGAGTGTGAAGTATTCCACGCTTGGAGACCAGTATGCGCGTATTCCTGATCCATGTTCGCGACCCGCAATTTTACGCTCTCCCGGCTAAAACACGCGCAAAGAACGGCCGTATCAGGGTCATGGGCTTCCCGCCCATCGGCATCATGTCCCTCTCGTCGGTACTGAAACAGGCCGGCCACGAATGTGTGATGTTCGATCAGGCGAACCCCGACACGCCGAACGAGGTTATCCTGGAGGAAATCAACCGGCAACAACCGGCCCTGGTCGGCCTCAGTTTCCTCAGCACCACCAGCTATCCCTACGCGAAGATCCTGGCCCGTCAGATTCGCGCCGCGAACTCGAAGGTCAAGCTGGCTTTCGGAGGCGTCTTTGCAAGCTTGAACGCCGCATTGGTCAAACTGCAATGTCCTGAAGTGGATTTCATCTGCAAGGGAGACGGCGAACAGTTGCTCCTCGATCTCCTTGATCGGATCGATGATCCCGCTGATGTCGTTGGGCTGACCTGGGCCAAGGACGGTCGTGTCATACAGAACTCTGGTCGGCCGATGGAACGCCATCTCGATCAGTGGCCCTTCCCAGATCGCGAAGGTCTTCCGCTCGACTTTATCGAGTCGATGCCGCTTGACGTGCCTGCCGTGCTTTCGATGGAGCGGTTCACGACGATGCAAACTTCACGCGGCTGTCCGTGGCCCTGTGTGTTCTGCGACATTCCGATCTTCAATGAAGGCAAATGGCGCGCGCGGAGCGCGCAACACGTCGTGAGCGAATTGAAGTACCTCGAAGAATGCGGCTATGGGTCTGTCTATTTTGTCGATGACCACTTTTTACTGCAACCCAAGCGCATCGAGGCGATTTGCCAAGGCGTGATGGACGAGAAGCTTTCGATCCAATGGGGCATCGAAGGGCGGGTAGACTCGGTTGCCCAGCACTTGTTTCCTGCGATGGCCAAGGCCCATTGCCGGACGGTGATGTTCGGGATTGAAAGCGGGAGCCAGAAGATTCTCGATCGCCTCAAGAAAGAGCAGACGTTGGAAGAAGTAGCCACCGCGGTCAAGAATGCCAAGAAGGCCGGCATCGAGATCGTGCATGGCTTCTTCACCGTCGGCAACCCCGATGAAACGGTCGAAGATATGAACGCGACGTTCGACTTGGCTTCCAAACTGCCGCTCGACACATTCGGTTTCAATCGGCTTTGTGTCTATCGGGGGACCCCGCTCTGGCAAGAATATGTGAAACGCGGGTTAGTCAGCGAAACCACCGATTGGTACAAGTATTTCAAATGTTCCACCATCGATCCAACCTGCTTGCCCGGAGAAGTGATCAACGAGGTCCGCCGGAAAGGGCTTAAGAGGCTATTCGTGTATAAGCTCTTGCACTATCCCATCCAGACGTTCCGGTTGCTGCGGCGATTTCTCCGCTTCATGCCGGCGCGGGATGTGGCCTACCTCATCATCAAGCCGTTCTTGGGCCAAAAGAAAGGCGCCACGAAGGCTGAGGTGTTGTCCCGCGCTGTTGAGCATGCCGATATGAAAGACGCAGCTGCGCAGATGACTCAGATGGCCGATGATATGCTGCACAACGTGATGGAAGAGTCTCGGTTGGAACGATTACGCATTCAACAGGAGGCGGAAAGTTCGCGCGAGCTGCCCATGTTTCAAGCCCGCTAGCGCAGGATGCCGAAAATGGAGCGGGGTAGCTAGGATGATCTCCTTGCTCGCGCAACGCGCGGTCTCAGAAGGCCCTCGTTGGACGCGCGCAGTTGGATCATCCCAGCCACCCCTTGGTAAATGGTAGTTGGCTGCGGCCTTGCTGGACGGCCTTTTTGAGCATCCTGCGAGGTCGGGCTCATATTAAGCCGCAATCCCCCGCTCAACCGACCAAGAAGTAGGCCCCAAGGCCGATTGCCGCGATTGCGGCAACGCTGAGCATCACCTTCTCATGCCCGCACATTCCCGCTTGTGCTTTACAGACTGCTAAGGAACACATGATTGCCATTGTAGCCTCCTATGAGACAGATTGGGATGTATTGGGAAAACGATACGCCGCTGAGAATGTGTAGTCAACGGATCAAGAAGCGTCTACTGAACGAGCACCTGTCTCGTTTCATCCAGGTGCTTTTGGAGGTACTGCATGAAGGGTGTGCCACCTGTTCCCACAGCCGTGGGATTGCTTGAGTGGGATTGGTGTTGACGATGGATATAACTGTCAGCATAGCCGATGTGAATTTCGCGAAACTGTGCGAGGAGATCGACGCAAGCGGCATAGGCAGTCCAGAGATCGGGGTTGCGGCGTTTCCGATCCCGCACATAACCGGCGAGCAACGGGCGGCCGAGATCATCCGTGCTCTTCTCCAGGACTTCTATGAACGCCCGGTGGCGCGGAGGCATGTAGTCGCGCATTTCCTGTAAGTACAGGGTCAAGGGATCAGGCGCATGGGCGATTCCGAGTCCGGCGTCGAAGCATGGCACAATCGAGCTTTGCGCGCCGGTCTCGCCTCGGAATTGCTGCGGCTGCCCGGCATAGGACTTCACGCCCTCGTAAGCGAGTCCGTTGGGTAAGGAGGGGCTGTTCTTCCAGCCGTGGATGTAGGGCCGTACTCGGTTGTAGTACACATAGGGATCGCAGCGCTCTTTCATTCGAATCAATGTGTCGCGCATCGCCGTTTGGGCCGATGCCAAGGAGTTGAGCCCGAGCAAGACCGCGCCCTCATTGTCTTCGGTCGCGCCCCTCATTGCGTGCAGGAGCCCCGCCAACCCTGGCCCCGCTTCCCGCTCGATCTGGATGTGAACCACGACAAACCATTCTTCATCCAAACCGCCAAGAAAGTTTTGGAGCAGCACAATGTTGTCGAGCTGAATCGGCTTGGTCTTGTCGAGTCGCCGCCAATTGTCGAGCGCATAGGATGCGTAGGAGAGCACAGGTGGGCGTCCAAGCCTCTGAGCCACTTCGTGCCAGGGTTGCGCCAGTTGCGGTGGCAGCGTTGTCGCCGGCTCGTCCGGCACTTCCCATACATAGGCGTGCCCGCAAAACGAAAGGATCCGCATCGCAGCCCGGTGTTCCTCTATGTGCCATGTTGACGGGATCGATGGAAGCAGCTGGCGTTGCTCGTTGATATACCGCCGGACCATCCGAGCACTCAGTAATTTCGGCAGCTCATGCCCAAGATGGGTGAGCGTCGGTATGTCTGGAAGGTTTTCAAGAGGGTCTTTTGGGAGAAAGCCCTGTTCAGGGGAAATCTCGTAATCTGAGAGGTCGAACGGGGCGAAGTTCGTAGAACTCATAGAAGCCTCAGATGCTCACAACCTCAGTGGCGAATGCTACTTTACCACACCTTGAGTGAATCAAAACGAGTCATGGATTGGAAAACTCGAAGAGCAGATGGCTCGGAACAACGCAGGTCGTGGATGACAAGAATGGGATTGCCTGTTGCCATCGGTGAGCCGTCGAGCTGTAGCGGAAACGGGCGAACTGGCATCTTTCTTTTCTCGCCCATGGCTTGCCGAAGGGGCCACAATTCCGTACACTCTGAACATACGTGGGCACGCATGGGGGTTTGATAAGAGTCGAGAGCGAGGAGGGCCAGGGAACAACGTGTGTATTCAGCCTGCAGTTTGAACCAACAGGTAGGATGCAAGAAACGTCTGAAGAGAGTGGAAGAAAGGAGGGAGTGATGTCGTTAGGAAGAATCTTGGTGGTGGATGATGAAGCGGACGTCAGGAAATCAGTTCTTCTGATCTTAACGAAGGCCGGCTACGATGTGCGTGAGGCCGAGGATGGGGACCAAGCCATCAGACAAATTAGATCCAACGATAATCCATTTAAGGTGGGCCTCATTATCTGCGACATCCATATGCCAAAGGTCAACGGGATGGAGGCCATTGCCTTTTTCCGCCAAGAGTTCCCGTCTGTTCCCGTGATTGTGTTCACTGGGAAGCCTGAGCTAGCCGGAGCCACGCATCTCTTCAAACAGGGCATTGTCGACTACTTGGAGAAACCGATTTCACCGGAAAAACTGATTCAGGCTGTGCACAAGTCAATCAAGGAGAACGTGTTCAAAGGGCCATATTAACTAGCCTGCTTCACGAAGACTTCTATGATGATCACCGAAGATCTGGCGAGCGGCGCAGGGTCAGAGACTAGGGGGGATCAGATAGAATCTTTGCCGCTTGCCTCGTTCCTACCTCTAGCCTGGTCTCTATGCGATTTCGTCACACGCTCACAGAGTAATACGGGCTAAAAATCTCGAACATGAGGTCAAAGTTTTTGTTCGTGATGCGTAAACCGTGAGAGTGGGCGAATAGCAGCGTCGAGGCGGCATAAGGGATCAAAAAGTCCTTACTAGAACAGACTCCATTTCTCTTGTGTGTGAGTCGCGCAGGGGATGATTACCGACAGTTGGGAGGTGGACTGTTCCCGAAGACCTGCTTGAGGTTTGTCCACCGTTCGAATTCTCCTGTCGAGAGATCACGTGCTCCGATGCTGCTCGATTTGGTGGATAACTTAACCCATTCATCGTACATCGCACATTCCTGCTCCGATGCCGCCGGAAGACGGGTTTGGGAGTTCTTCGATGCCTTCCCGGCGTCGCCCTCTGTAGGCATCGGCATTTTCGAGTCAAATTCTGGTGCTTCCTTGATCGTACTGAAGCCTTCCTTGCTGGACTCCTGAAGCGGATGACAACCGGCGCGGGGCGTATCGGAATAGACGTCGCCCGGACATACAAACAATGCCGCAGCAATGACGATAGTTTCCAGCATGGGACTCCTCCTTTATTCGGTACTATGCGTCACACTAGCACGGGTTTCCTTATCCAGAAAGGAAAAGGACATGTTTTGCAAGGGCATCAAACTGAGCCGTATTCTTGCAGTAAAACGGTTTGTGGGCCTGCGACGGTTGTGCATAGCATTACCCTCCAAGACGGCACAGCCGCCATTGAAGTGCTCGCCCTTGTTTGTGCGGCTTACTCTGAGCGGTATTGAGAGGAGTCCTGCGCGTTCCCGTCGTCGTCTCCGATGTGTTTGAACACAATGAAACCTACCGGGATGATTCCTGTCGCTGCACCGAGCAGGGCGACCCAGATACCCCACGGCTTCTTGGATTCGGGTACGATCTCTTCCGCAAGAAAGTAGGTAGCGATGAGAAACGCGCAGATGAACAAAAACTTTGCGAACCACAGTGGTGCTCGAATCAGATCGCATAATTTGCGCGCCCCGAAGATGAGTCCGATTGCCAGTGCCAGCGCGAGAAAGCCGCCCATGAAGAGCCTCGATTCCTCTTTAGATTTGCAATTCTGGGATGGCGGTTACAAATAGATCAAAAAGATACCCATCTCCCCCAGGGCGCTCCTCGCATTTTGAGACAAACTCGACAGGGATGTCGAACAGGAATGACGCCCCTTTCCTTGGGTGAGGGGACACGAGGACATGAAAGTTTTTTTGACGAGTGAGATATTTCTCTATGTCCTCGTCAGAGGCATATCCAACATAGAATACGATCCCATCATGTTTTTGAATCTCCAGCGAGAATGTGTCGCCTCGCGTCGCGCGCAACGCGTCGACGCCGCACACGGAGAAACCGTATATGCCATTCGGCAATTCTTCTATTTTCGTTCCTTCTTCCTGTTTAGTCAGCGGTCTCAGTTGATGCTTGCGCCGTAGTCTCAGTATCTCTTTGGGAACTGCGTTTCCTTCCGTGATCTTTCCGGCCTCGCGCTGGGCGCTCTTCCCTTGAGGGTCTTTACTCCACATGTCGGTGAAATTTACTGAAAAATTCAATCCGACGAGGTACACCAATCCCCCCAACCCAAGGGGCACAGCGATCAGATACAGAGGCCACCGTTTCATGATTGGTAGAATACGCCCAAGTCGACCAGGAAGTAAAAAGAAGCCCGCATGTGAGGGGTGGAGGGAAGACGTTAGAAACCATCTTATTGAGAGAGACACATACAGAAGTACACAAGTGGGCTGCAAGAGCTGGGGTAGAAGATTGCGAGCCGTGATATCCCTGAGCTGATCAACACTCTGGAGCCGCTCGTCCCGCCCGATTCCTCACCGTAGCGCCATACGGCTATTCTTCATTTCTTAGTCTGATGGAGTCTCGTCTGGTTCCCATGTCTTCGGTGGCCTTCGCTTCCGACAGCCCGCTGAGATATCAGGAAAATCAGAATGTCCTTATTTGTTTCCACGGCGATATTTTCTGGAAAATAATGATTGTTTGATGGAGGATACGTAGCGGCGTAAACCTGGTGAGCCTTCGCTGTCTGTCGGGTGAGGTCTTGCGTTATTATTGGTGTCGAATCGATTGGGATGTTCTTGCCGTTTGTGAACGAGACTATTAATGGAGATACCATGAAACTTCGTGCTGTCCTCGTATTCAGTGCGACCGTCCTTGCCGTTGGCCCGATACTTCCTGCAGGGGCTGAACCGTCATCGGCTCCCGCACAGCCTGCACTAGACCAGGCCATTGAGCAGTATATTCGTTCGCATCCCGAGGTCATTGTGCAATCCTTGCAGGCATATGAGGTCAAGCGCCAAGAGGATGAAGCAGTGCGTGTCAGGCGGGCGATTGCGACACACCAAGAGGAGTTGCTCCGAGATCCGGCTTCTCCCGTCAGCGGCAATCTGAATGGAGATGTGACCGTGATCGAGTTTTTTGACTATCGCTGTGGCTACTGCAAGCGGGTCGCGAGTGCCGTGACGCAATTGCAAAAAGACGAGCCAGGCGTGCGGGTGGTGTACAAAGATTATCCCATTTTGGGGGAAGCCTCGGTCTTTGGGGCTCGCGCTGCGTTAGCCGCTTGGGAACAAGGTAAACACCAAGCGTTTCACGAGGCGATGCTGGCATCGGACAATGAGCTGACCACGGAAGAAGTCTTCGCAATCGCCCTGCGGGTCGGATTGGACGTCAAGAAGCTCGATGCGGATCTGCGTGCGCCGGAATGGCAAGCTGCGATCGATCGTAATCATGCGCTGGCCAAGCTTCTTGGTATTTCCGGAACGCCGGGGTTTGTTGTAGACGGTGAAATGTATCAAGGCGCGCTTGAATTGACGAGCCTCAAAGAACTTGTAGCCAAGGCGCGGACGAAACGGTAATGCACCCAGCAATGCTGAACCTGCACTGCCTCTCCATCTTTCCATACATCCGCCTGCCTGGCTTTCATATCTCCCGGTGCGACCCCACAGGATCGGAGAGGCAGAACACCTTCTGAAATTCCTTCACAGACTCAGGCAGTTTCCGCTTACCTCCAGGTCGAGCCTCGGCGGGGCCCCGCGCCTCCGGCGACTTCCGCTCCTGCACACCCGACCACCTGCGAGATCGAGAAATTCAGAATGTCCCCGTTTTCTCCCGTTGCCCCTGCCTCCACCACCTGCGGCAATTGGAAATTCAGAATGTCCCCATTTTTCGTTCTGCCTTCGGCAGCAGGAAATTCAGAGTGGCCCAGTTACTCATTTCAATTATTTGCCCGCATACAATGCATATGCTAGGTTTGTCGTCTGCCGAAACTAAATTGAGGGTTTTTCAGCATGCCAAAGTTTTCAGAAAGGGTGGGCGCGACATCACCTGTTTCAATTCAACTCGACTCGATGAACGAGCCATTACGAAACGCAATATGGTCTTCCCCTGATTTTGTGGACACCTTCCGTGCATAATCAGCGAAGGGAGGTGCCTCATGGGCCAGCCGCGACGGAGTTTCACGCCAGAGTTCAAGCAGGACGCCGTGGACTTGTGCCGAC
>Ga0187894_10004776_pt1 | contig 14266 bp, 14 predicted proteins | sample GBC1701081metaG_FD_136650 | JGI IMG/M metagenome (GOLD analysis project Ga0187894, IMG submission 136650) | White microbial mat communities from a lava cave in the Kipuka Kanohina Cave System on the Island of Hawaii, USA - GBC170108-1 metaG ...
CTGGTGCTCGCAGATCGGTTTGTTGAAGGTATGGCGTTGTTGCGCGTAATGGATCGCGTCTTCAAACGCCGCTCGCGCCAGTCCGACACCGCGCGCCGCGACGTTGATGCGCTCGCTTTCCAGGCCCGTCATCACGTGCTTGAAACCTTCATTTTCGCGCCCGCCGATCAGATTCTTCGCCGGGACAAAAAAGTTGTCGAAATAGAGTTCACACGTTTCGACGCCGCGATAACCGAGCTTGTCGATGTCGCGAACGACTTTGAATCCTTCATCTCCCTTGGCTCCCTTGGCTCCCCTGGCGTCTTTCTCAATGATGAACGCCGAAATTCCTTTGTGCGGCGGATCGGCTTTGGTGTCGGTCTTGGCCGCGAGCACGAACGTATTGCCGTAACGTCCGTTGGTGATCCACATCTTCGAGCCGTTGATCAGATAGCCATCGCCTCTTGCGCCCCCGGCGTCTACGCGTGTCGCAACCGTGCTGATACGTTGCACGTCCGTGCCGGCGTCGGCTTCAGACAGGGCCAATCCGCCGCGGCGTTCACCGCTGGCCAGCCCCGGCAGGTATTCGCGCCTCTGCTCTTCGGTTCCGAAGCGGTTGATGATGTCACAGATCACCGAATGCGTGCCGATCGGCCCGACGACGCTCATCCATCCTCGCGACAGCTCTTCGATGATCATCGCAAAAGTAGTGTAACTCAGCCCCAATCCGCCGTACTCTTCGGGCACGTTGCAACCGAACAGACCCAGATCTTTCATCTCTTCGACGATCTCATGCGGATATTCGTCGCGGTGTTCAAGCTGGCTGGCCACGGGAATGACTTTGCGTTCGACGAACTGGCGAATGCCGGCGATGATCTGTTGTTGAACTTTGTCGGGAGTAAACATGGATCGGTCCTCAGTCGAAATTTTCGTGGCCCGCCCTCAGCGTCGAAAGTCTGCGTCTCGTCCGCCCACGCCCGCCGAACCAGCGTTCGAGCGTGATCGCCCACGACACGACGAAATAGTAGATCGGGAAAGCAAGCGAGACCCACACAAACGGCTTCGGATTATCGAAAACCTCGGCAATGATCAGCGTCAGCAGGACGCCCCAGCCCAGGCAGAGCAGGTTAGTCAGGCGGCTGAAACGCCCGCCGCTCGTCGTGTAAAGATAAAGCGACGGCACGAACGTTAAGAGCGAAAGCGCGATGATTACCGCAAGCGAGATCCAGACGGGCGGTCGCAACCAGTAAAGATAGATCGCCACGACGTTCCAGTACGATGGAAATCCTACGAAGAAATGTCCTCCAGATTGGGCGGCCTCTGCGTCGGAAATCTTCGCGTCGGATTGCGAAAAGCCGTAAACGCTGGCCAGCAGCGGCGCCAGCAACCACCAGCTCAGATCCGCCGGTAAAATTCCCGCGCGCCAGATCAGCAGCAGCGGCAGCGAAGTATAGGTTTGAAAGTCGATGATGTCGTCCAGACGGCGTCCGTCGAATTCCGGCAACGCCTCTTTCACGCGCGCGCGCCGCGCCAACCATCCATCGGTCGAATCAATGAACGTTGCAACGATCATCAGCGCGATCGCCCACCGGAACGATTCGGCGTCGCCGCGCACGATGAAGACAGCCATCCCCGCCGCGGCGACGAGTCCAATCGCAGTGTAACTATGAACCAACCAAGCCGTAATCTTGCGCATACCTCTCATTATTTGAACGGTCGGCGATCCAAATTCTGTGATGAGTTCGCAGTGTACATTCTCAACACAAAGGGACAAAGGATCAAAGGGTCAAAGGTGGAAAGAGGGAAAGAAATAATCCTTCCCCCTCCAATCCTTTGACCCTTTGATCCTTTGTCCCTTTGTGTTGAGCCCTTTGTGTTGAAAATGCTCAACTCATGCCCATTAGCGGCGCGTTGTGATCCGCCGCCGCAAGGCGCGGTCGTATCAACCTTTCATCGAAACCGCGTCGGAGCCGCCCAACGAGTCGAAGTTGAGTTTCAGGTTCCACTTCTCATTCGACTTGATCATCTTCTCCCACGTCACTTCACGGCCTGAGTACGCCGCCATTCGGCCGAGGATCGTGGTCAGCGTGGTATCGGCGCCCTGTTCGGTCTCATTGTGGAATTGGCCGGACTTGATGCTTTCGACCAGCGCCTTCATCTTCGCGCCGACCGCGCGGTGAAGATCGACCTTGCCGGTGTCAATCTTGTCGCCCGTCTTCTGGCCTTCCTGCACCTGGTTGAGAATGATGGACGCGGGGCCGCTCTGGAACGATTCGGCGGCGCCGCTCGTGCCGAAGAATCGTTCGCCCTGCTGGCGGTAGCCTTTGTTCTTGAACTGGTTCGAATTGAAGCTGATGTGAACGTCGTTCGGGTAGACGTAGGTCAGGATGAAATGATCGCTGCACAGGTAATCCGCCGGAATGCCTTCGACCTCTTTGCGCAGCGCGCGCCCGCAGGTCCCCATTGCTTTCACAGGATGCGATTTCATCGCCCAGTTGACGATGTCCAGAATGTGGATGTTCTGTTCGATCAGGATGTCGCCCGACAGCGCGCGGTCGAAGACCCAGTTGCGGACGCGGGCTTCCAGATCGGCCGTTCCGGGTTTGTTCTGACGGCCGAGGTCGTTCGTGTAATAGAAACTCTGGCCCAAAACGACATTGCCGATTTCACCCGCGTGAATCCGCTGAATCATTCCGCGATAGCCCTCGTCGTAGCGTTTCTGGAATCCGACGTGAATGCTGAGCTTGCCCTGCGCCTTCTTGCCCGCGGCGACCACACGCTGGCAGCCATGAACGTCGGTCGCGACCGGTTTTTCCAGATAGACGTGTTTGTTGGCCGCCACCGCCGCCTCCAGGTGTTCGGGATGGAAATAGGGCGGGCTGGTGATCAGCACCAGGTCAACGTCTTTCGATTGAAGAAGCTTCTCGTAAGCCTTGTGGCCCTTGAAGAGGTTTGAATCTGAAATCCTGGCCTGGCCTTTCTCTTCGGCTTTCTTGTCGAAGCTCGCGCGAGTCGAAAGCACGCGGTCTTCGAACATATCGGCCAGCGCCGTGATGCGCACGTCGGTGTTGTTAAGGAATTCGCCGCCGTCGTAATTGCCGCGCCCGCCGCATCCGATGATGCCCAGGCCGAGTGACGAATTGGCGGTCGAACCGAACGCGATCGCCGACGGCACGATCAGCAATCCCGCGCCGGCAGCCGCCGTGGTTTTGACGAAGTCGCGGCGTGTCGGCGCCTGTTTGTTGGCAGCCGCGGGGGCCGGTCGAGTTTGTGGTTGAGTCGTAGTCTCTTTCTTCATCATGATTCTCCCTATATGAGTGGCGGTTGTTATGCAGCCGTTGCGAACGGCTACGGAATTGCCGGCAGGTCTTTCGTAGTGACCTGTCGTTGCGGCAGATCAATATCAGCAATAAAAAGCTTGGCGTTTGATCGGTAGATGACAGTGAATTTGTCCTCGCTGTGCATCGTACGCCGTAAAATTTCGTCGGTTTCCGTGATAACCTCGACGTAATTTGCGGCCGAGGGATCAACTATCGCAATCGCCTTGCGATCCTCATGATCCCACTTTCCATTATTATTAGTGTCGGACTTGATCACTTCGACATAGAGCCAGCGAGCCACGCGTGATTCCGGGATAGTCATCTTGTAGACTCCGATCCCGTGGTTGTCTTTCGCGGGCGGCAGCTCTTGGGTGTCCCAGATTAAGAACTGGTTGTGCGGCAGCAGCCAGCGACCCGATAGGTCATCAAGGTTAGCGAACAAAAGGTTATGGGCCGGATCCGCCCTTTTTCCGTACCCCTCGCTTTCGAACGTTTCCAGGATGCCCGATTCCTTCTTCGCGAAAGCGCTCGCCACCAGGAAGCCCGTTCCGGTTATCTGCCGGAAACCGCCGACCTTCATTTCAGCGCTGGCAGGCGCGCTTGCGCTCGCGGCGCCATCGCGAGACTGGCATCCGAACAGCGCAAGACAAAGGCTGCCGAACAGCGCGACCAATGACCAGACAATCAGGCGGCGTAATTGCCGAAGGGGTTGAGATGTCATCGTACGTCATTACTTTCAGAGTCACTCGACAATGTTCATGATCTCTTTCAGGGGCTTCTTAGTGATGTTGGGAACCTTCGCGCCGTCGGCCGGGTAGCCGACCGGCACAAGCAAATACGGTTTTTCGTTCTTCGGTCGTTTCAAGATTTCACTTAAAAATCCCATCGGGTTGGGCGTGTGCGTTAATGTGGCCAGCCCCGCGTTGTGCAACGCCGCCAGCAACATCCCGCATGCGATGCCTACCGATTCGTTGACGTAGTAGTGCTTGATCTTGCGCTCCCCGCCGTCGGGAACCTGCTCGACGTCGTAATCGATCTTGAAGACGACGATCAGGTAAGGCGCGATCTCCAGAAAGTCTTTACGCCAATCGGTGCCGAGCGGCGCCAGCGCCCGCAACCACTCATCGGGGAAGCGCCCGCTGTAATTCTCGCGCTCTTCCTCTTCGGCGGCCAGGCGGATCTGGCGTTTGATTTCGGGATTGCTGACGACAACGAAATGCCAGGGCTGCTGGTTCGCGCCTGAAGGAGCGACGCCCGCAGTCTTGATCGCCAATTCGATCAATTCAAATGGCACAGGGTCGGGCGCAAACTCCCGCACCGTGTGGCGGCGTTTCATCAGTTCGTAAAACTCAATGGCGCGTATTGGCTGTTCTTCAGACGCTACGCGTTTGAAATCGAGGGGAAGGAAATCATAGTTCATCAAGGTTATATCCTAACAACGGCACAGGGGTTTCACATTCAGGGCAAGCTACTTCTTCCGGCAAAAAAATGATTGCGTTGCCCAGGCGATAATGCCCTCGCGCAATCGAGTAAACGCCCAAAAGCACTATCATTTCTTCTTCATCCCAATCCACAACCAAAGAATCAAGAATGAGCCTGGCGGCATATTCAACCGCGGAGAAATAATCCTCCTGCAAAAACGGCGGAATTGGAGGAGCGTCTTTCCTGTGTCTGTAAGCCTCGACCGCTCCGATAAACGAAAAAAACTCAAGACGATCTTTCGCCGGCTTTGATATTGCGATTGCGACAACGTGCGGCAATGCGGCGTAAGAAGCGGTGTAAACATCAAACTGATGGCATAAAGAACTCCATAACGAAAACCAGGGTTCGGATTTCCAGTCCTTGGGCGGAGGCGCGGTCTTCAATTGTTCGATCAATTGCGGAATGTTCGAAGCGGCGCCATAAGCGTGAGACAAGCTTCTCCACTTTTCACTTTCCAGATCGAGCATTTGGTCAAAGCCTCGGAACCGTTAGATCACTCATCAGGATTTTTTGTTTCTCTCAGGATCAATCCACTCGCGCGTGATAAGGATGTTATGCAGATGATCGAAGTCCGTGTCAGTCGTGAGAAGCGTTGCTTTAGCTACGCGAGCCGACGCGGCGACCCAGACATCATTCTTTCCCATAGGCTTTCCGATTGACTCACTGTAAGCGTCAATGATCGCGTAAGCCTTGAACACACCGGTGGTGCTGATGGTATCGCGCTGGAAGTAAGACAGCACAAACTCCATCTGCTCTTTCTTCTTTGCGCCCCAGTGCCACTGAATAGCGAGAGATCGAAGCTCACCCTCGCTCACGTCACTAATCGTTGGGCGAAATAACCTGTTTGAGACATCAACTCAGCTTTCTGAGAGCTTCAAACACCTGCTCATCGGTTTCATTTCCCGGCCATTGCCCGCAGACAACCTCAAAGAAAGTTTTCCCTTCAGGCAATGGCCTCGGAGGTCTGCTGGCCCGCAGCAATTCCAGGCGCGCCTGTTCGGATTCCTCTGGCGTTTGGTTTAGCAATTCGTCTATAGCGCGAGCGAGCGCATCCGGGTCTGTGTCTTCGTCTTCTTCTGTCGCTTCCTCGACGCCGTTAACCGGATGTGCCGCGCCGTTCTCACGCAGTTTCTGCTCAAGCAGGAAGCCTGCATAATCAGCCACTCGCGCGCCCATCTGCTCAGCCATCTCTTTTAATTGGCTCTCGGTTTCCGGTGAAACGTTGACTTCCATTTCAACCTCCTTCCTACAACCCTGCTGAACATTATACCAACGCCTGCCAGAGATGGCGCTCACCAGCCTATCGCGCAACCATCCTTGCGCGGGTCTGATCCTCCGAACAGCGCGCCTGTCTTCGGATCGATCATAATCGCCTGGTAGCCGCCAAACCCTCCCGGCGACATCGTCAGCTTGTGCCCTTTGGCCTCGAGCGTTTTTCGCACATCCGCTCCAATCGCCGATTCGAGCGCCAGTCCGCTGTCGAAATGTCTGAAGCGCGGTTGCTCGCCCGCCCGTTGAACGTCCATCCCGAAATCAATGATGTTGAGCAGGACCTGCGCGTGGCCCTGCGCCTGCATATCGCCCCCCATCACGCCGAAACTGAGCCACGGTTTGCCGTCTTTTAAAACCATCGCGGGAATGATCGTGTGGAAAGGACGTTTGCCGCCTTCGAGCCGGTTGGGCGATTGCGGGTTGAATGAAAATCCCGCGCCGCGGTTGTGCAGGATGACGCCGGTGTCGCCCGCCACCAACCCCGATCCGAACGCGCTGAAGATGCTCTGGATGAACGAGACGACGTTGCGGTCCTTATCAACCACCGTCAGGTAAACAGTGTCTTCGCCGCCGCGCGGCTCGGTCGCGGGTTGATCGGCGACGCGCCCCGCGTCAATGCGCTTGCGCGCCTCCGCCGCGTAATCTTTCGAGAGCAGTTTGTCGAGCGGCGCCTGATAGAACGCCGGATCGGCGATGTGGCGCGCGCGGTCAAGGAACGCCTGCTTCTTCGCCTCGACCAGCAGATGCAGATGCTCGGCCGTGTTATGGCCGAGCTTGCCGACATCGTAGCCTTCCAGGATGTTCAGCATCTGCAGCGCGACCATCCCCTGCGTGTTCGGCGGCATCTCGTACACGGTGTAGCCGCGATAATTCACGCTGATCGGGTCAACCCAGTTCGACGTTTGGTTAGCGAAATCGCGCCGCGTGTGCAGCCCTCCTTCCTCGTTCGCGAACTTGACGATCTTGGCCGCGATCTCGCCGCGATAGAAAACGTCAGGCCCTTGCGCGGCGATCTTCTTGAGCGTGTTCGCCAGATTTTTGTTCACGAAGATTTCTCCCGGCGCGGGCGGTTTGCCGTTAGGCAAATAAGTCCCGGCGAAATCGGGATGATCTTTGTGGCTCAGGCCGACCTGCCAGTCAGCGGCGATGACGTCCGTGACGGGGAAGCCGCGCTCGGCGTATTCGATTGCGGGTTGCAAGACCTGCGTGAGCTTCATCGTTCCGTAACGCTCCAGTAGCTTCGCCCAACCGTCAACCGCGCCGGGAACCGTGACGGCGTGGATTCCCTCCGACGGCATTCGATCCAGGCCGCGTTTTTTCAGCTCGTCGATGCTGATGGCCTGCGGCGAGCGCCCGCTGGCGTTCAGGGCTTTCAACTCTTTGCGTTTCGCGTCCCAGACGATTGCGAACAGGTCGCCGCCGGGACCGACCATCATCGGTTCGACGACGCACAGTACGGCCGCGGCCGCGACCGCGGCGTCAATCGCGTTGCCGCCCTGTTGCAAAATGCGAAGGCCGGCCGCTGAAGCCAGCGGCTGGCTGGTCGCGACCATTCCATTCATCGCTCGCACGGCGGAACGCGTCTTGCCGCCCGTCAATGCGGGTTTGTCACCGACCTGATTCTGCGAATTGTCTGGAGACATTGGCGTCCTCGGAGATATTGTGGTTAAGGCAAAGAGAATCGTCGAAACAGTCAAGGCTATGGATTTTGCGCGGAGCATAGGGATTCTCCACTGTTACTTTGTTTGGCGGTTGATCGAAGCCCGCGCCGAGCGCAATCCGCCCGGAGCGGCGTTCGGATCAAGGCTTCGCCGGATTTATCTTCGCGAATGACGGCTTTGAGCCGGAAGCCTGCATCTTCTGCCGCACGCGCTCGGCTTCGCTCATCACTCGCAGCAGGTTCTCGCCCAGAACTTTCTTCACGTCGGCGTCGGAATAGCCGCGCTTGAGCAGTTCGTAGGTAATGGCCGGCAACTTCGAAACATCTTCCATCCCGCCGGGCAGCATTCCATCAACGCCGTCGAAATCGGAGCCGATGCCCACGTGATCAACGCCGGCGACTTTGATCGCGTGCTCGAAATGCCGCATCAGCATATCCATCGTCGCGGTATTTGCGGGCTTCGCCGGCGTGGGATCACCCGGCTTTGCATATTCGGTGTTGATGAAACCATTGTAGAAATTGATCATCACGACGCCGCCGTTTTTTGCCAGAGCTCTGAGCATGTCGTCGGTCATATTGCGCGGCACGTTGGTCAGCGCGCGGCAGGAAGAGTGCGATGCGATGAGCGGCGCCTGCGAAGTTTCTATGCAATCCCAGAACGTGTCGTCGGCCACGTGCGAGATGTCCACCATCATTCCCAGCCGGTTCATCTCGAGCACGACCTCACGCCCGAAATCGCTCAGCCCGCCGTGCCGTTTCTCCGCCGGATTGTTGATGCCGCCGGCGGAATCCGCCCAGTTGTTGGTGTTCGTGTGCGTCAAGGTTATATACCGCACGCCCAGCCGGTAAAACTGCCGCAGCGCCGAAAGGCTGTCTTCAATCGCGTGCCCGCCTTCGATGCCCATCAGCGCGGCGACCTTGCCGGATTTGTGAATGCGGCGGATGTCGCCGGAGGTGAACGCCATTTCGAGCGATTCCGGATGGCGGCGCGCCTGCTCGTACACGCCGTCAATCATATCCATCGCGCGTCGCGCGGCCCCGCCCTCCTTGGCGTACTTCGCCGCGACGTAGATGGCGAAGAACTCCGCGTCCAGCCCGCCCTCTTTCATTCGCGGAATGTCGGTTTGGATCTTGCCGCTCTTGTCGTGCGCGCCAAGGTCGAAGCCTTCGTCGGTCATCGGCGAGGTGACGTCGTTGTGCGTGTCAACGACGATCGCTTCGCGGTGCAGCTTCATCGCGCGCTCGCGCAATTTCGCGTCATCGGTCACGGATTGAGCGTCTTCCGTCGAAAACAAGGAACATCCGATAAAAAGAAGTAAAAGGAATGATGCGATCCAATGCTTCATATCAGTTTTTAGCCACCGCGCCGAGCTTCGCTGTCGAAGGTTTCGCGCCTGAAGTCTGCAATCTCTTCGCCACGCGCTCGACCTCGGCCATCGTGCGCAGGAAATTTTCGCCCAACACCTTCTTCACGTCCGCGTCCGAATAGCCGCGTTTGAGCAGTTCGTAGGTGATCGCGGGCAATTTTGAAATCTCTTCCATCCCTTCGGGCAATTGGCCGCCGACGCCGTCGAAATCCGAACCGATGCCCACGTAATCAATACCTGCGACCTTGGCGATATGAACGAAGTGGTCAATCAGCATGTCGAGCGTGACGCGCGGCGACGGGCCCTGCAATTCGCGCAGCTTGGCGCGCATTGTCGCCGGGTCGCCGCTGTACTGACTGCGGATCTCGTCCATCTTCGCCTGTGTTTCCGGGCTGGGCTTGACGGCCTTCGTGTTGACGAAGCCTTTGCCGAAATTGACCATCACCACGCCGCCCTTTTTCGCCACGGCCTTGAGCATGTCGTCGGTCATGTTTCGCGGAACGTCGGTCAGCGCGCGCGCCGATGAATGCGAGGCGATGACCGGCGCCTGGCTGACTTCAACCGCGTCCCAGAACGTCTTGTCCGCGACGTGCGAGATATCCACCATCATCCCCAGCCGGTTCATCTCGCGCACGACCTCCCTGCCAAAATCGGTCAGCCCGTTGTGGCGTTTGACGTTCTGATTGTTGATGTCGCCGGACGAATCGGCCCAGTTGTTGGTGTTTGTGTGCGTCAGCGTCATATATCGCACGCCGAGCCGGTAAAACTGCCGCAGCGCCGAGAGGCTGTCTTCAATCGCGTGTCCGCCTTCGATGCCCATCAGCGCGGCGATCTTGCCGGTTTTATGGACGCGGCGGATGTCGCCGGCGGTGAAGGCCATTTCGAGCGATTCGGGATGGCGGCGGACCTGTTCGTAAACTCCGTCAATCATATCCATCGCGCGTCGAGCCGATCCGCCGTTGCGCGCATAACTGGCCGAGACATAGATGGCGAAGAAATCGGCGTCCAGACCGCCTTCTTTCATTCGCGGGATGTCGGTCTGCGTTCTGCCGCTGGTGTCGCGCGCGCCCATGTCGAAGCCCTGGTCGGTGATCGCCGACGTGATGTCGTTGTGCGTGTCTATGACAATCGCTTCGCGGTGTAATTTCATCGCGCGTTCGCGCAGCTTTGCGTCGTCAGTGGGGGATGATTGCGATTGCGAGAAGACCGCGGGCAGCGAGAGCCCGCCGCAGGCGAATACAATGACGAGCGCAAGAATCTTTTTGGGCATATCCGATCCTTTCCGTTTTCCCAGTACCGCTACCGGTAGGGAGCGGCTGTAAACGCTCAGCCGCTCCCTACCGGTAGCGGTACTGATTTCGTTGAAGACGTCCGGTTTTGATTGAAAGCTCAGACCTCAATAATGCGGTGTGGTATTTTGTTCCCGCAATCTATTTTGCGCAAGCAATCGGCGCCGCAACCGGTGGAGAATGGCTGATTGCGCGCCGCTCCCGACCGGTCGCGGTACTGATTCGGAGGGCGCTGTGTTAAGATGCGCGCTCATTTGATCATCTCGTAATCTTATTTTTTCCAATGCGCATTTGCGTACTCGCCAGCGGCAGTTCGGGCAACGCGACTCTGATCGTCGCGGGCGGCGCTCGTGTATTGATTGATTGCGGCTTGAGCGCGCGCGAGACGATCAGACGCATCCAGGCGGTCGGCGAAGACCCGGCGCGGCTCGACGCTATTGTCGTCACGCACGAACACGGCGACCACGCGCGCGGGCTTGTGGCGCTCTCGAAGACCCTGAACGCGCGAATTTACATTTCGACCGCCGCGCTCGACGCATGTAAACTGGGCGACAAGACAAAATTCATTCGCCGGGGCGAGCACATATCCTCTTCGCAAGATTTCGAAATCGGCGCGTTCCGATTCAGCCCGTTCGCGATTCCTCACGACGCGGCCGACCCGATGGCTTTCACCATCCAGGCGAATGGCGTCAAAATGGGCATCGCGGTTGATCTGGGCTACATCAACGCGCTGGCCGCCGAGGCGTTTCGCGGTTCGGACGTGTTGATCATCGAAGCGAATCATGAGGTTGAAATGCTTCGCGCCTGCGCCTTCTATCCCTGGGCGCTGAAGCAGCGGATCATGAGCCGGCAGGGGCATACATCGAATGATGAAATGGCGCGGTTCCTGCGCGACGATTTCGACGGCAAGGCCGAGCACATCATGTTGGCGCACCTGTCGCGCAACACGAACCATCCGGCGATCGCAAGACTCGCGGCGATTCAGGCTCTCGAAGCCCGCTCGCCGCTGTTTTCCGCCAGCGCCGAGAAACGCGTCAAAGTCGCCAGTTATAATGGCCCGAGCGATTGGATCGAGCTATGAAATGTAATCACGGCAAATCGGTTTCACGCCTCGCAATTGCGGCATTGCTCATCTGCTGTCTGTCTCTTGCCGCGTTCGCCCAATCGGGCCGAAAGCCGCAGGGGCAACAGGGACAGCAGCCGGGTGAAAAGCCAATCGTCAAAATCGAGACGCGCGAAGTCGCCGTGCCGCTTGTCGCTTACGATTCAAATGGCAATTACGTTGACGACTTGAAGCCCAACGACGTCATCGTGCTTGAAGACGGCGAATCGCGCCCTGTGTCTAATATCAAACGCGAACCGGCCAACATCGTATTGATCCTCGACCTGAGCAACGAGATCGGGACATTCAAAAACGCTCCGACCGAACGTCTCGGCAAACTCGAAACGCCCATTTGGGAAAAAGGCCCGAATTACAAGGTTATCAGGCGCCCGACGCAGTTGGAGTTCGCGAATCAATTCATCTCCGGCCTTTCGCCGAATGACAAAATCGCGATCATTCAATACGCCGAGAAGGCGCAGTTAATTCAGGACTGGACGGGCGACCGGGATCGGGCGATCAACTCGATCAACTCGAAATACCGAGTCGGAGTCAAATCGAGCTATCTGGACGCGATGAAACTCGCCGCCGAGAAATTGCAAACGCGCGAGCAGGGCCGCCGAGTGATCGTTCTGGTCAGCGACGGGCTTGATTCGAACAGCAAAACGACCCGGTCGAAGGCGCTCGCAGAACTGGCGAAATCGAAGGCGGCGGTCTTCGTGCTGGGATGGGCCGAGGCTCTGAAGCGCGAGGTCGAGATCGCGGCCAACTGGGCTTACGCCCACGAAAGCCACTCCAGCTCGACTCTTAAACGGGTGGCCGAATTGCGCCGCCATCTGCCGCAACTCGACGCGGCCGCCGTGGAGTTGCGCCAACTGGCCGAATCGAGCGGCGGCGAGATGTGGCTTCCCGCGACTCACGACGATCTGATAGCGTCGTGGACCCCCCTGACGAACGAGATCGGCGCGCAATACACGCTGTCATTCATAACCGAGCGGAAACCGAGCCTGGAAGACAGCCGCTCGATCCAGACGCTGCCCGCGCGGCCGGGGCTGACGGTGCGCTCGCGCCGCAGTTATCAAATTGACGACGATTTGAAGAAGTAATTTCAATGAGTGAAGACCGGGAGAGACTGGCAAACGCTTATAAACGCGCCGGCCTGGGATTGGCCCTCGGCGCATTGCTGTGGACGGCGGCTCTTCTGTTTACGGGACAGCCGGAATATGGAAAGGCGACCTGGTTAGTGCCGATTTGCACGGCGGCGCTGAGCATGCTCTGTTTCTCGCTCTATCGAAAATCGCAGTAATGATCAAACGATACACATTGCCCGAAATGGGCGCGATCTGGACTGAAGAAAACAAATTCCGCAAATGGCCCGACGTCGAAATCGCCGCCTGCCAGGCCAACGCCGAGGCCGGCAATATCCCCTCGGAAGTCGTCGAGGTCATCCGGCAAAAAGCCGCCTTCTCAGTCGAACGCATCCACGAACTTGAAAAGACGCTCGATCACGACGTGATCGCCTTCACCACAAACCTGGCTGAAAACATCGGCCCCGAAGCCCGCTGGGTGCATTACGGCCTGACCTCGTCCGACGTAGTTGACACCGCAAACGCGCTGCTGCTCGTCGAGGCGGGCGACCTGATCATCGCAAAGTTGCAAAGTTTGAGCGACACGCTCAAACGGCGCGCTTACGAATTCAAAGACACGCCGATGATCGGGCGCACGCACGGCGTTCACGCCGAACCGACGACGCTCGGATTGACCTTCGCGCTCTGGTTTGAAGAGACGCGCCGCAACATTGACCGAATGACCCGCGCGCGCGCCGGAGTGAGCTACGGCAAGCTCTCTGGCGCTGTTGGCGCGTTCGGGCATCTCGATCCCGAGATCGAAGAGCGGGTCTGTTTCCTGCTCGGTTTGCGCCCGGCGAGCGTTTCGACACAGGTCATCCAGCGCGACCGTTACGCCGAATTCGTCTGCGCGCTGGCGATCATCGCCTCGTCGCTCGAAAAGATGGCGCTGCAAGTCCGCCACTGGCAGCGCACCGAAGTCCGCGAAGCGCACGAATATTTCAAGCCTGGCCAGAAAGGCTCGTCCGCCATGCCGCACAAACGCAACCCGATCCTGTCAGAGCGGATTTGCGGGATGGCCCGCGTCGTTCGCGGTTACGCGGTCACGGCGCTGGAAAACAACGCGCTCTGGCACGAACGCGACATCTCGCATTCATCGGCCGAGCGCGTGATTCTGCCGGACGCCTGCATCGCGGTTGATTACATGCTGGCCAAAACCAACTCGCTGCTCGATACGCTGGTCGTCAAACCGGAGCGGATGCTGGAGAATTTGAATGCGACGCGCGGCCTGGTATTTTCAGGACAACTGCTTCTCGAATTGGCCGCGGCGGGCGTGCAACGCGAGGAGGCTTATTACTGGGTGCAGCGCAACGCGCTGAAATCATGGGATGAAGGTCTGGATTTCCGCGAACTGGCGCAACAAGACCCGGACATCAGGTCGAAGCTGACCGGCGAACAGATCGAAAAGGCTTTCGACGTGCGGACGCAGTTGAAGAATGTTGATCGTGTTTTTGACCGCGTGTTTGGCGGCATGAACAAATACAGCGGCGCGCTGCCTTTGCAATCAGAGGAGAGAATACGGAACAAACGGAAATAACGGAACAGACGGAAGCTCTTCCTTGAGCCTCTTTCCGTCTCCACTTTGTCCATTTTTGATTTGGCTGTTGATTTCATTGGGTTTAGCTGGAGCGCAGCGCTCCAGCTAAACCCAATGAAATCAACAGCCAAATC